>ENA-OQKC01000005-OQKC01000005.1-human-gut-metagenome-genome-assembly--contig:-NODE-5-length-72948-cov-6.730792_pt1 | contig 72948 bp, 68 predicted proteins | sample MGYA00242774_ERZ504790 | MGnify/ENA primary metagenome ERZ504790 (study PRJEB26092, sample SAMD00036419) | human gut metagenome | host: Homo sapiens | study: EMG produced TPA metagenomics assembly of the...
GTAAATGGAAGCGGTGTTATTGTGTTTCATTAGAATCTAAAGATATAATGTCTTTTGAAAAAATTATGTTCGTTTTGGCTACGTTTCAAGATGGGACGGTTAAAACTTATGATGTAAGTTCCCTGTTTGAGGAGGTGGAGGCATTTAACGCTTTAAAAGATACACCACATTTGTTCGAACAGGTAAAAGTGGATGTTGGTGGCTATGGAATCTCCTGGAATGATGAAATAGATTTATCTTGTGATGAGATTTGGGATAACGGAGTGCTTTTATGTGAGGATAATGGAGTGAAGTAGTGAGGGTCTGACCATCTAACTCGTTCTTTAAATCCGAAAGCAGAAGGGGAGATTGTAATAGTACGGCTCGGTGGAGAAACACATGATGAAAAGGGACTTCTTGATCTTTTATATGGATTATTTTCCGGAAACCAGAAAAAGGTATTGTCATATATTCCAGATGCTGATAATCAAATCTGTCAGAAGGGGGGTCTGATATGTTAAGTATGATTTCTTATGCTGAGGAAAATGGAATAAAAAAGGGAGAAAAAATTGGAGAAAAGAAAGGCGAATCTCGATTAGGGGCACTTATGAATATTCTTTTAAAGAATAAGCGTTATGCAGATGCTGAGAAGGCATCTGAAGATGAAGTGTATCGTGAACAATTATATAAAGAATATAAATTGTAAGGATTTGTTAGATAGTTTCTCATTATAAGGTATCTAGAGAGTAAGTTATTGTCTGAAAGTTATATAAAACCTTTGGAATGTTGCTTTACGCTAAAATGGTTTCATGTTATCATTATTTTAGTTAAAAATTTTGATGACAGGAAGCCATTTTTGATTGTGAGGTGTAATGAATGGGGAGAGTTTTTAATACAACGGGTGTGTGTATTCCAGAGAAGCATTATATGGTAAATATTAATGGTCGTTTACAACAGATTAAAGTGCTTGTGGATGAGGGAAAATATTTCACCATTAACAGGGCCAGACAATATGGTAAAACTACAACTTTGCGCGCACTGGCAGAAATGCTTCGGGATGAATATTATGTTGTATTACTTGATTTTCAGACATTTGACAATGAGAAATTTAGTAATGGAAATGTGTTTTCAGTAGCATTTGCTGGTTCTTTTTTGCGTGTACTTCGCAGAAACTGTAAGACTATGAATAACGAAATGGCCACAGTTATAGACGAGATGAAAAAGGATGCCGATTATGCTAACAGATACTTTTCTCTGAAAGAGCTATTTGAGGGATTAAGTGATATATGTGAAGCGGCAGACAGAAAAATAGTTCTTATGATTGATGAAGTAGACAGTGCAGCGAATAATCAGGTTTTTATTGATTTTCTGGCACAGCTTAGGGCACAGTACCTAGACAGAGAATTTTATCCGGGATTTCAGTCGGTGATTCTGGCAGGAGTGTATGATATTAAGAATTTGAAGAGAAAACTCAGACCAGAGGAAGGACATAGATATAACAGTCCATGGAATATTGCAGCAGATTTCAGCATCGAAATGAGTTTTTCTGAATCAGAGATAGCAGGGATGTTGCAGGAGTACGAAATTGATCATCGTACAGGGATGAATATATCAAAAATGTCAGAATTGCTATATGCGTATACGGCAGGATATCCGTTTCTGGTTTCAAGAATCTGCCAGCTGATGGATGAAAGGGTACGGGATGAATATGAAAATCTGAAATTGGTATGGACGGAAAATGGTTTTAATGAAGCAGTGCGTATTCTGCTTGCGGAGAAGAATCCTTTATTTGAATCATTAGTTGGAAAAATATGCGATTATCCGGAGTTAAGTGTTATGCTGAAAACATTACTTTTTACAGGAAGAAATATCGCGTATAATCCGGATGAAACCTCGATTGATATGGCTCAGATGTTTGGCTTTATTAAAAACCAAAATGGGAATGTGGTTATTGCAAACAGAATTTTTGAAATGAGATTATATAATTATTATCTTACAGAAGCAAAGATGCAGCAGACAGAGATATATAAGGCAGCCCTGCAGGACAAGAGTCAGTTTATAGTTAATGGATATCTGGATATGGAAAGGATATTGGAATGTTTTGTTGTTCATTTCCAAGATATTTACGGGGAATCTGATGAAAAATTTCTGGAAGAGCAGGGGAGGAAGTTCTTTTTACTATATTTGAAACCGATTATTAACGGGACAGGAAATTATTATATCGAATCCAGAACAAGAGATCTTCGAAGAACAGATGTAATTGTAGATTATCATGGACGGCAATATATAATTGAATTAAAGATATGGCACGGTGACGAGTATAATAAGCGGGGAGAACAGCAGCTTGTTGGATATCTGGAAGATTATCATGTGGATAAAGGATATATGCTTAGCTTTAATTTTAACAGGAAAAAACAGTCGGGAATCCGGAAAATTATAGTGAATGAGAAAACGATAGTGGAAGCAGTGGTATAAATTAATTCACCAGAAAAAGAAAACCATTTTTTGAATAGTCATATGTGATGCTGGCGATTTTAAGTGACGAAGAACTTGGAGATAAGATAACAATGGAGCAATATTATTACAACCATATGAATAAGGCGCAGCAGGCTGCATATCACAGCATTCTTAGCGGTGTGAAAAACCTGGCGGATGAATTTCAAATTCCGGCATTAGAGGGAAAAGAACTTTATAATGTTTTTTTTCAGATGCGTCTGGATCATCCGGAGATATTTTGGGTGAGCAGTTATAAATACCGGTATTATAAAGACTCTCCGAATCTGATTTTTATTCCGGAGTATCTTTTTGATAAAAAGAAGATTTGCGAACATCAAAAGGCTATGACTGCCAGAGTTGAGAAGCTGATTCGCCCGGCTCAGAAGCTGTCTGAATGGGAGAAAGAGAAGTATGTGCATGATTTTATCTGTGAAAATATCCGCTATGATAAACTGAAAAAATCATATTCCCATGAAATTATCGGACCGTTGGGGCAAGGCGTTGGTGTTTGTGAGGGAATTGCAAAAGCAGTAAAGGTTTTGTTAGATGCACTGGGAGTCTGGTGTGTGATTGCAATCTGTGGAAATAATCCTGAGAAGGGGATTAAGTATCGCCACACATGGAATATCGTAAAAATAGGAGGTACATATTATCATCTGGATGCGACCTTTGATAATACCCTGGGGAAAGATCGTGAGACTTCTGAAATCCGCTATGATTATTTCAATCTGGATGATTCACAGATTTTCAGGGATCATGAGCCTCTTATTGCGCCGGCGCCTCACTGCGGTGATCATGAGCACTTTTACTATAAGGAGAAGAAGCTTTCTTTTACTAAGAAAGAGGATGTGTATAAACGTTCTTTGCAGGCGGCGAAGAAAGGCAGGGTACTTATTTTTCACTGGAGAGGCGGTTATCTGACAAAGGGAGTACTGAAGGAATTGCTGGAGCTTATCCGGAAAGCAGGAGATGAGAAAGACAAAACAGCAATGGTCAGCATAAACTGGCCGCAGGCAGTTATTCGTGTTCAGTATACGGATATGCAGGTACAGGAGAGTGTGACAATAGAGGAAGCGAATGAAGGGGAAAAATAGATGTAATAAACAGCTTAACTTTTTCCGTGTGAGGATAGGGCTTTTTAAAAGAATGTGATCAGAGTGAGAAAATAGCCGAGATGTGGGACAGGGAATTAAAAGAAATCAGGGAGCAGGAACAGTATAGGAAAGCTATATTATGTATGGAAGAGGAACAGTATGATAAGGCAATAATTTTGTTTGAGGGACTTCCAAGAGATTATGAAGATGCCAGAAATAATTTCAGGGAATAAGGGTGAAATAAATGAATCAAAATTGCATGATTACACGAGAAGCAGCGTTGGAATTCGGTTTATCATTTCAGAATACATATACGGAAAGACCTTTCCGTGATCAGAACTGGCAAGTGGTAAGAGCGAGGGAAAACAAAAAAATTTTTTTATGGATCTATGAACGAAACGGTTATGTTAATCTGAATGTAAAGGCAGATCCGGAGTGGCGTGATTTTTGGCGAAGTGCCTATGAATCTGTACAGGCTGGTTATCATCAGAATAAGGAACATTGGAATACCATTATTCTAAATGGGACGGTACCGGATAAAGATATTAAAAGAATGATATCCGAAAGCTATGATCTCGTAACATACAGCCCGACAAAGAAGATTTATGAGGCAGTGAAGCAAATTCCGAAAGGATGCGTTGCAACTTATGGTCAGGTTGCCGAAATGGCAGGGAATCCGAGAATGTCGAGAGCGGTAGGGAATGCCCTCCATAAGAATCCGGATCCGGGGCATATTCCCTGTTATCGGGTAGTGAATTTCAGAGGAGAACTGTCAGGGGCTTTTGCCTTCGGCGGTAAAGATGTACAGAAAAAGCTACTGGAAGCAGATGGAATTGAGGTTGTCAATGGAACGGTGGATTTAAAAAAATATGGATTGACGCAAAGAGATGATAAACTGTGAGAAAACAGATACGGATGATTACCTTATTATCATTTGAATGCTGCTTTTGATAACGGCCTGAGAAAGGATTACGGAAATTCTGAAATCCGATATGATCATTTTTATTATAAAAAGAAGAAGCTGTCTTTTACCAGACAGGAATTTTGTAATGCTCATCAGCTGGGGGCGGGCAAATCTTTCCGGATCTGCCTGGCAAAGGACTGTATTATAGGTGCAGGAAGCCTGGTTACCAAGAATACTGTGATACCGGATGGTTCTCTGGTAATGGGCAGTCCGGCCAGGATCAAACGAAATCTCACCTGGGAAGAATATTCTGAAAATATTGTGGCTTTAGAAAAAATCCATAGTAATCCCATAAAATAATGCAGTTAAAACAATTCAGTAGTGATATCATACACCTGCTTTACGATAAACAGATTTCATGTTATGATTATTTCAGTTGAATTTGAGATATTCTATTAATGAAAAGGGTAACTATTCAACAGTCTCTGATTGTGAGAGTATTGAACAGTTACGAAGAAAAATAAAAGGAGGATCAATGTTATGCTTACAACATGGACTCCGGCACATATGCCGGAAAAAGAGGAAATCAAAACCCGTCTGCAGACAGCAAGAAGTCAGCTCTATGATTTTCAGATGAAAATCAAGGAACATAAGATCCCGGTAATCGTACTCTTTGAAGGCTGGGGATCTTCCGGCAAGGGAAGTACGATCGGAAAAGTCATTAAGAATATTGATCCGCGTTTCTTTAAGGTTGCCACTATGTCAGCTCCCACAGCAGAAGAACTGAGATATCCATTTCTGTATCGCTATTTTAAACAGATTCCGGAAGCCGGAAAATTTACATTTCTGGATTCCGGCTGGATGGAGCAGACTTGTAAAGACTGTCTGTCGGGCGAGATTGAAGGCGAAGGTTATACACAGCGGATTGACAGCATCCGCCGTTTTGAGCGGCAGCTTACAGATAATGGTTATCTGGTGCTGAAATTCTTTATGCAGATTGACAGGGATGAACAGAAGCGGCGTGAAAAATTACTTCTGGATCATAAAGACACCAGATGGCGTGTGTCAGACTTTGATAAATGGCAGAATGAACATTACAAAAAATGTGCAAAAATATTTTCTCAGTATCTGTCTGACACGAATGTTTCCTCTGCACCATGGTACATCATAGATGCCAGTGACAGAAAATGGGCGGAACTTCAGGTGCTGGAGACTATGGTAAGCAATATTGAAGTTGCCATGCAGAATCAGGCACATTCCGTTCCGATTTTGCAGAATGTATTCCCTCTGGAGCAGATTCCCCGTCTGTCGGATATTGATCTGAGAGATAAAACAATGGATGACGAGGAGTACAGGGGAGAACTGAAACAACTCCAGAGTAAACTGGGGGAACTCCATAATAAACTGTACATGAGACGTATTCCTGTGATCATCACGTATGAAGGCTGGGATGCGGCAGGCAAAGGAGGTAACATCAAACGTATTACAGAAGCTCTGGATCCCCGGGGTTATGAAGTACATCCAATCGCAAGTCCGGAACCGCATGAGAAGGCCAGACATTATTTATGGCGTTTCTGGACAAGACTTCCGAAAAATGGGCATATCGCTATTTTTGACAGAACCTGGTATGGCAGAGTTATGGTAGAACGTCTGGAGGGATTTTGCAGTGAAAATGACTGGAAACGTGCCTACAACGAAATGAATGAGTTTGAGAAAGAACTTAAAGACTGGGGTGCAGTCATTATTAAATTCTGGGTACAGATCGATAAGGATACACAGCTGGAGCGTTTTCAGGAGAGACAGAATAATCCGGAGAAACAATGGAAGATCACAGATGAGGACTGGAGAAACAGAGAGAAATGGGATGCCTATGAAGTGGCCGTAAATGAGATGCTTCAGAAGACAAACACTTCCTTTGCGCCATGGCATGTACTGGAATCTGTTGACAAGAAATATGCCCGTATCAAAGCACTCAGAATTGTGATCTCTGAAATAGAAAAAGCATTAAAAGAAAATTAAATTTTGCGGGAAATGTGTAAATGAATGATAAGATAACAGTCTGCCTGGCTAAGGGCGGGCAAAGAGAAATGGCAGAATCTTTTGCCAGAAAGAACAATGTTCCGATTATGGACAAACCGGGAGAACATCTGACAGTAATGTTTGACTCCCGGGGCGTATCACTTACCGGTTATGGCCTGACATATCAGGGAGATTTTGAAGGAATGCTGCACAGAGTCACAAACGGAAGACTTTCCCATGAAATGCTGGTACGTGCGGTCAAAACAGAGGGAGAACATCTGAAAGCAATTGATGCCACTGCAGGTATGGGGGAGGATGGTTTCCTTCTTGCAGCATATGGCTATGAGGTGACATTATACGAACAGAATCCGGTGATCGCCGCGCTTTTGAAGGATGCGCTCCGGCGTGCCAGAAAGCATCCCGTATTAAAAGACATTGCTTCCAGAATGAAACTGGTAGAGGGTGACAGTGTGTCATGTATGGAGAAACTTATGGATCCGGTAGATGTGATCTATCTTGATCCCATGTTCCCGAAGAGACAGAAATCCGGTCTGATAAATAAAAAACTTCAGCTGATCCAGAAACTTGAACCTCCATGTTCTGAGGAAAAAGATCTTTTTGATGCAGCTATCAAAGCCGGACCTTCCAGAATTATCGTAAAACGTCCTCTTAAGAGCGTCTGTCTTGATGGAAGAGAGCCTTCTTATATATTAAAAGGAAAAGCAATACGATATGACTGTTATGTGATGTAGAAGGTTTATCAGCACATTGCAGCAGCCCTTTATTTTTGAGGGCTGCTGCAATGTATTTTTTTCCATTCCCGGATAAATTCCATTTGTTCCTGATCGGAGATTTCCTGGGAGGCAGCGTCATTTCCGGCAGCTACACAGCAGAGCAGGACGAAGGTCTGAAAGAGTAAAAATACCAGTATCAATAATAATGCAGTCATAATTTGTCTCCTTAATATTATGCAGATGGTTACAGTTATTTTATGAAATTGCTATAAGGATATTTTTCGGGATTTCTGTAACAGATTCTGTATATGCCTGTTGTTTTGCATATCAGAAGTATCTGCATATCATGGAAGCTTTATACATTTTATTTACAGAAAAACGGAGATATGACAGGAGAAACTGTCGGACACAAAAATATAATCTTCCGAATAATTTAAAGTAAGACGCAAATGTTCATTGTCTTTGCAGCGACCTGATGAATAGTTGCGGTAAGATTTCATTATCCAGATGATTCGGAGGATTTTTTATGAAGAATTCAGATGATTCCGGATATACAGGAAAGCACGTGGGTGTGTGTGTTCTGGATACCGGGATTTTTCCTCATATAGATTTTACAGGGAGAATACTTGCGTTTCAAGATTTCATCGGACATCGTATCAGACCTTATGATGATAATTCTCATGGAACCCATGTATGTGGAATCATTGGCGGTGACGGAAGGGCTTCGGAAGGACGGATCAGAGGAATTGCCCCCGGGTGTAGCCTGATAGTTCTGAAGGTGCTCGACAGAACGGGAAATGGCAGGAAAGAAGATGTTTTACAGGCTTTTCGCTGGATCCTGGAGAATAAGAGATATTATGGGATACGTGTAGTGAATATCTCGGTGGGAACAACCTGCAGGAGAGCAGAAGATCACAGAGTTCTGATCGCGGGTGTGGAACAACTTTGGGATGCAGGTCTGGTGGTAGTGGCTGCGGCAGGAAATCAGGGACCGAAGGCAGGAAGTGTGACAGCACCGGGAAGCAGCCGGAAGATTATCACAGTAGGCTCCAGTGATCTGCTTACAGGACGGACTGCCATATCCGGCAGGGGACCTACATTTGAGTGTGTTTGTAAACCGGATCTGGTTGCACCCGGGAATCATGTTCTTGCCTGTGCACCGGGGGCAGATAACGGATATGGAGTGAAGAGTGGTACTTCTATGTCTACACCTCTGGTTGCAGGGGCAGCAGCATTGATGCTTGAGAAGAATCCGGAGCTGACTAATGTTCAGATCAAGATGAAATTGAAAGAAAGTGCCAGGGATATGGGATTGCCAAAGAATCAGCAGGGATGGGGAGAACTGGATCTGGAACGCTTTATGGAACTGTGATCAGTAATCTTTTATTTCACAAAATTATTGCTTTAGTGTATAAAAGCATTGACGAACGGTCTGTTTTCGGCTATCATGATAGTTAACTGGATGAGAGCCAAAGAGGAGGATTAACATGAAAAAAATTCAGATGCAGACACCACTTGTGGAGATGGATGGAGATGAGATGACCAGAATTCTCTGGAAAATTATCAAAGATGAACTTCTTCTTCCGTATATTGATTTGAACACTGAGTATTATGACCTTGGTCTGGAATACAGAAATGAAACGGATGATCAGGTAACTGTTGATGCAGCAGAGGCTACAAAGAAGTACGGCGTTGCAGTGAAATGTGCAACTATCACTCCTAATAAGGCAAGAATGGAAGAGTATACCTTAAAGAAAATGTACAAGAGTCCTAACGGAACGATTCGTGCAATTCTCGATGGAACTGTTTTTCGTGCCCCAATCGTAGTGAAGGGTATTGAACCATGTGTTAAGAACTGGAAAAAACCGATCACCATCGCACGTCATGCCTATGGTGATGTGTATAAGAACACAGAGATGTATATTGACGGCCCCGGAGATGCTTATCTGGTATTTGAAGGCGCAGACGGACAGCAGAGAAAAGAGCTGATCCATCATTATGAGGGACCGGGTGTGCTTCAGGGTATGCACAATCTGGATGATTCTATCACAAGTTTTGCAAGATGCTGTTTTAATTATGCACTGGATACAAAACAGAACCTGTGGCTTGGCGGCAAGGATACGATCTCCAAGATTTATGACGGACGTTTTAAGGAAATCTTTGCAACTATTTATGAAGATGAGTTTAAGGAGAAATTCGAGGCAGCAGGCATTGAATATTTCTACAGCCTGATCGATGATATCGTAGCTCGTGTCATGAAGGCTGAAGGCGGATTTATCTGGGCCTGCAAGAACTATGATGGAGATGTTATGAGCGATATGGTTTCTTCAGCATTTGGTTCTCTGGCTATGATGACATCTGTACTGGTATCTCCACAGGGATATTACGAATATGAAGCTGCTCATGGAACTGTACAGAGACATTATTATCGCTATCTGAAAGGTGAGGAGACATCTACTAACTCTGTAGCAACTATTTTTGCATGGACCGGAGCTCTGAGAAAAAGAGGTGAGCTGGACGACAATAAAGAATTGATGGAATTTGCTGATAAACTGGAGAAGGCGACTCTGGAGACGATTGAAAGCGGTAAGATGACAAAAGACCTTGCGCTGATCACTTCTCTTGAGGATGTGACAGTACTGAACAGTAAAGATTTCATCCTTGCCATCAGAGAGAGACTGGATGAAATTTTATAATGTCAGAAATTATCCGGTAATGTTTCTATAACATTATAAAGTTCTCCGGGCAGGATTACACTGTAGCGGAGAAACCTGTAAAAAGTTATAAACTGCGAAAATGGGAAGAACCTGCATTATGCAAGTTCTTCCCATTTTTCATATAATCCTTCTAATTCTTCGGTAATGGCGGCTTTCTCTTTGCTGAGTTTCGCACATTCTGCCACATTTGTGCAGATATCCGGTAGAATCATGGTTTCGTCGATCTCTTTATCTCTGGTCTCAAGTTCTTCAATGCGGGTTTCTACTTTTTTTAGTTCATTCTCTCGTTTTCGCTGACGGGCCTGTTCTTCTTTCTGCTGCTGCCAGGAAAGCTTGTTATCAGAAGCCTGCTTTGCTTCTGTCACAGCCTGAGCGGCAGCCGGAGCATATTTTTCCGTCAGCTCTTCTTTTTTCTCCAGATAATAGTCGTAATCTCCGATATAATTTACAATTGCCTGATTGGTCAGATCCAGGATCCGGGTAGCTGTCTGGTTGATGAAGTAACGGTCGTGGGAAACATAGAATACTGTTCCTGTGTAACTGTTCAATGCCTCTTCAAGAATCTCTTTTGAAGCGATATCCAGATGGTTGGTGGGCTCATCGAGGATCAGAAAGTTTGCTTCGGACAGCATCAGCTTGGCGAGGGAAACACGACCTCTTTCTCCGCCGGACAGAGCGGAGATCAGTTTGAATACATCATCCCCTGTGAAAAGGAATGCTGCCAGCATATTTCGAATTTCTGTTTCCGTAAGTGTGGGATAAGCATCTGAGATTTCCTCAAAAATAGTTTTCTCCATATGAAGAACATGGTGTTCCTGGTCATAGTAGCCAATCTGTACCTTGGAACCAAGAGTAAATCTGCCGCTGTCTGCATCGATCAGCCCATTGATGATCTTTAACATGGTGGTTTTGCCTGTGCCGTTATTGCCAATCAGGGCTACACGTTCTCCACGTTTGATCTCAAAGGAGATGTCACTGAAAAGTGTCTGTCCGGGAAAAGATTTGGAAAGACTTTCCACAGTAAGGACATCATTTCCGCTGACAAATCTTGGTTCCAGGGAAATGCGCATCTGATTCTGAATCTCCTGTGGTTTATCAATGCGCTGGACTTTATCCAGCATTTTCTCGCGGCTTTCCGCACGTTTGATGGATTTCTCGCGGTTAAAGGATTTCAGCTTGGCAATGACTGCTTCCTGATGTTTGATATCCCGCTGCTGGTTCAGATAGGCTTTGTACTGGGCGTCACGCAGCTGGGCTTTTTTCAGGGCATAGGCAGAATAGTTGCCACTGTACATACGCATATTTCCTGCTTCGATTTCCACAACTTTTGTTACGACTTTGTCAAGAAAGTAACGGTCGTGGGATACGATAAATACAGCGCCCGGGTAATTCAGAAGATAGGTTTCCAGCCAGGAAATACTCTCCATATCCAGATGGTTGGTAGGCTCATCCAGAAGAAGAATGTCAGGGCTGGCAAGAAGCAGTTTACCCAGAGCTACGCGGGTTTTCTGGCCGCCTGAAAGAGTTTCTATCTGGCGTTCGAAATCTTCTTCTGTGAAACCAAGACCTTTTAATACACCCATGATCTCACTTTTGTAAGCGTAACCATTTTCCAGTTCAAACTGGTGACTCAGTCTTGTGTAAGTATTCATCAGGCTGTCCAGAGCATCTCCGGTGGTGGTTTTCATTTCCTGTTCCAGAGAGCGCAGACGGTTCTCCATATCAATAATGTGCTGTTTGGTGGAAATCAGTTCTTCGTAAATGGTATGATGGCCATGAATGTCCTGATACTGGGCAAGGTAGCCGATATTTTTATCTTTGGCAAGTACCACGTTTCCTGAATCCGGGGAGAGCTCATGCATAATGATTCGCAGCAGAGTCGTCTTGCCTGCACCGTTATTGCCGATGAGAGCTGCCTTTTCGCGGTCTTCTATATGGAAACTGGCATCCTTGAGAATGATTTTTTCGCCAAAGGATTTACAGATATTCTGACATGATAAAATCATAGGAATTCCTCCGTTTGTAATTTGTCCGCGTACTATTATAATCGAAAATGCCTGTTTTTGAAAGCATTTTAAGAGATTTTGTCCAGAGAAAAGAAAGCACCGGATGGATGCATGGAAGAAAATATGATATTCCGGGGAATTTTTCAGAATGAAATTGATAAAAAAATACAGAAATATTTGGTCAAAAAGTACAAATTTAATTTGACAATAAAATAACATCTGGGTATAATTGACATAGATAAGCTAAGGAGGGAAAATTTGTGGAAGCTAAGGAAATTTCGAAAGCGGTAATCAAGCGTTTGCCGCGGTACTACCGCTACCTCGGTGAATTGATGGAGGAGAATGTAGAGCGTATATCTTCAAATGATCTTAGCAAGAAGATGCATGTGACGGCTTCCCAGATTCGTCAGGACTTAAATAATTTCGGTGGTTTTGGTCAGCAGGGTTACGGCTATAATGTACGCTATTTGTATACAGAAATCGGTAAGATCCTTGGGCTGGATACTGTACATCCGATGATTATTCTGGGTGCCGGTAATCTGGGACAGGCATTGGCCAATTATGTGGATTTTGAAAAGCGCGGATTTAAGCTGGTTGGTATTTTTGACGTCAATCCTGTACTTGAGGGGATTGCAGTTCGTGGAATTGAGATTCAGATGTTGAGCGATCTTCCTTTGTTTCTGAAGGAGAATGAGGTTGAGATCGCGATCCTGACTCTTCCTAAAAATAAAGCCAAAGAGATGGCAAAGATTTTAATTGATAATGGAATTAAGGCAATCTGGAATTTTGCACATATTGATCTGGATGCCCCGGAGGATGTAATGGTAGAGAACGTACATCTTTCAGAGAGTCTTATGACTTTGTCCTATAACCTGAGTGAGTACAGAAAGGAACATGAAGGGATGTAAGGGATAACTGTGAAACACAAGGCTGTGGTCATCTGATCACAGCTTTTCTCTTGTATGTAAATGTGTTATTGTAAACAGGAGGTGAACAGATGAGAGAGATTGTAACTGCTGTTGAGATGAAAGAACTGGATCATAATACGATTCAGAAAGCCGGGATATCGTCTCCGGTACTTATGGAGAGGGCGGCATTAAAGACGGTTGAGGAGATTGTACAGAGATTAAAGAATAAAGAAAAAGAGAAAATCCTTGTGGTCTGCGGAACCGGCAACAATGGCGGAGACGGATTGGCGATTGCCAGACTGCTTCAGTTGAGAGGAGTCAGAACCTGGTATTATATTGCGGGTAAGGAAGAGAAAATGACTGCTGAAACTGCCGGACAGCTTAAAACAGCAGAATATTATCAGGTGCCCCGGGTGCATAACCTGGATCTGGATGAATATACTACTATAGTAGATGCCATCTTTGGGGTTGGACTGAGCAGACCTGTAGAGGGAAAATATGCAGAGCTTATCAGTACAATGAACCGGGCATCTGCGTATAAAGTAGCTGTGGATATTCCATCCGGGATTGACTCAGATACCGGATTTGAGAAGGGGATTGCATTCCGGGCAGATCTTACGGTTACCTTTGCTTTTCGCAAAAGAGGGCTGTGTTTTTATCCCGGACGCATGTATGGCGGTGAGATCGTTGTTACGGATATCGGAATCTATTCCATACCCGGAAAGAAAATCTGTATGCATCATCTGGAACGTGAAGATTTGAAAATGCTTCCGGAGAGAGTTCCCTATGGAAATAAAGGAACCTTCGGCAAGGTTCTTCTTATAGCTGGCAGCGAAGGAATGTGCGGAGCTGCATATCTGAGTGCAGCAGCTGCTCTGAAAAGCTCTGCGGGAATGGTGAGAATTCAGACCGTGGAGGCCAACAGGATTCCGTTGCAGACACTGTTGCCGGAAGCCATGATCACCTGTGATTTTGATGAGAAAAAAAACCAGGCAATGCTTGACTGGTGTGATGTGCTTGTGATAGGACCGGGTCTTGGAACCGGAGCGCAGAGCAGGGAAAGAGCTCAGTGGTTCCTGGCGAAGGCAGCTGAGTGTAAAAAAACAGTAATTCTGGATGCAGATGGCCTGAATCTTCTGTCAGTCCATGACAACTGGAAGTGTTTTATCGGGGAACATGTGATCCTGACACCTCATATTGGTGAGATGAGTCGTCTGTGCGGAAAAGAAATCGGTAAGATCCAGGATTGTCTGGCACAGACTGCAGCTGATTATGCAAAGGAGTCTGGAGCGGTTTGCGTTCTGAAGGATGCCTGTACTGTGGTGGCAGATGCTTTTGGAGATATGTATTTGAACATTTCGGGTAATGCAGGAATGGCTACAGCGGGAAGTGGAGATGTGTTAAGCGGTGTGCTTGCTGGTATACAGTGTATGTATCTGGCAGCAGAAAAGAAATTTTCTCCTGTTATGCTGGCTGCACTTGGTGTATATGTGCATGGGCTGGCAGGTGATCTGGCTGCTGAAACAGTAGGGCAGCGAGGGATGACCGCAGGAGATATCATCTGTTTTCTGCCGGAAATACTAAGATAGAATATTCATTTTGAGGCAGTGAATCTGTGAAACAATTTGCAGATATTAACATGAAAAAATAACAGAGGAAAATTATTATGAAGAAAGATAGCAGAGTAAAAGCAGTCATTTCACTGGATGCAGTAGAACATAATTTCCGGGAAATGAGAAAAAATATTGCAGAAGAGACAAAGATGATCGCAGTCATAAAGGCTGACGCTTATGGACATGGCGCGGTGCCGGTTGCACATCTCATTGAGGATTATGATTATATCTGGGGATTTGCGGCTGCAACTGCGGAAGAAGCGATTCATCTGCGAGAAGCCGGGATTACAAAACCAATCCTGATCCTTGGAATTGTTTTTGATGAATATTTTCCGGAACTTGTCCGTTATGAGATCCGTCCTGCAGTGTGCGAATATGAGGAGGCAAGGAAACTTTCAGACGAAGCGGTTCTGCAGAAAAAAACTGTACATATTCATATTGCTCTGGACACAGGAATGACCAGGATCGGTTTTGCGGATACACAGGAAAATGTAGAGGAAATTAAAAAAATTTCAGAACTTCCAAATCTTGAGATTGAGGGTATGTTTACTCATTTTGCAAGAGCAGATGAGTATGACAGAAGTCCGGCTATGGTACAATTGAAGCGGTATCTGGATTTTTCAAGACGCGTAGAAGAGGCAGGAGTGGAAATTCCTCTGCATCACTGTTCTAACAGTGCGGGCATCATACGTATGCCGGAAGCAAATCTGAATATTGTCCGCGCCGGAATCACAATTTATGGAATTTATCCTTCTTCTGAGGTGGAGAGAGATATTGTAAAGCTTGAGCCGGTTATGGAACTTAAGAGTCATGTGACTTATGTGAAAGACGTTCCTGCCGGAGCAGCGATCAGCTACGGCGGTACTTATGTGGCTGACAGGAAGCTTCGTGTGGCAACTGTTCCGGTGGGCTATGCAGACGGCTATTCCAGGCAGCTTTCCAATAAAGGCTGGGTTCTGATCCATGGACAAAAGGCTCCGATCCTTGGCAGAGTCTGTATGGACCAGTTTATGGTAGATGTGACTGAGATTGGTGATGTGAAGAAGGGCGATGAGGTAACACTGATCGGCAGAGACGGGGATGAGTTTATCGGTATTGAGGAGATTGGTGATCTCTGTGGCAGATTTTCCTATGAGTTTGCCTGTGATATCAGCCCGCGTGTGCCGAGAGTCTATATTAAAAACGGGAAAGAAATATAATGTTACTGTTTACTGAATAGAGACGAAGTGAGCGATAACTGATTTTTATATACCACGCATGTATACACAAGAAAAAGGTGGAAATACTTTATCTTAACCGGACAGGAAATATCCGGCTGATAACAAGGTTTCTTCTTATGGCAATGTTGTAAATTGAAACCGGAAAGAATCGGAGTGTGAATTGTGTGGTAATTAAAAGAGGGGATATATTTTATGCTGATCTTCGCCCTGTAGTGGGGAGTGAACAGGGTGGAATCCGGCCGGTTCTGATCATTCAGAATAACGTAGGTAACCGGCACAGCCCTACAGTGATCTGTGCTGCTATTACATCAAAAATGAACAAGGCTAAGCTTCCTACACATATTGAGATCAATGCGGAACTCTATGGGATTGAAAAAGATTCTGTGATTTTGCTGGAACAGCTTCGTACTATAGATAAAAGAAGATTAAAAGATAAAGTCTGTCATCTGGATGATGCGATGCTGGATAAGGTGAATCATGCACTTGAGATCAGCCTGGAGCTTACGTTCTGATTTTGCTTTTTAAGGGATATATCATCTGATCCGGTATTGCGATTTTTTGGCTTGCATGTCTCGGATAGTAGTGCGTGAACAATAAATGAACAGTAATTTTTGGTATCTCTGTCCGGTCAGTATCTTGACGATTAATGGAGAAAGTGATATATTTTACCAGTAATTACGCATATTCAATAAGGAGGAGACTGAATAATATAATGGAAGATGGCAGTAGTATGCCCCTCTGGGGCTTATTTATTTTACTGTTACTGTTGTGGCTGAATGGAATCTTTTACGGGTTTGCCGCAGCGCTGAGAAACATAAGTGAGAATGATACACAGAAGAAAGCAGAGGAAGGCGATAAAAAAGCACAGATGCTGATGACTCTGATCGACAAACCGGCGCAGTTTGTCAATGCAATTCCGCTGATCGTAATGGCATGTGGTATTTGTTTTGGTACTTTTCTGGTCCCATATGCTGTGGATGCATTTTATCCATACATAAAGCATGTGCCTGCACTGATCCTGGTAATGGCATTGTGCGTGATTTTTCTTGCTGCAATCGGTATTCTGGCTTTTAGGCGGGTTGGTACTTATCATCCTGAAGCTTATGCATATAAGTATCTGAACCTGGTACATTTCTGGCTGAATCTGTTAAAGCCTTTTACTGTATCTGTCACCTGGATCGCCAGACTGGCAGCAGTGCCTTTTGGTGTGGAGATAAACCGTACAGAAAAGTCTGTCACAGAAGAGGAAATCATTTCCATTGTAGATGAAGCTCATGAACAGGGCGTCATCCAGGAGAATGAGGCGGAAATGATCCAGAATATCATATCTTTTAATGAGACAGAAGCCCATGATATCATGACTCACAGAAAGAATGTGGTGGCCTTTGACGAGGAGATATTGCTCAAGAACATGATTGACACTATGCTGGAAGAGGGGAATTCCCGTTATCCGGTATATGAGGAGAATATTGACAATATCAAAGGAATTGTCCATTATAAAGATGCGCTTAAGTTTATGACACAGAATCCCTGGGCGAAGTTCAAACCGTTGAAGGAACTGCCCGGAATTATCCGCCAGGCATCCCTGATTCCTGAAACAAGGGGGATTGGAGATCTTTTTCATACTATGCAGGCCAGAAAGATTCATATGGCAATTGTTGTGGATGAATATGGCCAGACGGCCGGGATCGTTACCATGGAGGATATTCTGGAGGAGATTGTCGGAGATATTCTGGACGAATATGATGAGGATGAAATTACGATCCGCGCACAGAAAGATAACAGTCTGATCATTGACGGGCTTGCTTATCTGGAGGATGTGGAAGAAGAGTTGGATGCAGATTTTGGGGATACAGAGTTTGAAACACTGAACGGTTATCTGACCAATATTCTGGGACATATTCCTGCAGATAAGGATGTTGATACAAGCATAAAAGCGATTGGATACTGCTTTACGATCTTGTCTATTGGTAATAAAACCATTGGCAAGGTTAAGGTGGAGCGGGATAATAATGTTGCTGTATAAACAGCAGCAGATAAAAATAATTAACAAAAGGAGAAAGAAAGATGTCAGGACATTCAAAATTTGCAAACATTAAGCATAAGAAAGAGAAAAACGATGCAAAAAAAGGTAAGATTTTTACAGTAATCGGACGTGAGCTGGTTATGGCTGTCAAAGCAGGCGGTCCGGATCCGAATAATAACAGCAAACTTCGTGATGTAATTGCCAAAGCGAAAGCAAACAACATGCCAAACGATACAATCGAACGTGGTATCAAAAAAGCAGCAGGCGCTGATTCCGCAGACAACTACGAGAAAGCTGTATATGAAGGATATGGTCCGAACGGTGTTGCTATCATTGTTGAGACTCTGACAGACAACAAGAACCGTACAGCAGGTAATGTACGTAATGCATTTACAAAGGGTAACGGAAGCATCGGAACTCAGGGATGTGTATCCTATATGTTTGATCAGAAAGGTCAGATCATTATTGACAAAGAAGAGTGTGAGATGGATGCAGACGAGATTATGATGCTTGCTCTGGATGCCGGTGCTGAGGACTTCAGCGAGGAAGAGGACAGTTATGAGATTCTCACTGCTCCGGATGATTTCAGTGCAGTTCGCGAAGCTCTGGAAAAAGCAGGTCTGCCTATTGCAGAAGCACAGGTTGCCATGATTCCTCAGACTTATGTGGAGCTTACAGATGAGCAGGCACTCAAGGATCTTCAGAGAACTCTGGATCTTCTGGATGATGACGATGATGTCACAGATTACTGGACAAACTGGGATGAACAGTAAAATACCGCAGGTATATTGAGACTGCCTGTTTTGGGTTATTGCTGTCGGACATGTATAGTTTATAAAAGAAACACACATAATACCTCCATAGAGAAAATGGAGGTATTTTTATGTCTGAAAACAGATATGGAGAAAAAAGAGAAGAGTCTGAAACAGGGATGAAGCTGCAAAACTGTGAGACACAGGAGTCAGAAAATAAAATTCAGGAAAGTACCAATGAGCAGATCAAAGATATGGGACAGGTGGTTTTAAACAGCAATTCCCGAAAACACAAGGTAGAGCTTCTGACCATCATTGGTGAGGTGGAAGGTCATGAGTCTGCACCCTCCCATTCCAAAACTACAAAATATGAGCATGTACTTCCAAAGCTTGCCATCATTGAGGATGATGAAGAAATAGAAGGCTTGCTGATCCTTTTAAACACAGTGGGAGGAGATGTGGAGGCTGGGCTTGCCATTGCAGAGATGATTGCCTCATTAAGTATACCAACAGTGTCACTGGTTCTGGGCGGCGGACATTCTATCGGAGTTCCGATGGCCGTATCTGCGGACTATTCTTTCGCAGTACCAAGTGCTACGATGGTGATCCATCCGGTACGTTCCAATGGTATGTTTATCGGAGTGGCTCAGACTTACCGGAATATGGAGAAAATTCAGGACCGCATCACTACATTTATTTCCGAACATTCCAAAGCATCTCAGAAACGTCTGGAAGAGCTGATGCTTGATACTTCTCAGCTGGTAAAAGATGTAGGAACCATGCTGGAAGGAAAAGAGGCAGTAAAAGAAGGGCTGATCGATGAGGTTGGCGGTATTAAGGAAGCGTTGGCAAAATTATATGAAATGATAGAAAAAGAGTGTTGAAAGTGAAAAAAATGTTACGGTTCTCATACCACTATCCAAAATTCCATTGCCGCAGGCAATCTGGAATGAATTTTGGCTACGTTACTGAGAACGGAGTGAGCAGTAACAAAAAAATCTTATATATGCTATAAATCAACCCTTGCCATATGTCAGATTTTGGCGTATTATTAATAGAGGTTTATTATTTGCGAGGAGGAAAACCATGTATAAGATTTTAAAAGCTGAAACACTGGCAGCTAAGATCCATCTTATGGTTGTACACGCACCGCGTGTTGCAAGCCATTGTCAGCCAGGACAATTTATTATCGTTAAGTTAGATGAGAAGGGTGAGAGAATCCCTCTTACTATCTGTGATTATGATCGTGAAGAAGGTACGATCACAATCGTATTCCAGGAGATTGGTGTATCTACCATCAAGATGGCAGAATTAAAAGCAGGAGATGCATTCCGCGATTTCGTAGGACCTCTTGGATGTCCTTCTGAATTTGTTGAGGAAGATATCGAAGAATTAAAGAAAAAGAAAATGGTATTTGTTGCCGGCGGTGTTGGTACAGCCCCTGTTTACCCACAGGTAAAATGGCTCCATGAACATGGAATCACAGCAGATGTTATTCTTGGTGCAAAAACTAAGGATATGGTTATCCTTGAGAAAGAACTGGGAGAAGTTTCCAATCTTTATGTTACTACAGATGACGGTTCCTATGGCCGTGCAGGTATGGTTACCAAGACTCTTGAGGATCTGGTAACAAACGAAGGCAAACATTACGATGTCTGTGTAGCGATCGGACCGATGATCATGATGAAATTTGTCTGTCTTCTTACCAAGAAGCTTGGCATTCATACAATTGTCAGCATGAACCCGATCATGGTTGACGGAACAGGTATGTGTGGCGCATGCCGTCTTCAGGTTGGCGATGAGATTAAGTTTGCATGTGTAGACGGACCGGAATTCGACGGACATCTCGTTGATTTCGACCAGGCTATGAAGAGAAGCCAGATGTATAAGACTGAAGAGGGACGTGCATTACTGAAACTTCAGGAAGGTGATACCCATCATGGCGGATGTGGACATTGTGGAGGTGACAAGTAATGGCAGATGCAAAGATGTTAAAGAAAGTTCCTGTAAGAGAACAGGATCCAAAGGTGCGTGCAACAAACTTTGAAGAAGTTTGTCTTGGATACAATCAGGAAGAAGCAATGGAAGAAGCACAGAGATGCTTAGGCTGTAAGAAACCGAAATGTGTGGAAGGCTGTCCTGTATCCATTAATATTCCTGGATTTATTGAAGAGATTAAAGAGGGAAAGATCGAAGAAGCATACAAAGTGATCGGATTATCCTCCGCACTTCCGGCTATCTGTGGACGTGTATGTCCTCAGGAATCCCAGTGTGAGGGTAAATGTATCCGCGGAGTCAAAGGTGAAGCTGTTTCTATCGGTAAGCTGGAGAGATTTGTTGCTGACTATGCTCTGGAACATGATATCAAACCTGTTGGAGCAGAAGTTAAGAACGGACATAAAGTTGCAGTAATCGGTTCCGGTCCTTCCGGACTTACCTGTGCAGGTGATCTTGCAAAAGCTGGTTATGATGTAACTGTATTTGAAGCTCTTCATGAACTTGGCGGTGTTCTTGTTTACGGTATTCCGGAGTTCCGTCTTCCGAAACAGAAAGTTGTTAAGAAAGAAATTGAAAAAGTTAAAGAATTAGGTGTTAAATTCGAGACTAATGTTGTTATCGGTAAATCCACAACAATCGATCAGCTAATCGAGGACGAAGGATTTGAAGCTGTATTTATCGGATCAGGTGCCGGACTTCCAATGTTCATGGGTATCCCGGGTGAGAATGCAAGCGGTGTATTCTCTGCCAACGAATATCTTACAAGAAGCAACCTGATGAAAGCTTTTGATGATTCTTATGATACACCGATCGCAGCAGGAAAGAAAGTAGCAGTTGTAGGCGGTGGTAATGTTGCTATGGATGCTGCCAGAACAGCTTTAAGACTTGGTGCTGAAGTACATATCGTATACAGAAGAAGTGAAGCAGAGCTTCCTGCACGAGCAGAGGAAGTTCATCACGCAAAAGAAGAGGGAATCATCTTTGATCTTCTTACTAACCCGAAGGAAATCCTTGTAGATGAGAACGGTCATGTAAAAGGTATGAAGGTTGTCAAGATGGAACTTGGTGAGCCGGATGCTTCCGGAAGACGTCGTCCGGTTGAAATTCCGGGATCTGAATATGACATGGATGTAGATACAGTTATCATGTCTCTTGGTACTTCCCCGAACCCTCTTATCTCTTCTACAACAAAAGGTCTTGAAGTCAATAAGAGAAGATGTATCATTGCTGAAGAAGAAACAGGTAAGACATCTAAAGATGGTGTATATGCCGGCGGTGATGCTGTTACAGGTGCAGCTACTGTTATCCTTGCCATGGGTGCAGGTAAAGCTGGTGCCAAAGGTATCGATGAATATCTTAAAAATAAATAATGTAAATGGTACTTGACAGATTTTGACGTCTGTGGCATGATTACTAGTGTTGATAATCATGAAAAGCTTAGAAGGTGTTTACAGGGATTTATTTTCCGTCAGAGAGAGGAAGCCATCGGCTGGAAGCTGCCTCAGGTTCAGATATTTCCTGAATTTCCCACCGGAGCCGCGTTTCTGAATGACAGTATTTACTGAGTAGGAAATGACGTTACTGCGCGTTAAGCAGACCGAGAGCCTGTAGAAAATGCAGGAAGCAGGGTGGTACCGCGGATATTTTACTCCGTCCCTTTAGTGGGACGGAGTTTTTTGTTTGCCAATTCTGCTATTATAACATGAATTGCGAGAACTGCTTTTGCAACGGAGCGATTTGTGGCTATCAAGTCAGAGTCAGATTTTACGTTACTGTTCATTCTGTTCTCAGTAACGATTTTTCTTCTCTGACATTATGACATAAAGGAGAAAGAGAACATGGATATGAAAGAAAGACTTCAGGAACTGGCTGAAGCAGCCGGAAAACGGATCAGTGAATCCGAAGGTCTGGAAAAACTGAACGAAGTACGTGTGGCATACCTTGGTAAAAAAGGTGAATTGACTGCAATTTTAAAGAGTATGAAAGATGTTGCACCGGAAGAGCGCCCGAAGGTTGGACAGCTTGTAAACGAAACAAGAAGCAAGATAGAAGCACTTCTTGATGAATCTAAACAGAAACTGGAAGAAGCAGCACGTGAAGAGAAGATAAAACAGGAAGTGATTGATGTGACTTTACCTGCAAAGAAAGCTAAAATCGGTCACCGTCACCCGAACACCATCGCCCTGGAAGAAGTAGAACGTATCTTTATTGGTATGGGTTATGAAGTAGTAGAGGGACCGGAGGTAGAGTATGCGGATTACAACTTTACTAAACTGAATATTCCGGAAAATCATCCGGCACGTGATGAACAGGATACTTTCTTTATCAACGATTCTATCCTTCTTCGTTCCCAGACTTCACCGGTTCAGGCACGTACTATGGAGAAAGGAAAGCTGCCGATCCGTATGATCGCACCTGGTCGTGTATTCCGTTCAGATGAAGTAGATGCAACACATTCTCCTTCTTTCCATCAGATCGAAGGTCTTGTTATTGACAAGAACATCACTTTTGCAGATCTTAAGGGAACTTTGCAGGAGTTTGCACAGGAATTATTCGGACCTGAGACAAAAACTAAGTTCAGACCACATCACTTCCCGTTCACAGAGCCAAGCGCAGAGGTGGATGTATCCTGCTTCAAGTGTGGTGGTAAAGGCTGCCGTTTCTGTAAAGGTTCCGGCTGGATTGAAATCCTTGGCTGCGGTATGGTTCATCCGAATGTATTAAGCATGTGCGGAATTGATCCGGAAGAATACACAGGATTCGCATTTGGCGTAGGTCTTGAACGTATTGCACTTCTGAAATATGAGATTGATGACATGAGACTGCTCTATGAGAATGATATCCGTTTCCTGAAACAGTTCTGATGAAATGACTGTCTGAAACAACAGAGCTATGCAGCCAAGAGGAAATTTCTGTCTGGGAAAGCTGCTATAAGTCTGAGCTATAATATAGAAAGAGGATTAACAAAATGAATACTTCATTATCTTGGATTAAAATGTATGTGCCGGATCTTGATGTGACAGCACAGGAATATACAGATGCCATGACACTGACAGGAACAAAAGTGGAAGGCTTTGAAAAACTGGACGCAGATCTGGATAAGATCGTGATCGGTCAGATTGAAAAAATTGAGAAACATCCGGATGCAGATAAACTGATCATCTGCCAGGTGAATATCGGAACAGAGACTGTACAGATCGTTACAGGCGCTCCTAATGTAAAAGAGGGAGATAAGGTTCCTGTTGTTCTTGACGGCGGACGTGTTGCCGGTGGACATGACGGAAAGAAAACACCGGGTGGAATTGAAATCAAAAAAGGAAAACTTCGCGGAATCGATTCCTATGGTATGATGTGTTCCATCGAAGAGCTGGGAAGCACAAGAGAAATGTATCCGGAAGCACCGGAATACGGAATCTATATTTTCCCTGAAGACGCTGTTGTAGGCGAGAGTGCGATCAAGGCACTGGGCCTGGATGATGTTGTCTTTGAATATGAAATCACATCCAATCGTGTTGACTGCTACGGCGTACTGGGAATTGCAAGAGAAGCGGCAGCTACGTTTAATGAGAAATTCTGTCCTCCTGTTGTAGAGTGTAAGGGAAATGATGAAAAAGCTTCTGACTATGTAAAAGTAACGGTAGAAGATTCGAAACTTTGTCCACGTTACTGCGCAAGAGTCGTAAAGAATGTTAAGATCGGACCATCTCCGAAATGGATGCAGAGATGTCTGGCTTCCAATGGAATCCGTCCGATCAATAATCTGGTAGATATTACAAACTATGTAATGGAAGAATTTGGTCAGCCAATGCACGCATATGATCTGGACAGGATTGCAGGAAAAGAAATTGTTGTACGTCGTGCAGAGAATGATGAGAAATTTGTAACGCTGGATGGACAGGAACGTACCATGGATGATCAGGTACTGATGATTTGTGACGGTGAGAAAGCAGTTGGTATTGCCGGTATCATGGGTGGAGAGAATTCTATGATCACAGACGATGTAAAAACTGTTCTTTTCGAGGCTGCATGTTTTGATGGAACAAATATCCGCCTTTCTTCCAAGAGAATCGGTCTGAGAACAGATGCTTCCGGTAAATTCGAAAAAGGTCTTGACCCGAACAATGCGCAGGCAGCTATCGACAGAGCATGCCAGCTGATGGAGGAACTTGGAGCAGGTGAAGTCGTAGGTGGAATGGTAGATATCTGCAATGAAGTAAGAGAACCATCCAGAGTTCCTTTCAAACCGGAGAAGATTAATGCTCTTCTTGGAACTGACCTGACACCGGAAGAGATGCTTGCTTATCTGGCAAAAGTAGAACTGACCTATGACGAAAAAACAAATGAGATCGTAGCTCCTACTTTCCGTCAGGATATCCATTATGTAGCTGATGTTGCAGAAGAAGTTGCAAGATTTTTCGGATATGATAAGATTCCTACTACTCTGCCTACAGGTGAAGCTACAACAGGTAAGCTTCCGTTTAAACTTCGTATTGAAGCAGTGGCACGTGATATTGCGGAATATTGTGGTTTCTCTGAAGGAATGACCTATTCTTTCGAAAGTCCGAAGGTATTTGACAAATTAAGACTTCCGGCTGACAGTAAGCTCCGTCAGGGAATCGTGATCAGCAATCCTCTGGGAGAAGACTACAGTGTCATGAGAACAACTACTTTAAACGGTATGCTCAGTTCTCTGGCTACGAACTATAACAGAAGAAATAAAGATGTACGTCTCTATGAACTTGGTAATGTATATCGTCCGAAAGCACTTCCTCTTACAGAACTTCCGGATGAGCGTATGCACTTTACACTTGGTATGTATGGAAACGGCGATTTCTTTGACATGAAAGGTGTATGTGAAGAGTTCTTTGAGAAAGTAGGAATGAGAGATAAAGTAGATTATGATCCAAACAGCGGAAAAACTTACCTTCATCCCGGAAGACAGGCAAATATGGTTTATGATGGTAAGGTTGTGGGCTATCTGGGAGAGGTTCATCCTCTGGTTGCAGATACTTATGGAATCGGTGATAAGGCATATGTGGCAGTGATTGATATCCTTACGGTTCTTGAATTTGCAAGCTTCAACCATAAATACACAGGAATTGCAAAATATCCTGCAGTAACCCGCGATTTAAGTATGGTCGTTCCGAAAACCGTTCTTGCAGGACAGATTGAACATATTCTGACTCAGAGAGGCGGAAAGATTCTGGAGAGTTATCAGTTATTTGACATTTATGAAGGAAACCAGATTAAAGGAGGATATAAATCCATGGCTTATTCTCTGGTATTCCGTCACCATGACAAGACTCTGGAAGAGAGCGAGATTACAGCTGCAATGAAGAAAATCCTGAATGGTCTGACAGATCTTGGAATCGAGTTGAGAAGTTAATGCTGATTTATGTATTAAGACATGGGATAACTCAGTGGAATAAACTGAAAAAAGTGCAGGGGGCAATGGATATTCCCCTTGCACCGGAAGGAATTGAACTGGCGAAAAGAACAGGAGAAGCATTAAAAGATGTTCCGTTTGATATCTGTTTTACCAGTCCTTTGGCAAGAGCGAGACAGACAGCACATTATGTGCTGGGAAACAGGCAGATTCCTGTTATTGAGGATAAAAGAATCCAGGAAATTGATTTCGGAGTTCTTGAAGGAAGCCGATTTAAGGATGAACAAGGGAAGATCATCAGCCATGAAATGGAAATTTTCTTTGAAGAGCCACAGAAATTTGAACGTCCTCAAAACGGCGAAAACATTTCTGATATTCTGAAACGCACCAGAGAATTCTGGGTGGAGAAAACGACAGATCCTGCTCTGGCAGACAAAACAATTCTTGTTTCTTCTCATGGATGTGCAGTTCGTGCACTGCTTCAGAATGTTTATCAGGATCCGGAACATTTCTGGCATGGATGTGTGCCTCCAAACTGCAGTATCAATCTGCTTGAAGTAAAAGATGGAAAAGCCAGATTTCTGGAAGAAGATAAAGTTTATTCTGAAATATAACAATTCTGTAAAATAATCCGGTGGAAAACTGTACTTTGAGTACAGCTTTTCTGCCGGACTTTTAATATATTTTGTTACTGTTTACACACCACTATCCCGAGACATACAAGCCAAAATTCCATTGCCACAGGCAATCTGGAATGAATTTTGGCTGTTACTGTTCACTGGTAATATCCCGCGAGGTGTTTTTTGTGAGCGAAGGTCACAGAAAACCCGAGATATACCGCGCGAATTTATGCGATTAGCATAAATTCTGTGCATCGCGAAGCGTGTTACTGAGAACGGAGTGAACAGTAACTTAAATGGAAATAAAACTCAGAAAAAAGTCACAAATGATATTGAAATAGATGCCTGTATGTAGTATAATCAGACGCAAATAAAAGAAAATTCTTCGGGGTTGTGGTGATCAGCATCAGCTGAGATTCCCTACCGGCGGTTATAGTCCGCGACCCGCTTAGGCGGCTGATCTGGTGGAATTCCAGGACCGACAGTATAGTCTGGATGAGAGAAGAACACGCGATATTTACCATACGTGCTCATTACCCCGGATATGATCCGGGGTTTTTTATATGTTGAAGAAAATCTTCATTATATAAAAAGCTTGTGGAATTTTCTTTTAACAGGATATGAGACATATCCATAAAGAGTAATTTCAAAGGAGAGAAACAGTATGAGTGAACAGGTATTAAGAAATGGAAATGCGATGGCAAGAAGTAAGACGAGAACCATTACACAGATAGCCATGCTTGGCGCTATCGCAGGAATTTTAATGAATCTGGAGTTTCCGCTTCCTTTCCTGGCACCGACTTTTTATCAGCTGGATTTTTCAGAAATCCCGGTACTGGTTGGCTCATTTGCAATGGGACCGATCGCAGGTGTACTGATCGAGCTGGTGAAGATTCTTGTGCATCTGGTAACAAAGGGCTCTATGACAGCAGGTGTAGGCGATGTGGCAAACTTCATCTTTGGATGTACATTTGCAGTTCCGGCAGGTCTGATCTACCGCTATAAATCTGTTAAGAGCAGAAAACATGCAGTGATCGGAATGGCAGTTGGAACCGTACTTACAGCAGTAGTTGCATGCTTTATCAATGCATTCGTGTTACTTCCGGCATACGGAAAGGCTTTTGGAATGCCGGTAGAAGCATTTATCGAAATGGGAAGTGCAGTACACAGTTCTGTAAATAATCTTCTTACATTTGCAGCAATGATCATTTTCCCATTCAACATATTCAAATATGCTCTGACATCCCTGATTGTATTCCTGATTTATAAGAGAATCCGCGTGGTGCTCAAGGGAGATTGATTTTATATCTGATAAAGAATAAATAAATTGGCAGTACAATAAATAAAAAAGAAGAACAGTCGTATGATAAAAAATCTGTGGCTGTTCTTTTTTTATATGCAAAAAATAATTACGGAAATTTTCAGACAGACTTAAAAAAGATACGATAATATGGTAAGATAAAACAGACGATATAAACATCAGAATGTGAGGTTTATAAAATGAATGATACAGGAATCAGACCGGAAGTTATAGAAGAAATCCGAAACCTTGCGCAAAAATATGATATTGAAAAAGTAATTCTTTTTGGTTCGAGAGCAAGAGGGGATTTCAGAAGAACAAGTGATATAGATATTGCAGTCACAGGAGGAGATTTTGCAAGGTTTGCGTTAGATGTGGATGAAGAGACAAGTACTCTTCTGGAGTATGATATTGTAAATCTTGATCGTGACATGCAGGATGAATTAAGAGAATCTATAGAGAAGGAAGGGAGGATTTTGTATGAGAAAATATGAGAATTTCTGCAATGCACTGTCTAACATGAAAGATATTTATAATTATGAAGAACCATATGATAATGTAGTGATTACCGGACTCGTAGGATTGTATGAAATTTGTTTTGAGCAGTCATGGAAAATGATGAAAGAAATACTGGAGATTCATGGATATGCAGAGGGAGCAACAGGTTCACCGAAAATCATTCTGAAGACTGCCTATAAAGCAGGAATGATAAGAGATGAGGAGCAGTGGCTTCGTGCATTGCAGGCAAGAAATAATGTTACACATTCTTACAATCAGAAAATTGCGTTAGGAATTATAGCTGATGCAAAAGAAGAGTTTTATCAGATGTTTTGCGAACTAAAAACAGAGATAGAAGAAAATTGGCTGTAATAATCAGCGAAGGTATAGAAAGCGAAAGGAAGTATCCATTATGGGACAGATACACAATATTGAAAAACTGACAGATTGTAAATTTTTAAATTTGTACCATTTAAATGCAACAAGCATTCACAACACTCCTGTGTCATATTTCGTGGCATCCCGTGCGAAGAGTATTAACGAATTAAAGATAAAAACAGGTAAAAACACTCCGGATGGCGTGATCATTTACAGTCTTTATGGGGAAAAGAGAGACAGAGTTGTATTAGTACGTCAGTACAGATACGCAATTGGCGGATATATCTACGAATTCCCGGCAGGTCTGGTAGAACCGAACGAAGAATTCCATGAGGGTGCAGTAAGAGAAATGTACGAGGAAACAGGACTGAAATTCACACCTCTGAAAGTAGATCCTGCATTTGAGAAACCTTATTTCACAACGGTTGGCATGACAGATGAATCCTGCGCAACTGTTTACGGATATGCGGAAGGTGAGATCAGCAAAGATGCACAGGAAGACACCGAAGAAATAGAAGTTGTACTTGCTGACAGAGAAGAAGTAAAGAGGATTCTGCGTGAAGAAAATGTAGCGATCATGTGTGCATATCAGCTTATGCATTTCCTTCGGGATGAAGAACCTTTTGCATTTTTGAAGGAAGAACTTTAACCAAATCAGGCAAGTAGCGAAGCGGATGATTTTATCTGCTTGACTAAGGAGAATTAAGGGAGAATTAAGATAATGGCAAAATGGCAGAGAAGCTTCTTCCAGCCTGTGCTTCCGCTGGGAGAAGATGGACGGAGAGTTACAGGAAGTAAAGAACACATTGCACTTTCCAGAATGGCAGCAGGAGAGGGAATGGTCCTTCTGAAAAATGAGAAAAATGCACTTCCGATTCGGAGAGGGACGAAAGTCGCACTCTTTGGTAAGGGTACTGTAGACTACGTAAAAGGCGGCGGAGGAAGTGGCGATGTAACTGTAGAATATATCCGTAATCTTTATGAGGGCATGAAGATTAAAGAGGATGAGGGAAAAGTAGAAGTTTTCGATAAACTTGCGAAATATTATGAAAAAGATATTCAGAAACAATACGCAGATGGTGCAGTACCAGGTATGACAGTTGAGCCGGAGCTTCCGGATGAACTTCTGAATGAAGCGCGAGAATATACAGATACTGCAGTAATTACCATTTGCCGTTTTTCAGGCGAAGGATGGGACAGAAAATGTGAAGCAGCACAGGATGGATACGTTCTTGACGGAGAGGAAAAAAGAAACTCCGAGTTGTCAGCGAAGATTTTTGAAAACGGTGATTTCTGCCTGACAAATGCAGAGAATGCCATGGTAGAGAAAGTAAAGAAAGCATTCCCACATGTAATCGTAGTGATGAATGTTGGCGGTATCGTGGACACGAAATGGTTCAGAGACTGTGATGAGATCCAGTCAGTACTGATGGCATGGCAGGGCGGTATGGAAGGTGGTCTTGCAACAGCAGATATACTTTGTGGTGATGTTAATCCATCCGGTAAATTATCCGATACTTATGCAAAAGATCTGGAAGATTATCCATCCACAGCAAACTTCCATGAGTCTGCATTTTATGTAGATTACACAGAAGATATCTATGTGGGATACCGTTACTTTGAAACAATTCCGGGTGCAGCGGAAAGAGTAAATTATCCGTTTGGGTTTGGACTTTCCTATACAGACTTCGACTGGAAGATGACTGGTGCTTCCGAAGAAAACGGTGTGATCACGGTTCTTACTGAAGTAACCAATACAGGAAAACAGCAGGAAAAGAAGTTATCCAGCTTTATTACGGAGCACCACAGGGGAAACTTGGAAAGCCTGCGAAAGTACTGGGGGCATTCAAAAAGACCAGTCTTCTTCAGCCGGGTGAACGTCAGATCCTTACCCTGAAAATTCCTGTGGATCAGATGGCATCCTACGATGATCTGGGTAAAGTATGCAGATCAGCCTATGTTCTGGAGGCAGGAGAATATGCGATCTATATCGGTACAAATGTAAGAGATGCAGCGAAGATCGACTTTACATATGTAGTAAAAGAAGACACAGTAACTGAGCAGTTAAGCCGGAAGGCAGCACCATATCATCTTCAGAAACGTATGCTTGCGGACGGTTCTTATGAGGAACTTCCACAGCGTGAATATGTGGAAGAAGAAGGACTTCCGAGACAGGATAAATATGCCATCGGTCTTCCATGCCCTGATACAAGAGGACAAAAAGGAATAGACTTTCTTGATTTTCTTGATTCCAAGGGAGTTCACTTCTCTGATGTAGCAGATGGTAAAATGACATTGGACGAGTTTATGGATATCCTGACATTGGATGACTGTATCAATCTCCTTGGCGGACAGCCAAACACAGGATGTGCCAATACATTTGGAATGGGAAATCTTCCGGAATACGGAGTCCCGAATGTGATGACTGCAGACGGACCAGCCGGACTTCGTATTCTTCCGAAATGCGGAGTGAACACAACTGCCTGGCCATGTGCCACACTTCTTGCCAGCACCTGGGATGAAGAACTGGTAGAGAAAGTTGGTAAAGCAGGAGCAGAAGAAGTAAAAGAAAATAATATCAGTATCTGGCTTACTCCTGCCTGCAACATCCACAGAAGCCCGCTCTGTGGTCGTAACTTTGAGTATTATTCTGAAGATCCGTATCTTGCAGGAAAGACAGGTGCAGCTATGGTAAGAGGCATCCAGTCTCAGCATATCGGAGCAAGTGTGAAGCATTTTGCAGCCAATAATAAGGAGACAAACCGTAAGGATTCTGATTCCAGAGTATCAGAGAGAGCACTCCGTGAGATTTATCTGAAACAGTTTGAGATCATTGTAAAAGAGGCTCATCCATATACAATTATGTCCTCCTATAACCTGATCAACGGCATCCACGCCTCAGAGAACAAAGAACTCCTGACAGGTATTCTCCGGGATGAATGGGGATTCGACGGACTGGTTACAACAGACTGGTGGACCTTCGGAGAGCATTACCGTGAAACAAAGGCAGGAAACGATATCAAGATGGCAGCAGGATATCCGGAACGCATAAAAGAAGCTTACGAAAAAGGTTTTATTACTGAAGAAGAAATCTGTCGCAGCGCAAGAAGAATCCTGAATATGATTCTGAAAATTGACTGATGAGTATCAATAATATTTTATACAGGAGCAAAAAAGATAATGGATGAGCGTAAACGAAGTTTACGAAAAGAAATAGTTAGGCTGGCACTTCCGATCGCACTTCAGCAGTTCATGACAGCTCTGGTCGGAGCATGTGATGCGATCATGCTGGGAAAGTTAAGCCAGGATGCCATGTCAGCCGTATCACTGTTCCTCTGGGAGGAATCTGCGCATTTATCCTGAAACTGCTGGTTATGGTTGTCTACTTTGTACTCAATCTGGACGAGATCATTAAATTGCCGGTGGTCTATAAACATTATAAGAAATATAAATGGATTAAGAATCTTACATAATTTTACACGCTTCATAGGCACATATACCGGATATCCGGGACTATGTGCCTGTTTTGTTTTAATGATATTTATGCATCCGTACATAATAGCTGATGCATAAGATCACAGTGGCTCCGCTCCATGCTGCAATCTCTGCAAAGAAAATACCGTCCTGTCCGATGAAATGGGGAAGGATCAGTGCAGCACTGATACGCATGACGAATTCAGCCATACCACTTACCATAGGCATTAAGGTATCTCCCAGCCCCTGAAGTGCAGATCTGTACACGTACAGAAAGTACAAAACCCAGAGCATGGCAGCCATAATAGAAAGGTATTTAAAAGCAATTGCCAGTACCTGCTGTGTCTGCTGCGGTTCACCTGAGATGAAAAGTGAGAGAATATTTTTTCCAAATAAAAACATGGCAGCAGAAATGATTAGTGAGGTAAGTAGGGAAAGCAGCATACTGCTGCGGACGCCTTTTCTGATCCTGTCAATCTTTCTGGCTCCCAGATTCTGACCCACATAGGTAACGATGGCATATCCATAGGAAATAGCAGCCATTTCCAACAGACCATAAAGCTTGTTTGTAGCTGTAAATCCTGCTACAAAAAGGAAACCGTAGCCATTGATCACATACTGGACTACCAGACCGCCCACACCGATGATGATATTCTGGAATACAACAGGAATACCAAGCTTCATCAGGCGGGCATTCATGCCGGAGGCAGGCATAAAATCTGCTCTGGTCAGATGAACGATATCAATTCTGCGTAAAATCAGGAAACAGTAAACAGCGGAGAAGCTCTGTGCGATCACAGTTGCGATTGCTGCTCCTGCCACACCCCATCCTAAGCCTGCCACAAAAAGGATGTCCAGTGAGACATTCAGCACAGATGCGATGATCATTGCGGTTAGCGGTGTTTTACTGTTTCCCATAGCCCTTAGGGCAGAGGCAAACATATTATAGGCTGCTGTGGCGGGGATTCCACAGAAAATGATGCGCAGATATAACAGAGACATTCCGATAATATTGGAAGGTGTATGCAACCCTGTTAATACCAGCGAAGCAAATGACTGGCTGAGAATCAATACTCCGGCTGCGATGAATGCGGTCAGCCGGTAACTGTGAGCCAGAGATTTACGCAGATTTTCGAAATCCTTTGCCCCATAATACTGGGAGAGTTGAATAGAAAATCCCTGAGTGAGTCCTGTGGATATTCCTGTGACAACCCACATCAGAAAGTCAACAGCACCCAGTGCGGCAAGAGCCTCCACACCTACAACCTGGCCAACAACCATGGTATCCACCATTGTATAAAGCTGCTGACAGATATTTCCCAGCATCAGTGGAATTGCAAAAAGAATGATCAACCGTCCCGGTGAACCGGAGGTCATATCCTGAATCTTGGTTTTCATTAGTATAAAAGTTCCTTTCCGGAGCATATTTGAAAAAGTTTAGAAATGATTATTCGAATATGCCCTGATATTTACATTAATAATTTGTAACTATTCAGTAGTCTGCTATCCCGCGAGGTGTTTTGGCACGTAAGTACCAAAATCCCGAGACATACAAGCCAAAATGCCATCACCGCAGGTGATTTTTAATGCATTTTGGCTCGTAACTGTGAAGGTACTGAACAGTTACGATAATTTTATATCATTAACGTGAAAAATGAAATATAATATTTCATCCGAATGATATAAATTTATCTGTTATTGTAGATATATTAACTGAATCAGCTGAATAAGTTAAGTCCCCTGCCTCAATTGCAAAAAGCAACATACTCTGCAGAGACAATGGCTATTTACAAATATGACAATAACAGGTATCATTCTTTTATAAATACATTAATAAAAGAAGGTAGAAACAGAATGAGCGGACTGGAAAAGAAATTTGCTACGAAATCAAAAATCGTAAATTATATTATAAATAGAGAATCCACATCAAAAGTGGAAATATCCAAAGAACTGAATCTGAGTATGCCAACAGTTCTGTCTAATGTAAAAGATTTATTGGAAAAAGGTATCATAATAGAAAATGGAGAATATGAATCCACAGGAGGAAGAAAGGCTAAAAGTATTGGAATCAATCCATCCTATCGTTATGCAATGGGAATTGTGATCACTGCAAATCATCTGGGAATGGTGCTGGTAAATCTGAAGTATGAGATTGTGAAATCAGAGCGGGTCCGTCTGAAATTTGTACCTGATATGTCATATTGCAGTCAGGTGGCAGAGTTTGCGGCGGAATTTCTGGATAATATGAATGATGCAGAACAGAAAGAAAAGCTTCTGGGTATTGGAATCTCTATTCCGGGAATCATTAATCAGGAGCAGAAACTGGTGATAAAATCCCACGCACTGAAACTTGAAAACTATAGTCTCAGTTTCCTGGAACAGGCATTTTCTGTCCCGGTTTATTTTTCAAATGATGCCAATGCGGCAATGATGGCAGAAGATATGAACATCTATCAGAATGCAATTTACCTTTCGTTGAATCAGACTCTTGGCGGTGCATTTTGCATAGGGGGAAATTTGTTTTCCGGAGAAAATCAGAAGGCCGGAGAATTTGGACATATGATACTTGTACCTCAGGGCCGCAAGTGTTATTGTGGAAAATCTGGTTGTGCAGATGCTTATTGCGCTGCAGGCGCACTTGTTGGTGAGTCAAAGGATTCTGTGGAACAGTTTATGCAGCTGCTTCAAAACAATGATGAAAAGGCAGAGAAAAAATGGGAAGAGTATCTTGATTATCTTGCAATTCTGATTTCAAATCTGCGCATGGCATATGATATGGATATCATTCTTGGAGGTGAAATGGGTGGATATCTCTCAGATTATATGATACCTCTTGGGGAAAAAGTAATGAAGTATAATGGATTTGATCATGATCTGAGATATCTGAAAAACTGTTCTTATAAGAAAGAAGCCTCAGCTGTAGGTGCAGCAAAGCATTTCTTGCAGGATTTTATCGGAAAGATATAGCCGATGGCATTCTTGAATCACTGATGATCTGCTGATATACCATATTAAACAAATATCTGAATATAAAAAATACCCTGATTACAACAAAGAAAGGTTGTGATCAGGGTATTTTGTTATTGTGCGGGAATTCAGCAGATAATTATGAGGAGTGTTATAGTAACATCTGCATAAAAATAAAATCTTTACTTTGTGCAACTGGTAGAAATGAGAAATATTTTTAAATGTTTATTGACAAATTTAGCGATTTGAATAATAATGTAATTACTTTAATAAAACATTTAATAAAAGCTAATAAACAACTAGAGGTTCAAAGTACATTCAACAAATAAGGAGGAAAATATTATGTTACAGCAGGTTATGACAAATCCAGGAGAAATTATTTTCAGAGAGGTTCCCGTACCAGAGATTAAAGACAACCAGGTTTTGGTTAAGATTATGAATATTGGTATCTGTGGTTCTGATATCCATGTATATCACGGAAAACATCCTTTTACAAAATATCCGGTAACCCAGGGACATGAAGTATCAGGAGAAGTGGTAAAAACAGGTGATGCAGTAACAGAATTTCATGTGGGACAGAAAGTAACAATTGAGCCACAGGTATATTGTGGACATTGTTATCCATGCCGTCACGGAAAATACAATCTCTGCGAAGAGCTGAAAGTAATGGGATTCCAGACAACAGGAACTGCATCCGAGTATTTTGCAGTTGATGCATCAAAAGTAACACCGATACCGGAAGATATGTCTTATGAAGAGGGCGCAATGATCGAGCCTCTGGCAGTAGCTGTTCATGGTGTTAAACAGATGGGAGATGTAACAGGAATGAATATTGTGGTGATAGGAGCCGGTCCGATCGGAAATCTGGTAGCGCAGTCTGCAAAAGGGATGGGAGCAGCTAAAGTTATGATCACAGATGTCAGTGATCTTCGTCTGGAAAAAGCAAAAGAGTGTGGAATTGACGTATGTGTCAACACAAGGAATAAAAATTTCGGGGAAGCAATGGTAGAAGCCTTTGGACCGGATAAGGCAGATGTTATCTATGACTGTGCAGGAAATAACATTACAATGGGACAGGCAATCAAATATGCAAGAAAAGGAAGCGTGATTGTGCTGGTTGCAGTTTTTGCAGGAATGGCTGAGATCGATCTGGCAGTTGCAAATGATCATGAGCTTGATATCAAGAGCACAATGATGTACAGACATGATGATTATGTAGACGGAATCAGACTGGTGAATGAAGGAAAAGTGCATTTAAGACCGCTGATCTCTAAGACGTTTGCATTTAAAGATTATCTGAAAGCATACCAGTACATTGACGATAACCGTGAGACTACAATGAAAGTGATTATCAATGTGCAGGAAAAATAAAATACCCTGCTGATCATAAGCATTATGTAAGACAAAGATATAATAAAAAAGACTGCTGTAAAGAAGACATGAGTAAACGGAAAGACGGAGGAGGGCAGCAGGCAGGAGGAATTATGGAGAGTAAAAACGAAAATGTAAAAGTTCCGTTGATCAGTAAAATCGCATATGGATTTGGCGATGTAGGATGTAATTTCAGCTGGATGTTCGTCAGTAATTTTCTCATGATTTTTTACACAGACGTATTCGGAATCAGTATGGCAGCAGTCTCTGCCCTGATGCTGTTTTCGAGATTTTGGGATGCGATCAATGATCCGATCGTGGGTGGACTGACAGATAAAACCAAAACAAAATGGGGACGTTATCGTCCATGGCTTCTCATTGCAGCTCCGATCACGGCCGTGCTTCTGATTATGACATTCTGGGCACATCCGGACTGGTCGGACAGATCAAAGGTTATCTATATGGTAATTACATACTGTCTGCTGGTACTTGGATATACTTGTGTAAATATCCCGTATGGCACCCTTTGTGGAGCAATGACACAGGATATCGATGAACGTGCAAAGATTAATACATCACGTTCAGTATCTGCAATGGTTGCAATTGGAATTATCAATATCATTACAGTTCCACTGATTGGAAAACTTGGCAGTCAAAGTGCTAAAACCGGATACCTACTGGTAGCAATCATATACGGATGTATTTTTGCAGCCTGTCATTTCTTCTGTTTTGCAAAAACAAAAGAGCAGGTGATTATGCCGGAAAAAGAAAAAATATCCATAAAAGTGCAGTTAAGAGCGGTGATGCAGAACCGCCCATATATTCTGGCATTAATCGGACAGGTGTTATTCGGATTTACACTTTATGGAAGAAATGCAGATGTTTTATACTATTTCACTTATGTAGAGGGAAATGCATCCTACTATACTACATATTCCATGTGCATCATCATTCCATCCATTATCGGTGCTGCATGTTTCCAGCCTGTATTCCGCAAACTGAACAATAAAGGAAGAACTGCATCCATTTTTGCTCTCCTCACTGGAATTTCCATGCTCTGTATGTTCTTCTTTAATGTAAAAGAAACACCGGCAGCGTTCTATACACTTGCAGGAATTACACAGTTCTTTTTCTCTGGATTTAACACTGCAATCTATGCGATCATTCCCGACTGCGTAGAATACGGAGAGTGGAAAACGGGCTTAAGGAATGATGGTTTTCAATATGCATTTGTGTCACTGGGAAATAAAATTGGCATGGCAATAGGAACTGCTCTACTTGCAGCACTTCTTGGAAAATATGGATATGTGGCAAATCAGGTACAGAATCCGGCTGTTCTCAGTATTATGAGACATTCCTTTACTACAATTCCGGGAGTTTTATGGATAGTGACAGCAATTGTACTGTTTTTCTATCGCCTGAATAAAAAACGTTACAATGAAATTGTAGAAGACCTGAAAAAAAACCGGGTAAAATAAAGAGTGTCGTGAAGTGAATTGCGAATATCAACAGAGTCTCCTTGAGCAGCATTAAAAAATCTGCTTAAGGAGATTTTTATGTTTGGAGTTTTTGTGGTTGCATTTTTGTTTTATATGGGTATAATGGTGAGATAAGTCTGCAGATGAAAGGAAGACAATGCTGACAATATAACGAAGGAGCGAAGTATTATGCTGAAAAGATTCACCAGATATGTAACCCAGAGTGTTGCCGGAATGATCGGGATTTCCGTTTATGTTCTGGCAGATACTTTCTTTATATCTGTATATTCCGGTGCTGACGGACTGGCAGTTCTCAATTTGATCCTGCCGGTTTATGGACTGATCTATGCGATTGGGGCTATGATCGGGATTGGTTCCGCTACCAGGTATGCCATAAGCAGGGCAAAAGGAAAAAATACAGAACATTATTTCGTACAGTCAGTAACCTGGAGCATATTGGCTGCAGTTCCATTTATGCTGATCGGAATCTTTATTCCGGACAAAGCATTGGCTTTGTTGGGTGCAGATGCCGGACTGATCGGACTTGGACGAAACTATGTGAGAATTATTCTGATTGCAACACCATTCTTCATGTCAAATTATACATTTACTGCATTTGCCAGAAACGATGGAGCGCCTTCTATTGCAATGATCGGTTCCATCAGTGGAAGTATCTTTAACATTATATTTGATTATATATTCATGTTCCCGGTCGGTCTGGGATTTTCCGGAGCAGGACTGGCTACTGCAATCTGTCCGATCGTAACAATGAGCGTCTGTACCATACACTACAGAAGCAGCAGAAATCATGTAGGATTCCATTGGAAAAAACCGTCATTCAGACACCTGATTTCCTGCTGTCAGCTAGGAGTTTCCGCATTTGTCGGTGAACTGTCTTCCGGTGTGATCGCCATTGTATTTAACTTTCTGATCCTGGGAATCGCGGGAAATATGGGTGTAGCAGCCTATGGAGTTGTGGCAAACCTTTCTATCGTGGCATTTGCAATTTTCAATGGTCTGGCCCAGGGAGCACAGCCCCTGATCAGTGAAAGCTACGGAAAAGGCCAGCTCATTCAGGTAAGAAAACTTCTGAAATGGAGCCTGCTCGTATGTCTTGCTGTAGAAGCACTGACCCAATTGATCATCTGGACTTCAACCGACACGCTAATCAGCATTTTCAACAGTGAAAACAATGTTCAGTTATTGAATTATGCACACACAGGACTGCGTCTGTATTTCCTTGGATTTATAGTGGCAGGAATCAATATTGTACTGGTGGCATATTTCTCAGCAGTAGATGAACCGAAAATCGCGATTGTCGGATCATTCCTGAGAGGAATTGTTGCTATTGTTATCTGTGCAGTTATACTTGCGAAATTATTTGGATTAAATGGAATCTGGATCTCTCTTCTTGCAGCGGAGACGGTTACGTTTCTGACGATTCTGTTTCTGGCATATAAAGACAGAAGAAAAAGAATGGCAGTTGTCTGAACTATGATTTCAGGCAACTGCCATTCTCGATATCAAGCAGTTTGATTTTCCGCTCAATCCCTCCGGCATAACCGGTAAGACTTCCGTCTGAACCTATAACTCTGTGGCAGGGGACGATCACAGAAACCCGGTTATGTCCAACTGCACCGCCAACTGCTTGGGCAGACATGGTTTTCAGCCCACGTTTATCAGCTATTTTGCGGGCAATCTCGCTGTAAGTAACTGTCTGACCATAAGGAATCTCCAGTAAAATATCCCACACTTCTCTCTGAAAATCTGTTCCGATCAGATGAAGCTTCGGCAGGAAATCTGGCTTTTGCCCGCTGAAATAAATATCCAACCAACGCAGAGCATCTTTTAAAATATGGTTTTCCTTTTCTTCAAAAATATAATTCATATGTCCTGGAAATTCTCCAAAATACTTCTGTCCCTCAAACCAGACTCCTATAAGCCCTATATCATCAGCAGCCAGCAGTATTCTTCCAAGTGGAGACAGATAATAAGTTCTGTAAATCATAATATTTCACCCTCAACAGAAAAATAAATGACAGTAAAGAGTACTTAGCCTTTTATGGAATTGCTATAATTACAATTCATTATAAAATTTTCTTATATGAAAAGCAATATAATCTCAGTTTGTCTATCTTGGCATTGCCATAAATCAGGGAAGTCATCTGCTTCGAGTGAGAAAGGAATTCTTGTGTAAACCTCAAATCTGATGTAAGATAAGATTACTCAGTTTGGAGGTTTTATTTTTATGTTTAACGAAATAAAAGATTTCGCTGCGCCGGAACTGGATGTATATGCCAGAACATCAGAAGTGCAGCTTTTACGATACTATGAACCGGAACCGGGAATTTTCATTGCGGAAAGTCCGAAAGTAATTGAACGAGCCCTGAATGCAGGATATCAGCCAATCTCTTTTCTGGTGGAGCATAAAGATCTGGAAGGAGGGGCACAGGAAATCCTGAAACAATATCCGGATGTGCCGGTCTATACTGCGGAATATGAACTGTTGGTCAAGCTGACCGGATTTGCTCTTACTCGCGGAATGCTCTGCGCAATGCGCAGAAATCCACTGCCATCTGTAGAGGAAATCTGCAGAAATGCCAGCCGCATAGCAGTTCTTGAAAATGTTGTAAATCCTACAAACATCGGAGCTATTTTCCGGTCAGCAGCAGCTCTCCATATGGATGCAGTACTTCTGACCGGCGGATGCAGCAATCCGCTTTACCGACGGGCAGCCAGAGTAAGCATGGGAACCGTATTCCAGATTCCCTGGACATATTTTGATAAAAAAACCATATGGCCACAGGATGGAATGCAGCTTCTGCAAAATCTGGGATTCAAAACAGCTGCAATGGCTCTGCGTGATGATTCTGTAGGAATTGATGACAAAGCACTCCGTTCAGAAGAAAAAATGGCAGTCATTCTCGGAACTGAAGGTGACGGCCTTGCATCACAGACCATCGCAGACTGCGATTATACAGTAAAGATACCAATGTCCCACGGAGTAGATTCGTTGAATGTAGCTGCGGCAAGTGCAGTGGCATTCTGGGAGCTGGGACACAGGTAAGGATATAATTTAGGAGGAAACGAAAAATGTCTTTGGAAAAAGCGAGTTCTTTGGTTATAAATTATGGTTTTATCTGTTCGCATAAAACTTTTTTTACATTCTCGATTTCTATGGGCTTTGGCAGGTGAGCGTTCATCTCAGCTGCCAGGCACTTTTCTTTATCTTTTTTGAATGCATTTGCTGTCATGGCAATAATCGGGATTTTTTAGCATCCGGATGATTCAATGAACGGATTGAGTTGATTGCAGTAAGCCCATCTATCACAGGCATTATGATATCCATCAGAATTGCGTCAAAATAACCTTCCGGTTTCTCCTGAAACATTCTGACTGCCTGTAATCCATTTTCTACAACTGTCAGATTCGCACCTTCATCACTCAACAGAGTTTCTGTCAATTTGTTCATATCCTGCTTCATCTTGTTGTTTACCCTGTAAAATTCTGTTATAGATTATATCTCCCATCAGACATATGCGTCAATAAAGAGTGTTGCAAATATTTCTCAAATTGTGTTTGACATTTTATCATCAGGTTTTACCATAGGGAATATAAGAGGTGAAAGAACAATGAAAACGGCAGAAACTCCTGTGGGGATATTTACGATCAACAAAGTGAAAATTCCCTCAGCATATACATGTGCAGCAGAACAGAAAATAGAATATATCAGCGAAAACCATATGCAGATCATTACTATGGATCAGGCAGTGTTATTTGGAAATCAGTTATTGTCCCCGAGAATCTGTCAAAGCTGCATGAATCCTGATAAAATTACAATTTATCCACTGGAAATAGAATATATTGGGGAAAAAGTGCTTTTTACAGATCACTATAGTGTAAAAGAATGGAAAAAAAGCGATCCATTACCGGAAATCCATGAATGGTATCCGCATATAAAAAAAGCCGGATGCAACCCGTGCAGGAACTGTGGAAGATGTTAAAATTGCACACTCCTTTAAATGACAGAAATAGAATGATAGGGATTGTCATCAACAGGAAACAGGAATATAATATTTCTGTTAAGCAATATTTATCCGAAAGTAATAACTTAAATGGAGATAAAAAATGGATTACAGAAAATTCGGCGAATGCTATTACATAAGAATGGATTGTAATGATGAGATCATCAGTACAATCCTCGAAATATGTAAAAAAGGAAATATCAGATCAGCCACTTTTTCAGGGATCGGAGGATGCAAGGATGCAGAAATTCAGACCTTTATCCCAGAGACAGGCAGCTTCGAAGAACAGCGCATTTCCGGAATGCTTGAGTTGGTATCTTTAAACGGTAACGTGGTCACAGGTGAAAATAATACCTGTTACCATCATACCCATGCAGTATTTTCTTATAAAGATGGTGAACGACATTGCATGGCAGCAGGTCATATGAAATCAATTACTGTACTGTATACTGCAGAAATCGAACTTCATCCGGTAACAGGCGGAACTATCCGCCGCAAATATGATCCTGAAACAGGGACTGGATTCTGGGATTTTAATTGAATCAAGTAAGTCCCATGTTTCAAGTGCGAAAAGTACTAAGCAGTGGGCGGATGTGTGTAAAGAAACAGAAAACTGATCGTTGACGGTATGATATGGAAAATGGAGGACAGAAGAATGGGTATTGTAATCAGAGAATATCAGACAGAAGACGTAACAGCAGCTATTACAATATGGAATCAGGTGGTAGAGGATGGTGTAGCATTCCCACAGGAAGAAAACCTGACAGAAGAAACAGGAGATGCTTTTTTCAAAGAGCAGACCTATACAGGAATCGCAGTAAACACTGACAACAATGAAATTGTCGGTCTCTATATCCTGCACCCGAACAATGTAGGAAGATGCGGACATATCTGTAATGCCAGCTATACAGTAAGAAGAGATTTCCGTGGTGAACACATTGGCGAGAAACTGGTTCTTGACTGCCTTGCACAGGCAAAGGAAAAAGGCTTTCGTGTTATGCAGTTCAATGCAGTGGTTGCAAATAACACCCATGCATTACATTTATATGAAAGAATAGGTTTTACCAGACTTGGCGTAATTCCCCAGGGATTCAGAATGCCGGATGGACATTATGAAGATATTATTCCGCATTATTATGTGCTGTAGAGAATAAAAATATACTGTAGAAAAATTTTGAAGCCGTTTTCAGGATATGGAAAAGGAACAGTTTATTGAGAGTGTACAGAATTTAACACGAGTTCTGTATACTTTTTTTATTAAAAAATGAAACTTTTTGTTCTTTGACAGGATATATAAGAATGTAAAGGTTAAAAGCTTTTAATTTTTGAAAGTATTAAAAAGAAAGTAGGATTGATATGACAGATGAAGCAGAGCTTTTGCAACGTCTCAGGAACAGAGAAAAAATTCAATAGATGAAGCAAACGACTATGAGATTAAAAAAGAAAATATTACCTTTGTTGATAGCTGCAACACTTACAATTGGAGTTACTGCTGTGGCAGCAACAGGAAAGATTTCAATGTGGACAGGTTCATCTGCATCACGTGCTGATTATACATCTCTTCCAACGTTAGAACAGGTTACAAAGGATATTGGGTATAGACCGGTATTGATTGATACTTTTGAGAACGGGTACTGCTTCAAAAAGGGCAATATTATAAAAAACAGTTTTAAGGACGACAATGCAAATGTAATTGAGAAGTTTAAATCTGTGTCCTTTGATTATCAGAAGAATGGAGATGTTGTATCGTTTGAACAGCAGAAATTTAACTCAAAACTTACTCCGTCAGGTGATATTATTGCCACTGTAAATGGAACAAATCTGTATTATGTACATTATATAAATAAAGTGGTATCAGATGATTACGAATTGACAGAACAGGATAAAAAGACCAGGCCAGTGGAAAACTTGTATTCAGTTACGATGACAGCGCTTCTCAGATTGATGTCAGTCAGGTTCAAAGCGTTAACTGGAATAAAGATGACATCCAGTATGATTTGCTGCAAATAGATGGAAAATTATCTGCCGGAGAACTTGCAGATATGGCGAAAGAGGTTATTAATAATAGAAGATAAAGAAAAAAGGGGCTGTCTATTTCAAGACAGCTCCTTTGGTATATTTATGATATAAAGTTAAATGATATAGGTTATTCGAAACGAGGAATTGTAATAACTTCTCCACCCTTCATAGCGGATTCGTGCGCACAGATTCCTGTACCTGTCCAGTAAGCACCCATGATGTCGTCAATAGCAGGTTTACGTTCTTCCAGAATGGAACGAATGAATTCATGTACAAGGTGTGGATGGGAACCACCGTGACCCCCACCCTGGGTAAAGGAGAGATGGGTGTTCTCATTGTTATATACTGTGTTGGTGGTGAAGGATGCGATTTCCTTCGGAAGAAGGTGTGCATAATCCGGGATCTGGATTCTTTTTTCCACAATCTCTGATCCACGACTGGATTTTTCGCTGTCTTCATCCAGAATGTCCACTTTCTCCAGTTCTCCTGTACGGGTAAAGAGAACAGGATCTTCATCAGCAAGCTGCTGCCATTCGAAGCTCTCGTTTTCACCGTATACTCGGAAGCATTCGGAATAGCTTCTGGCTACACCGTAGAGGAAACGTTCCATTTCAATAGTTACATCGCTATCCTGAAGAGAAATAAATGCGGATTCGAATGCAAACGGGCAGCCGTATTTGTCAGCCAGTTCTTTGCGGATTTTTCCGGAACCTCTTGCGTAAACCTTGTCTGGAAGATGGCCTGCGAGCATCAGACAAGGAGCAACTGCATGTGTCGGATGCATCAGTGGCGGGAAGCCTTCCCAGTATTCCGGCCATCCTTCCATATCCTGGTAATGTGCACAGGTCATGTACTGGAGGCGTCCAAGTTCGCCCTTCTTATAAAGCTCCTGGATATAGAGGAACTCTCTCTGGAAAATCGTTGTTTCCATAAACATATAATTTTTGCCGGAGGCCTTGCGGGCTGCAATGATGTCATTTAATTCCTGGATGCTCATTCCCATAGGAATTGTACAGCCACAATGTTTACCTGCATTTAAGACGCGTACAGAAAACGGAGCATGTGTTGCTGGCGGTGTTACAAGATGAACTGCATCAATTTCAGGAATATCCAGTACATCCTGCAGATCTGTGAAACAGCGTTCATCAGGAATGCTGTATCGTTCTTTTGCAATATTCAGAAGTTTCTCATTTTTATCTACGATATACACCTTATCAATATCAGGATGTTTACAGTAGATAGCAACGAATTCAAGCCCGAAGCTTAAGCCTACTAAAGCAACATTCAGTTTTTTCATGATGGAAAACCCTCCTTAAAAATAGTAGAAAAATAGTAAAAAGTTAGTTAGGAATAAAATCCACAGGATGTCAGGAATCCTGCATCTGTCTTTTATGCTTGTGATTATACGTGATGAGAAGAGAAATGAGAATAAAGATAATTTAGATGTTGAACCCCAAAAGATAAAAATAATACCAGTTCCGGAAAGCTCTACTTTTTTTAGAAAAGATGGAAAAAGTAAAGAATAATATCGTTATTCAAAAATCAGGGATTTCATGTTTTAATAAGTGCATAGCAGAACAATCGATTGGAAAGCAGATCAGTAACATAGAGATTAAGAGAGAAGATGAGAAGGAGGAACTATATAATGAAGAAAAGAGCATTAGCTGTTATGTTGGCAGGGGCTTTGACTTTGGGCGCACAGACAGGTGTGTGGGCTGCATCTGATACTTCAGATCAGAAAGAAGGAGAACTGACACTTCTGATGGTAAATGACTGGATCGATGAGACAGGAGCAAAAGGGGAAGAGTTTACGAAAGTGATCAAACAATATGAAGAAGAGAATCCAGGGGTGGAGATCACATTGCAGGGAGCTTACCAGCAGGATATTAAGGAATCTTTCCAGACAGCAGCTCTGGCAGGAGGCGGAGCAGACATTGTAATGATGGACAATTCCGGACATGCCATTGACCTTGCAGCAATGGGACTTCTGTATCCACTGGAAGATATTACCACAGCCGATGAGCTTACTGCGCAGTATCAGGAAGGACCACTCAATTCCGGCAAATTTGAGGGTAAATATTATTCCGTGCCATGGTATATGGACTGTACGGGTCTCTATTATAATAAAGAACGTCTGGAGGAACTGGGAATCGATGTTCCTACAACATGGGAAGAACTTTCTGATGCAGTAGATAAAGCAAAAGAAGCCGGATATGGCGGTATTATTACTTATCAGAGTGCATATGCTTTTTATTCATTTTTCTATCAGAATGAATGCCCAGTCATTGATACAAGTGGAGATATCCCGCAGGTAGTGATCGACAATAAGGAGGGAAAAGAGGCATGGAATTATATTTGTGATCTGATCTCCAAAGGCGGTTTGGTAGAGTCTTTTAAAGAAGCAACTACATGGGACAAAGTATATGAAAGTTTTGCAAATGGAGAAGCAACCTTCCTGTTGGGCGGAGACTGGTGCTCCAGCGGAGTAGAAAATATTAATCCGGATTTGGATTACGGCATTGCTCCGATGGTAAAAGGAAAAACAGAAGCAACTGTACTGGGAGGATGGACCTGGAATATTAATACCAACTGCAAAAATCCGGAACTTGCTTATGACCTGATTCAGTATCTGAATTCAGAAAAAGGAGATTCTCTTCTTGGCGTAGAAGGAAAGATTTCAGCACGTAAAGACTTCGACTATGACAAAGCACTGGAAGGAAATGACAAACTGAAAGTCTTTACAGAGGAATTTCCGTATACAGAAGCAAGACCTGCTGTTATCAATGAGAAATCCATCGATGAACTGATCACCAATGCCATCCTGGAAGTAGACTACGGACAGTCATCAGCTGAAGATGCGCTGACTTCTCTTACCCAGAAGCTCAATGAAAACATTGCATCTAATTATCAGTAAAAATATCCGGGAAACAAACATGAAATAATAACAGAGGCGCTGGCGTGAAATGTCGGCAGCGCTTCTTCGTTGAGAAGGGAGGAAGATCATGTCCAAAATATGTAGAAAAGAAGGTCTGGAGCTAAGAAAAAATCTTCCGGGATATCTTCTGATGGCACCTGCAGTGATTGCGGTTCTGGCGCTTTCCGTGTATCCTCTTTTCAGAGGTATTTATCTGAGTTTCTTAAATTATAACCTTGTACGCCCCAATGATCCTGCATTTAATACTTTTGCAGGTTTGCAGAATTATATTGATATTTTTAAAGATAAAGTGTTCATACAGTCTATTGGAAATACAGTAAAGTGGACAGTGGTAAACCTTGTAGTGCAGCTTGTGGCAGCCATGCTTCTTGCGCTTGCACTGAACCAAAAGCTGAAAGGAAGATCCGTATACAGAACCTTGATCCTGGTTCCATGGGCAGTTCCTCACGCCATAGCAGCCATGACCTTTACTTTTTTATACAATGCAAATGTAGGTATCATTAATATCCTGGCAGTGAAACTGGGAATGATTACAGAATCTGTGTCCTGGCTTGGAAATGTGGGATCAGCGTTCTGGTGTGTGGTTCTGGTAGCAATCTGGAAGGGAATTCCTTTTCAGATGATCTTTATTCTGGCTGCATTGCAGGGAATTTCCGGGGATGTGTATGAGAGTGCGGAAATAGATGGTGCCAGTCGTTGGCAGTGTTTTTGGAAAATCACACTTCCGATCATTAAAGAGCCTCTGGCTATTTCAACCATTTTGAACCTGATCGGTATTGTGTCCTGTTTTAACACCATCTGGCTGATGACCAAAGGTGGACCGCTGTACAGCACAGAGATCATTTACACCTATGCATACAGAAGAGCATTTATTGACCATAATTTCGGAACTGCAGCAGCTGCATCCGTGGTATTGTTTGTATTCATGGCTGTTTTTTCCGGAGTTTATCTGAAGATGGTAAGTGAGAAAGAATGAATAGGGAGGAGGAAAATATATGCTTGCAAAACAACGAAATGAAGCCATAAGGCATGTGATCGCCTATGTGTTTACAATAGTCATGGTTTTCCTTGCAGTGACTCCGTTTATCTACGTGGTGCTGACTGCCCTGAAAACAAAAGAACAGATTTATGACCCATCCCAGATTATACCGACGCATATCACATTTGACAATTTCAGACATGTACTGTTTCAGTCGAATTTCGTAAGATATTTTATGAACAGTATTTTTATTACACTGGTCACAACACTGATCTGTATGATATTATCAGTAATGGCAGCATATGGACTTACCAGATATAAAATCGCAGGTGCCGGGAAGATCAAGATGGCGGTTCTTATGACAAGAATGTTTCCGGGAATCCTGTTGTGTATTCCTTACTATATTATTATGAAACAGTTGAACCTGATTGACAGTTATACAGGACTGATTCTGATGTACTGCTCCTTTACCCTGCCTTTTGCCATATGGAATACCTGTGCATTTTTTATTTCCATCCCATGGGAGCTGGAGGAAGCTGCCAGGATCGACGGATGCAGTAGGTTGACATCATTCTTTCATGTGATCATCCATGTTGCCAAACCGGGACTTTTTGTCACGGCCCTGTTCTGTTTCATGACATCTTGGGATGAATATATGTATGCGTCTATTTTTATCAATACAACTTCAAAGAAAACCATTCAGGTCGGTATGCAGGATTTCATAGGACAGTATTCTGTAGACTGGGGACTGCTGATGTCAGCGGTGGTGATCAGCCTGATACCGATCCTGATCTTCTTTGCACTGGTACAGAAGAATCTGGTACAAGGACTTTCTGCCGGTGCAGTGAAAGGATAAAACACAGATCAGATGTAGAAAGAGGAAATTTGCGTATGGGTTTCAAACGTAAAAATCCGGGTAACCAGAGCATAAGGAGGCAGCTCACATTTTATATGGGATTTTTTGTGGTGCTGCCGCTGTGCCTGGCTTTGATGCTTCTGAATTTCTATCTTCAGAAGGTTACCACGGAAAATAAGATTAACAATGAAACAAATCTGCTGTCCCAGATCAGAGACAATGCGGATCAGATGATCGAGGTGACAAATTATGCCACCAGTATGCTGATGACAAACAAAAATACGCTGAAGAACCTGCGGACTTTAGAACAAGACGGGGATTCCTACGAGATTTATCAGGCGAAAAGAGAACTTTCCAATGATATTTCGAATGTAGAGAGCTCCGTCTTAAATGCCGTTAACGGAAAAGTAGCCATTCTTACGAAAACAGGATATGTGATTGGTTCCTACGCATTAAGCAGGACAGAGACAGATTATGAGAAAGAACAGTGGTATCAGGAGGTTCTGAAGAATGGAAGAAAGACGACCTACAGTACCGGCATCGGGGAAATTTTTCAGGAAATGACCATATATGACAACGTACAGAAATATCTCTATATGGGACGTGAGATCCTGGATTATTCCGGCAAAAATCTGGGAGTTATGCTGATCCGTCTGTCTGAGACGAACATCTGGGGAAAACTGGCAGCAAGCATGGTGACAGAGGAAGGCGGTGCCATTTATATTCTGGACAGAAACAATAATATACTGATGGGATATAATGAGAAATATCAGAAACAGCTGAAAGAGCTGGGAGAACAGGAGTCTGTAAAAGAGATTTCTGAGAAGGAGATCATTACCGGTAACCTGGAAGATGATTTCTACTATATAGCAGGTGAATTGGAAAATGCGTCCAATAAACTGGTCTATCTTGTGCCACGGGAAACTTTCCTGAAGGAAAACAGAAAGATTCTCCAGCATATTCTGGAAATGGTATTGCTGGTAATCGGATTCACGGTCTGTACTATGTTATATTTTTCCAGAAGGCTCGCCAGACCTCTGGTTGAAGTGGCACAGACTCTGGAAAAAGCTCCCAATGGAATGGCAGTTCTGGAGGAACCCAGAGGTTCTTTCAAGGAGATGAGCAAATTTGTATCCTGCTATAACCAGGCTGGGAAAAAGATCGAAGAGCTTCTGGAAAAAGTAGAAAGAGAGAGCAGATTAAAAGAAAAAGCCCATTATGAGATGCTCATGTCGCAGATTTCCCCTCATTTTATCTTTAACACGGTTAATTCCATAAGGATCATGGCCATAAAAGAAGGACAGGACCGTGCAGGGGGGAATGAAAACACGGAGAAAGCACTGGAAGCACTGGGAGATATTTTGCATGCAGTTTACAGTAACAAAAACGGCATGACTACTGTGGGACAGGAAACGGCACTTCTGAAAGCATATGTAGATATCATGCAGATGCGGTTTGGAAGTTCGTTTCAGTATTATAATGTAATTCCAACAGAACTATTCTATTATGAAATCCCTGCATTTACCATGCAGCCGATTGTAGAAAATGCGATTCTGCACGGAGTAAAAGGTGTGACAGCAGGGCAGATTATAGTCTCTGCAATAGAGTATGAGAATGATTTTGTCATATCTGTATTCAATAATGGAAATTCTGCGGATAAAAAGAAGATTGAAGATCTTCTGAAGGGAGAGAAGAACCAGAGAGCTGTGACGGGGATCGGGCTTTACAATGTAAATTCCAGACTGAAGCTGTTGTACGGCGAATCTTATGGACTGATCTATAATGAAAAGGTCAGAAATGGTTTCGAAATATGGGTTCGTCTTCCAAAAAAAATTACAGAATCAGAAGAAAGGTGATAAAATAGGATAAAAAGATAGCAATTATTATCCGGATGAAGGGAAGAACATTCTATGAAAAAGGTATTGATCGTAGAGGATGAAATTCTGGCAAGACTTGGACTGCGTCAGCTTGTAGACTGGAAGAAACTGGATCTGGAACTGCTGCCGGATGCAACAGATGGAGAAGAAGCATTGGAAATGATCCGGAACAGCCGTCCGGATATCATTCTTCTTGATCTGAATATCCCCAGAGTCAGCGGGCTAGAAATTCTGGAATTTTTGAAGAAAGAAGAAATGCAAACCAGAGTAATCGTGGTAAGCTGCCAGGAAGAATTCGATGTTGTAAAGAAGGCAATGAAGTTGGGGGCGTATGATTATCTGCGAAAACTGAATCTGAGTTCTGATGAACTGGAAAGTATTCTGGAAAAGTGTCTGGGAGAAACAGAAGAAAGAAATAAGGTGCATATGCAGGGAATACGTGAGATCCGTTATGAAGAGATTATGAGAGACAGCAGAGATATTTTTGCAGGTACCTGTAATTATCAGACATTAATCTGTATACTGGCGAAAGATACAGAAGAGTTGTCCGGGGTTATGGAAATGATCCATAAATGGGCAGAAACCGAACTCAGGGAAGGCCTGCAGATTCAGAAGGGAAATCAGTATGGATATTTCCTGCTGAAAGAAAAACCGGAAAGATCTGTTTATATGGAATTAAAGAAAAGGGCAGAGCGGAAAACAGGCAGAGAACTGTACATGGGAATCTTTGAAGGTTGCATGGAAAAAACTGCGGATCTTGTTCGGGCTGCTGCGATGGCCGAGCAGATACAGCTTTTCAGTTATTATGATAAAGAAGAGAAACTGGTGTTTTTTCAGAAGAAGATTGAAACAGAAGGTCATAGTCCACGAGGAATGCATGGATATCTGGATTCCCTAAAAGAGAAGATTCGAAGTTTTGACAGAGAAAAAGTTGAACAGGAGCTGTATGGAATCTTCGGACTGATCCGACAGGAGCCTTATGTCAGTATCAATGTGCTGAGAAGAAATTTTATGGATATTTTGGGAATTTATTCCCTGGTTGCACAGTCATTGGACGGCGCACTGGAAGAAATAGAGTTGGATGGTGATAATTGTCATTATCAGAAAATCATGATGATGGAAAGTCTTAGGGAAATAGAGAAATGGTTCCTGAAATTTAATGATATTTTTATGGAAAAATTCTGGATTGCCTACAAATGCAGCAGATCAGAAATTCTGCAGAAAGTAGTAAAATATATAGAAGTGCATATCATGGAACCAATCCATCTGTCAGATGCAGCTGCTGAAACAGGAGTTTCTTCAGCCTATCTTAGCACCATGTTTAAAAAAGAAATGGGTTATAATTTTATAGAATATGTAAATCTCCGAAAAATAGAATTGGCCAGACAAATGCTTCAGGATGGAAAAATGGTCTATGAAGTCTCAGAACTTCTTGGATTCGAAAACAGCACTTATTTCTCCAGAGTGTTTAAACGCTATACAGACGTGTCACCCGATACTTATCGGAAACAAATGTAAACCAAATACAAGAAAATGAGTTGACAATCCTTCCCGCTTATGATATAAAAAGAAGGTCAAAATCAATCATTAACAGGGAAAGAGGAGAGTCTTATTATGAGTCAGTCATATGCAAAAAGCCCTGCTGCAGAGAGAAAATTTACAACCAGAGAAATGGTACTGGTTGGTATGTTTGCAGCAGTTCTTGCAGTAATATCACAGATTTCACTGCCAATGCCTACCGGTGTACCGATCACCATTCAGGTATTTGGTGTAGCACTTGTAGGCGCAGTACTTGGTTCCAGGCTTGGAACTACAGCAACACTGGTTTACGTTCTGTTAGGAGCCATCGGTCTTCCGATCTTTGCTAACTTCTCAGGCGGAATCAGCAGCATTGTGGGAGTTACCGGAGGATACATCTGGGCATGGCCGATCATGACCTGGCTCTGCGGAATCCGTCCGAAAACAGAGAACAAGACAAAGAATCTTGCAATCTCAATCGTATTCGCACTGATCGGACTTCTGATCGTTGAGACAATCGGTGGTCTGCAGTGGCACTTTGTAGGAGGCTCCATGAGCATTCCGGCAATCGCAGTATACTCCTTAACAGCATTTATTCCAAAGGATATTGTGATCACAGTTCTTGCAGTACTGATCGCAATTCCCATCAGAAAAGGAATCAACAATGCAGGAAACCGCTGATAAAAGTAACAGGTTAAAGAATAGCCTGCCGGAAGACAATCTGGTAAAGCAGGAAAACATAAAGATTCACGGAATCGGACTTGATAAAGCAGGACGGTGTACACACTATCACACACAGCTTGACATAGCTGCATTGCTTTGTGCGAAATGCAGGAAATATTACGCATGCTATTCCTGCCACGATGAACTGGAAGACCATTCATTTGTTGCAACAACACCGGAAGAAGTTTATCCTGTTTTATGCGGAAACTGTGGCAGGAAACTTACACTTCAGGAATACAAAAAAGGCAGCTGCCCTTACTGCCACGCAGGATTTAATCCAAAATGTAGTTTACATGAGAATATTTATTTCTGTTGCACTATGTAACGTGTTTTGAAAAACATTTCCGCAATCTGCACGCCCCACTTTGCAGTATATTTTGCAGAAAGCTTTTTCAAACACGCTCTAATGTAGAGAATACAAAATAACAAAAAATTTTGTATTCTCTTTTTATTTGTCCAAAAATCTGATATACTGATTTAAGTTAGAACAAACTAACTAAACCGAACAAATAACAAGAACTTATTTCTTTTATTTGCATACAAATAAAAACAGGAGGAATAAATTGATGGATATAAATGTATTTTATGGAATTTTGATTCCTTTTCTTGGAACTTCTGCAGGAGCCGCCTGCGTATTTTTCATGAAGAAGAATCTGAATGAGCAGATTCAGAGAGCACTTACCGGTTTTGCAGCAGGAGTTATGGTTGCGGCTTCCATATGGAGCCTGCTGATCCCGGCAATTGAACAGTCTTCCGGACTGGGGAAGCTTTCATTTGTACCGGCAGCAGTGGGATTTTGGATAGGGGTGCTTTTTTTGCTCTTGCTGGATCACATGATCCCGCATCTTCACCAGAACAGTAACAAGGCAGAAGGTCCGAAGAGCAAACTTCAGAGAACTACCATGCTGGTTCTTGCAGTAACTCTGCATAATATTCCGGAGGGAATGGCAGTAGGAGTCGTATACGCAGGCTATTTAACAGGTCACGCCCAGATCACTATAATGGGAGCCATGGCTCTTTCTATCGGGATTGCCATCCAGAACTTTCCCGAGGGAGCCATTATTTCTATGCCCCTGCGTTCTGAGGGAATGGGAAAAACCAAAGCCTTTGCAGGAGGAGTCCTGTCCGGAATCGTAGAACCTGTCGGTGCAGTCCTCACAATCCTGGCTGCCGGCCTCATTGTCCCGGCACTTCCATATCTTTTAAGCTTCGCTGCCGGAGCTATGCTTTATGTAGTGGTAGAAGAGCTTATACCTGAAATGTCTGCCGGAGAACACTCCAACATTGGAACCCTTTTCTTCGCTGTAGGCTTTTCCCTGATGATGATTCTGGATGTAGCTCTTGGATAAACATATATAATATGATTTAAGCGTCAAAAGCCCTTTTTACCGATTTTAATCACAATATATCGTTGTAATATGCGAAGCGATATACTAAATACAGTATACTTGGTTATTAAATTACCCTTCTGACGATCTAATCATAATATACTATAAATATTCATTACTATAGCAATCCCTGCCAGAGATTTTTGGGGATTGTTATCTGCAGGGAACAGGAATATAATATTTCTGTTAAGCAATATTTATTCAAAAGCAATAACTTAAATGGAGATAAAAAATGGACTACAGAAAATTCGGCGAATGCTATTACATAAGAATGGATCGTGATGACGAGATCATCAGTACAATCCTCGAAATATGCAAAAAAGAAAACATCAGATCAGCCACTTTTTCCGGGATCGGAGGATGTAAGGATGCAGAAATCCAGACCTTTATCCCAGAGACAGGCAGCTTCGAAGAACAGCGTATTTCCGGAATGCTTGAGTTGGTATCTTTAAACGGCAACGTGGTCACAGGTGAAAATAATATCTGTTACCATCATACTCATGCAGTATTCTCTTATAAAGATGGTGAACGACATTGCATGGCAGCAGGTCATATGAAATCAATTACTGTACTGTATACTGCAGAAATCGAACTTCGTCCGGTAACAGGCGGAACTATCCACCGCAAATACGATCCTGAAACAGGGACTGGATTCTGGGATTTTAACTAAACCTTAGAAAACGATTTGTTTTGATTGAGCAAGGAAGTTTTGTGCAAACCTTCAAACTGATGTAAGATAATATTACTCAGTTTGGAGGTTTTATTTTATCAGGTATCAGAGGTAAATGGATGGGTAGAAGATAAAATGCAAAAGGAACAGTTCATTGAGAGTGTACAGAATTTAACACAAGTTCTGTATACTTTTTTTATAAGAAATGAAACTTTTTGTTCCCTGGCAGGATATATAAGAATGTAAAGGTTAAAAGCTTTTAATTTTTGAAAGTATTAAAAAGAAAGTTGGGTTGATATGACAGATGAAGCAGAGCTTTTGCAGCGTCTCAGGAATAGAGAAAAAAATTCAATAGATGAAGCAATCCAAATTTATACACCGTATTTGAGTACTGTTTTGTATCATATGGCCGGCAATTCACTGCCGAAAGAGGATATTGAAGAAATTGTGGCAGATGTGTTTATTGTACTCTGGAAGAATGCCGGGAGAATAGATTTACAGAAAGGTACATTACGGTCATATCTTGCTGCCGTTGCCCGGAATTTTGCTCTGAAACGGATAAACAGAAAAACGGATCATACATTTCTTGAGGATATTGAACTGTCAGATGGCAAAAATTTCATTGAAGAGAATTTTCATAACAATTATGTATGGGAAACAGTTATGAGCCTTGGCGAACCTGACAGCGAGATTTTTGTAAGACGGTATAAATTTGATGAAAAAATCAAGGACATTTCAAAAGCAATGGGACTTAATATTTCTACAGTTAAGACCAGACTTTCAAGAGGAAAAAGAAAACTCAGAAAAATGTTATCGAATGCGGAGGAAAGATTATGAGAAGAAAAAATTTGCTTAAAGAATTGGGAATACAAAAACAGGCAGATACTTCCTGCAATGCTCTTGATATTGATACAGAGAATATCAGACAGAGAGTTTATGCAAAACTTGACTTCGCAGATACAGAAAGGAAGCAAACGACTATGAGATCAAAAAAGAAAATATTACCTTTGTTGATAGCTGCAACACTTACAATTGGAGCTACTGCTGTGGCGGCAACAGGGAAGATTTCAATGTGGACAGGTTCATCTGCATCACGTGCTGATTATACATCTCTTCCAACGGCAGAACAGGTTACAAAGGATATTGGGTATAGACCGGTATTGATTGATACCTTTGAGAACGGGTACTGCTTCAAGGATGGCAATATTGTAAAAAACAGTTTTAAGGACGACAATGCAAATGTAATTGAGAAGTTTAAATCTGTGTCCTTTGATTATCAGAAGAATGGAGATGTTGTATCGTTTGAACAGCAGAAGTTCAATTCAAAGCTTACACCGACAGGTGATATTATTGCCACTATAAATGGAACAAATCTGTATTATGTACATTATATAAATAAAGTAGTATCGGATGATTACGAATTGACAGAACAGGATAAAAAAGACCAGGCCAGTGGAAAAGTTGTATTCAGTTACGATGACAGCGCTTCTCAGATTGAAGTCAGTCAGGTTCAAAGCGTTAACTGGAATAAAGATGGCATCCAGTATGATTTGCTGCAAATAGATGGAAAATTATCTGCCGGTGAACTTGCAGATATGGCGAGAGAGGTTATTAATAACAGAAGATAAAGAAAAAAGATGGTGAATTCAGTCCGGTTCACCATCTTTTTGTAACTGTTGTGGAAATACCTGCGAAGGGGTGGCAGCAGCCAAATGGCGGGGTTCTGATCTGTACAGATATAAAATACCGCCAAAGAAACCAAAGATCAATCCTGTATACCCGCCACTGCAAAGGACAACAGTTACCTTTGTAACAAAGGATATACCACCGATCATGCAGATCAAAAAGCCTGCCAGAAGACCGATGGTTGTCCATCCTATAAGTGAAATAGCCAGAAAGGCTGCAGAAGCATGTGAGTTTTTTACCTGTTTATTAATAGAATTCCATAATGTCTGATACATAATGATTCCCCTTTTCTCTTTCAATTCTTTGATTACTATTATAGAAACAGTTTGTAAAATACACATGCGCGCTAATGAAAAATCTCTGTAAAATTTTCTTTCTCTGTTATATGCAGAGGACGGAGAAAGTACAAGACAGAAAAACAATTACGTATATTATACAAATGAATGCATTTGAAAATGATTTTATAGCAATCCTGTAAAATAATGCATCTTAATCCAGCCCATCAGAGTGTGAAATCCTGCGTCAGATATCTTTGCCGTGCGTCAGCACGCCTGCAGATATCTTCCTTGTCTTTCGCACTCTGCTGAACTGTCTTAAATGCATTATTTACGAGGATTGCTATAGGTAACAGATAACGATATAAAATGACCGTATGCGTGCGAAGCGGATTGCGAATATCTGCTTGATAATCATACATATTGCATAAAAACACCTATCTATAATTGTAAAATATATATAAATTATCTCTTGATATTTTATAAAAAAAGGAGTAAAACATTAGATAAATAAAAAAGAGAAATGCATAGAACAGGACAGGTCACAGAAGGAACCGGATTACAGAGAGTCGCAGGCAGGTGAGATGCGGCAGATGGTAGTTTGTGATATCACCCGGGAGCATCCCGCTGAAATCTATAGTAAGCCGGGACGTGGTCTTCACGTTACAGGAGAAGCTGTTTGGCTTAGACAGTGTTAAGAGATTGTATCTGGTGACAGGTATAATAATACAAAGTGGTACCACGGAATATTCCGCCTTTGTTATCCAATTGGAAATTGGATAGCAGGGGCGGTTTTTTTATATATAAATATTAAAAGAAAGAAGAGGGAAGACATTATGAGTGGAATAGTAATGATGATAATAGCCATTGTAGTGCTGGGTGGAGCATATCTTCTGTATGGCCGTTATCTTCAGAACAAATGGGGCATTGACCCAAAAGCAAAAACACCGGCATATGAGATGGAGGATGGAGTGGATTATGTACCGGCTGATACCAATGTGGTATTTGGTCATCAGTTTGCATCTATAGCAGGTGCAGGTCCTATCAACGGACCGATCCAGGCAGCAATTTTCGGCTGGCTTCCGGTTATGCTCTGGATCCTGATCGGTGGTGTATTTTTTGGAGCAGTTCAGGATTTTGCATCTATGTATGCCTCTGTAAAGAACAAAGGCCGTACAATCGGATATATCATTGAAGCCTATATCGGAAAACTGGGAAAGAAATTATTTCTTTTATTCTGCTGGCTGTTCTGTATTCTGGTTGTTGCAGCATTTGCAGATGTTGTGGCAGGAACCTTTAACGGATTTGTGACAGATAACGCAGGAACCGTTACCAAGGTAGCAGCAAACGGAGCAGTTGCAACAACTTCCATGTTATTTATCATCGAGGCAGTGGGACTGGGATTTTTCCTTAAATATTCCAAGTTTAATAAATGGATCAATACTGCAGTGGCTATTTTATTATTGGTGCTCGCAATTGCGCTGGGACTTAAATTCCCGGTATATGTAAGTCTTGGAACCTGGCATATTATTATCTTTGCATATATTCTGGTAGCCAGTGTTGCCCCTGTATGGGCGCTGCTCCAGCCCCGTGATTATCTGAACAGTTATCTGCTGATTTTCATGATCGTTGGTGCGGTTATCGGTGTATTTGCAGCCAATCCATCCTGTAATCTTAAGGCTTTTACAAGCTTTAATGTGGACGGACAGTATATGTTCCCTATTCTTTTCGTGACAATTGCCTGCGGTGCAGTTTCAGGCTTCCATTCACTGGTATCCTCCGGCACTGCGTCAAAACAGATCAAAAATGAAAAGAACATGCTTCCGGTTTCCTTTGGTGCAATGCTTATGGAAAGTATGCTGGCAATTATTGCACTGATCGCTGTTGCATCCTTTGCAGATGGTGAGGCAGCAGCACAGGGACTTACCACTCAGCCGCAGATATTTGCAGGTGCTATTGCAAACTTCCTTTCTGTAATTGGTTTGCCACATTCACTGGTATTTACACTGATCAATCTGGCTGTATCAGCTTTTGCGCTGACATCTCTTGACTCAGTAGCCAGAGTAGGACGTCTGTCATTCCAGGAATTTTTCCTTGATTCTGATACAGACGAGGAAAATATGAGCCCGTTCTTAAAAGTAGTAACCAATAAATATTTTGCGACGATCATTACACTGGTACTTGCCTATCTGCTTACAAAGGTAGGATATGCAGAAATCTGGCCGCTGTTTGGTTCTGCCAATCAGCTGTTATCTGTACTTGCCCTTGTAGCCTGCGCAGTATTTCTTAAGAAAACAAAACGTCAGGGCTGCATGCTCTGGATCCCTATGGTATTTATGATGGCAGTTACCTTTACTGCACTGGGTATGACTATCAGTAAGCTTACAAAAGCATTATTTACCACAGGCCTGGACCTTGGAAATACCTTACAGCTTATCTTCGCAGTGTTACTGCTGATCCTTGGTGTGCTGGTAGCAATCCAGGGAGTGAAGAAGCTTTTTGAAAAAAATGATGAAAAACAGACTGCATAATTTATGAAATAAAATTGTTGATATTTTTACATCAAAATAAAAACCTGAAAAAAGACACTTTGGGAAAGTTTTCCGAAGTGTCTTTTTTAATACTCAGCCAATCAATTTCTCATTCACATACTCAAATCCGAGGCGTTTCACAGTATCTGCAAATCGTTCTCCTGCGATTCCTTCATTTTTGAAGAGAAGGATTGCTTTTTCTATGACTGCCATTACTTCTTCTTCCTCTGTGAAAATTCTGGTAAGAGCCTGACCGTGTGAGATTCGCTTACCCCAGCGGCCTCCGATATAGATTTTATAACCATTCTGATATTCCGGTACTGCGCCGAAAGGACATTTTCCTTTGCATCGTCCGCAATGGATACATTCTTTAGGATCAATGTAAAGTTTACCGTCAACTAATTTCGGAACGTGGACAGGACAGCTTTTTTCAATCTGACATTTCTTACATCCCCGGCATTTTTCTGCATCCGGTTTTGGGATTCTCTGGCCGATAATTCCCATATCATTCAGATTAGGTTTTACACAATTATTTGGACATCCGCCAACTGCGATCTTGAATTTGTGCGGGAGTACCACATCGTGATAGCCTACATAAAAACGCTCATGGATCTTCTTGCTGAGTGCAAAGGTATCAATCAGACCATACTGGCAGGTTGTTCCCTTGCATGAGACAACAGGACGCACTTTAGCTCCGGTTCCGCCTGTCATCAGGCCATGCTCTCCAAGGAAGGCGATTGTTTTCTCAATATTATCATAAGGAACTCCCTGGATTTCCATACTCAGGCGGGTTGTCATAGTGATCTGACCATTTCCGAACTTGTCTGCTGCATCTGCAATGGCACGGTGTTCATCTGTGGTAATATGTCCATTTCCTGTGATGACCCGAATATTAAAGATGTCATCATATCGTTTGTCCTGAAGGCATCCAAGACCTTTTACCCGCTTGATTTCCTCGGGACTCAGTTTTTTGTTGGCGGATGTTGTTATTTTTTCCTTATTCATGTTTAAGTATCTCCTTTATGTAGCTGTTGCTTTTCTCTGATATATACGGCGTTTCTTTTGTTGATTATAGGCTTCATGAATGATAAAATCAATTTATGAGTTTTTATTATACGATAAGTAACATTTATGGAATAATGCAACTGTGAAACTGAAAAACAGAAACCTTTATAAAAAAGCCTTCAGGGCAGAATTTTTTCTTATTGCACAGAAAAAACTATCTGATATCAATAGAGTGGAAGAGTTCAAGGAGAATATTATGTTAGATCACAGAACAGAAACCTTTATGGCTGTATGCAGTGTTATGAATTACAGGGAGGCGGCAGAGCTGTTACATATTACCCAGCCGGCAGTCACCCAGCATATCCAGTTTCTGGAGAAAGAATACGGCTGCCGCCTTTTTCTTTATGAAAACAGAAAACTGATCAAGACCCCTGCAGCACAGATGCTGGAGGATTACTTGCGTTCCGTTCAGCAGCGTGAAAATTTTCTCAGGGAAAAGATAAAAAACAATGGTCTCCGGGAACTGCGCATCGGTGCAACCAAGACCATTGGTGACTATGTGATCACAGACAGGATTCACGATTTCTTAAATCAGCCGGATACAGCACTGACTCTGATCGTGGATAACACAAAGCATCTTTTGCATTTATTGGAACAGAATACTCTGGACTATGCCATCATAGAAGGATTCTTTGACAAAAACAGATTTGGAAGCCAGTTATATCGCCGGGAACCTTTTGTGGGAATCTGTCCGAAGGATCATCCCTTTGCAGGCCGTGAAGTATCTGTAGAGGAGATTCTGAAAGAAACTCTGATCCATCGCGAAAACGGCTCTGGAACTCTGGCTATCCTGGAGGAAAAGCTTCTGGAGCATAATGAATCTTTGGAGCGTTTTCACCGGCATATATGTATTTCCAGCTTTAAGATGATCATCGACCTGATCAAGTCCGGGTATGGAATTTCATTTGTATATGAAGTACTTGCCAAAAGTGACCCGGAGCTTGGGATTTTTACATTAAAGGGTGAGCCCATAGTCAGAGAATTTAATGTTATTTATCTGAAGCATGCGGATGTGCGGGAGAAGATGGAATGGTTTTTATGACCGCTTGCGTCTGTACTCGTTGGGAGTCATTCAAAATTGTTTCTTAAAAGCAGTTTGAAGATTAGAATACTGCCGATGAAATGATTTTCTATCTAAATTAATCGAAATTATCATCCACAAAAGTATATTGATTTCATTTTCTGCATATGCTATAATTGCCATAGGCAAAATGATAAAATTAAATTCATTGGTAACACAGCAAAAAGCCTCGGAGGTCGCATCTCCGAGGCTTTTTTATTCCGTTTGGGCAGGGTGGCTTATTCCCCCAGGCTGGCTACCAGCTGCTATTTTCTATCCAACCATTTGCAAATGTAATAGGTGATTACACCTGCCAGAATAGAAAGCATAAATGATAAAATTGTATCCATTGATAGCACCCCCCTTCCTGTACCTGTTTAGGGGTGGTAGCTTGGATATTATATCATAAATTTTTATAATATAATATATTTTTTATTATACAACTGCGCCGAAGTAATTTTCGGATTATCCAGCACTAATATTGAACTTTTTCAGAAATTTTCATTCTCAATATACAAAAGATCTCACATTCGATTATTTAAAAACAATTTCTTCAGTAATCCTTCCATGTGTCTTTGTATTCATGAACTCAATAGATAATTTGTAATTTCCCTTTCCACCAGTTGGTTTAATACTATTCTTATCAAATATACTTTTATAGGGAGAAATTGAATGAAAACCGTTTTGTTATTTTTATTTATTATGAGTGTAGATATGCACAGTTTGCGCTTTCATCTCGGTAATTGAATTGCCGAGGATTCCCGCTTATTATCCTAAAATTGTTATAATAAGAGTCCGTATGCAGAACTTTTGTATATAATAGACTAAGTGAATATCTGGAAATGAGATTAAAATGCCAGACCAGAAAATAGATAACCTTTTAAATCTTGCAATGGATGCAACACCACAGGAGCGTAGAAAGTCAGGAAATCTTAACATAGGATATGATCCTGCAACCAGGCTATGGGATGTGATCATAAAGTACAGCGGACCGGAAAGTGGTCTGGCTGGAAATGGAATTCAGGTAGTGCCATTGTTAGGCAGCTATGCAGTGGTAACTTTGCCGGAAAGTGAGATTGATGAGTATTCCCACAGAGTGCAGGTGGAATTTATGGAGAAACCCAAACGCTTGTATTTTGAATTGTTTCAGGCGAAGGGAGCGAGCTGCATCCGCACAGTGCAGACCGGCAGGAATGGACTGACGGGAAAAGGAATCCTGACAGGAGTTGTGGATTCAGGAGTGGATTATTTTCACCCTGATTTCCGAAATGCAGATGGGAGCAGCAGAATTTTACGTTTATGGGATCAGAGCATACAGGGAAATCCACCCCAGGGATATGTGACAGGAACTGAATATACGAAAGAGCAGATCGATGAGGCGCTTGCACTTGGAGAAAACCAGGGCAGGCGTCTTGTTCCATCTTCAGATTACAGTGGACATGGAACTTCCGTGCTGGGAATTGCAGCAGGAAATGGGAGGGCATCAGATGGGGTGAATCAGGGAGTTGCCTATGAAAGTGATCTACTGGTTGTGAAAATGGGAATTCCCAGAGAAAACTCCTTTCCCAGGACTACGGAGCTGATACAGGGGATTGATTATCTGGTGCGACAGGCATTGACTATGGGACGGCCAATGGCAATTAATCTCAGTTTTGGAAATAATTATGGCTCACACAAGGGAGATTCCCTTCTTGAAACATATATAGATATGGTTTCTTCCATAGGACGTCTGGCTATCTGTACAGGTACAGGGAACAACGGCAATCAGCCTCTGCATGAGGGAGGAACCCTGAAACAGGGACAGACCAGACAGATAGAATTATCTGTGAGCAGCAGGGAACCAACATTAAATGTGCAGTTATGGAAATCTTATGAGGATGAGATGAGTATTTATATTGAAAATCCATCCGGAAACCGGATCGGCCCCTTAGACGAAAAGCTTGTTCCTCAGAGGTACAGACTGGGAAATACAGATCTTTTAATCTATTATGGCAAACCTGGACCATATCATCTGACACAGGAAATCTACATAGATTTTCTTCCTGTGGAAACTTATGTAGACAGTGGAGACTGGAAAATCATCTTAAGTGGAAAAAGGGTCAGAGGAGGAGAATATTACCTGTGGCTGCCAGGTGGAAATACCCTGAACAGAGGAACTGGGTTTTATGAACCAAGGGCATATGGGACATTGACCATACCTGCTACCGCCCGGCGGGTTATTGCAGTTGGAGCATATGATTCGCTGGTTGACTCTTATGCGGATTTTTCTGGAAGGGGCAGCAGAATGCTGCCATATCTGAAACCTGATCTGGTGGCACCCGGAGTAAACATAGTTGCCCCCGTACCCGGTGGTGGTTACAGAACAGTAACAGGGACTTCCTTTGCAGCACCCTTTGTCAGCGGATCCGTAGCATTGTTAATGCAATGGGGGATTGTAAATGGAAACGATCCCTATCTCTATGGGGAAAAAGTAAAAGCTTATCTCCGAAAAGGCGCCAGACCATTACCGGGGTACGAGGAGTATCCCAATGAAGAGGTGGGATGGGGGGAGGACGTTATAATAAGGTTACATTGAAGAAAGTCAGTAAAATCAAGTGTTTCCGTTCATTTTCCCAACACAGAAACGAAGCACTTTTACCATGATTTTGAAGAAAATCTGCCCGGGTTGGATTCAAAATGATATGGAAAGAAAGATTTGTAGCAATGACGTAACATGAACAGCCGATTCTGTTACAGACAACATATTAAAACGAAAGAGAGGTCACAGGAATATAAAACTGACTTATACAAATGATTATCAGTTATCAAGGCCATAAGGCCAAATTATACCATGGGTCAGTTTTAAGTGTAAATCAATAGCTGATAATCACTATGATTAGGAAAATATAAAAATCGATAACTACAGTTCAAAGAACTGTGTATTATCGGCTCTGCGTCTGGCGCTTTAATAACAGTTATATGGAATTGTTCAATGTCAATTAGACATTTGCTTTTGCACTTCGGACAAAAGAGTGGAAAATTTTTTAGCACAATATCTTCTCAGATTTTGTCGCGTGTTTTACTTCCGTAGACAGGGAAACGCACCCACTCGACACTTACTTTTATTTGCGCCTCTACTTTTTATTTTTTCCTTGAATATCCTATAACACTAACAAAATACGATGCAACTACTATACCCAAAACAAAAATAGTAATCAACATAGGATTTTCAACCAAATTTTGAGTAACGTAGTCCATATCTTTTGATATTTTACTTACGAAAAAGATAACGAGAAGCGTGCAAATCATTCTCACATACTGAACACTCATATAGCCAAACCACTGTGCTATTGCTAAACATATAGAACACCATAAAACAGGTAATGCTATTGCAATGGCGATAGAAAAACCAAACTGGCTAAGTGTAAAATTATGATAAACCACATAACGAATGATATAAATGATAACTGTACCCATTATACTAATCGGAACAAGAAGCAAGCTAGTCAAATACTTACTGAAAATGATTTGGTACTTACTCAGCGGCAAGGTTAATTCATATTGTTTCCATGAAGTCAATCCATCATAGGTCATGGTCATCATTAAGTGCATACCGATAAAAAGTGAAAAAAAAGCCGATGACATAATTGAGTAAACTTCATTCTCTCCGAAGAATGAAATTGCTATTACAAAAAAATACATTACAAAAATGACTTTTTTATTCATTTTCTTCATAAGCAATAAATCCTTAAAAACCAATCCTTTCATTTGACACCTCCTTTGATATAGAACAGCATAATGTCCTCAATAGAAGCATTATCAATAATTAGATTTTGGTATCTTTTTTTTGCAGCTACTTTGTCATGTATTAAGCATTCCACGCTAAGATTTGTTTCTCGACAACATACATAGTCATCTGGTGAAACAGTATTAAATTCTGATTTTTTATAGCGTATAATTCCATAATTATAAATGAGGTCATCTTTCTTTTCCTCAAAAATAATTTTTCCATTATGAATCAGAATTACATAGTCAGCAACCTTTTGTATGTCAGAGGTTATATGTGTAGAGAACAAAATAGAGTGTTCTTCATCTTGAATAAATTCTAAAAAAATGTCCAAAATTTCATCTCGTACAACAGGATCTAACCCTGTTGTTGCTTCGTCTAAAATCAGAATCTGGGGTCTATGCGATAGTGCACAAATAATTGACAATTTCATCTTCATACCTTTTGAAAGTTGCCCTATTGATTTATTTAATGGAACATCAAGGCGTTTCATATATTCTTCAAACAAATTCATATCCCATGTTTTATAAGATCCCGAAAGGATTTGGGCAATATCTTTTGCATTTAAGACGGAATGGAATTTACATTCGTCAAAAACAACACCAATGTTTTCTTTATGCAAATAAGAATGATTTTGTTTACCCAATATTCTTATTTCACCCGCATCCAACTTCAACTGGTCTAAAATTAAATTGATAGTTGTACTTTTTCCAGCACCATTTTCTCCTATGAAACCCACAATACGTCCTGTAGGAACTGTAAATGAAATATGATCTAACATAAAATCATCAAATTTTTTAGTCACATTTTTTACAACAATACTGTTCTGTTCCATAATTCCACCTCTCATTCTTCAAAAAATAGTTTTAGAATATTAGCCATTTGCTCATAGCTGATACCATGGGTACGACCGATTATAGCAACCTTTTCTAAAAAGTTCTTCCGCTATTCGTAGTTGTTCTTCTTGAATAAATTCTTTATTTGGTGATGTAACAAAACTACCTTTTCCCGATACGGTTTCGATAAACCCATCTCGAGTTAAATCTTCGTAAGCTCGTTGAACAGTAATAACACTTATATGCAGGTCTTTTGCCAGTGCACGCATGGAAGGCAGGGCTTCTCCGGCAGATAGGGTACCATTCATGATTAAACTCTTGATCTGCATAGCAATTTGTTCATAAATAGGCTTATCACTACTATTACTTATGATAATTTCCATTCTAATTTCCTCTCACCACCTTCTGATATATGCGTACTTATACGATATATACAGTGTATATGATAGTGTCAGAAATGTCAATAAAGTAATTCTACAATTCATTAAAATATACCATATAAAGTTTTCAAAAAATCAGCGTAATCCAACCTGTCAACCGGCATAATAAGGTTATTTCTTTGTGCAAATCAGCACGATAATGATAGGATGAGCGATGATGAATTAGAACTTCTGGCTCCATGGAACGAAATCGTCAAAGCTGAAATCGGACGTCGTGCAAACGAATCAAATCAATCATATGTGAATTGTCAAGGTGCTCCGGCTGCTGAAAAGCAGTCGGGGATTTTTTCTATCATATCTAAAAATTAAGCGCTTAACATATATTCAGATTGGCAGTGAAGTAGTTGCTAAAGAATATCCAGATAAGGTGATGCATTTGAGAAAATTGCAGGTATAGGACAACTGATACAAAGAATATGTTGGAAAAGAGGTGAGCATCATGGTAAATCAGTCAGTAATAGATTCCAGTGTGAATCTGGAGCAGTTAAAGGATATTGAAGACTTAATTCCTAATATAGATAAAGCTATTTCTGAGAAAGTGGAAACTTTTCTGGATAAATCTGGCGATCAGCCGTATGCTCACATGAATGAAGGGTATGTGGTAGTCGTGGAAATGACAGGAGAAATGGATGCTACAGATGCGATCAGTGATTATCTAAGAAAAAGAACGGAGTTGATGTATTAGATGCAAGTCTTGAAAAAATATCTTGCGAAGCTACAGATGTTATGTTAATGTGAGGTCAGGGAAAATGAACGTGATACATGGTTTCTGACTTCAAATTCAATGGAATAAGTAAGTTGGGAGCGATGTAAAATGGAACAGATGCAAATGAATATGCCAGATATATACGATGCTGCATTGTATCTTCGATTATCGAAAGACGATATGGAAGAGGGCAGTGCGAAGTCAGAGAGCAATAGCATTGTAAATCAGAGAGAGTTACTTCGGAGCTTTGTAAAAAGCCAGCCGGATATTCAGATCTTTGATATATATGTGGATGATGGATACTCAGGAGGAAATTTTGACCGACCTGAGTTTAAACGAATGACAACTGACATAGAAGCTGGAAAAGTAAATTGTGTGATTGTAAAAGACTTATCCAGATTCGGAAGAGAATATATAGAAGCCGGGCGATGGATCGAAAAGACCTACCCGGCTTTAAATGTGCGTTTTATTTCAGTTACAGACCAGTTTGATAGCAAAACAGCAGACTTTTCAGAGAAGTCATTTGTAGTTCCAATCAAAAATTTTGTAAATGAAAGTTATTGCCGGGACATTTCCGGTAAAGTGCGAAGCCACCAGAAAATCAAACGTGAAAAAGGTGAATTTATTGGAGCATTTGCCCCATATGGTTACTGCAAAGATTCGGAGAATAAGAATTGTCTGGTGATTGATTCTTATGCAGCGGATATTGTAAGAAAAATATTTTCGTGGAAAATTGATGGATTCAGTCTTGGGGCAATCGCAGAAAAACTGAATGTACGTCATGTGCAGTCACCAAAGGAATATAAAAGGGCAAATGGTGAAAATTACAATTCCGGATTTCATAGTTCAGATACACCGAAGTGGTCGGCAGTGCAGATCAAAAGGATTCTGACCAATGAGGTTTACATTGGAAACATGGTACAGGGCAAGCAGGAACGAATCAGCTATAAAGTAAAGCAACGCCTGGATAAACCAGAATCAGAGTGGGTGAAAGTAGAAAATACGCATCCGGCAATTATCAGGCAGAATGATTTTGATGTGGTTCAGAAGTTACTCCAATATGATGGCAGGGCATCGAAAACATCAGACAGTGCAAGCTTTTTTTCGGGATTTGTGTTTTGCGGAGATTGCAAGACACCGATGATACGCAGGGTAAATCAGTATAAGGGGAAGAAAAAAGCTTTTTATATCTGCCAGACAAAGAATAAAGGTGGAGATTGTACCAGACACAGTATTCCGGAAGAGGTGCTGAAAAGGATTGTATTGAAAGAGATTCAGGCATATACAGCACTTTTTATAGACTATCAGATGATTATGGAAGAACTTTGTGAGATGCAAGTCAGTTACGATCAGGTAATCGGTTATGATACACAGATTAGTAAGTTGCAGGAAGAATATAACCGTTATTACAGTCTGAAAGCATCTTTGGGTGATGACTTGAAAGAGGGACTGATCAGCAAAGAGGAGTTCGATGATTTTCGGGAAAGTTATGGGAGAAAATGTGAAGAACTGGAGCAGATGATTGAGAATCAGAAAAAGCTGATAAAGCAAATGTTTGAGGGTGGAGTGTCTGCAACCGTTCAGTTGGAGGACTGGAAGAAATCACTGAAAATCAAAGAATTGGATCGCACATTGCTGGCACTGACCGTAGATAAAATCTATATTTATGAAAACAAGCAAATTAAAATTCACATCCGCTATCAGGATATGATTGAGAAGATGAAAGTCATAAGACGGTTTTATGCGGAACACAGGACAGAGTGCAGGAAAGAGGTGGGATAAATGGCAAGAACAGCAAAAAGATATAAGAAAAACACAGAGAAGAAGATTCCTGGTATTCCGGTATGTATGGCTGCAATTTATGCCAGATTATCCGTAGACAATGATGAAAAAAAGTCAGAATCTATTGAAACACAGGTTACGCTGATAAAAGAATTCATTCAGAAGCACAATGAAAATCCGGACAAAGAGTATGAGATTGCTGTATATGATATTTATTCTGATTTGGGAAAAACCGGAACAAATTTTGACAGACCGGGATTTGAACGGATGATGAATGATGTCAGGGCAGGTAAAATAAACTGTATTCTGGTAAAGGATTTCTCACGATTTGGAAGAAATTACATTGAAACTGGTAACTATCTGGAAAAGATTCTTCCTTTTATGAAAGTGCGATTTATTTCTGTATGTGACAACTATGATTCATTTGCACCGGGTGCTAAGAATCAGGAATTATCCATGAATATCAAGAATTTGGTGAATGATGCTTATGCAAAAGACATTTCCGCAAAAGAACGGGCGGCGAAACGTATTGCACAAAAAAACGGTGAATATGTGGGATCTACAGCTCCATACGGATATTGTGTGGAAAAGATAAATGGAATTTGTAAGTTGATTGTGGAACCGGAAGCTGCAAAGATTGTCCGCAGGATTTTTGAAGAATATGCTTCGGGAGATGGCATACAGAGCATTATTGACAGGCTGTTTGAGGATAGGGTACATCGGATTTCGGACTATAACCAATATCATCATGTGTACTGTCAGGATGGAGAGAATCTTCATCAGTGGGGAAATTCTTCGATACGTGCGGTTTTAAATCGAAATAATTATTATGGTGATCTGGTTCAGAGAAAATACGAATCCAGATTTCAAAGAGGTGAAAAATGGTGTGACATACTGGACCAGAGTCAGTGGATTATTACGCCAAATGCTCATGAGCCGATTATCAGCAGAGAACTGTTTGACAAAGCACAGGTCAGGTTAAAAGTAGCACAACAGAAAGCAACAAAAACTACAGTAGGATGGGAAGAGGATGAAAGAGCATTTTACAATGTATTGTATTGTGGAGATTGTAAGCGAAAAATGTGTACACGTAGATACAGAGGCAATGTGTATTACTTTTGCAATGCTGCCTGGTATCGGGATGAAAGAAAATGTAGTCACAAATCTATTTCCGAAGAGAAGCTGCAGAAAATTGTCCGTTCAGAGCTGACCAGACAGTTTCAGTTATCTGACTTACGGAAAAAGGATATGTCTGCTATAAGCAGTGCAGTATTTCTTACCAAAATCAAAGAAATTCAAGCAGAGATCAGGAAACTGGATGCAGATATGGAAAGACGTTCAGAAAAACTGGCACAGGCATTTATGCAATATAAAGAGGGCGAACTTTCCAAAGAAGCCTATATAGAAATGAAAGATGACCGTAATAACTGGAAAGTGTTCTGTGAAGAGAGGAAGAAGTCTCTGGAGCAGACTATACGTAAACTGGAAAAACAGCAGAAAAAAGAAGCCAGATTTTTACGAAGTCTGTTGGAACTGGATGGGACAACCAGAATCAATGCGGAACTTGCGGAGAGCCTGATTGAAAGTATGTATCTATATGGTGATAACAGACTGGAAATCAACTTCGGGTTTAAGGGGGCGGTAGAATATGAGTAATCAGAAACTGATTATTGGATATTACCGTCTTTCCATGGAAGATGATTCAGAGGGAGAAAGCAACAGCATTATCAATCAGAGAAAACTGGTAAAAGATTATATTTCCAATATTCCGGAACTGGCTTCTATGCCATTTCAGGAGTTCTACGACGATGGATATTCTGGTTCTAGTATGGAGCGTCCGGCAATTAAACAGGTTTTGGAGCTTGCCAGAGAGAATAAAGTGCAGTGCATTGTGGTAAAAGATTTTTCACGTTTTGCCAGAAACTATATTGAGATGGGAACTTATCTGGAGCAGATTTTTCCATTCCTGGGAGTACGATTCATTTCTATCTCAGACCGATATGATTCTAAAGATTATAAAGGAAAGAGTTCAGACATCGAAGTACAGTTTAAAGGATTGATCGCAGACTTCTATGTGAAAGATCAGTCTGTAAAGGTAAAGGCAGCAGTCAACACCAGACGGGGAAAAAGTGAGTATTGTTGTGGTTCTGCACCTTATGGGTATCGAATCAATCCAGAAAATAAGAAAGAACTGGTGATTGTAGAGGACGAAGCGGAAGTGATTCGCAGAGTATTTGAACTGACCAATCAGCGATATTCAAAGATGGAGATTTGTCGGTTGTTTAATGAAGAGGGGGTACTGACTCCCTTGCAGTCTATGAGTAGACGACAGAAATCAGACAGCAAGAAAGCTGCATCAAGAGGACTGCAGTGGACGAGTGATATGATACGGAAGATTGTGGATGATAAAACTTATATAGGCTGTATGGTCTATGGAAAAACAAAGATTCCAGATCCCGGAACTGGGAAAGAAGTACCGGTACCGAGAAATCAGTGGAAAGTGATGGAAAATCATCACGAGCCGATTGTATCAAAAGAAGTTTTTGAAAAAGCACAGTCCCTTCAGATCAGATACACCAAGAAAAGCAAATTTGACAGGGAAACAACACTATTAGGTGGCTATGTAAAATGCGGGAATTGTCGCAGAAGCCTGACTTCAAGCAGTCCGATTCATGGTCATATTCTTTATAGCTGTGCTTACAGTAAAGGAAAAGAAGATACAGGATGTTTCGCCGGGAAAGCGGATAACAAAATGCTGGAGCATATCGTGCTGGCAGAAATAAAGGCTTACTTACGTCAGAATATCAGCCAAGAACAGATGCAGCAATCCATGAGAAAACAGCATGAGGACAGTATAGAAGCCTATAAGACGGAAAGTGCAGATTGTGAAAAGTGTCAAGAACAAATAAAAATCCAGAACCGCCAGAACTATGAGAAGTATCACGAGGGACAGATGAACCAGAACCAGTTTATGGAAGCCAAGAAGCAGTTGGAAGAAGAAAGAGAACGACTGCAGAAACGTGTACAGGAACTGGATGAGTTGATAAACGACGAGAAAGAAATCCTGATGAAAAAGAATGTTCCGGTGGAGCAAATGTTGAAGTATTTAGGCTATGAGAATCTGACACGAGAGATGCTGGAAGAATATGTGCAGGGAATATATGTGTATGATGACGGGAGAGTGGGGGTGGAGTATAAATAGCAACAAATTAGCATATAATAACAATAAAATTGTTGATAAAAAGCAATAATGATGTATAATTATATAAAGAAATGGAAAGGAGATGCAAAAAAAATGTTGTTAAACTTTAAAATGGAAAACTTTAGGTCATTTAAAGATGAGACTTTTTTTACAATGCTTTCAAGTAAACAGAAAACGCATAATGATTATGTGATAGATAAAAGTGTAAATGGTAATAAGTTAAGAGTATTACCAATGACTGTCATTTATGGAGCAAATGCATGTGGAAAATCCAACATTGTGTTGGCAATGGATATATTAAAAAAAATGGTTATGAAAGGAACCTTAAATTGCAAAGAGCTGGAATCTTATAAAAGTATGTTATCTTTTATTAGAGATACAAGTTGGTATGATCCGGTTTCTTTAGAAATTACATTTTCCACTCAAAATAATATTTATAGATACGGAATTAAGTTTACGGATATTGATGTATATAAAATTGAAGAAGAGGTTCTTTATGTTAATGATGACTTGTTCTTTTCACGAGATGATGAAAATCAAATTTATGTGGATGTAAAGAAATTAGTAAAAAAAGGTTATATTAATAAGGATGATGCGGATTTTTCTGAACGCTTGATTCACAAATTGAACCAGACATTGGATAAACAAAAGTTAGTTGTAGCAGGTGCAAT
>ENA-OQKC01000008-OQKC01000008.1-human-gut-metagenome-genome-assembly--contig:-NODE-8-length-68277-cov-3.405326_pt1 | contig 68277 bp, 56 predicted proteins | sample MGYA00242774_ERZ504790 | MGnify/ENA primary metagenome ERZ504790 (study PRJEB26092, sample SAMD00036419) | human gut metagenome | host: Homo sapiens | study: EMG produced TPA metagenomics assembly of the...
CTGGGGGAGTCTGCTGGAAGAAGCCCAAGAAAGCTTTGTGAACAGGTGGAGAGCTGGCGCAGCTTTCTGTTGGGGTTCCTTCCCGTCTATGCCGGTGTCCTCACGATGGGAGGGGAAGGAGCAGCAGGCAGTGCGGCCAGTGGAGCGCTGCTGACGGCACTCTGTTTTCTGGCTCAGCTGGCAGCGGCCTTCGTTCAGCCGCTGCTCCACTGCTATCTGATGCTCAGCATGGCCTGCTGCGTCAGCTCTGAACCAGCTCTCGGCATTTTCTGCAAGGGCGTCGGCAGTGCGCTCCGTCAGGCGCTGGGCTGGGCCGGAAAAATTCTGGTGGCTCTGCTGGGCCTGCAGAGGGCTGCGGCATTCCAGCTGGACCGCTTTTCGCTCCGTACCGGCCAGCTTTTGGCAGGGAGTGTCCCCATCATCGGGCAGACTCTCAGCAGTGCATCGGAATCCATCCTCGCGGGGATCCAGCTCCTCAAGAGCGGGCTGGGGCTGGCAGCTCTGTCGGTGCTGGGCGCGGAGTTCGTGCCGCTCTATCTGGGGCTGATGATACAGCTGGCTCTTCTGATGGGATGCAGCCTGCTCTGCAGTCTCACTGGTATCTCCCGCTGCCGCGCATTATTCGACTGTTTTGCCGAGGCAGTGCGCTGTATGGCAGCGGTGGTGGCGCTTTTCTTCGGGCTGGCGGCAGCAGGGGTGGCCCTGTTGTTCATCGTAGGAGGTGGTTCATGATGCAGGCACTGGAACGGGCAGCAGCAGTCTTCTGTACGGCCTGTATCTGCGCCGAGCTGCTCTCCCGCTTTGTCGGGCAGGGCTGGGGGCAGAAGTGCATAAAAGCGGTGGCGGGGCTATATATTCTAGTAGTCTTTGCGGATGCTCTGCCCGGCGCGAAGGCGCAGTTTACTGCATTGGAACTGCCGCAGGTTCCGGCGGTCTCGGTAGGCAGTCTGGAGGATGCTGTTCTGGCACAGACGGCAGAAGAACTCTCCCGTACGCTCGAAGAACGCTGTCTCAGCGAGGCGGGCGTTTCGCTCAGGCTGAATATCAGTCTGAGCCGGACCGCTGAGGGCGTGGAGGCGGCTGAGGTGCAGATCGTCCCTCGGGACGCCGTCACTGCCTCGCAGAAGCGGGCAATCGAAGCGCTGCTGGAAGGACAGCTTCAGCTGGGAGCGGAATGCATCAAATGGAACAGCCCCAGCGGGGAGGATGTGCCATGAACAACGAGCTTTTTTCGCGGCTGAAGGACCTCGCGCGGAAGGAAAACCGCGCCCGGCTGGCGGTTTTGCTGGGCGCGGCGGCCATGCTGCTCATCCTGCTGTCGGAGCTGTTCACCCCTTCAGAGAAGACCGCCGCAGCAAGCGCCGCCCCGGCGGATGACAACATCTACCGCCAGCAGCTCGAGCAGCAGCTTTCCGACCTCATCGCGCAGGTAGAGGGCGCGGGAAAGACTACCGTGATGGTAACACTGGAAAGCGGAGAGGAGACCATCTATGCTCTGGACACGCTCTCGGGACAGACCCAGGAACAGCAGACCCATGTGCTGCTGGACGACGGGACCGCGCTGGCACAGACAGTCTGCACCCCCAGAGTGTGCGGGGTGGCCGTGGTGTGCGAGGGCCGGGGGAGATGTCCGGGTCGCCGCCCGCATCACCGAGCTGGTGGGGGCGCTGCTGGATGTCCCGTCCAACCGCATCTGCGTAGAGCAGCGCCGGGAATGATTTTTTGCAGCGATGAAATATAAGTTATGCAAGGAGGAGACACAAATGAGAGCTATCACCAAAAACACACGCAGGGTCACAGCGCTGACCCTTGCGGCCGCGCTGGTCGTGGCGGTATACCTTAACTGGCAGTATGCCCGCACCGGCATCGGCGTGGATGAAGAGGCTGTCAACGTCTCGGCGGTGGCTGTGGAGGGTGAGCCTGTGGCGGCACCCGTTACCGACGGGCTGATGACGGAGGCTGAAGCGGTATCCAGTGCCAACAAGAATTATGGGGAGGCCCAGCTCGTCAGCGTGGCCAACGATGCAGGAGCGAAATTCTTTGAGGAAGCCCGTCTCAAGCGCCAGAAAGCTCACGATGAAGCGATGGACACGATCCAGAAGACCCTCAAGACCTCGGGCCTTTCCGCCGAGGAGAAAAAAGGTTATACCCAGCAGCTGACTTCCAACCTCGAAGACCTCAACGCAGAAAATGAGATAGAAACGCTGGTCAAGGCGAAAGGCTTTTCCGACTGCCTCTGCTTTTTGCAGTCCGGCCGGGCTGACCTGACCGTGATGACCTCCGGCGACGCGCTGACGGCGGCGCAGGTGGCCCAGATACGGGACATCGTGCTCAGCAAGAGCGAGGTGACTGCGCAGAATATTACTGTGGTGGAAGTAAAGTAAGGTGTTGTATAAAACCGGAGAAAATGGTATAATGACATCAAAGGTTTTGCAAAGGGATCCTCTCTTTGCATGAAACGCATAAAATAAAATGGGCATTCGCTCATTTTGGATGGAGGGCCATAGAATGGATTTACAGAACATGGATCTTAAAGGCGGCAGTCTGCAGATCTCCACAGAGGTCATCGGCAAGATCGCCCGCTGTGCAGCGCTGGAGATCGAGGGTGTGGCAGAGGTGTCCTGCGGCAAGCAGAACCGGAAGGTGAAAGACCTTCTCGAGCGCGCCAACGTCCAGTCGCCCGTTACCGTAGAGATGCGGGACGGCACGGCAGAGATCACTCTGGAAATCGTAGCAGCCTTTGGCGCACGCATCCCGGCTGTGGCCGAAAAGGTGCAGGAAAACGTCAAGTCTGCTGTCCAGAACATGACCAATGTCACGGTCAGCCGCGTTGACCTCGTCATTGCCGGTCTGGCCCCGGCGGCTGAGCCGCAGGCCTGAGCCGAGAAACAAAACGTAAAAGAAAATTGCGGCCGGCCTTCCCGCAAAAGGGAGGGCCTTGCCGCTGTGAGAGGAACATTATGGAAAATATTCTGCCCCGTCGTGAAGCACGCGAAAACGCATTTCTGCTGGCATTTTCTCAGACCTTTGGTGACATTCCCCTGCAGGAGGCTCTGGACAACCACCACGAGTGCGACGAAGAGCATCCGGTGGATGTCTTTGGCCAGCGGCTGCTGCGGGCTTATCATGAGCATTCCGCAGAGGTGGACGACCTCATCAGCGCCCATCTGCGCAACTGGACGATGGAGCGTCTGCCCCGCGTGAGCCTGACGGTGCTCCGTCTGGGTCTGGCCGAGATGCTGTACGGCGACGAGAAAAAGCCTGGCGTCGTCATCAATGAGGCAGTCGAGTTGACCAAAAAGTATGGCGCAGACGAGGATTATCAGTTCGTCAACGGTCTGCTGGGTACGGTGGCACGCGAGCAGGGTCTGGGCGCAGAGCCTGAGCAGCTGTGAGCAGCTATACGCTGGGCATCGACACCAGCAATTATGCAACCTCTCTGGCCGTCTTTGATACAGCCGGAGAGGTTGTTTGCGCAAAAAAGCGTTTTCTTCCGGTGAAGGAGGGCCAGCTGGGCCTGCGCCAGAGCGACGCCCTTTTTCATCACACAGTCGCCCTGCCCGAGATGCTGGCAGAACTGGGCAGCGAGTTTGACTTGACCCAAATCAGCGCCGTAGGTGTGTCGGAAAAGCCGCGCCCGGTAGAGGGCAGTTATATGCCCTGTTTTCTGGCGGGTGTCAGCGCTGCCGAGGCGTTCGCGCTGGCCCGGGGCATCCCGCTCGTCCGCACGACCCATCAGCAGGGCCATGCGGCGGCGGCACTGTTTGCGGCCAAGGGTGAAGAGCTCTTCCGTGAAAAGACGCTGCTGTTCCACATTTCCGGCGGCACGACTGACCTGCTTCTTTGCGATGAAGTGAAGCATATCGAGACGCTGGGGACCAGCTCCGACCTCTACGCCGGACAGGCTGTGGACCGTGTGGGCGTCAAGCTGGGCTTTGGATTTCCGGCTGGCGTCGAAGTCTCTCGTCTTGCCGCGGAATGTGATGAGACGATAAAACCGAGATCCAGCGTTCGCGGCATGGAATGCAGCCTTTCCGGGCTGGAAAACCAGTGCAATGCTTTATTGACAGCTGGCAAAAGCCCTGCCTATGTCTGCAAGTACTGCCTGCTCTGCGTGGCAGATACCGTGGTCAAGATGACCAAAGCGGCTCAGAAGGAATATCCCGGGTTTGCTGTGGTCTGTGCAGGCGGCGTGATGAGCAGTGACATTATCCGCAGCTGGGTGCAGCAGCGCCTCCCACAGGTGTATTTCGTACCCGGCCGGTATTCCAGTGACAACGCCATCGGCGTGTCTATCCTTGCCGCACGGGAGGCCGGGCTATGGCTGAAGTGATCACCGTCTCGGCCCTGAATCAGTATGTCAAGACGCTGCTGGATGCAAATGACATCCTGTTCGATTTGGCGCTGCGGGGCGAGATCGCAAACTTCGTACAGAACGCCCGCAGCGGCCACTGTTATTTCTCTCTCCGGGACGCCAGTGCCAGTGTCAAAGCGGTGATGTTCCGCTCGGATGCGCGGCGGCTGGGCTTCCGCCCGGAAGAGGGCATGAAGGTAGTCGTGCGATGCCGTGCTACTCTTTATGAGCGGGACGGCGCGTTCCAGATCTATGTCAACGAGATGTTCCCGGACGGCATCGGTGCGGCGCAGCTTGCTTTTGAGCAGCTGAAAGCCAAGCTCGAGCAGGAGGGACTTTTTGCGGCAGAGCACAAAAAGCCGCTGCCCGCGTACCCCAAATGCATCGGCGTCGTCACCAGCAAGACCGGCGCGGCATTGCAGGACATTCGCAATGTCATTGGGCGGCGCTGGCCTGCGGCAAAACTCCTGCTCTGCCCGGTCAATGTGCAGGGCTTTGAAGCGGCGCAGCAGATTGCAGATGCCATTGGAAAGCTGGACAAAAGCGGCCGGGCAGACGAGATCATCGTAGCCCGGGGCGGCGGCAGCAGGGAAGACCTCTGGGTCTTCAACGCCGAGGTCATCGCCCGGGCAGCTTACCGCTGCAAAGTGCCGCTCATCAGCGCCATCGGGCATGAGATAGACTTTACCATTTTGGACTTTGTGGCGGACCGTCGCGCGCCGACCCCGTCGGCTGCGGCAGAACTAGCCGTGCCGGACCGTGCAGAGCTTCTGCGGGTGCTGTCCCAGCTGGAGCAGAGCTGCCAGAATGCGATGCAGAACCGTCTGGATGCAGCGTCTGGTCGTCTGATGATGGCTGAGCAGCAGCTTTCCTATGACATGACCCGCCGGAAATTGACCGGTGGGCAGGCAGAGCTTGCCGTGAAGCAAGAAAAACTTAAGGCCGCAGCACAGAGCTGCATTCAGCAGCGGCAGGCGCGGCTGCGCCACGCCGCTGCGCTGGCCGACTCGCTCAGCCCCTACCGGGTACTGGGGCGCGGCTATGCGATGGTATACGACAGCAAAGGCAGGCTGTGCAGTACAGACGCTCTTGCAGCCGGTGATAAGCTCACCCTGCGCGGTGCAGTACACACAGCAGAATGTACGGTCATGTCCGTGGAGGAACTGAATGAGAGCACCCAAAAGCTTTGAAGACGGCATGGCCCGTCTGGAAACGATCCTGAGCCAGATGCAGAGCGAAGAGACGACCCTTTCCGAGTCGGTCAAGCTCTACGCGGAAGCGGCTTCGCTGATGGAATACTGCCATGCTGCGCTGGAAAAAGCGTCTCTCCAAATGGAGGAGATCGACGCCGCCCGCAGCGAAAAGGCAGACCCCGAAACAGAAGAATAAAAGCAACCAGCTTGCAGGGAGGAACCATTATGGAGAGCGCAGAGTATAAAAAACAGTATGACGAATATCTGGCCCGTGCAGAAAAGGCATTGAGTCAGGCGTGCGAGCGCTATCTTCCTGAGGGATCTGACGTCTGCCGCGCAGCGCGCTACAGCCTGCTGGGCGGCGGCAAGCGTATTCGCGCTGTGCTGGTGCTGGCCGTGTGTGATATGCTCCACGGCAATGCCGAGGCAGCTGAGCAGTTTGCAGCCGCAGTCGAGATGCTGCACTGCTATTCGCTCATCCACGATGATCTGCCCTGCATGGATAACGACGATATGCGCCGCGGCAAGCCCTCCTGCCACAAGGCATTCGGCGAATCCACCGCGATGCTGGCCGGTGACGTCCTGCTGACCGAGGCTTTCGAGGCAGTCGCCGGTGCGCCTGCTCCCGCTTCTGTCTGTGTCCACGCGGCACAGGTGCTGGGCGCAGGTGCAGGCAGCCGAGGCATGGTGTACGGTCAGGAACTCGATTTGAAATACGAGGCGCTTGCCGCTGCCGAAGAACAGCTCCGTCTCATCCACCGCCACAAGACCGGCGCACTCATCAATGCAGCCATTCAGATGGGCGGTGCTACAGCACAGGCCGACGAGGTCCAGCGTAAGGCACTGGAAGCATATGCTTATGGCATCGGTCTCGTGTTCCAGGTCGTGGACGATGTGCTGGATGTGACCGGGACCGCCGAGCAGCTGGGCAAACCCATTGGCAGCGACAGCGAAAACGGCAAAACGACTTTTGCCACCCTGTTCGGCGTTGACGGTGCCATGCGGCTGGCGGAAAAGCTGAATGACGAGACCTGCACAGCGCTGCGCGACGCATTCGGCGAAAAGAGTGCGTTTTTGGAGCAGCTGGCCCGCACACTGCTGAACCGCCGCAGCTGAGCCGGCCGCATTCTGCGCCGAAATCGTCTCAGAAATCACACAGGACTACTTATCGCAAATGCGCTGCTTTTTGAGACGCCGGCTGTGGGATTGCGATAAAATTCAAGAAGGTGAACAAACTATGCAATTTATCAAAGAATTGTTCTCGGTCAACGAGATATTGACCGTTTCCATCATGAGCTGGTTCGTTGCACAGGTACTCAAGACCATCATCAACTTTATCCTGCTGGGCAAGTTCCAGCTCGAGCGGATGTGGGGCGACGGCGGTATGCCCAGTGCCCACAGCGCGACCGTCTGCGCGATGGTCATTGCCGCAGCCCGCAGCGAGGGAGTCAGCTCGGCTATTTTTGCCGTGGCCAGTGTGGTCGCCATCATCACCATGCACGACGCAATGGGCGTGCGCCACGAGACGGGCGAGCAGGCCAAGGTGCTCAACCAGATGATCGAGGAGTGGATCGACATCAGCGAAAAGAACTCTCCGTTTTTGCAGAATATGCATCTGAAGGAGATGGTCGGCCATACGCCCCTGCAGGTCATGGCCGGCATGGTCGTCGGCATCGTGGTCGGCTGCCTGTATCCCATGCACCTTGTCTAATCAAAAAACATCCGGAATTTGAAATGTGAGGAGGATAGTCATTTTATGCATCCTTCATTGCTTCAGAATATTTCACAGCCTCGTGACCTGAAGCGCTTGAGCAGCGCGCAAATCCAGCAGCTCTGCGGCGAGATCCGTCAGTTTCTGCTGGACAGCGTATCCAAAACAGGCGGTCATCTTGCCTCCAATCTCGGTGCGGTCGAGTTGACGGTAGCACTCCACCGTGTCTTTGAGACTCCTCGGGATTCTTTCGTGTTTGACGTAGGACATCAGTGCTACACCCATAAGCTCCTGACCGGGCGGTATCAGCGCTTTGGCACCTTGCGGAAGCTGGACGGCCTTTCGGGCTTTCCGAATCCCAATGAGAGCGCCCATGATGCTTTTATCGCCGGACACGGCAATACGGCCCTTTCTGTTGCCATCGGCATCGCATGGGCCAAAAAGCTGAAAGGGGAGCCGGGCCATGTGGTGGCCATCATCGGCGACGGTGCATTCACCGGCGGCATGGTCTACGAGGGAATGAACAATATCGGAAAGCTGGACAATCTCCTGGTCATCCTCAACGACAATAAAATGTCCATTTCCCACAATGTCGGTGCGCTGGCAGGCTATTTGGGCCATCTGCGCACCACGAACGGCTATTTTACGGCCAAGGAAAATGTCAACAGCTTCCTGAACGGTGTGCCTGTCATCGGAGCGCCCATCAAAAGCGCTCTTCAGAACAGTAAAAAAGCAATTCGCCGAGCCATGTACCATTCCACGATGTTCGAGGATATGGGTTTTCACTATTTTGGCCTCATCGACGGCCACGACGAGCCGGAACTGGAGCGCATTTTCCAGACCGTTTGTGCTCAGCCCGGGCCGACGCTGCTCCATGTCGTGACGAAAAAGGGCAAGGGCTATGCGCCCGCTGAATCGAACCCCGGCAATTACCATGGCGTTTCCAAGTTCGACCTGACCGGCATCCCCGACCCCGAGGTCGCTCCGGCAGAGTCGTTCTCGAGTGCCTTTGGCCGGACGCTCAGCGCCGCCGGAAACACCGACAAGACCCTCTGTGCCATTACTGCCGCCATGAAATACGGCACAGGTCTGCAGTTTTTCAGTCACGCCCATCCGGAGCGCTTCTTCGATGTCGGCATGGCCGAACAGCATGCCGTGACCTTTGCAGCCGGTCTGGCCAGCAAGGGAATGCTGCCGGTGGTCTGCATTTATTCGACCTTCCTGCAGCGCAGCTACGACCAGATCATCCATGACGTCAACCTTCTGCATGAAAATGTCGTCTTCGCGGTGGACCGTGCAGGTTTCGTCCCCGGAGACGGGGAGACACACCAGGGAATTTATGACCCGGCTTTTCTCAGCCAGACTGGAATGCCCATCTATTCGCCTTCAAACTACGAAGAACTGCGGCATTGGCTTCCCATCCTGCTGGGCCATGAGATGCAGGGTCCCCGGGCCATCCGTTACCCCCGCGGCGGAGAGAGCAAAGCTCTGGCAAAATACGGCTGCTCAGGCAAGGAGTACGATAAACTCATTTTCACACCGGGTGCAAAGACCGCACTGGTGAGCTACGCCGACGAGGTAGAAGATGTTCTTGCAGCGGCAGAGATGCTGGCCAAAGAGGGCATTCCCTGCGATGTTTATAAGCTGGTGCGCATCTTCCCGTTTGAGGAAGAACTGATCCATGACCTTTCTTCCTATCCCGTCGTTCTGATGGCCGAAGAGTGTGTGGCTTGCGGCGGTATCGGCGAACACCTTGCCCGCGCCCTGCAGGATGCTGGCTGGCAGGGCCGGTATATCCACCGTGCCGTGAGGGAGCTGTGTCTGCCTCATGCGACGGTGCCTCAAATCAAACAGGCGACCGGTCTGGATGCCGCACATCTGGCCGAGGCCGTGCGGGAAGCAGACCCGAAAGGAGAGAAAACACTTTGAAAATTCGTTTGGACCAATATCTGGTGCAGCACGGCATGATCCAGAGCCGTGAGCGCGCCAAAGCCCTCATCATGGCCGGTGTCGTTTTTGTCAACGAGCAGAAGGTGGACAAGGCTGGTGAGATGATAAAGGAAGACGCCAAGGTCGAGGTGCGCGGCCACGACATCGGCTATGTCAGCCGCGGCGGCCTCAAACTGGAAAAGGCAATGCAGTGCTTTCCTCTGACGCCGAACGGCAAGGTCTGTATGGACATTGGTGCGTCCACCGGCGGCTTTACCGACTGTATGCTGCAGAACGGCGCGGTCAAGGTCTATGCCGTGGACGTCGGTTACGGTCAGCTGGCATGGAGCCTGCGCACCGACGAGCGCGTCGTCAACATGGAGCGCACCAATATCCGCAATGTCACGCTGGACATGCTGGCAGAGCCTATTGAGTTTTTCAGCGTGGACGTATCGTTTATCTCGCTGCATCATATCTTCCCGGTGGCGCAGGCCATCACGACGCCCGACGCAATGGGCGTCTGCCTCGTCAAGCCTCAGTTCGAGGCTGGCCGCGAGAAGGTGGGCAAAAACGGTGTCGTCCGCGACCCTGCCACCCACCGCGAAGTGCTCCGTAATGCGATGGGCTATGCCGCTGCAAACGGTTTCGTCGTGCGCGGACTGGATTTCAGCCCCGTCAAAGGCCCTGAGGGCAACATTGAGTACCTGATGTTCGTCCAGAAGAGCGAACAGCCCGGTGTGCTGGATGATTCTGTTGCCGAGCAGGTCGTAGCGGCAAGCCACAGTTCTCTGGACAAGTAAATCTGCTGGGAGACGGAGGAATAAACCGCCCTATGACTGTTTACATTTCGCCAAACCCCGGAAAGGAACAGGCTGCCGATACTGCCCGCCGGGCAGCGCAGCTCCTGCTGATGCAGGGGGCTGTCGTCCTGATGCAGGCTGACCTGAAAGAGTCCTGCTACGCGGAAGGTGTACAGTACCTTCCTTTGGAAGAATGCCTTCCGCGCACCGACGTCATCCTGACCATCGGTGGTGATGGAACCATCCTGCACGAGGCAAATTTTACGCTGCAATATCAAAACCCATCCTCGGCATTAACATCGGACGCTGCGGCTTCCTCGCCACCTGTGAGGTGGATGAAATGGAAGAAAAACTCGCCGCTCTGGTGCGGGGAGAGTATCTTCTGGACAGCCGGATGCTGCTCTATGTACGGGTGCTTGGCGAGGATGGCTGGGAAGGCCATGCCCTCAATGATGTGGTCGTGACGAAAGGCCGTCTGCAGCAGGCCATCGACTTCAGCATCTACTGCGACGACATCCTTGTAGAGCATTACCGTGGTGACGGCGTCATCGTGGCGACCCCCACAGGCTCTACAGCCTATTCGCTGGCGGCCGGCGGGCCGATCTTGGACTCGCAGACCAAGGGTATCGTCGTCACGCCCATCTGTCCCCACAGTCTGACCAGCCCCGCAATGGTCTTTGCGCAGGAGCGCAAAATAAACATCTGTGTGGGGCAGGTCATCGACAACGAAGTGTTCCTGAGCTGCGACGGCGCAGCGGAATATCCGCTCAGTGCCGGCTCGACGGCGGAGATACGCCTCTCTGACCAGATCGTACAGCTCGTCACCTTCAGCAGGGCAGACCAGTTTCAGGCCATCGACCAGAAGCTGCGCAGCCGGAGATAATAACAAGAGGAGGCAAGGAATATGGGCCGAAACAATCCAGCTGAGGCAAAAGGCAAGACGGAACGTCAGCAGACGATCCTCCGCCTCATTCAGGAGCATCCCATCAGCCGACAGGAGGTACTTCTTGAGCATCTGCGCCAGGAGGGCTTCGAGGTGACACAGGCTACCATTTCCCGGGACATCCGGGAGCTGTGCCTCGTCAAAGCTGCCACCGCCGACGGCTATCGCTATGTTTCCAGCCATAACGAAAGCCTCAACCCCAAGATGCAGGGCCGGTTCGAGACGATATTCCACGAGTCGGTGCTGGGGGTGGATTTTGCCGGACATGTCGTGCTGGTGAAGTGCTACTCCGGCATGGCGAACGCTGCCTGTGAGGTGTTCGACGCCTTGAAATGGAAGAATGTCGTCGGTACGCTTTCCGGCGACGATACATTCCTTATCGTAGCCCGTTCGGAGCGGGACGCAAAGACCATCTGTTCGGAACTGACCCGTCATATCGGGCAGAAATAAACGCGGGAGTGAAACTATGCTGAGCAGCCTGCAAATCGAAAATGTTGCAGTTATCCAGAAAGCAAACGTCCATTTCGAAAAGGGCCTCAACGTCCTGACCGGTGAGACGGGCGCAGGTAAATCCATCCTCATCGACTCCATCAACGCCATTCTGGGCAACCGCACTTCCAAGGATCTCGTGCGCACCGGTGCGGCCAAGGCCGTCATCCGGGCCGCGTTCGAGGACGTGCCGCCTGCTGTTCTCGACAGCCTCGAAAAGGCAGGCTATGAGCGCTCGGAGGCCCTGCTGCTCAGCCGTGAGATCACCGCCGAGGGCAAGAGCACCTGCCGTATCAACGGGATGCCGGCCACTGCCGCCGTCCTGCGGGAGCTTTGCGGCGGGCTTATCAACATCAACGGTCAGCATGACTCCGTGGGCCTGCTGAACCCGGCCCGTCATGAGGGCATTCTGGATGCTTACGCCCAGAACAGTGCTGAATATCAGGCGTATTATGCTATCTACCGGGAACTGGTCGGCGTCAAAAAGACGCTGGACGCCATGATAACCGACGAGAGCGAAAAGCAGCGCCGTATCGACCTGCTGAGCTATCAGGTGCAGGAGATCGACGATGCCGGCCTGACGGCAGGGGAGGAGCAGACGCTGGAAAGCCGCCGCAAAGTGCTGGCGAATGCTTCCACCATCCGGGACCGTATCGCACAGTGTTATGCGCTGCTCTCCGGCGGCGACGAGGCTCCGGGAGCTGTTGACCTTCTGGGCGAAGCCTCCAACGCTGTGGACGCAGCGGCACAGCTCGACGGAGAACTGTCTGCCGGTGCGGGCCAGCTGCTCGACCTTTATTACACCGCAAAGGACGTTGCTGCAGACCTCATTGGCCGTCTGGATGCCTACGACACCAACGACGCAGAGCTGGACGAGATCGAGCAGCGCATCGACCTTATCTATAAGCTCCGGCGGAAGTACGGAGACACGGTGGAAGACATCCTTGCCTTTGGCGAACGGGCGCGGAAAGAACTTGAGATGATACAGTCCTCGCAGGAGAGGGTAGAGCACTTGCAGAAAGAGCAGCGCCGCCTTTACACCCTTGCGCGGGAAAAGGCCGAAGCCCTGACCCAGACCCGTCTGAAAGCTTTTGATGAGCTGAACAAGCGTATCTCTGGCACGCTGGACTTTCTGAATATGCCGGGCGTGCGGATGACGCTTCGCCATTCGCGCGGGCCGCTGGCCAGCCATGGACAGGACAGCATCGAGTTCTATATCTCCACAAACCCCGGCGAAGCCCCGAAGCCTCTGGCAAAGATCGCCTCGGGCGGTGAGCTGAGCCGTATTACCCTTGCCATTAAAAACGCAATGGCTGATAAGGATGCCGTACCGACCGTTATTTACGACGAGATCGACAGCGGCGTATCGGGCAAAGCAGCCAGCCGTATCGGCGAGGTACTGCGTCAGAGCGCCGAGGGCCATCAGATCCTCTGCATCACTCATACGGCGCAGATCGCTGCACTGGCCGACTGCCATCTGCTCATCCAGAAAAATATCACGAACGAGCGCACCTATACCGAGATACACCCGCTGGACGAGAATGGCCGTGTAGAGGCGCTGGCCCGCCTCATCTCCGGCGACCATGTCACAGAGCTTTCGCTGGCCAATGCCCGGGAAATGCTGGGCCGGAACGCAGAAAAATAAGAAAAAAGCCAGCGCTTGACATTCCGGCAGGGATGTGCTAAACTGAATCTCGTTGAAAGGCGAAGATGGGAACCGAGTACCCTGATGCGCTCTGCCCAGAGAGGTCCCGGCTGGTGAAAGGGGCTGCGGAGACGCAGGCGAAATACGTCCCTGAGCCGCAGGCTGAACGAATAGTAGGCTGTGCCGCGTGCGAGCGTTACAAACGCAGGAGTGTCACTCTACTCTGGGGTGCGCACTCGTGAGGCCGTCTCTGTGAAGAGGCGGCAAACAGAGGTGGTACCGCGAATTTTATCGCCCTCTGCCAAATTTATTTTGGCAGGGGGCGTTTTATTTTCCCTCTGCCCGACAAACAGGAGGAAATATTTATGACTCTGTACGAAGAACTCAAGGCCCGCGGCCTGGTGGCTCAGATCACCGATGATGAGATCATCGACGTCATCAACAACGGCAAGGCCACCTTTTACATCGGCTTTGACTGCACCGCCGACAGTCTGACTGCCGGCCACTTCATGGCCCTGACCCTGATGAAGCGTCTGCAGATGGCAGGCAACAAGCCCATCGCCCTCATCGGCGGCGGCACCACCATGATCGGCGACCCCTCCGGCCGCACCGATATGCGCAAGATGCTGACCAAGGAGGACATCGCCCACAACGCCGCCTGCTTCAAGAAGCAGATGGAGAAGTTCATCGACTTCTCCGACGGCAAGGCTCTGATGCTGAACAACGCCGACTGGCTGCTGAACCTGAACTACGTCGAGCTGCTGCGCGACGTGGGCGCCTGCTTCTCCGTCAACAACATGCTGCGCGCCAAGTGCTATGAGCAGCGTATGGAGAAGGGCCTGTCCTTCCTCGAGTTCAACTACATGATCATGCAGAGCTACGACTTCTACTACATGTTCCAGCATTACGGCTGCAACATGCAGTTCGGCGGCGATGACCAGTGGAGCAATATGCTGGGCGGCACCGAGCTTATCCGCCGCAAGCTGGGCAAGGATGCTTATGCTATGACCATCACCCTGCTGACCGACTCTCAGGGCAAGAAGATGGGCAAGACCGCCGGCAACGCCGTCTGGCTCGACCCCAACAAGACCAGCCCCTTCGAGTTCTACCAGTATTGGCGCAACGTCGGCGATTCGGATGTCATGAAGTGCATCCGTATGCTGACCTTCCTGCCGCTGGAGCAGATCGACGAGATGAGCACCTGGAAGGACCAGCGCCTCAACGAGGCCAAGGAGATCCTCGCCTTCGAGCTGACCAAGATGGTCCACGGCGAAGAAGAGGCCACCAAGGCCCAGAATGCAGCCCGCGCCCTGTTCAGCGGTGCTGCCGGTGATGCTGAGCATATGCCCAACACTCAGCTGACCGAGGCTGACCTGACCGACGGCTCCATCGGCATCCTGACCCTGATGGTCAAGGCTGGTCTGGCTGCTTCCAACGGTGAGGCCCGCCGTCTCGTCGTGCAGGGCGGTGTTCTGGTGGACGGTGAGAAGGTCGCTGCTCCCACGGTCAGCTTCACTGCTGAGCAGCTGTCCAAGGGCATCGTCATCAAGAAGGGCAAGAAGGTCTACCACAAGGTGAGCCTGTAAATCTTCTGATAAAGTAAAAAGACCCGGCTGGTTCCTCTCCGCAGAGGGGAGACCCGCCGGGTCTTTTGCTGCAACAGCACCCATGCCTGTTTTATCAGACACGGGTGCTGTTTATATCGTTGTTACAGCTCGTAAGCCTTTTTCAGGGCCTCATAGGCTGCGTCCTCGTTCTCCGAACGGACCAGAAGGGAAATGTCCAGATCGCTGGTGGTGATGAGCAGAACTTCGATGCCTGCCATCGCCAGAGCATTCAGGGCGCGGGCGGCGACGCCGCAGCTGGTGACCATCTCCTCACCGAAGAGATTCAGCTTGGAGTAGCCCACACTGATGAGGGGAGAAGCCTTGGCGTCCTTGTCCAGATTTGCCGCAGAGATGGCCTTCATGACCAGCGGCAGGTCGCTGCTGGATGCCGTGAAGCTGAAGTCCATGCTGGTGCCGTGGGGAGCGCTCTGGCTGATCATATCCACCACGACGCCGGTGTCGGCGAAGATCTGCAGATAACGTGCCATCGTGTTGCCCTTGAACTCGGCATCCTGCACACTGATCATCATCAGGCTCGGCTCAATATTGATTTTGGATACACCGTACATAGTAAACACTCCATTCTGCCCACCGGGCGTTCTGATACAAGCTTTATGCAAGCTCCAAAAATTCGCTGTTGATGTAGGTCTGTGCCGTCTGGCGGATGTAATCGTACCCAAAAGAAGGATACGCGGCGCGGACGCCATGGGCCTGTGCAAGCTCCGGCGTGTAATCCCGGAACAGATACGTGCGGACGTTAGACTTTCCGGCGTCATAGTGGGTCACTGTCACATGGAGCTTCGGGCCGCGCACCGCGCAATGGACGCTGCCGTCCGGCTCGGTGGTCTGCTCCAGTTCCAACGTCAGAATCGCGCCGATGAGCTGGTCAGGCTTGCTTTGGGTGCTCAGGAAATTTCCCAGCGAATAGGCCACAAATACGTTCCGTCCATCGGCTGCGGTGCGCCATTCGGCGTCCTGCAGGACGTGCGGGTGGGTTCCGATGATCACATCCGCGCCCCAGTCGGCCAGAGACTGAGCTAAGGTGCGCTGCGCCTGTGTGATGTTGTGGCTGTCCTCGACGCCCCAGTGTACGCCGACTACCACAAAATCGGCCTCCTGCCGGGCCGCCCGCACCTGCTGCTCCATGACATCCTGCTGGCTGGTGTAGATGATGTTTGCGGCCATCTTGCTGTTCCGGGGGATGCCGTTGGTGTGCTCGGTGTAGGAAAGGTACGCGATATTTACGCCGTCTACTGTCTGGATGGGGATGCGGCCATAGTCCGCCTCGCCCTTCCACAGGCCGGTGGTGATCACATCCTCGGGCATCGTCTCCCAGAACCGGAGGGTGGCGGCAATGCCCGCAGCTCCCTTATCGTAGGTGTGATTGTTCGAGAGACTGAACACCCGGAAGCCTGCCCGGTAAAGTGCTTCGGCGCACTCGCCGGGGGTCGAGAAGCAGGGATAGGTAGAGGGCGCAAGCTCTTTGCTGCAGAGTGTCTCCTGATTGATCCAGTTGATGTCCTGCTGTGCATAGAAATCGAGCAGATTCATATAGCAGTAATCAAAGCTGTATCCTTCGCCCTCTGCAGCCCGCCGGGCGGCCTGCGAATAGATGGGCTTATGAATGAGGTTGTCCCCTGTAGCCGAGAAGCGCAGTGTCGTGACGACAGGCTGCGGCTCAGGTACAGCAAGCTCCTCCGAAACAGCAGGGGACTCCACCTCCACTGCCGGAGGAACTGCATCCACGATGCGGCGGGGCCAGAAGCGCAGAGAGAGCAGCACCGATACAGCTACCAGCAGGACCCCCAGTGTGTACAGGGTGACGCCCTTATGCGAGGTGTGCTTTTGGGCGGAATGCCGACGGCGGGGAGGGGCTGCGTGCTTTGCGTGCTTGGCCATAGGCTCGTCTCCTGACGCACGATACCGTGCCTTATGATGCCATGCGCAGAAAAGCTTACATCTCTGCGATCATGTTACTCATATTGTACAGGCCGGGCTCCTTTTTTGCAAGATAAACGGCAGCATTTATTGCGCCATTTGCAAAAATATTGCGGGAATATGCCGTATGGCGGAGGGTGATGACCTCATCCGGGCCGCAGAACAGCACCTCATGGTCGCCCACGATGCTGCCGCCGCGCACGGCGCTGATGCCGATCTCCTTGGGGTCGCGCTTCTGGCGGACAGCGGAACGGTCATAGACGTAATGGTATGCGCCGTCGTTCTCTTCGTTGATGGCGTCAGCCAGCATCAGAGCCGTGCCGCTGGGAGCGTCCAGCTTGTTGTGATGGTGCTGCTCAACGATCTCGATGTCGTAGTTTGCGCCCAGAATGGCCGATGCACGCTTGCACAGCTCGGACAGGACGTTGATGCCCATGGACATATTGGCGCTCTTGAACACCGGGATGCTGCGGGAGAGCTGGACGAGCTTCAGCTGCAGTTCCTCGGAAAGGCCGGTGGTGCAGACCACGATGGGCAGCTTGTGAGCCTCACAGTAGGGCAGAGCCTTCTCGACCGCTGCCGGGGCGCTGAAGTCGATGACGACGTCGCCCTTGCCGTCCAGCTTGTCCAGACTGTCGTACACGGGAATGCCGTTCATCTCGCCGTCCTTCATGTCGATGCCGGCCACGACGCGGCAATCCTCACGCTGGGCGATCATCTCGCACAGCACATGGCCCATCCGGCCGCCGATGCCCTGAATGATAATATCCGTCATTGTTATGATCCTCGTTTTTTTATCATACGGCAAATGCCCGGAGATCTGTCTCGCCGGGCATTTGCACATAAAATCGTTTATTCCTTGATAAGCCCTGCAGCCTGCAGAGCCTGCTCGATCTGCTCCTTGTGGGCGTCGCCGGGCTCCACGAGGGGCAGCCGGCACGTCACCGGCCTCCCAGCCCAGCACGTTCATGGCGTACTTGACTGGGATGGGGTTGACCTCGCAGAAGAGCGCATCGCACAGGGGCAGCATCTCCAGCTGCAGCTCGCGGGCCTTGGCGGTATCACCGTCGAACCATGCCTTGCAGCAGTTGTGAACAAGCTCAGGCTTGACATTGGAGACGACGCTGATGACACCCTTGCCGCCCAGGGACAGCAGGGGAACCGACCTGGTCATCGTTGCCGGAGTAGATGTTCAGCTCGTCGCCGCAGAGGGCCGCGATCTTTGCCACCTGACCGATATTGCCGGAGGCTTCCTTGATGCCGTTGATGAGCGGGTGCTTGCTCAGCTCCTTGGCCGTCTCGGGGGCGATGTTCAGGCCGGTGCGGGAAGGCACGTTATACAGGATGACCGGAATGCCGCCGGCCTCTGCCATTGCGGTGAAGTGGGCGACAAGGCCAGCCTGAGAGGTCTTGTTATAGTAGGGGGTCACCAGCAGCAGAGCGTCTGCGCCGCAGGCGGCAGACTTTGCAGCCAGAGCACAGCCGTGGTCGGTGTCGTTGGAGCCGGCACCGGCGATGACAGGCACACGATGGTTCACGAGGTCTACGGTATACTTGATGGCGGCCAGCTGTTCCTCGTCGGTCATGGTAGAGCACTCGCCGGTGGTGCCGCAGATGACGATGGCGTCGGTGCCGCGGGCGATCTGATCCTCAACGATGCGGCCCAGCTCATCGAAATTGATGCTGCCGTCCTCGTACATCGGGGTGATGATGGCAACACCCGCACCAGTAAAAACAGGATTCTTCATAGCAAAAAACTCCTTTGCAGCGTGTTGAAGTTCAAAAAAGCGCGCAGATCAGTCAAAATAGCCCTTGGCTGCCAGCAGCTCAGCCAGCAGCACTGCGCCGCCGGCAGCGCCGCGCAGGGTGTTGTGGCTCATGCAGGCGAACTTGTAATCAAACAGGGTGTCCTCACGCAGACGGCCGATGCAGACGGCCATGCCGTGCTCGGTGTTGCGGTCCAGCTTGGGCTGGGGACGGTCGTTTTCCTCGAAGTAGTGGAGGAACTGCTTGGGTGCGCTGGGCAGGTCCAGCTCCTGTGCGGGGCCGCGGAACTCGGCCCAGGCCTTGAGGATCTCTTCCTTGCTGGGCTTCTTATCAAAGCTCACGAAGACAGCGGCGGTGTGGCCGTCGGAGACAGGCACACGGAAGCACTGGGCGGTAATGACAGGCTTCTCGGCGTTGACGATGTGGTCGCCCTCGATGTGGCCCCACAGCTTGAGAGGCTCACGCTCGCTCTTTTCTTCCTCGCCGCCGATGTAGGGGATGACGTTGTCGATGATCTCAGGCATCCGGTCGAAGGTCTTGCCGGCACCGGAAATGGCCTGATAGGTGCAGACCAGAGCCTTGCTGACGCCGAAATCCTTCATCAGGGGGTGCAGGGCAGGGACATAGCTCTGCAGGCTGCAGTTGGACTTGACGGCGATGAAGCCGCGCTTGGTACCCAGGCGCTTGCGCTGAGCGGGAATGATGTCGATGTGGTCGGCGTTGATCTCAGGCACGACCATCGGCACATCCGGGGTGAAGCGGTTTGCGCTGTTGTTGGAGACGACGGGGCATTCTGCCTTGGCGTAAGCCTCTTCCAGAGCCTTGATCTCGTCCTTCGGCATATTGACGGCGCAGAAGATGAAGTCCACCTGAGAGGCGACCTCCTCCACCTTGGATGCATCCAGCACCACCAGCTTCTTGACGCTCTCCGGCATCGGGGTGGTCATGGCCCAGCGAGAACCGACAGCCTCCTCATAGGTCTTGCCGGCGCTCCGGCCGGAAGCGGCCAGAGTCGTCAGCTTGAACCAGGGATGATTTTCGAGCAGAGTAACAAAACGCTGGCCTACCATACCGGTGGCACCGACGACGCCCACTTTATATTGTTTATCCATTTCCAGCACCTTTCCTTTCAAAAAAAGCCAATTCGCATAAGACTCCGCTTGCAAAGCAGACGTCTATGCAATATAATAGATACCGCTATATAGAATTTATGATAACATTGATACGGCATTCGTGTCAATCATCGGAAAGGCAAATGCTAACTATGTTAAAAAAAGATTTTTGGTACGATTTACCCAAAGAGCTCATTGCGCAGGAGCCAGCGTCCCCCCGTGATGCGGCCCGCCTGATGGTCCTGAGCCAGAAAGACGACAGCATCCAGCACCGCATCTTCCACGACCTGCCCGAATACCTCGAGCCGGGCGACCTGCTGGTGGTCAACAACTCCAAGGTCCTGCCCGCCCGCATCGTGGGCATCAAGCAGCCCACGGGTGCTGTCTGCGAGCTGCTGCTCCTGCGGCAGGTGAAGGGCGACCAGTGGGAGTGCCTTGCAAAGCCCGGCAAGCGGATGCAGCCCGGTACCAAGGTCAGCTTTGGCGACGGCAGCCTGACGGCCATCGTGGACGAGACGCTGGAAGACGGCAATAAGTTCGTCACCTTCTACTACGACACCGAGACCCTCTACGAGAAGCTGGACGCGTTCGGCAAGATGCCTCTGCCGCCCTATATCACCAAGCAGCTGGACGACCAGAGCCAGTATCAGACCGTCTATGCCAAGGAGCTGGGCAGCGCTGCCGCTCCCACAGCCGGCCTCCACTTCACGCCAGAGCTGATGGATACCATCCGCGCCAAGGGCGTCAACATCACCGAGGTGACGCTCCATGTCGGCCTCGGTACCTTCCGTCCCGTGCAGGAAGACGAGATCGCCGACCACAAGATGCACAGCGAGTGGTACTCCGTCAGCGAGGAGACTGCAAAGCTCATCCATGATACCAAGGCCGCAGGCCATCGTGTCATCGCCGTAGGCACCACCAGCTGCCGCACCCTGGAAGCCGTCGCCGCCAAGTACGGCGAGATCAAAGCCTGCAGCGGCAACACCGACATCTTCCTCTATCCCGGTGTCAAGTTCAACTGCATCGACGGCCTTATCACCAACTTCCATCTGCCCGAAAGCACCCTCATCATGCTGGTGTCGGCGCTGTACGGCTACGAAAAGACGATGGCTGCCTATAAGGTGGCCGTCGAGCAGAAATATCGGTTCTTCAGCTTTGGCGATGCGATGCTGATCTTGTAACTATTATAGCGCTTCGCCGCTGTAATATCCCGACTCTGTATCCGCAGCGAGAGCATATGCCCCCTGCGGCAGGATGCACGGCTGTTTTCCGTGCGCAGAAAGGAAAAATATTATGCCTTCTTTGACGACCTACAAGCTGCTCAAGCAGGAGCACAACGCCCGGCGGGGCGAGTTCAAGACCGTACACGGCACGGTGCAGACCCCCGCATTCCAGAATGTTGCCACCGCCGGTGCCATCAAGGGCGGCCTGTCTGCCCATGACCTGAAGGACATCGGTGCGCAGGTCATGCTCTGCAACACCTACCATCTGCATCTGCGTCCCGGCGATAAGCTGGTGGCAGAGATGGGCGGTCTGCACAAGTTTACCCGCTGGAACGGCCCCATCCTCACCGACAGCGGCGGATTTCAGGTGTTCAGCCTCGCAAAGCTGCGCAAGATCACCGAGGAGGGCGTGACCTTTGCCTCTCACCTCGACGGCCACCGCATCTTCATGGGTCCCGAGGAAAGTATGCAGATCCAGGCAAACCTCGGTTCCACCATCGCCATGGCCTTTGACGAGTGTGTCGAGAACCCCGCCCAGCACGATTACTCCAAAGCCAGCTGCGAGCGCACCACCCGCTGGCTCAAGCGCTGCAAGGATGAGATGGCCCGTCTGAAGCATGAAGGCATCTCCGTCAACCCCGACCAGCTGCTCTTCGGCATCAATCAGGGCTGCACCTTCGCCGACCTGCGCGTGGAGCACATGAAGCAGATCGCCGACCTGGACCTGGACGGCTACGCCATCGGCGGCCTCGCTGTGGGTGAACCCACTGAGGTGATGTACGAGATGATCAGCGCGGTCGAGCCCTATATGCCCAAGGATAAGATCCGTTACCTGATGGGCGTAGGCACTCCCGGCAACATCATCGAGGCCGTCTCCCGCGGCGTGGACCTCTTCGATTGCGTCATGCCCAGCCGCAACGCCCGCCACGGCCACCTGAACACCTGGGGCGGCATCATCAACATCAAGAACGCCAAGTACGAGCGTGACGAGCGCCCCATCGACCCCGCCTGCGGCTGCCCGGCCTGCCGGAACTACTCCCGCGCCTATATCCGCCACCTGTTCAAGGCAGAGGAACTGCTGGGTATGCGTCTGGCCGTCATGCACAACCTCTGGTTCTACAATCACCTGATGGAGCGCATCCGCGATGAGCTGGATGCAGGCACCTTTACCGCCTTCCATGACCGCTATGTCAAGCTGCTCGACACACGAATTTGAGATTTAGCCTTGAAACATGCCGGATAAGCGCGTATAATAAAGTCATATGAATTTGAGAGGAGATTTTGCCCCATGCAATTTCTGACTACGACCGAAAGCTACATCAGCCTTTTCTTTACTCTGGCTCTGATGCTGGTGATGCTCTACTTCATGATCTACCGTCCTCAGAAGAAGCAGGAGAAGAAGGACGCTGCAATGCGCTCTTCTCTGGAGATCGGCGATCAGGTCACCACCATCGGCGGCGTCATCGGCCGTGTGGTCGCCATCAAGGACGATACCTTCGTGCTGGAGACTGGCGCTGACCGTGTGAAGATCCGCTTCACCAAGAACGCCATCAGCTCTGTCGAGAAGCTGAACATGGACAACGCCCCCAAGAAGTAATATTTCTCCGGATTCGTGCTTTGAACGCGTCTCCCTGCATACAGTAGGTGCAGGGAGGCGCGTTTTTATGTCTGATACCAAGAAGTTCCCGGCGATAGGGCTGCTGGTCGTTTTTGGAGTGGGCAGTGCGGCAGCAGCCGTGAGTCTGGCAGGGTTCGGCTGGCTGATGGTCAAACAGGGCCTGACGCAGGAAGCCGCTGCTCCGCTGGCCACGGCGGCAGTCTGTCTCGGCAGCTTTCTCAGCGGCCTGCTGATGGCCATTCTGCAGAAGGGCAAAGGGCTCGTCTGGGGCGCAGCGGAAGGAGTTCTCTTTGCAGGGCTGCTTTTTATTCTGGGTACACTGTACCAGAGTGAGTGGGAAACGATGCAGTTCGTCCGGGCAGGGCTTGTCCTGCTGATGGGGGTTCTGGGCGGGATCCTCGGAATGCTGCGCACGGAGCGAAAGCGGCGCTGAATGCTCAGTCCACGCTACAGCGGCCATACACAACAAAAGCAGGAGGGAAAAAGCACGATGTGGGTCTATCAGGAAACGAAAACAAATGCAGCGGCGCTTGTGCCGACGCTGCCGGAAGATACAGCAGGCGAGTCTCTGGCAGAAAAAGAAGCCATGACGCCTGTCTCCAAGCCGTTGGCGGAAATGCCGCCTCAGAAAGCTCCCCGGCGGAAGCCCTTCCAGGCCAGCCGGGACTGCATCCTTCTGGCGGCGGCCTATCTCTTCGGTACTCTGATGGCGGGCGTTTTGCAGGCGCTGTGCGACGCTGAAGAGATGGAAACGCTGGCCTATTATCTGGACTGCTGGCGCGGAGTGTTCGCGGCGTCCAGTGCAGCACAGGCGGTGGGACTGTTCGGGGCAGAGCTGGCTGTCGTCCTCGGGGCGGCGGCAGTGTTCCTCCTGCTGGGGCTTTCGGCAGTGGGGCCGCTGCCCATCTTTCTGTTTGCGATGTTATACGGGACAGGCTCCGGCCTGCTCTCGGCACAGCTTCTGAATAGCCTCGGGGCAAAACAGCTCGTTCTCTTTTTGCTCACCGCCAGCCTGCCGACCGCGCTGGCGGCAGGTGCGCTCTGTTTGTTCGGTGCCTCGGCTCTGCAGGTCAGCAGCCGCATCCACGCCTTCTCTTTCGGTAGAGGCGGAAAGGGAAACGGCAGTCTGCATCCGGCAGGAGCACGGCTCCTGGTGGGGCAATTCGCCTTACTGGCGGTCTGTCTCTGCCCGCTCTGCGGTGCGGCTACCGGCCTTGTGTGTCTTGCAAATCGTCTGATGCAGGCCGGATAAGCGCCCGGCTTTCTTGCGGCCTTGGGCCGGATGTGGTATGATAGAGAAAATGATTTTCATGAAATGAAAACAGGGAGTCCAGAATGAAAGAACCGAAGCTGAAAACCGTATACGTCTGCTCCAACTGTGGAGAGACAAGCCCCCGCTGGATGGGCCGCTGCCCCAGCTGCGGCAGTTGGAACACCATGAATGAGGATGTGGTCGCCGAAGCGCCCAAGGCCGGGCTTTCCGGCGGCAAAGCCGCTGCGCCTGTCCGGCAGGAGGGCGTCACCTCGCTGACGGCAAGGCGTCTGGCCGACATCAGCACGACCGAGGAAAAGAGCCGCATCCTGACGGGCATTTCCGAGCTTGACCGCGTATTGGGCGGCGGCATCGTGTTGGGCGGCGTCGTACTGCTGAGCGGTGAGCCGGGCGTGGGCAAATCTACGATGCTGTTGCAGCTCTGCGGTGCCATCTCCAACCAGCACACGGTGCTGTATATCACGGGCGAAGAGTCCGTCCGTCAAGTCAAGCTGCGTGCGGCCCGCCTGAAAGTTCCGCAGGATAACATCTATCTGGCGGCAGAAAACGACGTAGACGAGATCTGCGGCCTCATCGAGAAGGAAAAGCCGGAACTGGTCGTCATCGACTCCATCCAGACCATGCGGTGTATGGACATCTCGTCTTCGTCCGGCACTGTCAGTCAGGTGAAAGAGAGTGCGGCCCGCCTGCTGGCCGTCGCTAAAAAGAAGGAGATCCCGATGTTTATCGTGGGCCATGTCAACAAGGACGGCGCTATCGCAGGCCCGAAGGTCATGGAGCATATCGTGGATACGGTTCTTTACTTTGAGGGAGACAAAATGCTGCCATACCGCATCCTGCGGGCGGCTAAGAACCGCTATGGCTCCACCAACGAGCTTGGTATGTTTGATATGACAGGGCAGGGCCTTGAGGAAATCGAAAATCCGTCCCAGATGCTTCTGGAAGGCCGTCCGCTGGGCGTTTCCGGGAACTGCGTCGCCTGTACCATGGAAGGCAGCCGCCCCATTCTGAGCGAGATACAGGCCCTTGCGACCAAGACGAATTTCCCGGCACCCCGGCGAGCCTGCAGCGGCTACGACTACAACCGCATGAACCTGCTCATCGCCGTGCTGGAAAAGCGTGCAGGCTATTTCTTCGGCAATCTGGACGTGTATATCAACATCGTCAGCGGCATCACCCTGCGGGATACCGCCTGCGACCTTGCCGTCTGCCTGAGTATGGTATCGTCGCTTCTGGACTGCCCCGTGAGCGATAAGCTCATTGCCATCGGTGAGGTCGGCCTCGGCGGCGAGATACGCAGCGTGCCGAATCTGGAGCAGCGCCTGCGGGAAGCGGAGCGTATCGGCTTTGAGCGTGCCGTCGTACCAAAGCACAGCCTTGCACACCTGAGCGCCGCCGATTATCCCGGCATGAAGCTTGTCGGTGCCGCCTATATCTCGGACGCCATCCATGCCCTGAAATCCGACCGTCTGTGACCATAAAAAGAGGAAACCATGTCGATTTATCTGGACGAGAAAAATCCCGAAAAACATAAGCCTTTTGATGATGCCTCGCCGGACATCGTCGCGTATGTGCGCTATCTGGAAGTCATCGCAGGCAAAAGCCCCAACACAGCCTTCAGCTATTACTGCGACCTGCGCAATTTCAGCCGCTTTATGAAGCGCCGGCGCGGCCTTGTGACCGACGATACCGAGATAAAGGACATCGACCCCAAGGGGCTCGATACGGCTTTCTGGGGCAGTGTGACCAAGGAAGACGTTTATGAGTATCTGTACTTTCTGAACAGCGAGTGCGGCAACAAAAAGTCTTCGACGGCCCGGCGGCTGGCCAGTCTCCACGGCTTTTATGATTATCTGGTCAATCAGGTAGACTTGCTCAAAGAGAACCCGACAGCGTCCATCAAGCCGCCCAAGCAGGATAAAGTCCTTCCCAAGTACCTGACGGCAGAGCAGTCCATGGACCTTCTGGAAAGCACCCAGACCCAGAGCGATTTTCCGGAGCGGGATTATTGCATGGTCGTGCTGTTTTTGAACTGCGGGATGCGTCTTTCGGAGCTTGTCGGCATGGACCTCGGCGACATCGACATGGAACAGCGGCAGATCCGCTTGTTCGGCAAAGGCCATAAAGAGCGGATGGTCTACCTGAATGATGCCTGCATGGAGGCATTGCAAATCTATCTGAACAAGCGCAACACGATGGAAGGCCTGAACCCCAAAGAGAGAGCGGTCTTTATCACCCGGCGGCGCAAGGAGCGAATCTCAAACCGCAGGGTAGAGCAGCTGGTCACCGGCGCTATGAAAGCAGCGGGTCTGCGCGGTTTTTCCACCCATAAGCTCCGCCATACTGCCGCGACGCTGATGTATCAGACTGGCAACGTGGATATTCTGACCCTCAAACAGCTTCTGGGCCACAGCAGCGTCGGCACGACACAAATTTATACACACCTGCAGGAATTTCAGGTGCGTGCAGCGATTGAGCAGAATCCGCTGGGTGAAGTCAAGAAGGCAAGCTTGGATACAACGTCAAAGGAGACAGGGGAGAGCAAGGGGGAATTTGCCGATCCTTCATCGGATGAGCCTGAAAATGATGCACCGGACGGCCCGATGGAGGCCTTTGAGGGTGCCGCACAGGAAGGCTTCCGGGTGGATGTTTCGAGCCTTGCCGATCGAATGAACCCGAATGAACCCACACGATTTTTCAAAGGTTATTCGGTGTGGATGCTTCGATTTAAGGACATTCCAGAGGTTCTGAGACTTTACGAGAAAAACCAGAAGCTTCAAGCTGGGATATATTGATGGAAACAAGCAATACGAGCATTTCTGGTGTAAGAACTGATTTATTGACACCGGAATCAGATACCAGTACATGCACAATGATCGTGATGGAGCGCAGACCGAACGCTCTTGAAAAATGAACGCTCTTAAAAAATATGAGCGGCCGGAATAAAAAAGTGATGGCTATTGAAGTCAGAAAAGTTTTTACAGACAACAGCGGGACGAGTGTAAAACAAAAAAAGCTGATGAAAACATACAAAGCAATGCATTCAAATAACACAACTGTACAAAACGCGAAAAACCGGCCCAGCCAGCCCAAAAGGCTCAGGAGCCGTCGGAAAGGCCCGAAACCCGAAAAAGAGGGCTTTTTCGCTCCCCTGTGTTTCGTATAACCTGCATTATACGAAATATTATAAAAATCAAAAACAGAGGCCCCCTTCTCCTGCGTTCTGTCATCGGTGCAGGTTTTGGGAGCCTCTGCTGTTCTTTTATATCATTTCGTTTGGGACGCGTGGATCGCCTGCCAAGCAGGCATCGCAAAATACAGCTGGACAAGACCGCCTTCATGCGAGCGTCCATTGCATCAGACTTTACAGCGGTGTATCCAGCGGCTGTGTTCCAAAGTATGCACAGATCGCTTCATAGTAAACGCGCGCCACTGTCTTACAGCCTTCTTCGCTGCCAAACTGTGCAACGTCCTCTTCGCTGGTCACAAAGCACTGTTCTGCCAGAACCGCCGGACAGTTTACATCTTCCAACAAGGTAAAGCTTCGCTCGTCCCTTACTTCGGTATGGGTGCTCTCTACAAGCTGCTTTACCTCGCCCTGATAATAAATGTACCGGATGCCGCCGTGGCCGCGAAGCTTTGCGCCTGCGGCCTGCATTCCCTGCGCCAGCTGCTGCGCGAAGTAATAGCTCTCCCGATGCCATGTACGGCCCGGGACGGACGGATAACACTCAAAGCCTGCAGCGGCAGAACCCTCCGGCGCGGAGTTGCCGTGGATGGACAGCAGCAGCTGCGGGCTTTTGGCGTTGATGGCCTTTGCCCGCTCGCTGGGCTTTGCGGTGACGTCATAGCTTTCGCGGGAACACAGCGGGACGTAATTAGGGTCGGCCTCCAGCAGCGCAAGCAGAGCCTCGGAGGTCTGGGCCGTCATCTCTTTTTCTTCGACGACTCCCCTTGCGCCCGGGTCGCTTCCGCCGTGGCCGGCATCAATGCAGACCCGGTAAGGCGGGTCGCCCACCACAGGCCGGAAAGGTTCTTCCCCGCTCTCATTTCGCCCGGAGCCGGACAGCGCTGCTTTCCAAAGGAAAAATGCTGCACTGAAGCAGACAACACACACCAAAAGGCCGATGACCGTCGCAGTGGACGGGCCGCCCTGTCTTCTCCAGCGTGCGTGTCTTGGATTTGAACGTCCTGCCATCGGCTTACTTCAGCTCGACAACGGTCACGCCGCTCTCGCCCTCGCCGTAACGGCCCAGACGGAAGCTCTTGACCATTCGGTTTCCCCGCAGATGCTTATGGATGGCCGTGCGCAGTGCGCCGGTACCATTGCCGTGGATGAGGTATACCACAGTCTGGCCGTTCAAAATCGCACGGTCGATGAAGGAATCCACCTCCGGCAGCGCCTCGTCTACGGTAAGACCCAGCAGGTTGCATTCCATCTTTGCCGTGCGCTGTACGCGCTCTACCCTGCCGTTGGGCCGGTTAGCATCGCCGGTCAGGCGGGAGTAACGCTGCTGGGCTTTGGTCTGGGGTTTCGTTCCTTGACCAGCTTTTCCGGCTGCTTGAGGCCCTTGAGCGGCACTTTCGTCTTGATGATGCCGGCCCGTACGAGAACATCGCCGTTTTTATCCGGCAGAGAGAGCACGGTAGCCAGCTGATTCAGCTCTGCGATGCAGACCTCCTGCCCTACCTTGACTTCCTTCAGCGGAACGAACTCCTTGACCGGATTGTGTACCACTTCAGTCCCCATAAAGAGCTTTTCGGACTCTTTCTTGGCGATCTCACGGGCGCGCTGGGCCTTCTGCTGGGTGCTCATCCGCTCGTCTTTCTGGAGCTGGCGCAGCTCATCCGTCAGAGCGTAGGCCTTGCTCTCGACCTCCTGCGCCAGTGCGCGGGCCTTGGCGCGGGCAGCTTCCAGCTCATTCTCGCCCTGCCGGATAAGCTCATCGCGCTTCTGACGGGCTGCATCCAGCTGGTGGGCAGCCTCGTTTTTCAGGCCTTCCACCTCGTCCTGACTGGCTTTGAGCTGGAGCTTCAAATCATCCAGCTGGCCCAGAACGGCGTCCAGGCGCTTGTCTTCTGCGGACAGATGCTGCTGTGCAGCCTCAATGACCCGCTCCGGGATGCCAAGCTTTTCGCTGATAAGGAAAGCGTTGGACTTGCCCGGAACGCCGACGCTGAGCTTATAGGTGGGGCGCAGCGTCTCCAAATCGAACTCGCAGCTGGCGTTGACGACGCCCTTTGTCTCGAGGGCGAACACCTTCAATTCTGCATAGTGCGTTGTGGCCATCAGGAGCACACCGCGGCGGCGCAGCTCTTCGATGATGGCAACAGCCAGTGCCGCACCTTCCGCCGGGTCGGTACCGGCGCCAAGTTCGTCCAGAAGCACCAGCGTGTGGGGCATGGCAAGCTCAAGGATGCCGGTGATCTTCTTCATATGACCGGAGAAGGTGGACAGGCTCTGCTCGATGCTCTGCTCATCGCCGATGTCCACGAGGAATTCGTCAAAGACGCAGATCTCACTGCGCTCATCCGCCGGGATGAGGAAGCCGCACTGTGCCATCGCGCAAAGCAGGCCGGCCGTTTTCAGAGTGACGGTCTTACCGCCGGTGTTGGGGCCGGTGATGATGAGTGAATCATATTCCCTGCCCAGCGAAATATCGACAGGAACGCACTTCTTTGCGTCGATGAGCGGATGACGCGCCCGGATGAGCGAGAACGACGTATCCGTCCGGACAGTGGGTTTGAACGCCTTCATATCCAGTGCAAGGCGGGCTTTTGCAAGCAGGACGTCGATTTCCAGCATGGCCTTATAGCTGTACTGGAACTGCGGCTCAATGGCTGCGACCTGACCGGTAAATGCTACCAGGATACGCTCGATCTCCTGGGCTTCCTGTGCGCGGTACTGAAGGATGCGTGCGTTTGCCTCCACGACAGCCTGAGGCTCGACGAAGACCGTCGCACCGGTAGACGAGACGTCATGGATGATACCGCTCACCTCACCGCGATACTCGCTTTTGACAGGAACGACATACCGGCCATTTCGGATGGAGACAACGCTCTCCTGTAAGTACTTAGAGGTGTCCATATTCCGGACCATGCTTTCCAGACGGTCGCGGATGCTGTTTTCAGTCGCACGGATCTTCTTGCGCAGGTCGTTCAGGGTGTGCGATGCCGTATCTGCCATTGCATCCGGTGCAAGGATGGCACTCGAGATCTGCTGCTCGAGGCCCGGCTGAGGAGCCAGCGCATAGAATAAGTCGTCCGTCAGAAGTGCATCGTGCTCCGAAGAGCCGTACCAGCTGACGAGGTTCTGAAAGTTGCGAAGCGCACCGGCCACCATCAGCAGTTCACCCATTGAGAGGACACCGCCCTTGACGGCGCGGGCGGCCAGCTGACTGACGCCCTCTACTCCACCGAAGCGGGGCGAGCCGTTTTTGATGAGCAGTGAATTGATGGCATCGGTCTGTTCCAGCGCATACCGCACTTCATCGGGGTCGCACTGAGGCTCGATGGCAAGGAGCTTTTCGCGGGACTCTTTGCACACACAGCCCTCCGCCGCCCGGGCAATGATCTTGTCCAGTTCCAGCGTTTTCAAATAACTTGTTTCCATAGTAATTCCTTATATCAAATCGATTTCAAATGGTTATGGCAGAACGGATCTCAAAAAGGCGTAGCTTTTCAACGGCTTGTCCAGATGGGTCAGCGCATATTGCTCTGCTGCTGTAGAAAGCTTTGCCAGACTGCCGACGGAAATACGGAAGCCGAATATCTTTTTATCTTCTACCAGACAGATATGCCGCAGCGCAAACAGCGCCCCGGCGTCCAGATTGCACTTCTTCCCCGCCTTTTGGGCGCAGGATTCGCAGAGCAGACAGCCCTCCGCCGGGTCGAGATAAAAGGCCGGGCCGTCGTAGGTGCCGCAGTCGCGGCAGTAGACCAGCTGCGGCAGAAAACCGCACTCACTCATGGTGCGCAGCTCAAATACAGCCTTGATGACCCGGAGGTCGGCCTTTTTCTCGCTTATCATGTAAAAGCAATTCAGGAGAAGCCTCAATTCTTTTGCGGCTTCGTCTCCTGTGGGCGAAAGCGCCGAGGCCATTTCCGCCATATACATGGCAAGGCTCATCCCTTCGATGGAGGACGAGATGCCGTGGAAGACGTTTTTGACATCCGCCTCTCGCACTGTATACATATTCCGTCCGGGGACAAGCACGAACTCCGAGTAACAAAAAAGCCCGCAGGCGCTGAACAGTTTGCTTTTCAGCCGCAGGCTGCTCTGCGCAGAGGCCGAGATGACTCCCAGCCCCGGCGTCAGAAGCGTGATGATCCGGTCTGATTCTTTATACCGGGTCTCTTTCAGGACAAGGCCCGGGGTCACAATGGTATCCATCTGTTTTTTCTCCTGCCGGGGCGGTGAGCCGCTGCTGAGCGAGCTGCCGCCTGTAGTCCAGATAACACAGAATATCACCGGTGCAGGCAAACGTCTGCCAGCTGAGTTCCACATCCATCGGACAACGCTCCCTTCTTTAAGGTATAGTGTCACCTCTATGGTACTGCGCTATCCCCGGGAAATCTGTCCTGTTATGAGGCTCAGCGGTTGGGCTGCTGCTTAAAGCCGAAATTGTTGAGCATGAACTCGTTATCGCGCCAGTCGGCTTTGACCTTCACCCAGCACTGTAAGTTGACGCGGCAGCCGAGAAACTCTTCGCAGTCGGTGCGGGCTGCACTGGCGATCTTCTTCAGCATCGCGCCGCCCTTGCCGATGACCATGCCCTTGTGGCTCTCCCGCTCACAGTAGATGTTCACGTCGATGTCCACGAGGTCGGTGCCGGGGCGCTCCTTGAAGCGCTCGACCACGACCGCAATACCGTGCGGGATCTCGTCCCGCATATAGAGCAGAGCCTTTTCACGGATAACTTCCGCTACAAGCTCCTTCTCAGGCATATCGGTGTAGGCATCATCGTCAAAATAATGCGGGCCTTCCACGGCATAGCGGCTCAGGGCATCGAACAGTTCCTCGCAGTGGTCATTATCGCGGACACTGACGGTATAGACATCATCAAAGACGCCCAGGGCCTTCAGCTCCGCCTTGCGGGCCTCGAGGTCCGCCGGGTCCTTGACGAGGTCGGTCTTGTTGATGACCGCGATGGCCGGGCCGCCCTTTTTCAGAGCCTCAACCAGAACCATCTCCGATTCATTCAGCGCGCCGTAGGGCTCGAACAGCATCATGGACACATCGACATCAGCAATGGAGTCGCTGGCCGTCTTGTCCATCCGTTTGCCCAGCTTATTGTGGGGCTTATGCACGCCGGGAGTGTCCAGCAGAACGTACTGCAGAGGCCCGCGGGTGATGACGCCAGTAATACGGGTACGGGTGGTCTGGGGCTTGGAGGTGACGATAGCCACCTTCTCCCCCACCAGCAGATTCGTCAGGCTGGACTTGCCCACATTCGGGCGGCCAATGACCGCCACGAACACAGAGGATGTATCATAATGGCCCTGGATCGGTGTTTCGTTTTTCAAAATAGAACTCCTGTCTTTTTATTCCGTGTAGCTCACCGTGCGAGGCAGACCCAGCTGGATGAGGACAGCTTCTTCCTTCTCACGCATCCGCATGGCTTCCAGACCACCGTTCTCGTGGTCATAGCCCAGCAGATGGAGCATGGAGTGGACCGTCAGGAAAGCGACCTCTCTCTGCAGCGGATGGCCGTAGAGAGTCGCCTGCTCCTGTGCGCGCTCCATGCTGATGACGATGTCGCCCAGCATCTTGCAGCCGTTGTTCTCGTCCACGTCATAGACGCCGTTCTCCCCCAGAGGGAAGCTCAGCACATCCGTGGGCATCGGCTTGTTGCGGTACTGGTTGTTCAGCTCAGCAATGGCTGCGTTGTCCACGAAGGTCACGCTGATCTCCGCCGGATCGTCAAAATGCTCATATTCCAGCACAGCGTTGCAGGCGCGGCGGATGAGGATGCGAAGGCCCGAGGGGACCTTGATCGCTTTCTGCGAGTTGGTGATCAAAACTTTATTGGACATAAATCGTCCGCTCCTTTCGTTTCTACATTCTATTGAGCGAATGCCCCCGGTTTCTGTGGTATGCCGCCGGGGTTGTTTTTTCAGTGTTTAGCCGGGTGGGCAGCGGCCTCGTAGGCTTTGATGATCTCCTGCACCAGACGGTGACGCACCACGTCTTTTTCGGTGAAGCAGCACTGCGCGATGCCGTTCACGCCTTTGAGGACCTGAAGCGCATCCACAAGGCCGCTGCGGGTGCGGTCGGGCAGGTCGATCTGAGTGACGTCGCCGGTAACGACCACTTTCGAGCCGACGCCCATGCGGGTGAGGAACATCTTCATCTGCTCCGGGGTGGTGTTCTGCGCTTCGTCGAGGATGATGAAGGAATCGTCCAGCGTCCGGCCGCGCATATAGGCCAGCGGTGCGACCTCGATGATCTGTTTTTCCACCAGACGCTCATAGGTCTCTGCGCCCAGCATATCGAACAGGCCGTCGTACAGAGGCCGCAGATAGGGGTCTACCTTCTGCTGCAGGTCACCCGGCAGAAAGCCCAGCTTCTCGCCTGCCTCCACCGCCGGGCGGGTCAGCACGATGCGGGAGACATCTTTGGCCTTGAACGCCTTGACAGCCATTGCCACAGCAAGGTAGGTCTTGCCGGTACCCGCCGGGCCGACGCCAAAGGTGATGGCGTTGTTCCGGATGGAGTTGAGGTACTCTTTCTGGCCCAGGGTCTTGGGACGGATGGGCCGGCCTTTGACCGTCACCGTCACGAAGTCTTCGGTCAGCTCCCGGACGCGCTTTTCCTCGCCGTCATGCGCAAGGCTCAGGCAGTAGCGCACCGTCTGGTCTTCCAGCGGCGTATGGTTCTCGATAAGGAGAAGCATCCCCTCCACAGCACGGGCCGCAGCTGCAACATTGGCCGATTCGCCCGAAATGCGCAGCATCGTACCGCGGCACACCGCCGTCACCGAAAATTCTTTCTCCAGCATACGGATGTTCCGGTCACAGTTCCCGAATACGGCGGCTGCGATCTCTACGCTGTCTAATTCAATGCTCTTTTCTGCCATGCGGCTCCTCCTGAATGTCACTAGATTCTGCCTCTATTGTACCACCAAAACAGCGCGAAGAAAACTATGAAAATTGCACAAAATTTTTCAACCGCATATGGCGGTTTGGCGGAGCACCGGTCTCCAAAACCGGCTGTCGCAGATTCGAGTCCTGCATACGGTGCCATCGCGGCGGGCAACGCGTACCCTGCCCGGAATCCATAAGGGCATCTCGGTCACGCTGGGCATCTACACCGCCCTCGACAAATTTGCGCTACCTCTTGAGCCACCTTTTTTCAAAACTTTCCGCGAAATGGGGGTAATTAGCGCCCACATCCCTCTCGGAACGCATTTTCCCAGCCAAACAAAAATCCCCGAAAAGCCAGGCGCGAAGCCACTTTTCTGGGATTTTTGTGTTTTATATTCTGTTACTCCTGCATATAAGCCAGTGCCTTATCGAACAGCGACAGATATTGGCTTTCGATACGGTCAAAAATCGCTCTTGCAGTCGCCTCATCATAAACATGACTGGTCAAATTGCGGTCGTTCAGCAGCTCCAGCCACACTTTCGAATCCTCTATCATGCCGAAAGCAAAAGCCTGCTTGATGACCTCTTTCGGGCTGTTAATATTGGTATATCCCTGGTCGAGCAGATATTCCCTCATGGTTTTCCATGCAAGTTCCGTGCAAAACTCAAAGCGCTGGATGGCACCATCCCGCACAGAATCCAGCGGGTATTCTTATAATCATCCAATGCCTCACGCAGCCGCTTCACAGCTTCCTTAAGATAGTTATATTTTTCATGCAGCTTATCCATCAGCTCTACACCATCCTTTTCAATGTTTGCAACAAAGGCGGGATTCATCCCGTCCTGCATATGGACAATATCAAATTTCAGCAGCGTGGGCAGGTCTTCGCATTCCATCCAAAATTCTGCTCGGTTGTCTGGCGGCATCCCGTACACGGCCAGATCCATGTCGCTGTTGGGGCGGTTGTCCCCTCTGGCCCGTGAGCCAAACAGCACGAGCCGCTTTGCCCCGAATCGCCGGGCCAGTGCAGCCAGCCGCAAATACAATTCATCCATATTCCCTGCTCCTTTTATACCTGATATGGTCCAGCTGATAATGCAAGCTTTAATTACTGAAGTCCTGAGGCTCATCTGAAACTTCATACGAAGGCTTGATGCCGAGTATGAATTGCGTGATGGCATACCACATCCAGGCAGCCGTTCCAGTCAGCCAGCTGTTCTTGCCTTCACCAGGGCGGGCGGCGTCCTTGCCGGCCACCATCTGGCAGCATACGTAAGGTTCTACTTTATGCAGGGCACTGTGCTCTTCGGTGTACGACGGGCATATCTTGCGGAAATACTCCCAGGAACGGTCACCCCGTCCCAGTACGGTTTCTCCGATGATGACCCACGGGTTGTTGTGGCAGAAGATACCTGCGTTCTCCTTGTAGCCGGCGGGATAGGTGGAGATTTCTCCATACTCCACAACATAGCGGGTGAAGGGTGGATTGTTGAGTACAATACCGTGCTCGCAGTCCAGGCGTTCCTTTACGGAGTCCAGCGCTTTTTTTACCATGCCTTCTTCCAGTCCGATGCCTGCCATGGTGCACCAGCCTTGCGATTCGATGAAGATTTGTCCTTCTTCGTTCTCTTTGGAGCCTACCTTGTGGCCGAAGTAATCGTAGGCGCGCAGATACCAGTCTCCGTCCCAGCCGTGTTTTTTTACGGCTTCCACCATATTGTCTATGTAGGTTTGCGCTCTGTTTGCTTCGTCGTCTTTACCCAGGCGGCGGCACAGCTCCACGTAGTCGCGTCCGCATACCACGAACAAGCCGGCAATCATCAGCGATTCTGCCTGGCTGCCTTCCGTCTGGTTTTCCGTGGTCTGGAAGGATTCATTCGGATCCCAGGAGAAGCAGTTCAGGTTCAGGCAGTCGTTCCAGTCGGCACGGCCGATGAGGGGCAACATGTGGGGGCCGAGGTTCTCGATGACGTGGTTGAAGGAGACGCGCAGGTGCTCGAACAGAGACACTTCCGAACCTTCTTTGTTGTCGAAGGGGACGGGCTCATCCAGGATACTGAAGTCTCCCGATTCCTTGATGTATGCCACCGTACCGAAGATAAGCCACATGGGGTCATCGTTGAAGCCGCCGCCGATGTCGTTGTTGCCGCGTTTGGTCAGCGGTTGGTATTGGTGGTAGCATCCTCCGTCGGGGAATTGGGTAGAAGCTATGTCGATGATTCGTTCGCGGGCTCGTTCCGGTATCTGATGCACGAAGCCCACGAGGTCCTGGTTGGAGTCGCGGAAACCCATTCCACGACCGATGCCGCTCTCGAAGAAAGAGGCGGAACGGGACATGTTGAAGGTAATCATGCACTGATACTGGTTCCAGATGTTCACCATGCGGTCCAGTTTTTCTTCGTCGGTCTTCACGACGTAGATGTCCAGCAGGCGGTCCCAGTAGGCTTTCAGTTCGGCAAAGGCAGCATCTACTTTGGCGGTAGTGTCGAAGGCCGAAATCATCGCCTTAGCCTTTACCTTATTTATAATAGGTGAAGAGGGTACACTCTGCTTGAACGCTTCATGCAGAGATTCTTCACGTTCCTCGAACTTTGCCTCCTGCTTGTTTTCCACATAGCCCAGCAGGAAGATGAAGTCGCGGCTTTCGCCGGGTTGCAGTTCTACTTCCAGATAGTGCGAGGCGATGGGACTCCAACCGTGGGCAATGCTGTTGCCCGGTCTGCCTTCTACTACCCGTTCCGGGTCGGCAAACTCGTTGTAGAGTCCCACGAATGTTTCGCGGTCGGTATCGAAACCGTCTACGGGTGTATTGACACTGTAGAAGGCGTAGTGATTGCGGCGTTCCTTGTATTCCGTCTTGTGGTAGATGACAGACCCGTCCACTTCCACCTCTCCCGTGGAGAAGTTACGCTGGAAGTTCTCCATGTCCGTAGCGGCATTCCACAAGCACCATTCGGCAAAGGAGAATAGTTTGAGTTTTCTCACTTTGGCAGAAGTATTCCGCAAGGTCAGCTTCTGCACCTCTCCCCAGGTCTTCAGTGGGACGAAGAAGAGCAGGCTGGCTTCGATGCCGTCTTTGGATCCGGTGATGCGGGTGTAGCTCATGCCGTGGCGACACTCGTAACTGTCGAGTGCAGTCTTGCAGGGCTTCCAGGTGGGAGACCATACGTTGCCGCCTTCATTGATGTAGAAGTAGCGTCCCCCGTTGTCCATCGGCACGTTGTTGTAGCGGTAGCGGGTGATGCGGCGGAACTTGGCGTCCTTGTAGAAGGAATAGCCTCCGGCAGTATTGGAGATGAGTGAGAAGAAATCTTCATTGCCCAGGTAGTTAATCCATGGCCAAGGTGTCTTGGGGTCGGTAATGACGTATTCGCGGTTGTCGTCATCGAAATATCCGAATCTTTTGTCTTGCATATTATTTCTTGTATTTAGTTTGATACATTCTTCATTAGTTGTGCCATCCGGCCATTTTCCCGGAAGCACGCTTCAAATTTAAAAACTTTTCTCCTATCACCCTTGTTTGCCCGGCGTGTTTTTTCCCCTCGGAAACATGAAGTACCGGAAAATGATACAAAAGTATCACCGCACGAATCTTTTTCGCTCTATCTTTGTAAACACATTTTATGATTAACCGATATGAAACACTTATTCGCATTTCTGTTCCTTCTTGGAATTACCTTTTCTCTTTCTGCCCAATCCGTCCGCGAACGTATTTTGCTGGACGACGGCTGGCAGTTTGCTTTTGGCAATGCTTCCTCACCGGAGAAAGACTTCGGCTGCGGAACGGAGTACTTCAACTATCTGACCAAGGCAGCCTCTATCCATAACGAGGGTCCTTACTCCCCCAAGTTCAATCCGGAGAAGTGGGGCGTGGACTGGAAGACGGTCAACCTTCCGCATGACTGGGTGGTTGATTTGCCTTATGCCAAAGAGGCGAGCCACAGTCATGGTTATAAAGCCGTCGGCTATAAATTCCCCGAAAACTCTGTGGGATGGTATCGGAAAAGTATCACTGTTCCGCAAGAGGACCTCGGCAAGCATCTTTATCTTCAGTTCGACGGTATCTTCCGTGATGCCCGTATCTGGATAAACGGTTTCTACCTGGGACACGAACCCAGCGGCTATGCCACGCAGGTATACGACATTACGGAATACCTGAATTACGGAGAAGAGAATCTTATCTGCGTCCGTGCGGATGCCACGCTCGAGGAGGGCTGGTTTTACGAGGGTGCGGGCATCTACCGCCATGTATGGCTGAACAAGACGGCGCCGTTGCATGTAGCTCCTTTCGGCGTATTTGTATCTTCCACGCTGGAAGCTCCTTTCGACAAGGCTGTGCTGGTGACCGAAGTGCAGATGAAGAATTCGGGAAAAGACCCCGTCTCCGGCAAAGTATGGTGCCGTCTGCTTGATGCCGACGGACAAGTGCAGATGGAGGACGAGGCGGAAGAGATAACCCTGCTGCCGCAAGAAACGCGTAGCGTAAAGGTGCGTACCAAAGTGCTGAATCCCCAGCTATGGAGTACAGAACATCCTTACCTTTATAAAATGGAAACCAGCGTCTGGCAAAACGGTAGGCAGGTGGACGTGGTGGCCACCCCGATTGGTATTCGCGACATCCGCTTCGATGCCGACAAGGGCTTCCTCCTGAACGGACAGCCTCTGAAACTGAAAGGTGTGAACATGCACCAAGACCACCCCGGAGTAGGTGCCGGCATTCCCGATGCCCTGCAAGTGTACCGACTGAAGGAACTGAAGAAGTTCGGCTGCAATGCCTGCCGTTCTTCCCATAACCCGATGACTCCCGAAATGCTCGATGCCTGCGACAGCCTCGGCATTCTTGTGATAGAGGAAAACCGTCTGACGGGCGTCAACGAGGAACATACCCGCCTGCTGAAACGTATGATAGACCGCGACCGCAACCATCCGTGCATCATCCTTTGGAGCGTAGGCAACGAGGAGTGGGGCATCGAGTGGAAAGAAAGCGGTACACGCATTGCTGCCACGATGCGCGAATATTGCCACCGTTTCGACCCTACGCGCCTCATGACCGTTGCTTCGAGCAGTGGCCCTGCCATCTTGATTCCCGCAGACGTGGCCGGTTATAACTACATCCTTCAGAACCCTGTGGAGCAGCACCGCAAGGATTATCCCGGTCGCCGGGCGCTCGGTTCGGAAGAGACCACGGGCTGTGGTACGCGCGGCATCTACTTTGATGCCCACGGCAAAGGCCACATGGTGGCGCACAACCGTAAACCGAACGGGCCTGACAGCCTGCTGAACTGCATCGAGCGTGGCTGGAAATTCTATGACGAACGCCCCTATCTGGCAGGTCTTTTCTATTGGACGGGTTTCGACTACCGCGGCGAGCCCAACCCCATGAAGTTCCCGGCTACGGGCTCACAATTCGGCATTCTGGACTACTGTGGCTTCCCCAAGGACGAAGCCTGGTATCTGAAGTCCTGGTGGACGAATGAGCCGGTGCTGCACATCCTTCCTCACTGGAATCTGCAAGGTCACGAAGGTGATAGCATCGACATTTGGGTATACAGCAACTGCGATGAAGTGGAACTGACTGTGAACGGCAAGAAACTGGATCGCAAACCGATGCCCCGAAACGGCCATCTTTCCTGGAAAGCCGTTTTCCAGCCCGGTGCAGTGAAGGCTGTAGGCTATAAGAACGGCAAAAAAATATTGGCCCGTACTGTGGAGACTACCGGTGCTCCTGCCCGTATCTCCCTGACGGCAGACCGTCCCGTCATTCAGGCAGACAATCGGGATGTGGCAGTGTGTAATATTGAGTTGCAGGACAAAAAGAAACGTTTTGTCCCCACTGCCTGCAACGACTTGACGATAACCGTTTCCGGTCCGGTACGCATCCTTGGGGTGGGGAATGGAGACCCCGCTTATCAGGCTACGGAACGTCCGGCCGACGCCGATGCCCGCACCTATCAGGTAAAGGCATTCAACGGACTTGCACAGGTGCTGTTGCAAAGTACCGGCGAAGCGGGAGAAGCCACACTGACGGTCGTTTCGGAAAAACCTGCCGGAAACTTCCTGTGTCTTGAAGTTGCAGAAGTAAGCGGCTTATCATTTATATCATCCGGCGAAGCGGAGACCTTTCTCTTGTCTATGGGGCAAGAGAGGGATCTCCGCTTCTTTCTTCCTCAAACTATAGTGTGTAAGTGTACGAGATGCGCATCTCATACATCCTTACATTAGAGCCTGAGGGGGAGAAGAACGGAAGTTTTGCTTTTCCGGGTGGGACTTTCCCGGGTATCTGCTCATATATAACAATTATTACCTCTAAATGTAACAAATGGTACTGTTGTGGGATTAAAAAGAATGAGTATATTTGTGGCATGATATTTTTTTAACCAATGCCTATGGAAAACCAGAACTATATCATGAGGGAAATAACCCCTCTGTCGGAACGTGACTGTTTCTATATTGCCGATCGTCGCAAAACAGAATTTACCTACCCCATCCATTGTCACGCAGAGTATGAACTGAACTTCACGGAACATGCTTCCGGCGTACGTCGTGTGGTGGGCGATTCTGCCGAGATTATCGGTGATTATGACCTGGTGCTGATAACCGGTAAGGAGTTGGAGCATGTATGGGAGCAACATGAATGTACCTCCGGGGATCTTCGGGAGATTACCATTCAGTTCTCTCCCGACTTGTTCTTCGGGAACGTTGTCAACAAGAACCAGTTCGACAGTATCCGTCGGATGCTGGAGCGTGCACAGTGCGGACTTAGTTTCCCCATGCAGGCCATCATGAAGGTGTACAACTGGCTGGATAAGCTGGCTTCCGAGGAGCAGGACTTTTATGCCGTGATGAACTTTCTCCGTATCCTTTACGAACTTTCCCTCTATGACAATGCCCGGGTGTTGTCCAGTTCTTCGTTTGCCAAGATAGAGACTTTCTCTGACAGCCGCCGGGTACAGAAGGTGCAGAAATACATTTCCACCCATTATCAGGAGGATATCCGGTTGGCTTCATTGGCCGATATGGTGGGCATGACCCCGGTCTCTTTCAGCCGTTTCTTTCGCCTGCGCACCGGCAAGACGCTTTCCGACTACATTATTGATATCCGTCTGGGCTTTGCCACGCGTATGTTGGTAGATTCCACGCGTACCATTGCAGAGGTGTGCTATGACTGCGGCTTCAACAATCTGTCCAATTTCAATCGTATGTTCAAGCGGAAGAAGGGATGCTCGCCGAAGGAATTCCGTGAGAATTATCGGAAAAAGAAGCTGGTGATATGATAAAAAAGTATTGGTATTCTTCATTGAAAGTGCCTATTTTTGCACCAATGATTAATACTAATATCTGATATCATGAAAAGAGTTTTTTCCTTATTTTTATGTCTGCTGTGTGTATGTGCTGTGACGGCGCAGATACGCGGCAATGAAATCCGTGTAGTCGTTTCACCTGACCATAGCGATTGGGTGTATCGTCTGAATGAGAAGTGTACGTTTACCGTCCGGGTGCTGAAGGCACAGAACCTCTTGTCCGATGTCAAGATTGACTATGAACTGGGCCCCGAGATGTATCCTACTGAAGTAAAGAAAGACGTGGTGCTGAAAGATGGTACCTTGAAGTTGCAAGGCACGATGAAGACTGCAGGCTTCTTGCGTTGCAAGGTCAAGGCGCATGTGGACGGCCGGACTTATGAAGGGCTGGCTACATCGGCCTATGCTCCCGAGCAGCTGCAACCTGTGACGAAACTTCCTGCCGATTTTCGGGATTATTGGGCCAAGACCTTGGAAGAGGCGCGCAAGACTCCGTTGAATCCCCTTATGACGCTGCTTCCCGAACGCTGTACGGAAACGGATAATGTATATCAGGTCAGCTTCCAGACAAAAGCTTGGGGAGGACGTTTTTTACGGATTTCTCAGTATTCCCAAGAAGAAGGGAAGTATCCGGCTTTGCTGCGTGTGCCCGGTGCGGGTGTCCGCCCTTATGCGGGAGATACGTATACGGCTCCTGGAAAGGTGATTACATTGGAGGTGGGTATCCACGGCATTCCCGTCACGATGCAGCAGTCTGTATATGATGCGCTGGCAGGTGGGGCGCTGAGCAATTACTGGACGTTCGGCCGCGACAGCCGGGATGCTTCTTACTATAACCGTGTGGTGGTAGGCGCTTTGCGTGCTGTGGATTTTATCTGTTCGCTGCCGCAGTACAACGGGAAGGCGCTGGGCGTTACGGGCTCCAGCCAGGGCGGTGCCTTGTCTGTGATTACGGCGGCTCTTGATTCGCGCGTTACTTTCCTGGCGGCTGTTCATCCTGCCTTATGCGACCACGAAGCGTTCTTCAAGAAGCGCGCTTGCGGCTGGCCCCATTATTTCTATTATTACGGTGCTCCCGATGAAAAGCAGCTTGAAACGGTGCGCTATTATGATACGGCAAACTTTGCCCGCCTGCTGAATGTGCCCGGTTGGTTCAGTTGGGGGTATAACGATGAGGTCTGTCCTCCCACTTCCATGTATGCAGCCTACAATGTGATTTCTTCTCCGAAGGAACTGCATCCTTATCTGGAAACCGGGCATTACTGGTATCAGGAACAGTGGGATGAATGGCTGGACTGGATACGGAGACAACTTAATGTGCCAATGTGATTAATCACATTGGCACATTAATCTGATAATATAGTATCATTTTTTATGATATGAGCCGCGTATCTTTGTGTATCGCTTAAAAACTGATAATATGAAGAAACAATTCCTTTTGCTGACAGTACTTTTATTCCTTTTGGGGGCATGTGCCCCTAAGCCTGCGGAGCATTCGTTTATTAAGGTCAATGCCGATGGACAGTTCGTTCGCGACGGAAAACCCTATTATTTTGTAGGTGCCAATTTCTGGTACGGTGCCATTCTTGGTTCCGAAGGTGAAGGCGGCAATCGTGAACGGTTGCATAAGGAGCTGGACTTTCTGAAAAGTATTGGCATCAACAACCTGCGCGTATTGGTGGGTGCTGACGGTGAAAATGGCATAAAGACGCGGGTAGAGCCCTCTTTACAAGTGGCACCGGGCGTCTATAATGATACTATTTTAGCCGGATTGGATTATTTTATGAATGAACTGCGTGAACGTGATATGACAGCTGTCCTCTATTTGAACAATTCCTGGGAATGGAGCGGTGGCTATTCCGTTTACCTGCAATGGTCCGGACACGGTGATGTCGTGGTACCTGCCGTAGACGGATGGCCCGCCTATATGGAGTATGTCAAGCAGTTCCCCCAATCGGACAGCGCGAAGGCCTTGTTTGCCAATCATGTCAATTATATTGTTTCACGCACCAATAGGTATAATCAGATAAAATATGTGGATGACCCCACTATTATGTCTTGGCAGATTGGTAACGAGCCTCGCGCTTTCTCTGACGAGAACAAGGAACCGTTTGCCCGCTGGATGGCCGATGTGGCTGCACAAATCAAGTCACTTGACCCGAACCACATGGTGTCTTCCGGCAGTGAGGGCTCGTGGGGATGCGAAATGGATATGAATCTTTTCGAGAAGATTCATGCCGACCCCAACATCAATTATCTGAATATCCACATCTGGCCTTACAACTGGAGTTGGGTGAAGGCGGACAGCCTGAAGGAACTTCTTCCGCGTGCCAAGGAAAATACTAAGAAGTATATAGATGACCACATGGTCATTGCTCGGAAGTACAGCAAGCCGATTGTTTTGGAGGAGTTCGGTTTTCCCCGTGACGGTTTCAGCTTTTCCAAAGAGGCACCGACCACTGCCCGCGATGAATATTACCGTTATGTATTCGACCTCATCCGCCAGGACCGTGAGAGCGGCGGACTCTTTGCCGGATGCAACTTCTGGGCATGGGGTGGTTTTGCCGGACAAAATCCCGACCATGTATTCTGGGAAAAGGGAGATGACTATACCGGTGACCCGGCTCAAGAACAACAAGGACTGAACTCTGTCTTTGCCACAGACAGCACTATTGAAATAATTAAAGCGGAAAACCGGAAGCTGCAAAATTGAACCTATCCGTGCTTTTCCGTGTAATCCCTGCCTGAAAATTAGAATGTAAGCGTGTACAAAGCGTTTGTACCGTTATATAAGAAAGATTATTACTCTAAATACTAAGTATGATATGAAAAGCATATGGAAAGTTATGTTGGCGGTTTGTTGCCTAGGTATGACCATTGGTTGTGGAACAAACCCGTCGAAGAATGAAAATGTAAAGGAAACGCTACCGGCATTGGTGGTCAATGGTACGCAGTTGATGAATACCGAAGGAGACACGGTGGTATTGCACGGTGTCAGCTATGGCTGGCATCAGTTCTGGCCCCGTTTCTACAATGCCTCTTCGGTTGCTTATCTGGTCAATGACTGGGGCGCACAAGTGCTTCGGGCCTCTATGGGAGTGGATTTGGATAGCGCCTGCTATGTGAACAAGCCCGAATTCGGTATTGAGTGTGTTACGAAAGTGGTGGATGCTGCTATCGAGAACGGCGTTTACGTCATCATCGACTGGCATAGCCACAATCTGCGGCAGGAAGAAGCAAAGGAGTTCTTCACCCAAATGGCTACCCGTTACAAAGGGGTTCCTAATGTCATCTATGAGGTTTTCAACGAACCGGTGGAAGACAGTTGGGAGCAGGTGAAGGCATACTCTGTGGAGGTTATCAAGACGATTCGTGCCATAGAACCGGATGCCGTTATCCTCGTTGGTTGTCCGCATTGGGACCAGGACATCCATTTGGCAGCGGACGATCCTATTACCGGATATAGCAATATAATGTATACACTCCACTTTTATGCCAACACCCACGGACAGTGGCTGCGCGACCGCGCCGACTATGCTCTGGGCAAGGGCTTGCCGATTTTCGTTTCCGAATGCGCCGGTATGGAGGCAAGTGGGGGCGGCCCCATCAGTAAAGAAGAGTGGGGGAATTGGCTGGACTGGATGCAGCGGCATTCCATCAGTTGGGTGGCTTGGTCCTTGTCGGACAAAGACGAGACTTGTTCCATGCTTTATCCGTCGGCTTCTTCCGAGGGAAACTGGAAAGATGCAGACATGAAAGAGTGGGGGAGAATGGTTCGTGACGAATTGACGACACTGAAAAAATAGCCCTTTAAAAACAATATGATTTAACCATTAATAATTAAGAAAAAAGAATTGTGCTTATGGAAGAAAAGAAGAATGATGCTGTGAAAACATGAATTGTTTGGAAGTAATTTTAAGTGTCAACGCCTTGATTGCATGTCACGGTTTCTTGACTTACTCTCATTTTGTTAACTTAAAAAAATCTTCTTTTGGGAGGTTTTGTGTTTGTTTTAAATCTAAGAAATACAGTATGAATTTGAATTTTAGAAAGACAGCGCTGCTTGCGGGGATATGCTCGGTGTTCAGTCTGGGTTATGCTCCTCAGCTTTTCGCAGTATCATCGACGGATACCGTTGAGGCAGTGCAGCAAACAAAGAAAATTACGGGTGTCGTCAGTGATGCTATGGGCCCTATTATCGGTGCCAATGTATTGGAAAAAGGTACAACGAATGGTGTAATTACCGACATTGACGGTAACTTTGCCTTGAATGTGAAACCGGGAGCTACCATTGTAGTCTCCTTTATAGGCTATGTCAGCCAGGAAATAAAGATAACGAACCAGACAACAGTGAACATCACGCTGAAGGAAGACTCCGAGATGTTGGACGAAGTGGTGGTTGTGGGGTACGGTACGATGAAGAAAAGCGACCTTTCCGGTGCTTCCGTTTCCATGAGTGAAGACAAGATTAAGGGTTCTATTATCACCAATCTCGACCAGTCCCTTCAAGGGCGTGCTGCCGGTGTGACGGCAGTCAGCACTTCCGGTGCTCCGGGTTCTTCCTCCTCTATCCGCGTACGTGGTCAGGCCACTATCAATGCTAATGCCGAGCCGTTGTATGTAATTGACGGTGTGATTGTACAGAGTCAGGGACAAAGCGGTTCATCTTATGGTTTGGGCGATGCACTGGGTAATGGCTCGGTTTCCACCATTTCTCCGCTTTCCACCATCAACCCTGCTGATATCGTCAGTATGGAAATTCTGAAAGATGCTTCGGCAACCGCCATTTACGGTGCGCAAGGTTCCAATGGTGTGGTTTTGATTACGACCAAACGTGGTAAGGCGGGTGAGGCTAAGTTTACTTATGACGGTATGTTTGCCGTTCAACGCCAGACAAAGCGTCTGGATATGATGAATCTGCGTGAGTATGCCACTTATTATAATGATTTGGCAAACATGGGTGAAATCTCTGACCCTAGTAATTATTATGCCGATCCTTCTCTGCTGGGAGTAGGTACAAACTGGCAGGACGCCATCTTCCAGACTGCTTTGCAGCATCAGCACCAGATTTCGGCACAAGGTGGTACAGAGAAGATACAATACTACGTATCAGCTTCCTATATGGATCAGGACGGTACCATCATCGGTTCAAACTTTAACCGTTACAGCTTCCGTGCCAACTTGGATGCCCAACTGAAGAAGTGGTTGAAACTCGGTTTGACCGCCACCTATACAGCAACGGGTGATGACCTGAAACTGGCAGACAGTGATGAAGGTTTGATTAACTACTCGTTGACCACTCTTCCTGATATACCTATCTATAATCTGGATGGCAGCTATGCCACCGTTGTTCGCGAAGGCTACACGAATCCTAACCCGATTGCCCTTGCCATGATGGATGACATTCTGCTGGACCGTCAGAAACTGACGGGTAATATTTTCTTTGAGGTCACTCCGATTAAAAATCTGGTATGGCATGCCGAATTGGGTTATGACATCAGTTCCAGCAAAGGTGAGCGCTACAAGCCGATGGTTGATTTGGGTGGATGGGTACGTTCCAGTAATGAAAGCAATATCCAGAAAAACAGCAGTACATTCTGGCAATTGAAGAACTATGTGACCTATTCCGGAAACATAGGCGACAAGCATCATTATACAGCCATGGTGGGCCAGGAGTGCTGGGAGTCCAGCTATGACTTCACGAGTGTGTTCAATAGCGGTCTGCCTTCGGATGAAGTGCACAATCCTGCCTTGGGTACGGGAACCCCGACTATCAATGCAGGTTTTGGAAGCTCGTCTATGGCATCTTTCTTTACACGTCTGACTTATAACTATGCCGACCGTTATCTGGGTACTTATACCTATCGTTATGACGGCTCTTCAAACTTCGGTCCCGAGAACCGTTGGGCAGGCTTCCATTCATTGGCTACTTCCTGGCGCTTTTCCAACGAAACGTTCTTTGAACCGTTGAAGAAGGTCATCAGTAACGGTAAGTTGCGTCTGGGATGGGGACAAACTGGTAATGCCAACATCGGTGGTTATGCTTGGGGTACATCCATGAGTCGTATGCCTTCCGGTCTGGGTATGGGGTATCGCCCCTCCAATATACCGAATACTTCCATCAAATGGGAGTCCCAGGAGCAATGGAACGTCGGTGTGGATTTGGGATTCCTGCACGACCGTATCAACCTGACGGTAGAGTGGTACAAGAAAACTTCCAGTGATATGTTGATGCCGTTGCAGTTGCCTTCTTATATGGGTACTTCCGGTAATGCCTCTTCTGCATTGGCTGCTCCGAAAGGTAACTATGGTGACATAGAGAATACCGGTTTTGAAATCTCTCTGAACACACATCCTATTACGGGTAAGTTTGAATGGGATTCTGACTTCCAGATTTCTTTCAACAAGAACAAACTGAAAGGATTGGCTGGTACAGCCAATGCGCAGATTGTGGGTTACGGACAGTGGACCGATGTAGTCAGTGTATCCAGTGTAGGCGAATCACTTTATAACTTCTATGGATTTGTTTGTGATGGTGTTTACAAGGACCTGGAGGACCTTCAGACTTCTCCGAAACCTGCCAAGTACCCGGCAAACGGTGTATTCGACCGTACCAATACCGTATGGGTGGGTGATGTGAAATATAAGGATATCAGTGGTCCTGACGGTGTGCCCGATGGCGTTATTGACGACTATGACAAGACCAATATCGGTTCTCCGATGCCTAAGTTTACTTTTGGCTGGACCAATACTTTCCGTTACAAGAACTTCGACTTGTCCGTTTTCATCAACGGTTCCTATGGCAACAAGGTGTATAACTACCTTTCCATGAAGCTGACACATATGAACTCTCCCTGGACTAACCAGCTGAATGCTGTAAACGGACGTGCACAGCTTGTTCCTATCAATCCGAACAAGGTCTACGAAGATGGAACGATGTGGTATAATGATGTGTCTAACGTCATGGTGGCAAACCCGGGAGCTTCCATTCCACGCGCCACTATCAATGACCCGAATGACAACGACCGTATCAGTGACCGTTATATTGAAGATGGTTCTTATATCCGTCTGAAGAACATCTCTTTGGGATATACTTTCCCGAAAAAGACGATTGATAAACTGGGACTGAGCAACTTGCGTATCTATGCCAATATCCAGAACCTGCTGACCATTACCGGTTATGACGGCTATGACCCTGAAATTGGTGCCAGCACTTCAAGCGTCAATGTCTATGGTTTGGACAACGGACGTTATCCGTCTCCTACAGTTTATTCATTCGGCTTGAACGTTTCATTCTAACACTTTAAATTGAAGAAAACATGAAAATCAGATATATTAAATATTGGGCGTTTGCAGCTGTACTCGGTATGGGAACAGTTTCATGCGAGGATTTCCTGAACCGTCCTACCGAAGACAATTATAACGAATCGAACTTCTATCAGAATGACGAACAATGTGTGCAGGGGGTTAATTATCTTTATAACTCACCTTGGTATGACTTTCAGCGCGGTTTTATTAAAGTCGGTGAAATCTTGTCTGGAAACGTATACGAGGGAAACAGCCCTTACTTGAATTTTACGGTGAATGGTACGGATGAAAACCTTGTGAACATGTCCTATTCTCTATGGGCAGTGATTGGCCATGCCAATACTGTATATACTCGTTTGAAGACGGCAAATGCGTCAGAAGCAGTGAAAAATCAGTGTATGGGCGAGTGTCTGGCATGGAAAGCCATGGCTTACTTCTATTTGGTACGTAGTTTTGGCGCAGTACCCATTATCCATGATAATACGGACGAATTGAATTCCGGTAATTATAACTCCAAATTCAAAGTGGAGGCAGCAGATGTGTACGAATATATCATTATGACTCTGGAGAAAGCTATGGAGTTGCTTCCGGCCAGAGGTGAAACGGGACGTATTGACCGCTATTGTGCCGAAGGTCTTTTGGCTAAGGTGTATCTGACTAAGAGTGGCCTTTCCGGTACCCGCAATGCGGATGATTTGGCGAAAGCGGCAGAATATTCCAAGGATGTAATTAATAATTCCGGCCGTAACTTGCTGGCTAACTATTCCGATGTTTTCCGTTTGGCAAACAACAAGAATGAAGAGTGTCTCTTCTCCTGGCACTGGTCGGCAGGACGTGACCCCTGGACACAGCAGAATACGTTGCAGTCGGACTTGGCAATGGTGGGATTCGATGAATTTGGTGATTGCTGGGGTGGCTATGCAGGTCCGTCGGTTGATTTGCAGGATGCATTTGGAATTTCCGCTTTGGAAAGTCCTGAGACGCGTTCGGATACGGATACCCGTCGTAAGGCTACTATGATGATGGCAGGTGATGTATACGATTATTTCTGGCAGGACAAGGGCGGATTTGATTATCTGCGGTTTATTTATGATGCCGAATATGGTAAGGGAGGACCTAATGGCGATTACCAGTCTCCTACCGGTGCCAATCACGTGAAGCATCTCTATGGTAACAATAATGACCATGTATTGGGCTTGGGCGTATCGGCTGGTAATATGTACAGCGGCCTGGCAACCCATATCCTGCGCCTGTCCGATATCTATCTGGTATATGCCGAGGCGAAAATGGGACTGGCTACCTCTACTACAGACCAGAGTGCACTGGATGCTTTCAATGCAGTACGTGGCCGTGCCATTCCGGGAGTTACTCCGAAAACCTCCATTACTTGGGAGGACGTCTGGAAGGAACGCCGGCTGGAACTGGCTTGCGAAGGCGACCGTTGGTATGATTATGTACGTTTGGCATATTATGATTCCCAGCGTGCTATCAATGAGTTGAAGGCACAGCGCCGTGATGTTTATTATAGTCTGGGTACTACTTATAAGGCTTATTATGAAAACGGCAGTTGGACGGTGAATCCGGACGAGACCCGTTACAATCCGGATGCAAAGGCGCCGAATGTGACAGTCTCCAGCTTTACATTGCCGTTCCCGACAGAAGACGTGGTGTTCAATCCTAATTTGATGAAAGACCCGGTACACGTAGATGTACGTTCTGAATTCAGTTATTAATTTAATGCTTGAAAAGATGAAAAATAATAGATATACGAATTGGTTCTTCGCGGCAGCTGTTGTTGTAGCAGGCTTTTCCATGGCGGCTTGTGAGGATGAACCGGATAAATATGAAGTGGCAGGGGGAAAGCCTACCTTGAAATATGTTCGTGTCCCTGATCCGGCAGCGGCAGACTCTTTGCTGACGGGGGCTTATATGGCGAATACGATTTGTCTGGTCGGTGAAAATCTGCGGAGTGTTTACGAGCTCTATTTCAATGACCAGAAGGCGATACTTAATACCAGTTACATCACTGACCATACACTTATGGTAGATGTTCCGAAAGAGATTCCTTCGGTAGTGACTGATAAGATTTATATGGTGACCAAAGCAAAGGATACCATAGATTATGATTTCAAGGTGTTGGTTCCGGCTCCTACCGTGAACTCCATTTCTTGTGAGTTTGCAAAGCCGGGTAGTGAGGTGACACTGATTGGTGACTATTTCATTGATGACCCGAATGTGCCGCTGACCATTACGATGGCCGGTAATGTGGAAGTGACTAATATTACGAACATAACCAAGACTGCGGTCAGCTTTATTCTTCCGGACAATGCTCCTGCAGGCTATATCAACGTGAAGTCCATTTATGGTACCGGACGTTCCAAGTTCCGCTATTATGATACACGTAACATTCTCTTTGACTGGGACGGTTCTCATGGCGGTATGGCTATTGCCCACGGTTGGCGCGATGGTAGCAAGGTGTTGAGAGAAGCCGATGAAAACAGTATTGACGGTGCTTATATCTGTCTCACCGGAGCACTTGACGGTGCTATCGGAGCTACTTGGGCAGAAGATGAGTTCTCGTTCAACTATTGGCCGGAACCGTCTGCCGGTTATCCCGAACTTTCTGCACGTCCTGAGTTTGCAGAACTGCTCGAGGAGTATGGCGTCAATGGCTTGCAACTGAAATTCGAGGTGAATATTCCTTCTTCCAATCCGTGGCAGTCTTGCGCTCTACAAGTGATGTTTACGGGTAATGATGTGGTGACTTATGCGACGGGAACTAATGCTTATTTTAGTGATACGAATGTGCCGCGTGGTTTGTGGTTGCCTTGGAAGAATACGGGTTCGTATGATACGGGTGGTAAATGGACAACCGTTTCCATGAATCTGTCCGAGTTCAACAAGACGCATGAAGGTAATAAGTGTGATAGAACTTTTGACAAGACTATGCTGACCGGATTGACATTCTTTGTCTGGGCAGGTGGTGTGGAAGGTAAGGATTGCAATCCGGTGATTATGATTGACAACATCCGTGTGGTACCTATTGAATAACCTTTTAAATAGAATACTGATATGAATAAAACATATAAATTTCCGGCACTGTGGATGATGTGCCTGATGCTCTTCAGTTGCTTGACGTTTACGGCCTGCGACAATGGGGATGATGAAGATACCAACCAATATAAAGGGGGAATCAGTCTGAATGTATTCGGACCGAGTCCCGTATCCCGCGGCGGTGTACTCCGTTTCCTAGGCAGTGGCATGGATAAGGTGACTGCGGTCGCTATTCCCGGTTGCGACGATATAACAGACATCGAAGTAGTCAGTGATACGGAAATCCGTGTCACTGTACCTCAGACAGCCCAGCCGGGGTTGGTTGTCTTGAAGACTCCGAAAGGGGATATTACAACAAAAACCGAGTTGACATTTACGGAGCCGATTGCTTTGGAGGCTTTTGCACCGGCAGAAGTAAAGCCTGGTAGTGAATTGACCATTACTGGTGAATATTTGAATTTGATTAAAGAAGTGATATTTGCTGACGAGGTAACAGTGCCTGCTGATGAGTTTGTCAGTCAAAGCCGTCAGGAGATTAAAGTTATTGTTCCTGATTCTGCTCAGACCGGTAAGTTCATCTTGTCTGATGGAGCTGAAATCCCCAATTGGATTTATTCTGAAGGGGAACTGGAGGTTACTTTGCCATCGGTAGAGGCTCCACTCGACCTGGTAGATAAGAAGCCGGGGGATGTCATTCGAGTTTCTGGTGAAAACTTTGATTTGGTGAAGAAAGTGCAGATGCCGAATGGGGATGAAGTTGAATTTACGATGACTGCCTCTTCCGAAGGAGATGAACTTACTTTTACATTGCCGGATAATGTCTCGGACGGAGAAATTACGGTACTTCCTGCTTCGGATGTAAAAGTTGTGGTTGCTACTGTTGTAGTAGCTACGCCTTCGAACGTAGTGGCTGTTCCTGCTGTGAACTTGCGTGGTGGAGATATGATTACCTTGAAAGGTACCAATATGGATTTGGTGACTGATGTAACGTTCCCTGGTGTAGAAGAAGCAGTAGGATTGGAATCACAAAACTCGACTGAAATAAAGGTCTTGATGCCGGCTGCGGCTATTAGTGGTGATTTGCAATTGAATACAAATAGTGGAAAAGCAACTGCCGTATCTATTGCAACGGCAAAGCCGGAAAACATTTCTTATAGTGCGGCGACAGTCCCGGCAGGAGAGGCTTTGACTGTCAAAGGAGTAAATATGGATGTAGTTTCGGCTGTTGTATTCAGTGGTAATGTGGAGGTTACCGTATCCGATGCCACTGCTACTGCCATTTCTTTGACTGTACCTACAACTGCCGAAACTGGGGCCTTACTTTTGAAAATGGCCAATGGTGAATTTGTGGAAGCACCGTCTCTGACAATAGAGAAACCGGTATGCGCCTATTTGCCGGCATTGCCTGACAAATTGGTTCGGGGACGAATTGTGGAACTTGAGATTGTTAATGCTGATAAACTGACAAATGTATTGCTGAATGAGGCTTCAGTCCAGTATATCAATGATGCGGCTAAAGGGGTATTGATGTTGAATGTACCGGCTGAACTGAATGGAACTTATAGTCTGAAACTGATTTCTTCAAATGGTGAAATTGCTTATGATGTTCTTGTGGTTGCTAATGAAGAAACAGTTTGGGCTGGTCCGCTCGATATTAGTTGGGGTGATGGAGGACGTGTGTTGGTACCGGCTGTATCTTTTGCCAAGGTAACGGCAGGCACTGTCATGAAAGTCTATTTCGATCAGAAAGACCAGACTTGGGCACAGGCTCAGTTTAACTCTGGCGATTGGAGTGGCATAGCTTTCTCTTTGTTTGATACGACTATGGTACCGACAGACATTTACGGCTGGAGTTTCGAGAGCCGTGTGATGGAGTTGACGTTGACTCAGGAGATACTTGATAATATTCAAGCTAAACAAGGAGATTGTGAAGACCAGACAAATGTAGGTATCATTATTCAGGGCAGTGATTTGACGTTTACAAAAATAACGATTGTAAATTGATGAATTGTGGCTTGAAGAATGTGACTATGGATGCCCTGATTAAGAATGAAATAAAATCATAATTAAGATGAAGAAACTGAATATAAAATGGATGCTTTCGTTGATAGCAGCTTTTACTTTTGCCTCCTGCGATACTGATGTCGATCATGATATCCCAGCAGTGGATGCACCGGTATTGGTGTCTACTACTCCTGAAAGTGGAGCAGCCAAAGTGAAAACGGGAGAAATCACTATTGAGGTGAAATATGACAAGAATATATTCTTTGCAACAGACAATCTGAGCGAAATCAAGTTTACCGGTGGTGAACTGATAAGTGCCGATGTACTTGGCGCAAGCAATATACTGACTGTAAAAGTGAATGTTCCCGGGAGAGAGACGGCTTGTTCTCTCTCTATCCCCGAGGGAATAGTAACCGGACCGAACCAGATGCCTGCTCCGGCTGTATCGGTTCAGTTCTCTACTGTCGCTTTGGACAAGGCACTGGTTGCCGCTAGTTCGGCCAAAGCTGTGAAACTGTACAATTATCTATTGGATAACTTCGAGACGAAGACACTTTCAGCTATGATGGCCAATGTTGCCTGGAATACGGAAATGTCCGAAAAGGTGTATGGATGGACTGGAAAATATCCGGCTATCAACTGTTTCGACTATGTTCATCTGCCGGCATCTGTAGCTGGAGCAGACTGGATTAATTACGGTGACATTACTCCTGTTAAGGATTGGTCTGACAAAGGTGGCATCGTAGCTGCCATGTGGCATTGGAATGTACCCAAGAAAGCTGTAGGCGAAGCTTCTTCTACCCAAATATGGGAAGGAGAGACAGTAATGCCGGGTGATTGGAGTGGAAATGTACAGATGACGGATGATGCTGCAAAAGCTGTCTTTGCTGATGCACAAGTGGGTCAGGTGATACGCGTGGCTGTGAAGGATGTGGCAGCGGGTGCACAAGGTTCGTTCAAAAACAGTGGTTGGAGCGAGATTGCTTCAGGAACTGATTATTTTGACATATCCGGGGACTATACATTGGTGATTACCGAAGATGTTTTGAAATCCCTGCAAGAAGGTGGTCTCATCATTGGTGGACATGATTATACAGCAGTTGCTGTTTATCTTGAAAATAACGGTACAGCTCTCGACCCGAATAAGGATTATGCCTTTTATAAGGCAGATACGGAGTTTGATGCTACCAATGCCACAGTGGAAGGCACTTGGGAAAACAAGGTGTTTACCGAAGATTTGAAAAATGCTGCCGCTTACTTGAAGCTATTGAGAGATGCGGATATTCCGGTATTGTGGCGTCCATTCCACGAGGCAGCCGGTGGCTGGTTCTGGTGGGGTAAGGATGCTGCCAGCTTTAAATCTCTGTGGATTGCTATGTTCAATTACTTCAAGACTGAAGGATTGGATAATCTTATCTGGGTTTGGACTACCGAGGGCAATGATGCCGATTGGTATCCGGGAGATCAATATGTAGACATCGTGGGACGTGATGTTTATAATAAGGAAACTGCAGATTGTGTTTCAGAATATACTTCCATTGCCGAAAATTATGGAAACAAGATTGTTTCGCTGAGTGAATGTGGTACGGTCGGACTTATTTCCGAACAATGGGCATCTGGTGCACGTTGGAGTTGGTTCATGCCGTGGTATGACGGGACAAATGAGGATGGTAGCCCGGTAGTCCATGCTGATGAAGCATGGTGGAAGGATGCTATGAGCCAGGAATTTGTTGTTTCCCGTGAAGAGCTTCCTTCTATGGAATAGCAATTTTTAATAATAAAATAGAAAGGGTTGTCTCTGGTTAGTATCGGGGCAACCCTTTCTGTCTTTTATAGCTTTTAGTTGTTGGTTATAGAATTCATGCTTTATACTTTTTAGGAAAAATAGTAATGGATGTTAAATGAGTGTCGTTATTTGATAAAATAGTATTATAAGGTTTGCTGCTAAAAGTCTACTTTTGTCAAGCCTAATTAAAATTTGATAATAATCATATAATGTTTAACCGCTAATGAAATGAAAAATGCCTATGAGAAAGGAGTGATATGTATACCAACCACTTTATAGAATAAGGTATATTTAATTTTTCCTCAAAAAGAGAAGTTTAACCTTATATTATTAAACGGTAGATGCCGCCAGGCAATACCAATTCATTAATCTAAGAAAAATACAAGTATGAATTTAAATTTCAGAAGAACCGCGCTGCTCGTGGGTATCTGTTCGGCTGTCAGCCTGACTTATACTCCGCAACTTTTCGCCGCATCGGTCGATGCAATAGATGCTGTGCAGCAAGCAAAAAAAATCACAGGTACTGTAACAGATGCAATGGGACCGGTCATCGGTGCCAATGTATTGGAGAAAGGAACCACAAATGGTGTCATTACCGACATTGACGGTAATTTCACATTGAATGTTCAGCCGGGAGCAACGATTGTTGTGTCTTTTATCGGTTATCAGCCGCAAGAAATAGTGGTAGGTAACCAGACTAGTTTCAAGATTCAGCTAAAGGAAGATACGGAATTGTTGGATGAAGTAGTCGTAGTGGGTTACGGTGTACAGAAGAAGAAACTGGTGACAGGTGCTACGGTTGAGGTAAAAGGCGAAGACATCGCAAAATTAAATACTACGCAGGCATTGGGCGCTTTACAAAGCCAGTCTCCGGGTGTAAATATTCAGGCCGTTTCCGGTCAGCCGGGTGATGGGTTTAAAATTAATATTCGTGGTGCTGGTACTAACGGAAATACAGCTCCAGTTTACGTTATTGATGGTGTAGCCGGTGGCGATATTAACGCCTTGAATCCTGCCGATATTGAACGTATTGACGTGTTGAAAGATGCTGCATCTTGTGCAATTTACGGTTCGAGCGGTGCCAACGGTGTTATCCTTATTACTACGAAGCAGGGTAAGGTAGGAAAGGTTTCTGTATCTTATGATGGAAACATAGGTTGGGCAAATATATATAAGATGCCTGATATGTTGAATGCCAAAGAATATATGGCGGTAATGGATCAAGTGGCCTATAATAATGGAGGCCAACCGTATGATTGGTCAAAATTCGTAGATGCTGATTTGCTGACTGCTTATCAGAATGGTACCAATCCTGGTACAGATTGGGTAAAAGAATTCCGGAATAAAAATGCTGTGGTTACTAATCATGCGTTGAATGTAACAGGTGGTTCTGAATTCTCCAAATTTTCGACAGGTATAGGCTATCAGTATCAGGATGGTGCATTCGGTGGTCCGGTGAAGACTGACTATCGTCGTTTTACTTTCCGCATTAATTCTGAGCATGTGATATATCGTAAGGGAGATGTGGATGTGATAAAGTTTGGTGAGAATATATATTATCAGCACAAACAGAATCAAGGTGTGCAGTTAGGTAATCAATATTCGAATGACCTTTCTAATGCTTTGCGTGCTATTCCTCTGATTCCTGTATATAATGAAAATGGTGATTTCTTCATGTATGATGATTTGAAGAATTTTGGAACGAGTGCTAATGGTATACTTGATTATACTGCATATGCTTCTAATCCGATGGCTCACATGGTATATAATCAGGCTGGGAATAATAAGAATAAGAATTTTAATCTGAACACAGCGGCATATCTGGAAGTACAACCACTTAAGAATCTTATTTATAAAGGTCAGGTTAGTTACAAACAATGGTCAAGTTCATGGCGTTCATATCTTCCCGTTTACCAAATTAATAATCAGGGAGATAGCCGTGATAAAGACCAAACGATAAATAACGTGTCTTTGGGTTGGAACTGGAGTTTGACTAATACGTTGAGTTATCGGTTTGATATTACAGACTTACATCATTTTGATGTTTTGGCTGGTACAGAGTATTCTAAATCAAGACCAACTTATGGCGAATCAGTAGAGGCAACCGGTTATAATAGTGCTTTTGGTGACTTTACACATGCTTATTTGCATAATACAGAACGTAAAGCTACTGCTACAGTAAATGGTTATCCCTCGGATTATGGTTCTAAGATGTCTTATTTTGGACGTTTGAATTATGACTTTAAGGAAACTTATATGTTTTCTGCTATCATTCGTGCCGATGGCTCGTCTAAGTTTGCGAAAGGCAATCAATGGGGATATTTCCCATCATTCTCTGCTGGTTGGGTTATTTCAAACGAGGCTTTTATGAAGAATACTGCTTCTTGGCTTGGTTTCTTGAAAGTCCGTGCTGGTTGGGGACAGAATGGTAATGACAATATCCCTAATTCAAATTGGCGTGCCGGTTACGAGTTTGGCGATTATGGTCTTTATACATTTGGCTCGGATAAGAATGGAGGTACAACCGGAGCTTACCCGAATCGTTTGGCTAACCCCGATTTGACATGGGAAACTTCAGAACAGACCAATATCGGTATTGATGCCCGTTTCTTGGATAACCGTCTGAGTTTTACCATGGACTGGTATAGCAAGCAGACGAAAGACTTGTTAGTGGAAGTGGGTACCAATGCGGCTTCCGGTTTCGCTACTCAATATCAAAATGCTGGTACGGTAAAGAATACTGGCCTTGAACTTTCAATGGGCTGGAGAGATCAGATTGGTAAGGAGTTCAAGTATGGGGTGAATGTCAATATGGCCTATAATAAGAATGAAGTAACGGAGGTTAATAACGCCAATCATTTTATTGAAGGCGGTAATGATTTGTTGGCTCAAAGTACGGGTCGGTTTGTCCGTATGGAAGAAGGACATCCTATTGGCTATTTTTATGGTTATAAGACGGATGGTGTCATTCAGAACCAGAATGACTTGCAGGCATATCTTGACCAGAATTGTAAAGGAAATGCGGCAAACTCTAAGCAAGGTGCAAGTATTAAACCGGGTGATTTGAAGTTTGTGGATGTTGATGGAAATGGGGTGATTAATGATGACGATAAGACTGATTTGGGTAATCCTCATCCTGACGTGACAATGGGTCTTACGTTAAGTGCGGAATATAAAGGATTTGATTTCTCTGTAACAACCTATGGCGCTTTTGGTGCACAGGTAGCTCGCTCTTGGCGAAAGTTCTCAGATGGACAGTATGAAAACTATACGACAGAAGTTTACGATTACTGGCATGGCGAAGGAACCTCAAACAGATATCCGCTGCTTGCGCCGGGAAATAGTGGACAGAATTTCCAGGCCATTTCAGATATTTATATTGATGATGCCGACTATGTTCGCATTCAAAATCTGACTATAGGATACGATTTCAAGAGAATTTGGAAGAACTGTCCGTTCCAGCAACTTCGTGTGTATGCTGCTGCACAGAATCTATTTACTTTTACCGGTTATAAAGGGATGGATCCGGAGAATGGTAGAGCCCTCAATGACAAAGAACCGTGGGTAACCGGTGTTGATGTAGGTAACTATCCTCAACCTCGTACTTATATGGTAGGTGTTAATGTTAAATTCTAAAATTGATACACGATGAAAAAAATAGCATATTTAATAGGTGCAGCTTTGATGATAGCAGGAATGTTTGCTTCTTGTAGCTTGGACTCGATGAGTCTGACGGAAAAAGATACGACCAATTTTCCTAAAACGGCTGAAGATGCCAATCAGGCTTTAGCTGCCATATATCAGAACCTGAATAATGTCAATGCTTTTCCACAGCAGTCTTTCTTGTATAATTCTCTGCTGGCTTGCGATGATATGTTGGGTGGTGGTGGTCCCAATGATAAGTTGATGCAATCTTTGGACCTTATTTGTAATACGGGTACAAATGCTACGCAGGACTACTGGGTGGCTCGCTATCAAGGAATCAACCGTGCCAATACGTTGTTGGAGGCTCTTGCTGGTATTGAAATGGATCCGGAAGTAAGAGCGCAGGCTGAGGGCGAAGCCAAGTTCCTTCGTGCTTTTTATTACTACGAGTTGGCTTCCATGTATGGGCGCGTACCTTTGGTGATTACTGCTTTGTTGCCCGAAGATACTACTCCTCCGACTGCCGCTGTTATCTGGGGGCAGATTCTGCAGGATCTTCGCGATGCGGCTGCAAATATGCCGGCTGTTCGCAAGTCGGATGGGCATGTTGATAAATATACGGCTGAAGCTATGTTAGGACGTGCTTGGTTGTATTATACTGGTATGTATGGCAATGGTGAAACTCTGAACGATTTGGTTAGTACGAACTATAGTCCGTTGACTTCAGTTGATTTGCCTGATGGGACAACTTTGACCAAGCAGGATGTGGTTGGGTATATTGATGATTGTGTGAATAATTCTGGTTATAGTCTTGTTCCTGAGTTTCGTAATTTGTGGGCATATACCAATAAATGTACGGTAGAAGATTTTCCGTTTACTGCCGGTCAGGGATTGAAGTGGGTAGAAGATGATGCAGCGGTAAATCCCGAATCCATGTTTGCCATTAAATATAATAAACTTGCATCTTGGAGCACTACTATCGGTTATGGTAACGGTTATGCTCTGCATTTTGGTGTACGTGGCAATGATCAGGCCAATTCTTTCCCCTTCGGACAAGGATGGGGTGCCGGTCCTGTAGCTCCCAATTTTTATAATGATTGGAGTGTGGCAGAACAAGATGATGCCCGTCGTCCGGCCTCCGTATTCAAGACGGAGGATATGCCGAGTTATAATAAAGGTGGTGGTGACGGCTTTATCCAAGAAACGGATTATTATCAGATGAAAATAGGTTCTATCATGGCTTATAGTACGGATGCGGCTGGAAATAAAACGATTGAGCCGGTATTTGAGAAGATAATGTATGGTGCCGACGGCTGGATTAATGATAATCTGATGCAAACCGGTTCTATTCATGATTTGGTTTTGATTCGTTTTGCGGATGTATTGTTGATGCAGTCTGAATTGAAGGAAGATGTTTCCGGTATAAACAGAGTGCGTAGTCGTGCCGGACTTGAACCTATTGGTACATATTCGTTGGCTGCATTGCAGAATGAACGCCGTTGGGAATTATGTTTTGAAGGTACTCGCTGGAACGATATTCGCCGTTTGGCAGTATTGCTGCCGATGCCCTTGAAAGACAGACGGGAGCAAAGGTTTATACAAATGGGGCTGAAAGCCGTAATGTGGCGCAGAACGGTGGTTATGCCGCACGTTATAAGGCTACGGCAGGTTTCCAGAAGATTCCCGAAAACCAAGTCCTCCTGAATGAAGGAAAGGTAGAACAAAATGAGGGTTATACGGATGCAAGTGCTGAGTATAATGGTTGGCAAGAATAGAATATGAATTTAAAATGAAAAAAGATATGAAAAAGATATTATTCGCAATACCTTTGTTTGCAATGCTGCTGGTGGCTTGCGATCCGATAGTGGATGAAATCAGTCCGGATCCCAATGTCACACCGGAAAATCTTACTTTTGAACTTGTGGCCAAGAACCAGGGAAACAACAACATTCAGATTGTTCCTACTCCGTCACGTTATGTGAAGGTTTATGATGCTACGTCTGATATCAAGTTGGCAGAAGGTACGGCTCCGTCGGTTCAAGTAGCTCCTCCTAATAAAGAATTGCAAGTATATGTAACAACCATTAATTCGGACGGCTCCATAACAAAATCGGCTTCCAAATCAATAGCAGTAACGGAGTATACAGATCTTCCCGCTATTTATGCTGATGTATTCGGCACAACTCCGGACGGTGGTTATGGAACAACCACTTGGGTCTGGAATACAGAAGCTGCAGACGGTTGTTGGGGTAGTGGAGGTTATCTCGGCAATACCGGCCCCGGTTGGTGGATTTGTGATGCTGTGGGAGATGTCGGAAACGGTAGAGGGCAAATTGATGAACAAGCTGTAGAAAGGATTGCCTGATGATGGATTAAATGGTTGGTTCTCACTTAGTTTGACTGGTGTTCAGACAAGTCGTGGTGAAAGTGGTTCTGTCAAGGTGTCAGAAGATGTGGTGCAATCCGGTTGGGATGTAGGTACTATGGAGTTCTCTGGTACTATTCCATTGTTAGGTATACAGCCGAATCAAGGAAATGCACGTCAGTATGAGTATCATATTTTGAAGATTACAGAAGATGAACTTCGTCTTTGTGCTCCTGAACCCGGTGCTGGCGCTTGGGGTACGGCATGGTTCTGGAACTTCAAGAAAAAATAGTTAATATTGAAAGGTACGGGTGGGTAACGACCACTCGTATACTTTTATTACTAATTAAAAAAATGCAACAATGAAACGAACTTTCTTTTTGATATTACTGTTCTTCTGTGCTCTTTTTGTTAAAGCGGATGTTTTGGGACCGTATACAATGGATAGTAATGTACCTCCCACACCAACCGGATATGCTCGGGTTGTACTTCCGATAGGAGGTGCTGACGCTTCGGTAGCCGTAAGCATAACTGTTTGTGACGAAAGTGGTCAACAGTATGTTTTGAGAACTACTACCCCAAATGCTGCTCCATATTGTTATTTCTTGGCTTATGGCGTTTACCGCGTGGTCGCTTTAGAGGATTGTACAGCACAATCTAATTGGGGCGCACTTACGGTTGGTACAATTTTCGAAGTGACAGGAGGTGGCTATATTTCTTTAAATTATATAGGAACAATCTCTACTCCAAGTATTGTTCAAGCATCGGGTACTGATGATAATGTTCCTCCTTCCAAAGTAGGTTACAATATAATGAAAGTGTATGGAATAGAGACAAACGGCGGTGGGGTGTTGGTTGATTCTGACAAAAAAGAATATGGTATCTTTAATTATACCGGACATATAGGCGGTGCTCATTACTTTTACATTAAGCCAGGCACATACACTATAAAATCTTTGAGTGCTACCAATGGAAATTATATTTAGTTTGGAGTATGGAAATGTTAGACAACCGCTTTCTGCTGGTAGGACTTTCACAGTTCCTGCGTCATTCTTCTCCATTGTGTTTTCTAAAAAGGCACTTTAAGAATAATCTATAAATGAATTATTCAACTCAAAGCAGTTGTCGTTACCCCCCGACTTTATTAGTCGCCCGTAACATCGGATAATTGTAAATGCATTAACCGAATAGTACAATTGTTTAATGGTTAAATCAGGAAAAGGCGAGTCGTGAGATTCGCCTTTTCGCATTCATTCTCTATTGCCTTTCCGGATGCAATTCACATTCCTTTTTGTATTACCCCTGATTTCAGGGCGCAGAATGTTTCTTTTTATCCCTGCATCTCCTTCACCTCCTTCTCCCATCCTCCTGTTCATTGGCTTTCCCGGTGAAACCGCTTTCCACCCTCATCGCCCCGCCTTTGCATCGCGCGACACGCCGTAGTATCCCGGCATGGCCCGGTAGATGGGTTGCGTGGGCTTCCCCACATTCTTCAGCTTGCCCTCTTGCTGCAACCGTTTCAGGTGGACGTTCGCGGTGGTGCGCGCCATGCCGCAGAGCGCTTGGAAGTCACTGCGAATCAGCACGTCGTGGTCGGCAAAGTATTCTTTCAGCTTCATGTCTATCTCCACTTCCGAAAGCTTCAGGGAGTGGCGGGTGTATTTACTGCGGATGGCATTGACTCCCGTCATCGCTTGTTTCAGCCTGACGTCGGGACGGAAGCTGATGCTTTTCAGCCGGAGTTTCAGGTGCTTGTTCGGGGTGCTGCGGGTCACTTTCTGTGTGGCTTCCAGGGTGGGGGCGAAGTAGCCCAGCCCTTCGATGTGCACCTCGTGGCCGTCGCGCAGTTCTTCGCCGCAAATTTGCGCCAGGCAGTCTATCGCGTTCATCACGTCACCCACCGTGAGCGAGCTGCGGGCATGCACGCGGTTGTAGAGCTGCCGCATGGTTACTTTCCCGTTGAGCAACGGGCGGGGATGGAGGCCTCTCTCTTCAGGGGCTTCCTCATTAGTGCCCGGATTCTCGTACCAGTCATATAGTATTGCCATATCAATAGGTTTTAGTGCGTTCAACATACTTGTTTCTTCCCTCGGAAGTGTCTTCCTGTAAGTGAACGACTCCGGTCGGCCGAACGAATAACCCGGGTCGTTCGATTGAACGACCTAAGTCAGTCGATTGGACGACCCGGGGCGTTCACTTGTAAAGAACCATGCAAAGGTACTGAAAATAAAGGGTTCCGCAGCATAAATAAGTATGTTTGTCGGCAGGAATGATTTTTGAAGAATAATCGGAGAATGGTTTGCAAAACGCCCTCGGCAGGCAGTAATTTTGGCGAAGAGGCGAGAGGAAAGAAAGGATGATGCCCTTCCCCGGAACCTTCAAACAATCATTTTAATAAAAATACTTATGAAGAAAAAACTGATGACTTTGCGGCAACACCGACTCTTGAAGGAGGCGGGCCGGCTGATTGCCTTTTCGGAAAGGCTGAAACACGCACAAAAAGAAACGGCCGGCCGAAACCGGGAGGAGCGGGAAGAGAAGTGCCGCCGGAGCGCGAAAGCCGCAAACGCCGTGACCGCGCTGAGCGGCGACATCGAGGAGTTCCTCGCTTCGCGCTACGACTTTCGCTACAACCTGCTGACGGACGAAACCGAGTTCCGCGCCGCCGGGCAACGCACCGCCCCCTTCACCCCCGTGGGCAAGCGCGAACTGAACACTTTCTGCATCGAAGCCCATGCCGAAGGCATACCTTGCTGGGACAAGGACCTGAGCCGGTACGTCTATTCCACCTACATCCCTGCCTACCACCCCTTCCAGCTCTATATGGACGAACTGCCCGACTGGGACGGCAAGGACCGGCTGACCGCGCTTGCCTGCCGCGTCTCTTCCCGGCCCCACTGGGTGCGGGGATTCCATACCTGGATGCTGGGACTTGCCTCGCAATGGATGGGCGTGTCCGGGCTGCATGCCAACAGCGTGGCTCCCGTGCTTGTCAGCCGCGAACAGGGACGACGGAAATCCACGCTTCCTGCCGTGCCTTGATGCCCGATGTGCTGGCACGCTACTACACCGACAACCTGAAACTGACCTCGCAGGGACAAGCCGAAAGGATGCTGGCGGAAATGGGGCTGCTCAATATGGACGAGTTCGACAAGTATGCCGAAAGCAAGATGCCGCTGCTGAAAAACCTGATGCAGATGTCGGTGCTCAACATCCGCAAGGCCTATCAGCAGAACTTCAGGCAACTACCCCGTATCGCCTCGTTCATCGGCACCAGCAACCGCTTCGACCTGCTGACCGACCCCACGGGGAGCCGGCGTTTCCTCTGCATCGAGGTGAAGCACGACATCGACTGCACCGGCATAGAGCACGACCGGATTTTCGCCCAACTGAAAGCGGAACTCATTGCCGGACGGCGCAGCTGGTTCACCAAGTCGGAGGAGGAGGAACTGCAACGGCACAACGAGGCTTTCTATCGTGTCAGCCTTGCCGAGGAGGCGGTTCGCAGCTTGTTCCGTGCCCCGCTTCCGGCAGAGAAGAGCATCGACCTGACTGCCGCCGACATCTTTGACGAGTTGCAAAAAACGCATCCCGCCCTGATGCGTGGCAGCAATCCCGTGCAGTTCGGCTCGGTGCTGTTGCGGGCGGGACTGAAACGCCGGCATACGAAGTACGGCAACGTATACGAGGTGGTGAGAAGGAAAAAAGAAGTTTCACCGGAAAGGGTTGAACGATAGGGAAATAATGCGAAAGGTGAAGGGGTGAAGGAAGAGAAAGCCGGTTTATAGTCTCATTACGGATTGACATAGATTCCTATTAATTCAGGTTGTAGATGCCGATGGGATAAATATTTTCGCTCATAATAACTGTATATTTTATAGATTTCTACAAAAGTAACTTCTTTATAAGAACAAAACAAGCGAAAGTTGCGATTTTCACTACTCCTTGTCAGATAAAAAACTTATCTTTGCGATTGAAACAATCTCTTGTTAATGATATGAAATACACATCATATTCTTATCCTTCAGGCAGGGCGGAAGTGGCTGCATTTGTTGTGACCGGCGGAGTGACGGAATACCATGTGATGATACATGCCACTGACCCGAAACAGACCTATCGTGAACAGATGAATGTCGTGTTGGATGCGTATGCCGCTTTACTGAAAAAAGAACTGTCCGGAGCCGTGGCGGTTTTTAAAAAGATACTTCCTGAGTGATGCCGCCAACCAAGCGGAACTGTTGCTTGCCGCTACGGCGGAAAGCTCCGATTGCGCGCTGTCTGTGGTGGAACAGCCTCCGCTGGATGGTACCAAGATTGCTTTGTGGGCCTATCTGCAGACCGATGTGCAGACACGAGTGCTGCCGAACGGACTGTATGAAGTGAAACACGGTGTTTACCGCCAGCTCTGGATGGGAGGCAGCTTCAACCGTGCCGCCAATTCGGAATACCAGATGCGTCTTTTGCTCAACGACTATGCCATGCAACTGATGGAGGAAGGGTGTACTCTGGCCGACAATTGCCTGCGTACCTGGATATTTGTGCAGAATGTGGATTGCAATTATGCCGGTGTAGTCAAGGCACGCAATGAGATGTTCGTCACCCAGAACCTGACGGAGAACACGCACTATATTGCCAGTACCGGTATCGGTGGGCGTCATGCCGATCCGAAAGCATTGGTGATGCTTGACGCTTTTGCTGTAGCGGGATTAAAGCCCGGACAAATCAAATATCTCTATGCCCGCACACACCTGAACCCCACTTATGAGTATGGAGTCAGTTTCGAACGGGGAACGGCGGTGGATTACGACGACCGTCGGCAAGTACTCATTTCCGGTACGGCGAGTATCAACAACCGTGGGGAAGTGATGTATGCCGGAGATGTACGCCGTCAGACAGAACGGATGTGGGAGAATGTGGAGGCTCTGCTGAAGGAAGCTGACTGCGGCTTTGGAGATGTAGGGCATATCATTGTCTATCTGCGTGATATTGCGGATTATGCTGTAGTGAAAGAGATGTTTGACAAGCGTTTTCCCGATACGCCGAGAGTGATTACGCTGGCTCCCGTCTGTCGCCCGGGGTGGCTGGTGGAAATGGAGTGTATGGCGGTGAAGAAAATCTCTGATTAAAAATATTATCTTTGGTTAATTGAATATTAGGCTGACAGTTGGTAAACGCCTACCTTTGTTGAAATTCTAATGTATAAGGATGAAAACACGTATCTTGCTTTTCTGTATCAGTTGCCTTCTTTGGGCAAGTTGTGGAAATTCCGGACAGAATTATGTGATTGAAGGAACGTTGCCGTCGGTGAAATACGACGGGGAATGGATATACCTCGTGCCGATGGAGAATGCGCCGGGGCGGGTGGATTCTGTAAAGATAACCAATGCCTCTTTTTCTTTTTCCGGACAAGGGGAGGAGATGAGGGTGTTGCGTCTGCGCCATCTGCTGCGTATCTACATCCAGGAACTGCTGGTGGTGACGGAGCCGGGAACCATACATGTGAAGGCCGACTCTGTCGGTTCGGTAACGGGCACTCCGCAAAATGATGCCCTTCAGAAATGGAAAGAGGGGAGGGAAAAGAAGCAAGAGGCTTACCATTTTATCCGGACGGGACTACGGAATGCCACCGGAAAAGATTCACTGCATCTGATACAGATACGTGACAGTCTGAGGATGCAGGAGCAGGAAACGAACTTTCTGTTTTTGAAAGAGCAGGGAAACAATACGTTGGGAATATTCATGCGGAAGATGGTGCGTGGCTCCTTGACGGAAGAACAACAAAAACTGTTGGATGAAAGCTTGCAGAAGGAAATACATTGAATGGGGAGCGGCAGGAATCGGCGCTTTGGCGTTGTTCCTTTTTTTCTTCCGGATATTGCCCTATCATCTGTTCCATCGGGAGCAGACACAACTCTTTTTGCTTGCCACCGAACCATTGGCCGGGTATCTGCGGCATCCGGCGGCTCTGGCACGTCTGTCAGGAGATTTCCTCACTCAATTCTTTTATTACGAAGGGGTGGTCCGGCCATAATGGCTGTCGTGCTGTTGCTTTGGGGAGTGGTGGTGTTCCGTTTGTTGGTCCCGTACATGGGACGTTGGGCGTGGATTCCTACGGTGTTGGCGGTGGCTTGGGAGGCAGGAAGGCAATGCGGATTGAGTTATCCGCTTTCCGGCACAATCGCTTTAACCGGGTATCGGAGGTGTTTTGTTGTTGTGTCGTAGCTGCATGCGACGTTCGTGGAAGTCGGGCTTAGCGGTAAGCATATTGGCGGTATTGTCCGGCTATTGGCTGTTTGGCTGTGGCGATTGGTCGTCACGATGGTACAATATGCCCGATTTAGGGCGAGAATATCTTTTGGCGTTGGATTCGGAAATGTATTTCGGCCGTTCGGAAAAAGTACGGAAACTGTTGGCGGAGGGTGAATACCGCTCTCCGTTCACTGCCTATTATTATAATTTGCTGAATGCACAGCAGGACCGACTTCCCGACCGGCTGATGGATGGTTATCAACCGGCTTCGCAAGGGCTGTTTCTGCCCGTGGCTCCCCATTCTACCTACCTCACTATTTATGCAGCCAATGAAGTCTGGTTTGCGTTGGGAGATATGACGATGGCTGAACATGCCGCCATTCTGGGAATGATTTTTTCTCCGCACCACACCGGGGCAAGAGCTGTCAAGCGTTTGGCGGAAATCAACCTGGTGAACGGTGATGAGGCGGCGGCTATGAAATATCTTCGTCTCCTGCAAAAGACAATGTGTTACCGTGATTGGGCAGAACGACGTATTCCCGGAAAACAGACGGCCGAAGTCTGCCAATGGCTGGAACGGAAGCGGTTGTTGTTGCCTGCAACGGATACTTTGCGTTCTTCTGCCGACATTCCGCTTTCACTTCGTCATCTGTTGCGTAACAATCCTGATAATACGTTGGCATGCGATTACCTTCTCTGCTTTGATTTGCTGAATAAGGATATTGGGGCTTTCGCCGGAGATTATCGGGAGTTTGCTGCAAAGAAGTTTCCTTCCAGATTGTATGCCGAAGGTTTACTTATCTATCTTGCCGGGAAAAAGGCTTCGTTGGATGAAGTGGAAAAATGGAATATACCGCCTCAAGTATTGGATGAATT
>ENA-OQKC01000011-OQKC01000011.1-human-gut-metagenome-genome-assembly--contig:-NODE-11-length-61301-cov-4.323569_pt1 | contig 61301 bp, 53 predicted proteins | sample MGYA00242774_ERZ504790 | MGnify/ENA primary metagenome ERZ504790 (study PRJEB26092, sample SAMD00036419) | human gut metagenome | host: Homo sapiens | study: EMG produced TPA metagenomics assembly of...
TGCGCCGCCGTCGATCCTCCTCGCCGCAGAAATCCATCCGGCCCGGCCGCTCCTGATACTTTGCGACATCGGAGCGCATGATCCACCAGCTCGTCCACGCCCTCGTTCTTTGCCGCAGAGATCGGCACGACCGGGATGCCCAGCATGGCCTCCATCTTATTGATGCGGACAGTGCCGCCGTTGCCGCGCATCTCGTCCATCATGTTCAGCGCCAGCACCATCGGCGTATCCAGCTCCATGAGCTGCATGGTGAGGTACAGATTCCTCTCGATGTTGGTGGCGTCCACGATATTGATGATGCCTGTGGGCTTCTCGCCGATGATGAACTGCCGGGTCACGATCTCCTCGCTGGTATAGGGCGACATGGAGTAGATGCCGGGCAGGTCTGTGACCTCCGTATTCGGGTTATTCCGGATCGCACCGCTCTTGCGGTCCACCGTCACACCCGGGAAATTGCCGACGTGCTGGTTGGAGCCGGTGAGCTGGTTGAAGAGGGTCGTCTTGCCGCAGTTCTGGTTGCCCGCCAGCGCAAAGGTAAGGGTCGTGCCGTCGGGCAGAGGGTTCTCGCCCTTTTTGGTGTGGTAGCGTCCGCCTTCGCCGAGGCCCGGGTGCTCCACCGGCTTTTCACTTTCTGCCGCCGCCTTTTTCACCGCCGGGGCTTTGGCCAGCGTGACCCCGATGCGGGCGGCATCGTCCAGCCGGAGGGTCAGCTCGTAGCCGTGGATGCTCAGCTCCGATCGGGTCGCCCATCGGGGCAAATTTGACCAGCGTGACCTCCTCGCCGGGGATCAGCCCCATATCCAGAAAATGCTGCCGCAGAGCGCCTTCGCCGCCCACGGTCCCGACCACGGCAGTCTCGCCGATGTTCAAATCTTTCAACGTCATATGGAATGCTCCTCTCGAGCGCGTTTGTTAGTTTGCATTAACAACGGTAATATAGGCTAACTTTCCGGCGTTGTCAAGAGAAACGGGGCTGTTCTGAACTGTTCTCTGAAAAAAATCATGCCGCCTTCCTCGAATATCCGAAAAAGTGCAAAAAATAAGAGCCTGTACCCGGGAATTACCCGCCGTACAGGCTCTTATCGTCTTTTATTCAGTTCGCGGTGTGGTAGCCGTCAGGGTTTTTCTTCTGCCAGTTCCAGCTGTCGGCACACATTTCCTCGATGCCGTACTCAGCCACCCAGCCAAGCTCATTCCTGGCCTTGGTGGGGTCGGCGTAGCACTCGGCGATGTCGCCGGGGCGGCGGGCCTCGATGACGTAGGGGATGGGCTTGCCGCAGGCCTTCTCGAAGGCATGGATGACATCCAGCACGCTGTAGCCCTTGCCGGTGCCGAGGTTGCAGATGAAGAGGCCGCAGTTCGTTTCCAGCTTCTTGATGGCGCAGACATGGCCGCGGGCCAGGTCCACGACATGGATGTAGTCGCGGACGCCGGTGCCGTCGGGAGTGGGGTAGTCATTGCCGAAGACATGGACCTTTTCCAGCTTGCCCACAGCCACCTTGGCGATGTAGGGCATGAGGTTGTTGGGGATGCCGTTGGGGTCCTCGCCGATGAGGCCGGACTTGTGGGCGCCGATGGGGTTGAAGTAGCGCAGCAGAGCTACGTTCAGGGTGGGGTCAGCCTTGCAGACATCGGTGAGGATGCGCTCAGTCATGGCCTTGGTGGTGCCGTAGGGGTTGGTGGTGGCACCCACGGGGAAATCCTCGGTGATCGGCACACTGGCGGGGTCGCCGTAGACGGTGGCGGAGGAGCTGAACACGAAGTTGTGGCAGTTGTGCCTGCGCATCACATCCAGGATGACCAGCGTGCAGTTGAGGTTATTGTAGTAGTATTCGATGGGCTTGGACACGCTCTCGCCGACGGCCTTATAGGCTGCGAACTGGATGACCGCCGTGATGTCGGGACACTCGGCGAAGATCTTCTCCACATCCTCGTGTTTGGTCATATCGGCCTGATAGAAGCGGAAGTCCTTGCCGGTGATCTGCTTGACGCGGTCGAGGACCACAGGGGATGCATTGTAGTAATTGTCCGCCACGACAACGTCGTAGCCGGCATTCAGGAGCTCGATGCAGGTGTGGCTGCCGATGTAGCCTGCGCCGCCGGAAACCAAAATAGCCATGTCCAGTACCTCTCTTGTTCCAGATGTTGCTTCGCACAGAGCCCTTGTGCTCTGTCTGACTAAAGGATACCGCTTTTTGCACAGAGAATCAAGTACCGGCTTTTTTATTAAAATGTATTTTTGTTGCATCTTTTCAACCAGTCTGATGAACTGCAAAGATTTTTAGTCCGCAAGGCATGGAGAGGACACGCAAAAAACAGCAAAGGACAGCTCCCGCAAGAGAGCTGCCCTTTGCTGCGGCTGATATTTGCTTACAAACGGCCGCACTGACGGCCGGTGAAGAAGCGGAGCGTAGTGTTGGCCCGGAAGACTTTGCCCGCCCGCAGCACCGTCGTCGGGAACTCCGGGTGAGAGGGGCTGCAGGGGAAGTGCTGGGTCTCAAGGGCAAAGCCGCCGTACTTTTCCAGCGGGACGCCGCCCTTGCCGGGGGAGGGGCAGTTCTGCAGGAAGTTAGCCGGTGTACGAGCTGGATGCCCGGCTGGGTGGTGTACATCTTCATGCTGATGCCGGTCTTGTCACTGGACGCCCAGGCGCAGAGGCTCTGGCTGGCACCCCGGGGCCGGTCGAGGACATAGCAGTGGTCGAAGCCGCCGCCCGCCATGGTGGTCTGGTAGAAGCCGGTGTCGAGGTCGCGTCCCAGAGGCTTTCCGGTGCGGAAGTCCATCGGCGTACCGTCCACAGGCAGGATCTTGCCCGTGGGGCAGGTCTCGTTGTTGCCCTCGAGGTAGTTGGAAGCGTAAATGCGGAGCTTCTGGCCCAGCACATTGCCGCCGCCGTCGAGGTTGAAGTAGGTGTGGTTGGTCAGGTTGATGATGGTGTCCTCGTCAGTGGACACACGGTAGTCCATCCGCAGGGTGTTGTCCGGCGTGAGGATATACCGCACACTGACCTTCAGATTTCCGGGGAAACCGTCTTCGCCCGCCGGGCTTTCGGTCTCCATCAAAAGGGTGTCGCCGAACATCTTCACATCGTAAATTTTGCGGGGGAAGGTGCCGTGCAGGTGATTTTTGCCATTGTTGGCTTCCAGCTTGTAGGTCTTGCCGCTGAGAGAAAATTCCGCATTTTCAATGCGGTTGGCGTACCGGCCCACGAACGCACCGCAGCAGGTGCTGCCGGATGAGTTGAAATCCGCCTCATAGTCGGCGAGGGTGTCGTGCCCGACGACCACATCCACCAGACCCGTTTTTGTAGGGACGAAGAGATTTTTGATCACACAGCCATAGTTCAGCACGCTGATCTCAAGTCCACCGGGATTGGAGATGATGTATTCATCCACCTTATCACCGTTTTGGGTCACACCAAAGGGCTTGGAGCGGAACTGTGCCATAAGGCTCGCCTCCTTCTTCATTATTTTCGGTCAGGGCAGCGCAGCCCCGGCCTCATCCATAACTATGATTATAGCACAGTTTTCCAGCCTTGTGTGAGAATGATTTTAGATTTATCTTCCAAAATTTCGAGAGATTTTTTGGACATATTGCGAAACACCTTTCATCTTAAAAGGCTCTCCCTTTGGGAGAGCTGGCGCGAAGCGCCTGAGAGGGCAAGGACGCTGATAAAAAACTTCGAGTGCGGCGATGGCTCGCTCTGACAAAAAGTCTGCTTATCGCTGCATAGCGGCTCTATCTTACCGGGCTTGCCCTCTCCGTCACCTTCGGTGACACCTCTCCCAAAGGGAGAGGCTTTGCCCTCACGCAAAAAAGAGACTGCCGCGCTGCGGCAGTCTCTTTTGCGTTTCAATGTAAAGGTCACGTCTCCGGCTGAGCCTCGGCGGCGTTCGACTGCGCGATATACTCGGCGGCATCGTCGGGGATGTCATCCATCCTGTCGTCACCCACATCGACCACCAGCGGCGGCTTCTTGAAGAGGATGTCGTAGAGGATGGGGACGATGTACAGGGTCATCAGGGTGGCATAGCTCAGGCCGCAGATGATGACGATGGCCATGCCGCTCATGAGCTGGCTCGCCATATCGTTGCTGAACACCATCTGCAGCATGGCCAGAACGGTGGTCAGGGTGGTCATGAGGATAGGACGCATACGGGTCTTGCCGGTGGCGACAAGGGCCGCACGGCGCTCCAGACCGCCCAGACGCAGCTGGTTGGCGTAGTCCACGAAGACGATGCCGTTGTTGACGACGGTACCCATCAGGACGATGAAGCCCATCAGGGAGATCATGGTCAGCTGCTGGCCGGTGACCAGCATGCCCAGCAGGCCGCCGGTGAAGGCCAGCGGCACCGTGAACAGGACGATGAAGGGGGACAGCAGGCTCTGGAACTGAGCCACCATGACCAGATAGACGAAGGGCAGGGCCAGAGCCATCCACTGCACCATCTCATCGACCATCATGTTGACGGTGGAGGACTCGCCGTCCAGCGAGAAGGAGCAGCCCTCGGGCATCTCATCGGTGAGGGCGAAGGCGTCCAGCTTCTTCTGCAGCACGCGGGACTGGACCGTGGTGTTGTAGCCGTCCAGCGTGTCTGCCGTCACCGTGATGTAGCGGGTCTGGTTCTCGCTGGTGATGGAGTCGGGGGCAGTACCCGTCGTCCAGGAAGCAATATCGCCCAGCGTACAGGTACCGGTGGTGATGGTGCCGGTGGCGTCCATGACGCTGGTGGTGAAGGTCATGTCCATCATGTTTTCCTTGGTCACAGGGTCAAGGTTGTCGCTGATCTGGACTTTCATGGTGGAGCCGTCCACGGTGACGGGGGTCTCCGCCGTCGTGGTGGTAGTGAGCTTGGCGGCGATCTGCTGGTAGACCTGCGCAACCGTCAGGCCATAGGCGCGGACCTTGTCGCGGTCGATGTCCAGATTGATGGTCGCATCGCCCTGGCCGAGGCCGGTGGCGGCATTGGTGAAGCCCTCGGTGTCGTTGACCATCTGGACGACCTTATCGCCCAGTGCGGTAATGGTATCGGCGTCGGGGCCGTAGATCTTGACAGAGAGGCCGCTGCTCAGCTGGCTGGTCAGGTCCTGCATACCGCTGATCTCGACGGTGCCGGTGCAGTTCTCGACGCTGGCCACCGCATCGTTCAGGGCCTGCTCCACAGCGGCGATCTTAGGTGGAGGAGAGGGACTCGTCCAGCATGACGTTGAACTGGTAGCTGCCGTAGCTGTTGGCGGCGCTCAGCAGGTCGGTGATGGCGCTGGGCAGACCCAGCTGGCCGATGTCGATGCCGGCCACAGTGGTATCGGTGGTGACGCCCACCTCTTCCACACCGTCCACGGCCATGACGGCCTCGACGACCTGTCCGGCCACACCGTAGGATTCCTCCTTGGTCAGGCCGTCGTCGGTGGAGAGGGCGATGGTGGCCTCATTGCTGGAAATTTCGGGCAGAAGGACGACGCCCATGGAGAAGACCTTCCAGCCGCAGAAGACCAGCAGAACGACAGCGGCCAGCAGCGGCAGAGCGCGGTGCTTCAGGCACCACTCGAGGCTGTGGGCATACTTATCCTGAATTTTTTCGAACCAGACCAGACGCTTCGGCTCAGCCTTTTTCAGGACGGTGGAAGCAGCGGCAGGCACGACGGTGATGGCCACGAGGAGAGAGGCCATCAGGCAGTAGCCGATGCACATGGACATGGGCTGCAGCAGGCTGCGCACCGTGCCGGAGGCGAACACCACCGGCAGGAAGACGCAGACCGAAGTAAGGGTGGAGGCCACCACCGACATACTCACCTGACGAGCGCCCTGCACGGCGGCGCGGGCCGCCGGTACGCCCCGGCCCCGCAGACGGTAGATGTTCTCGATGACGACCACCGAGTTATCCACCAGCATACCGACGCCCAGCGACAGGCCCGCCAGCGTCATGATATTCATGTCGAGGCCGGTGAAGTACATCAGAGCGACGGCGAACAGGACAGACAGCGGGATGCTGACGCCGACCACGAGGGTGGGCTTGATGTCCTTCAGGAAGATGGCCAGCACGATGATGGCCAGCGCGGCGCCCACCAGCATACTGCTGATGATGCTGTTGACGATGATGGTGATGTAGTTGCCCTGGTTGGACAGGACGACGACGTGAAGGTCAGAATACTGAGCCTGCAGCTCCTTGAAGGCCTTCAGGCAGCCGTCCGAGACGCTGCTGGCGCTGGAGGTGGCGTTGCGGAAAATTTTCAGCACCACGGCCCGCTCCCCGTTCAGGCGGGTGTAGCTGGCCTCGGCGTTGTCGATGACGGCCACGTCGGCCACATCGGAGAGGCGGACATCGCCGAAGCCATCGACGTGGAGCAGAAGTGCGCCCTCGATGTCCGAAACGCTGTCGTACTCTTCGCCGACCTTCAGCAGCCAGGACTCGCCGCTCTTATCGGCGACGTAGCCGGCAGGCATCGAGAAGTTCTGGGCGTAGATGAGCTGGGCGAGGGTCTTGATGTCCAGCTGCTTGGCCACATCGGCGCTGGCAAGGGCCTTTTCCTTGGTCTCCTCGTAGAGCTGCTTGGCGTCTTCCAGCTGGTTTTCGTAGTCCTTCAGCTTCTCCCGGGCCTCGGTGAACTGCATATAGGCGCTGAGCTGCTGGCTGGAATAGTTGCCCAGAGCGACGGAGAACTGGTTCATCAGGCCGGGGACATTATCCATGGCTTTGATGACCTCGTCCAGAGTCTTATAAATGGTGCTCAGGCTGTTGGAGACTTCCAGCTCGTCGGCAAGGTCGGAGACGGTGCCGTCGCTGGTACCCAGACGGCCCTGCAGCTCCTGCAGAGCGGCGGTGAGCTTATCGGTGATGTCGCGCAGCTCGCCGACGATCTCGATGAGGGAGTCGATGTCCCGCATACCGGTCTGGTTGAACTGGTCCACGACCCGCTGCAGGCCGTCGCGGACGTCGATGAGGGCCTGCTGGATCTCCGGCTCATTGACCACGCCGATGAGCTGGTTGATGCTGCTCAGCAAAGCCTGCGCCTGGTCGCGCACGACGGTGACGGCGTCGGCCACCTCCGTACCCATCTGGGCCATGACGGTGTCAGAGACCGTGTCGCCAAAGTTTTTCAGCTGTTTTCGTACTCGGCACGGCCTGCGGCAATCTGGGCCTCGGCGTCATCGAGCTGGGCGCGGGCATCGGCCAGCTGGGTGTCGATGAGTTCCAGCAGGCGGGCGTTCACTTCGTCTATCTTATCCTGATTCAGCTGCACCTGCACCATCTTTTCGATGAGGCCGTTGGCCGACACGCTGGAAACGCCGCCGGTGCGGCCCACATAGGGCACGAGGGTGTTATCCACAAAATCCGACAGATCGTAGACATCGCTGCCCTCCCGGCTGACAGCCACCGTCATAAAGGCGTTCATGTTCAGGCTGTACTCGATGATGGAGGGGGTCAGACAGGTGCCGGGCAGACTGGACGCGGTCTGGTCCACCTTGTTGGAGGTCTTGACCATCGCGCTGTTCATGTCGGTGCCTTCGGCGAATTTCATGAGCAGAAGGCTATAGTTTTCTGCCGAGGTCGCCGTGATGCTCTCGACGCCGGACACTGTACCCAGCGCGTTCTCCATCACATCGGAGACTTCTGACTCCACACGCTCCGGGCTGGCACCGGGGTAGACGGTGACCACCATGAGGTATGGCGTGCTGATGTCGGGCAGAAGGTTCGTCTGCAGGTTCGTGATGGACACGAAGCCCAGCAGCAGGACCATGATGACCGCAACAAGGATGGTGAACGGCTTTTTGACACTGAATTTTTCCATGATTTCCTATCCATTTCTTTTTTATGCCGCCGCGCGGCAAAAGGTACGCCGCAACCACGGCAGCACCCTCTGAACGCTTCTTATCGTTCTTATTATACACGAGGGAATCTCCCTTGCAATAGTCCTGAAGTTAATATTTAACAAAACTTTCCTTAAGCCACCTTGGTTTAGGAAGTCCATGGGAAGATCCCGGCTACTTTCTTGCCATATTTCGTGGAAATACGGGCCGGATTATGCTATACTAGAATGCAGAATGGAATTTTATCGCAATTTCAGGCACAGCGCCTATCCAGACTGCATAAGGCCCATGTTCCGGGCTTATATACGTTCGATACGACCCCAAAGAGGAATGCTATGAAGAAAGTTATATCCGTCCGTTTCAAGGACAACGGCAAGACCTATTATTTTGACCCCGCAGACACCCCCATCAAGACCGGCGACTATGTTATCGTCGAGACGGCCCGGGGCGTGGAGTGCGGCGAAGTGGTGCAGGGCGTGAAGGAGATCGCCGACTCTGCTGTCCCCAAGGCCCTCAAGCCCATCACCCGGATGGCCGACAGCGTGGATGTGCGCCGGATGCGCCAGAACCGTGAGGACGAAAAGCGCGCCTACCACACCTGCCAGGAGTGCATCGCCCGCCACGGGCTGGAAATGAAGCTGGTGGAGGCCGAATACACCCTCGACCGCTCCAAGATCATGTTCTATTTCACCGCCGATGGCCGTGTGGACTTCCGTGAGCTGGTCAAGGACCTGGCCGGCATCTTCCACACCCGCATCGAGCTGCGCCAGATCGGTGTGCGCGACGAGAGCAAGATGATCGGCGGTCTGGGCATCTGCGGCCAGCCCTTCTGCTGCAGCCGCTTCCTGAAAGACTTTCAGCCCGTCTCCATCAAGATGGCAAAAGAGCAGGGTCTTTCCCTCAACCCGACCAAGATCAGTGGTGCCTGCGGCCGCCTGATGTGCTGCCTGGCCTACGAGGAGAGCGCCTACGAGTACCTGAACAGCATCATGCCCATGGTGGGCAGCACCGTCCGCACCCCGGACGGCCTCGGCACTGTGCTCGAGGTCAACCCCATCTCCGGCTATCTGCGGGTGCGCTGCGGCACCGAGGCCTTCGCGCCCCGGTACTATAAGGTGAGCGTCTGCGAGTATATCTCCGGCGGCAAGCGCGCACCCCGCCGCCCCGACCCGGACGACGATTATTCCGGTGTGCGCAATCCCGCCCCGGTGGTGGCTTCGGCCAACGCCGACGGCACCTCGTCCTGCCCCGGCTGCGGCAGAAAAGATAAAAAATAAGAGGCTGGAAATGGCAGGGTCTCTGAACGGTTAGTCTGTTAAAACTAACTTTGCTTCGTGATTTTCGCCAAAAAACCTCTTCAAATTTCTCCAAAAGTTAGCCTGTGCTTTTGTGCAACCCACCAAAAAACGAAAAATTGCTTTTGGGCGGGCACGGTTAGTCTTGCCTTTTTGAAACGGCTTTGTTAAAATGCAGTCAAGGATACGATTTCCGAGGGGTCTGCCAGAGCCGTGCAGGGGCAGATTTCTTCATAAATACTGAGCACGGGGAGATAAAGGAGAGTTCTATTATGGCACACAAGGTTTCTGACGCATGTGTTGGCTGCGGCGCTTGCGAGGGCGCTTGCCCCGTTGGTGCAGTCGCTGTTGAGAACGGCGTTGCAGTTGTGAACGCAGACGCTTGCATCGATTGCGGCGCTTGCGAGGGCGCTTGCCCCACCGGTGCTATCACCGCTGAATAATTTTTAGCAGATAGCGCGCGAATAACGCATCAAAAGCAGCAGACCTGCCAGGCGGGTCTGCTGCTTTTCTTTCTTGCATAATTTTTTCATCTTTCGGGACACAATATTTTGTCGGAGGATTTCGGCTGGGCGTATGGAACATTCTACCGAGATTTTGTATAATAAAACAGAAGTATACTGCTCCGCCGTCCACCGGTTCGGCTCGGACGCGCTTTTGCTGGCCCGCTTCTGCGAGCCGCGGCGCAGCCAGAAGGCGGCAGACCTGTGCTCCGGCTGCGGCATCGTGAGCCTTGAGTGGTACGACCGGGGCCATCGCGGCCCCTGCGCCGCCGTGGAATTGCAGCCCGAGGCCAGTGCGCTCTTACAGGAGGCTGTGGCCGCGCAGGGCATCGAGCACATCACGCCCTATCTCGCCGACCTGCGCACCTTCCGGGAAGGGGAGGGCCAGTTCGATGTCTGCGCCTGCAACCCGCCCTACTTTACTGCCGGGCCGCAGAGCACCGACGCGGGCCGTGCCACGGCCCGCCACGAGACGGACTGCACCCTCGAGGATGTCTGCGCCTGCGGTTTCCGCCTGCTGAAGGACGGCGGAAAGCTTTCCCTCTGCCATCGGCCCGAGCGTCTGGCCGAGGTGCTGGCTGTGCTGCGGGCGCACCGCCTCGAGCCGAAGCGTCTGGCCTTTGTGAAGAATAAGCCTGACGCCGCGCCGTGGCGTTTTCTTGTGAAGCCCAGAAAAACCGCCGCACCGGCCTGCGCATCGAACCGGATGTGCTCAGATTACCGCCGGGGCGGCGATGTACGGAGAAGTAAAATAATAACATCAGGGAGGTCAATCATGGCCGGTATTCTTTATATCGTGGCAACCCCCATCGGCAATCTGGACGACATGCCGCCCCGCGTGGCCGCCACCTTCGGCGCGGCGGACTTCGTGGCTGCCGAGGACACCCGCGTGACCATGCGGCTGCTGAACTATCTGGGCCTGAAAAAGCCGATGGTCAGCTACTACGAGCACGCATTGCAGAAGGGCGAGGGCATCCTGCGCCGCATTGAGGCGGGCGAGAACTGCGCCCTCTGCTCTGACGCCGGAATGCCCTGCGTCTCTGACCCGGGCGAGGTCATCGTGCGGGACGCGCTGGCCCGGGGCATCAAAGTCGTGCCTGTCCCGGCGGCGTCCGCCTGCGTGACGGCGCTGGCCGTCTCGGGCCAGGACACCTCCCGCTGGGTGTTCGAGGGCTTTCTGCCTGTGAACCGGAAGCAGAAAAAAGAGCGTCTTGCTGAGCTTCTGGGGGAAAAGCGGACCGTCATCTTCTACGAAGCACCCCACAAGCTGCGCACGACGCTGGACGACCTCGTGAACGCCTTCGGCCCGGAGCGGAGCATCACCCTCTGCCGTGAGCTGACCAAGCTCCACGAAGAGATCTGGAAGACCACCCTCGGGGAGGCGCAGGCCCACTACGCCGCCAACGAGCCGAGAGGCGAGTATGTTCTGGTCATGGCCGGCGCACCGGCCTCCGCAGAGCCGGAAGCAGAACTGACCCTCGAGCAGGCCGCACAGCGCGCCCTCGAGCTGACCGGACAGGGCTTCGGCCCCACTGCCGCCGCCAAGGCCGCAGCCCAGGGGACGCCCTACTCCAAGAGCGAAGTATATAAGGCGCTGCTGACCATCCAGCAGCGCGACCCGGAATAAAATTTGAGGAGGATCCTTTTCCCGTGACGAAACTTCTGATTTTGAGCGACAGCCACAACAGCCGTCTGGCCCTCGAAAACATTCTGGCCGCCGAGGCGGACAGCATCGACGCGCTCATCTTTCTGGGCGACGGCCTGCGCGACCTCGAGCAGGCGCTCACCTTTTACCCCTCTCTGCGGGCCTATGCTGTAGCCGGAAACTGCGATTTCGGTGCGCTGGAGCCGCTGGACGGGCTTGCCGCCTTTGACGGGGTGGTCGTCTTCTACACCCACGGCCATATGTACGGGGTGAAATACGACCTCGACACGCTGGCTGACGCAGCCGCAGCCCGGGGCGCGAACGTCGCCCTCTTCGGTCACACCCACATCCCGGTGGCAGAAGAGCGGGGCGGGGTGTTCCTGTTCAACCCCGGCTCCTGCGGCCGATGCTACACCGGCCCCAACACCTACGGCATCCTGACCCTTGCCGACGGCAAGGTGGTCAGCCACGAGCACAAAGAGGTACCCAAAGCATGAGCATCAACGAGGTGCGCTGGCTGTCCGAGTGCGGCAGCACCAACGCTTACGCGAAAGAGCATTTTGAAGAGTTCGGCCCGGTGGGCGCGGTATACACCACCAATCAGACCGCAGGCCGGGGCCGTCTTGGCCGCAGCTGGGTGAACGCCGAGGGCCGCGCCCTCTATTATACGGCGGTCATCCGGGAGCCGCTGGCCCAGCCTGCCACCCTGCCGCTGCTGGCAAGCCTTGCTGTCCGCGATCAGCTGGCTCAGCGCTACGGCGTGGACTGCCGGATAAAATGGCCCAATGACCTGCTGCTGAACGGCAAAAAGGTCGTGGGTATCCTCTGCGAGAGCGTCAGCTACGGCTACCAGATGCAGGGCCGGGGCATCGTCTGCGGCATCGGCATCAATCTGGCACAGCCCCAGAGCTATTTCGACGCCGCAAACCTGCCCAACGGCACCTCCCTCGAATTGCAGGGCGCGAAAGTGGACCTTGCCGCCGACCCCCAGTGGCTGGCCGAGGCGCTGACGGACTTCGGCTTTGACCGTCCGCTCTACACCTTCGCGCGGGAGGGCTTTGCTCCCTTCCGGGACGAGTACAAGGCGGCCTGCGTCAACCTGGGCCGCCACGTCACCTTCGATTTGCCAAGCGGCGGCACAGGCAGCGGCACAGCCATCGACGTGGACGCCGACGGCCAGCTCATCGTCCGCACCGACAGCGGCGAGGAGAAGGTCTTCACCGGCGAAGTCTCCGTCCACGGCATCTACGGGGCCGTATAAATTTTCCAGCATTCCAGCGCCTCTGCGGGCCGTCCGGCCCCGGGGCGCTTTTCTCTCCTCCCTGCGAAGTTTGTGGAAAACCCGGGTTTTCCCATGGTTTTCCACACATGGTTTTTGCCGGGCAGCGTTTGTGGAAAACTCCTGCGCCAAAAATTCCAGAGGGGAGAGGCGCTTTTGCCCCAAGCGCGAAACGCCGCAGAAAATAAATTTTCGGCCTCGACTTTCTTTTCAAAAAAAGGCTCTGTGACTTCTTTTCTCCCCAGATTTTCCCTCTTTTCCCGTTTTAGAATACATCGTGTATAACCCAAAGCTCAATTTTCTGTGGAAAACTCGGTGGAAAAAGTGGAAAACACTGTGGGAAACCCCACTTCTTTTTCACAAAATCGGTGGAAAACCCAGTGGAAAAAGTTAAAAAATCATTCCAGCCGGGATACTCTTCCGATAACGCACCAAAAGGGAATCCCGCACTTCCCACGGATTTTCTTGAATGGGCCGGGCAAACATGATACAATGAAAGACAGAAAACGGCCCCGGACATGGGCCGCAAAAATTCTTTTCACGGAGGCGTCTGTCTATGAACTGGATCTCCAGCCTTGAGCGGAAATACGGCCGCTTTTGCATCCCCAACCTCATCTCCATCATCGTAGGCGGACAGATTTTAGTCTACGCCATCGAGCTGTTCGTCAACCAATTCATCTCCGTCTATCTCGGCCTGAGCCGGAGCCTGCTGCTGATGGGGCAGGTGTGGCGGCTCATCACCTTCGTCTTTATCCCGTTTTCGGGGGGCGGGCCGCTGAGCGTCATCCTCGGCATCTACTTCACATGGTTCATCGGCACGGCGCTGGAAAAGGAGTGGGGCGATTTCCGCTTCAACCTCTACTTCCTGCTGGGGATGATCGGCACCGCGCTGGGCTGTCTCGTCACCGGCATCCCCGCCGACACCTACTGCCTGTCGCTGTCGCTGCTGCTGGCTTTCGCCATGCTCTACCCCGAGGTGCAGGTGCTGCTGTTCTTCGTCATCCCGGTAAGGGTGAAGTATTTCGGTCTCTTCGCCGCTGCCATGTGGCTGTTCAGCTTCCTGACTGCCGGGTGGCTGTATAAGGTGAGCTATCTGCTGAGTATGCTGGGGTTTGTGCTCTTCTTCGGGCCGCAGGCACTGCGCGGCGTCCGGGCGTGGATACGCCGGGAGCAGTGGAAGCGGAAGAACCGGAGGTGAGCCGCTCATGATGATAGACCGCCTTGCGGGCAACGCAGCCCTGAAAGACAGCGTCCGCCTGATGCTGGGCAGCCGCCGTCTGACCCACAGCGTGTTATTGGTGGGCGAGACGGGCCTGGGCGCGGGCTACGCGGCCCGGTGCGTGGCGGCAGACTATCTTTACCCGGCAGGCGGCGCACCTGCTGAGGCCCTTCTGCGGGGCGAATGCTGCCGTGCCGTGGGCAAAGCCGGCGACCGCGACAGCGGCCGCATCGAGACCGGCGTGGTGCGGGAGGCCATCTCCGTCACCGGCATGGGCTCGGGCGGGCGGTATCTCGTCAGTCAGGTCAAGGCCATGCGCACCGAAATTTTCAATACCAGCCTCTCTGCCGAGGGCCGCGCCGTCCTGCTCTACCATGTGGAGCGGATGAACGAGGAATCCGCCAACGCCCTGCTGAAGGTGATGGAGGAGCCGCCGGAAGGCGTGCTCTTCCTGCTGACGGCAGATTCGCTGGCCGGTGTGCTGCCCACCATCCGCAGCCGCTGCATCAGCTTCGCCGTGGCCCCGGTCAGCCCCGAGGAATGCGCCCGGTGGTGCATCGGGCAGGGCGTGGACAAAAAGCAGGCCCGGCTCTACAGTGAGCTGTTCGACGGCCACATCGGCACAGTGCTTGCCGCCGCCCGGGACGACGCCCGTCGGGAACAGGTGGAAAAGGCCCTGACGCTGGCCAAGGCCGCGGCGGCTCACGACAGCTATGCCGCCGCCGTCCTGCTGGCCGGGTACGAGAAGGACAAGGCCGCAGCAGCGGCCCTGCTGGGCGATTTCCGGGCCGTGGCCGCCGCCGGGCTCCGGGGGTGTGCCAGCACCCCTCTGACGGGTGACGCCGCCCGCCGCGCCCTCTCGTTGGCCGATGCGGCCATTCAGCGGCTCGCCGCGCAGGTGAACCCCAAGATCACCCTTTCTGTTCTTGCAGCGAAGCTTGGATAAAGCAAAAGCTCCCCTTCCGGGGAGCTTTTGCGATTGCTATTTGATCCGATTATCTTTTGCGGGACCGGCTCCGCCGCCGCAGGTTCAGCGAACCGCCGCCGGCCACCATCGTCAGGAAGCCCAGCACGATGAGGATGCCGATGAGCGCGGCCATGAGAAGAAGGGTCGTTTTGGCGTCGGAGCGAAAGTCAGACACATATTCTTTGTGGGTCACAAGGTCCACCGTTCCCATCTCGTAGCCGTCGAGGTAGACGGTGGCCGTACCCAGCACAGCACCCTCCTTGACGGTGGCCGAGGTGCTCTCCGGCACCGAGAACTCGAAGGTCACTTCATCGTCGGCGTGGCCGTAGCCGCTGAGGCCGCTGGCGGCGTAGAGCTCCACGGCTTCCTCCGTGCGGCACTTGGTCAGCGGGACGGTGGTGAGCACCGTCTCCGTGTCCACGAGCTGACGGTCAGAAAAGCTGGAGAAGGCCCAGTCCAAAATCTCCGCACACTCGCGGTAGATGTTGTTCATATCACTGCCCAGCACCACGAGGCCGTAGGTGTGGCCGTCCTGCTGGGCAAAGGTGACGAAGCACCGGCCTGCGAGGGTGGTGAAGCCGGTCTTCATGCCCCGGACATAGTCGCGGTGATAGGCATACTCCGGGTCCAGCATGAGGTTGGTGGACTTGATGGTCCGCTCGTTCTGGTGCAGGTTCGTGGCGGGCAGCGTATAGGTGAGGGTGTTCGCGGCCTGCATATAGGTCTCGTTGGCGTAGCAGGCGGCGGCAATTTTTGCAAGGTCCTCTGCCGTGGAGACGTTGCCGTAGTCGTACAGGCCGTGGACGCAGGAGAAGGTGGTATCCGTGCAGCCCAGCTCCTTGGCGCGGGCGTTCATCTGGGCCACAAAGGCCGTCAGGTCGCCGCCCGAGACGTCGCTGGCGATGACGCTGGCCGCGTCGTTGGCGCTGGCCACCAGCAGACCGTAGAGCAGGTCGATGCGGCGCACCGTCTCGCCGATGCGGAGGTTCATGGTGGAGCCGTTGGCGTTCTGGATGTCCTTGAACTCCTGGGTCAGACTGGTGGGGATGGTGATCTCAGCGTTCATGTCCTTGCCGCTCTCGAGGAAGAGCAGAGCCGTCATCATCTTGGTGAGGCTGGCGATGTAGCGCTGCTGGTCAGAGTTCTGCCTGAGGATGGGCTTGCCGGTATCCAGATTGAAGAGATAGACCGACTCGGTGTCGCTGGCCGTCTGGATGGGCATTTGATAAGCGGCAAACCCGGGCAGGGCGGCGCAGACCATCAGCACCAGCGTGAGCAGCAGCGCCGTGCTCCGGCGCAGGAAGGTGGGTCGATTCATAGGCTTGTCCTCCTTAACATTCAAACATCAGCCAAACACTTTGTGCCAGAATGCACTCAGCCCGTGCTTCTCGGGTTCGGCCTCGGGCTCTGCCGGGGCGGGGTGCAGTTCGGGGCTGGTAAAGGCCCAGTCGAACAGCTCTGCCGCCTCCCGGAAGATATTCTGGGAGTTCGAGCCCAGAATGACCAGCCCGTACGTATGGCCGTCCTGCTGGGCAAAGGTGACGAAGCACCGCCCGGCCTGGGTGGTGAAGCCGGTCTTCATGCCGTGGGCATCGCTGCGGTAATAGCCGCTGCCGGGCTGCAAAAGCTTGTTGGTGGTCGTGACCGTCCGGGCCGGATGCACATTGGTGGCGGGCAGTTTATAGGACATTGTGTCCGCTATCTGGCGGTAGGTCGGGTCCGCATAGCAGGCCAGCGCGATCTTCGCCATATCGCGGGCTGTGGAGTAGTTGCCGCCGTCGTAGAGGCCGTGGGGGCAGGTGAAATGGGTGGCCGTACAGCCCAGCTGGCTGGCCCGGACGTTCATCTGAGCCGCGAAGGCGGCCAGACTGCCGGAGGTATCGACGGCCAGTACGCTGGCTGCGTCGTTGGCGCTGGGCAGGAGCATGGCGTACATCATATCGATGCGGCGCACCGTCTCGCCGGCCTGCAGGCCGATGGTGTGGCCCCGGTTGGCCCGGATGGACTGAAGTTCCGGTGTGAGGCTGGCCGGGATGGTGATGCCGGCACTGAGGTCGGTGCCGCTTTCCAGCACGAGAAGGGCCGTCATCATCTTGGTCAGGCTGGCGACGCAGCGGGGAAGTCGGGGTTCTGCTCCACGAGAGCTTCGCCGGTGTCGGCGTCGAAGAGGTAGATGGATTCCTGCGGGTAGGCGGCCTGAATGGGCATCGCGTAGACGGCGAAACCGGACAGCGCCGCTGTGGTCATGAATGCAGCGGTCAGGACCAGAGCCAGAAGCCGCCGCGCAAAGGGATGAAACTGCATAAATTGATACTCCTTCGGAAGCCTGGGGGCTTCCTTGCTCCGACAATAAGAGCTATAATAAAGAATACCATAAATGAAGCAAAAGAGAAAGGTGGTTTTTCAACAATGATGCTCTCCTTTGGTGGAAAAATGCCCCGGGATGAGGGCGCTGTCTTTGTGGCGGCGAATGCGACGGTGCTGGGCGACGTGACACTGGGCAGGGGCGTGAACATCTGGTACGGGGCTGTACTGCGGGCCGACGAGGGCGCGCTGATCCTGGGCGAGAACAGCAACGTGCAGGACAACGCTGTGCTCCACTGCGACCCCGGCGGGCAGGTCGTTCTGGGCAAAAATGTCACGGTAGGCCACAGCGCCCTCGTCCACGGCTGCACGGTGGGGGACAACAGCCTCATCGGGATGCATGCTACCATCCTCAACCACGCCGTCGTGGGCAAAAACTGCATCATCGGGGCCGGGGCGCTGGTGCCTGAAGGAATGGTCATCCCCGACAACTCGGTGGCGGTAGGCGTGCCTGCCCGGGTCATCAAGACCATCCGGGACGACCAGCTGGCCCACAACATCGAGAACGCAAAAGCTTATGTGGAGATGGGCCGTCAGCACGCGGCACTCGTCAGCCCCTGAAATATACTTCATCAGCTACTTGTTCTTTGCATCGTTCTGCGCTATTATTAGTTCAGGGAACCCTAGTTCCATTCCGCAAATATTTATTGGAGGCAGCTATTATGAGTATTGAGATCTCTCGACGCAATTTTCTGAAAACCGCCGCTGCTTCGCTTATTTTAGCGGGGGGGGGGGTTATTGACCGGCTGTGACAGCAGCAGTGACAGCCCGTTTATGCCGTGCAGCCCGGACGACGTCTTTTATTTTACATCCTCTCAGGCGATCTCCCGGCTTTCCTGCCGCAGCATTATTTCCCGGGAGACGGTGAATGGTCAGAACATGATGGGCATTGAGCTTTTCCTGTACACGGCCAAAAACACCGGCGATTTCAACGCCTCCTGCTTTTCCTGCGAGGTGCCCTATTTCTCCCAGACAAAGCCCCTTACCTGCAAGCTGCTCAAGCTCCATAACCGTGACTCGGGCTCTATCGACATCGGGGAGCAGGTCAGACTGACTCGAGGGAACATTCACTCTGTTACCGCATATTTCCCCTATACAAAGACCTCCGGCCTTGCCTCTAATATCTACACCTTCACCGATGGGGGACAGGCCATCCAGTTCAGGCTCAGCGGCAGCTCCAAGGCCGAGCCCTTCCTGACGACTGGCGTATATGATGTATCCACCGGACAGTGACAGCTCCCGTCTCCAAAAATTTCACAGGCCGATTAACAAATCTTTCACAGGAAAGACATGATTTCAGCCCTTAATTCGGGTATACTATAGCTCACAAGGGTGCGGGGCCGCAACCGCCCTTGCACATGATTCCTCCTCACACCAAAGCAATACCCAACAGCAAGGCCCCTCCGGCGTCGCCGCAAGCGCCAGACGGGGGCCTTGTTGTATCTGGGAAACAGAACGCCCCGCTCAGCACTTCCTGAGCGGGGGCGGTTTTACATATTTACATCATGCCGCGGAAGACAGCCTGTGCGATCTGGAAGTAGAGGATCAAGCTGCAGGCGTCCACGATGGTGGTGATGAAGGGGGTCGCCATGATGGCCGGGTCGGCGCCCAGCTTCTTGGCGGCCAGGGGCAGCATACCGCCCACCAGCTTTGCGAGGATGACGCTGAAGAACAGCGACACGCTGACGACCACTGCGTAGCCGATGACATTGTCATACTGGCCGGCGTAGAGGTAGGTGTACATCAGGTAGATGCGCAGACCGTTGACGAGGCCCAGCACCGCGCCGACGATGGCGGAGACCCGCAGCTCCTTGCCCAGAACTTTGAGGAAGTCGCTGGGCTCCACCTCACCCAGAGCGAGGCCGCGGACCATCAGGGTACTGATCTGGTTGCCGCAGTTGCCGGCGGTATCCATCAGCATGGGCATGAAGGAGACCAGCAGGGGCAGGCTGACGAAAGCCTCTTCGTAGTGGGTCGTGACCATGCCGGTGAAGGTAGCAGAGAGCATCAGGATGAGCAGCCAGGGGATACGCTGCTTGGCGTGGGTCCAGACGCTGGTGCCGAAGTAGGTGGTGGCATCGTCGTCGGGCAGAATAGCTGCCATCTTCTGCATATCCTCGGTGCTCTCATCGGTCAGGACGTCGATGGCGTCGTCGATGGTGATGATACCGACGAACATGCCCTCGTTATCCAGAACAGGCATCGCGGTGAAGTCGTAGCGCTGCATCTCGCGGGCCACGAACTCCTGGTCATCCGTGACCTTCACGGTGACGACATTGTCGTCCATGATGTCCACGATGGGGGTAGAGGGGTCAGACAGCAGCAGGCTGCGGGCCGACACGACGCCCAGCAGGCGGTTGCGCTCCACCACATAGCAGGTGTAGACCGTCTCGGCGTTCTCGCCCTGCTTGCGGATAGCGGCGAAGGCGTCACTGACGGTCATCTCCTGCCGCAGACGGACGTATTCGGGAGTCATCAGGCTGCCGGCAGAGCTCTCGGGGTAGTTCAGCAGCTTGTTCAGACTCTCACGGGTCTGGCGGGACGACTTTTCCAGCACCCGCTTGACCACGCCTGCGGGCATATCCTCCAGCAGGTCGGCGGCGTCGTCAAGGCTCATATCTTCGATGGCACTCACCAGCTCGACGTCGGAGAACGCATTCACGAGGTCGTCGCGGGCCTCATCGGACATATAGGCGAATGCTTGCGTTGCAACGTCCTTTTTCAGCAGACGGAACACCACGAGGCGGTTGTTCTCGTCCAGCTCCTCCAGCAGCTCGGCCAGGTCGGCGGGCTGCTCTTCCTCGGTCACTTCGCGCAGCTTGACGTACTGCTTCTTGACGAGCAGCTTGAGCAGACGGCTCTTGGTCAGCATCTCGGGGTTGGCCTTGACCTCTTCGTCGTTGGCCTCCTCTTTTTCGGCCTCGCGGACGTCCTGCTTGAGGTCTTCGGTGGCCTGCTCATTCAGGTCTTCGGCCAGCTTCTGGCGCACCTCAGCGGGAATATCCGTGGGCAGCTCCTGCACCGGAAGAGCCTGTTCCTCTTCGCGCTCCGGGGTCTTCTTTTCTTCTTCCACTTGTGTTCCTCCTCTTTTCTGTCTCAGGAGGACACAGCCGCATCAACGCAAAAAGCGCCGCTCCTGCGCCGCAGACCCCGGGCCGCACTGCCCATCTGCACGCGCAAAGCTGCGCCTCTTTTGTACGGCAGCCGGACAGCGGATACTCCGCTGTTCAGCGTACAAAAAAGGCGAACGCAGCACCTTTCGCGGTCGCTCCGGCCGCATCATTCCATCGTCTTCGACTATGATCCGGGTCCATTGTCCTGCGTTCACCTCCACAAATTCGTTTTGCTAAGTTTCTTAGCCTATAAGTTTATTATATCTCCACTCAAATGCCCGGTCAACCCTGTAAGGCGTCCATTTCCGGAATATTGACGCAGAAAAAACGCACAGCGCCCTCCCCGGTGCTTGCGGCTTCACCGGAAAGGGCGCTGTGTTTGGATATTGCTTTGGTGTGAGGAGGAATCATGTACAAGGAATCGGTTGCGGCCCCGAATCCTCATGGCTGTAGTATAACAGATTCCGCACCGGATTTCATGAAAAACCTATGAAGAAAGTGTAAAAGACACAAAAATACGCCCCGGACACTGTTTCCAGTGAGCGGGGCGCTAAAAACGGGATCCGTTTTTGACTGCGGCAAGATACCTGCAAGCAGGTCTTATGCAGCAGGCGGGGCAAGGTATCTGCGAACAGACCTTATGCTCCTGACACACGCGAAGTATGCTTTCAAGGACCCTCGCGGGCGCTTTGGTATTTCAGGCTCTGCCCGCCCCGACGCGTTCGGAGGCGGGCAGAGAGTTGAAATCAGTTTGGAGTACAAAGCTCCAGTCTCTGCGTAGAAATAAGCCTGTCATTTCTTCTCTGGCCGGGGCCACAGTTTCGTACTGCTGCGTTGCGCAGTAATCGCCAGCACGGAGCAGCCGCCCTTTCGGGACTAAGGTGCCGCTGCGGCAAAATTCCAGCCAGAATCAAAAGAACTTTGGCTTACTTGTACAGCTCGACCAGGCGGGTCAGATGCTCGTAACGGTCGTTTGCGACCTGCTCGTTGCGAGCGAACAGCTGCTTTGCACGCTCCGGGAATGCACGAGTCAGGCGGCTGTAACGGGTCTCGTTTGCCAGCAGGGCCTGATACTTCTCGGCATCCACAGCCTTGGAGGTCAGGGTGAAGGGGTTCTTGCCCTGCGCCTTGTTGGCCGGATTGAAGGTGAACAGGTTCCAGTAACCAGACTCAACTGCCTTCTTCATCTCGTTCTGGCAATTGGTCATGCCGCCCTTAACACCGTGCAGCTCGCAGGGAGCGTAGCCGATGATGAGGGAAGGGCCGGGATATGCCTCAGCCTCTGCGATAGCCTTGACAGCCTGGTTCATGTTAGCGCCCAGAGCGATCTGAGCAACATAGATGTAACCGTAGGTCATAGCGATCTCAGACAGGCTCTTCTTGCTGATCTCCTTACCAGCAGCAGCGAACTGGCAGACCTCGCCGATGTTGGAGGCCTTGGATGCCTGTCCGCCGGTGTTGGAGTACATCTCAGTATCGAAGACCATGACGTTGACATCCTCGCCGGAAGCCAGGACGTGGTCCAGACCGCCGAAGCCGATGTCGTATGCCCAGCCGTCACCACCGAAGATCCAGATGGACTTCTTGGCGATGAACTCCTTGCTCTTCAGGATCTCAGCGGACTCGGCGCAGCCAGCGGCAGCAGCCTTCTCCAACTCAGCGATCAGAGCCTTAGCGGGGGCATCGTTAGCCTTGGTGTTGTTCTTGGTTGCCATGAACTCGTCAAAGGCAGCCTTCAGCTCAGCAGAAGCCTTGTCAGAACCAGCGACCTCAGCGATGCGCTTGATCAGGTTCTCACGGACGGTCTTCTGGCCCAGATACAGGCCCAGACCGTGCTCTGCGTTATCCTCGAACAGGGAGTTGCACCATGCAGGACCGTGGCCGCTGTCCTTGTTGACAGTGTACGGAGAGATGGAAGCAGTACCGCCCCAGATAGAGGAGCAGCCGGTGGCGTTGGAGATGTACATCTTCTCGCCGAACAGCTGGGTGATCAGACGTGCGTAAGAGGTCTCAGCACAGCCTGCGCAGGAGCCAGAGAACTCCAGCAGCGGCTGGTTGAACTGAGAGCCGATGACGGTGTCGTCTGCGAACTTAGAGGGCTTCTTGGAGATGTTGGCGACGCAGTAGTCGAAGACTGCCTGCTGATCGGCCTGAGACTCCTGAGGAACCATCTGGATAGCCTTGGTGGGGCAGACGGTGACACACTCGCCGCAGCCCATGCAGTCCAGAGGAGACACAGCCATAACGAACTTGTACTCGTTAGCGGGCTTGTTGTCGCGGCTCTTGGTCTGTGCGGGAGCTGCTGCCAGCTCGTCAGCGGTCAGCTGGAAGGGACGGATGGTTGCGTGAGAGCACACGAATGCGCACTGGTTGCAGCCAACACACTTTGCAGCATCCCACTCGGGGACGTTCACAGCGGTGCCGCGCTTCTCGTAAGCGGAAGCACCCTGCTCCCACTCGCCGTTTGCGTTAGCAACGAAAGCAGAGACAGGCAGGCTGTCGCCGTCCATACGAGCGATGGGCTCCATGACGTCGCGGATCTGCTTGACCAGCGCGGGACGGCCAGACAGCTCCTTCGGAGCGGGATCGGCCTCGGGGTTGGACCAGGAAGCGGGGACGTCCACCTTGTGGATGGCGTCAACACCGGCATCGATGGCCTTCCAGTTCATCTCAACGACGTCCTGACCCTTCTTGCCGTAGCTCTTCTGAGCTGCCTGCTTCATGAAGTTGACGGCGTCCTCGATGGGCATAACGTCAGCCAGCTTGAAGAAAGCGGACTGCAGGATGGTATTGGTGCGCTTGCCCATACCGATCTCGATAGCCTTGTCGATAGCGTTGATGGTGTACAGCCGGATGTTGTTGTCAGCGATGTACTTCTTGGCCTCAGCGTTCAGGTGATGGTCCAGCTCCTCATCGTTCCACTGGCAGTTGATCATGAACACGCCGCCGGGCTTGACATCCTGGACCATCTTCATGCCCATGTGGATGTAAGCGGGGTTGTGGCAGGCCACGAAGTCAGCCTGGTTGATGTAGTAGGGGCTGCGGATGGGCTTGTCGCCGAAACGCAGGTGGCTGATGGTCACGCCGCCGGTCTTCTTGGAGTCATACTGGAAGTATGCCTGAACATACTTATCAGTGTGGTCGCCGATGATCTTGACGGAGTTCTTGTTGGCACCGACGGTACCGTCGCCGCCCAGACCCCAGAACTTGCACTCCTTGGTGCCAGCTGCTGCGGTGATGGGAGCGGGCTTGACCTCAGGCAGAGACAGGCCGGTGACATCATCGGTGATGCCGAGGGTGAAGCGCTCCTTCGGCTGATCCTTCTCCAGCTCCTTGAACAGAGCGAAGATGGAGGACGGGGGAGTGTCCTTGCTGCCCAGACCGTAACGGCCGCCGGTCAGGATGACATCATTCTTGCCAGCCTCACGCAGGGTAGCTGCGACATCCAGGTACAGGGGCTCGCCCAGAGAGCCGGGCTCCTTGGTGCGGTCCAGAACTGCGACCTTCTTAGCGGTAGCAGGCAGGACCTTCAGCAGAGCGGAGGACACCCAGGGACGGTACAGGCGGACCTTGATGATACCGACCTTCTCGCCCTTAGCGTTCAGGTAATCGACGACCTCGTCAGCAACGTCGCAGACAGAGCCCATAGCGATCATGACGCGATCGGCATCGGGTGCGCCGTAGTAGTTGAACAGGTCGTAGTTGGTGCCCAGCTTCTCGTTGATCTTGGCCATGTACTTCTCGACGACTGCGGGCAGTGCGTCGTAGACAGAGTTGCAGGCCTCACGATGCTGGAAGAACACGTCGCCGTTCTCGTGGGAACCGCGCATCTTGGGGTGCTCGGGGTTCAGAGCCTTTGCACGGAACTCCTCGACAGCCTCCATGTTGCACATTTCCTTCAGGTCGGCGTAGTCCCACTTCTCGATCTTCTGGTACTCGTGAGAAGTACGGAAGCCGTCGAAGAAGTTCAGGAAGGGGACTTTGCCCTCGATCGCTGCCAGATGGGCAACAGGGGACAGGTCCATAACTTCCTGCACGCTGCTCTCGACCAGCATTGCGAAGCCGGTCTGGCGGCATGCCATAACGTCGCTGTGATCACCGAAGATGTTCAGGGACTGGGTAGCAACGGTACGTGCAGAAACATCGAACACGCAGGGCAGCTGCTCAGCAGCGATCTTGTACATGTTGGGGATCATCAGCAGCAGGCCCTGAGAAGCGGTGAAGGTGGTGGTAACAGCACCCGCACCCAGAGAGCCGTGCACAGCGCCTGCAGCGCCTGCCTCAGACTGCATCTCGACGACCTTGACCTGGTTGCCGAAGATGTTCTTCTGGCCCTGAGCGGACCACTGGTCCACAGAGTCAGCCATCGGAGAAGAGGGGGTAATGGGGTAGATAGCAGCCACGTCCGTGTAGGCATATGCTACATGAGCGGCAGCGGTATTGCCATCCATGGTTTGCTTTGCTCTAGGCATTTTTCTTCCTCCATTCAGAATTTGGTACCTTCTGCGCGGGGCAAACGTCTTTTTACCGGAGCCGGAGAACTCCTTTGAAAAACGTATTGCTCAACTGATAAGCGCCGCACTTCGCCGGAGCCGGAGAACTCCACAAAAGCACACGCTCATCGAGGGCAATAGCCCTGCCCGGGGCCGGAGAACCCCATGAAGGCACTATTGCTCATCTAATATAATAGCAAATTCCGCCGGTAAAGGCAACGCAAACCGACTGTAAAAACACAACAAAAATTCAAGAAATTTTTTAGCGCTTTTTTACAGATGTGTTCTTTGCTGCATCCATGACGGTGTTATGCTCCAAAATCCAGTATCCATGAGGCTTTTTCTTACAAAATTCTAAATTTATAATTGACATTTGTACAGATTCTGCCGTAAACTTTATCTATAGTATCATGCGCCGCACAGCGCAGGGAAGGACAGGCACAAAACGATGGATGCTGCACATTTTGAAAAGACGCTCTCGAGCGAAGTTCTCTTTGAAGGCCGGGTGGTCACGCTGACCAAAGACGTGGCTCTGCTGGAAAACGGTGAGACTTCTATCCGGGAGGTGGTCCACCACCACGGCGGGGCCTGCATCGTACCGTATTTTGAGGACGGCACCCTCTGCATGGTGCGCCAGTTCCGCTACGCCATGCAGCAGGAGCTGTGGGAGCTGCCCGCCGGCAAGCTGGAAAAGGGCGAAGACCCCTTCGAAGCCGCCAAGCGGGAGCTGGGCGAAGAGTGCGGCCTGACCGCCGACCACTACACCCCGCTGGGCGAGTTCTACCCCACGGTGGGCTATGACACCGAGATCATCTATATGTGGGTGGCCACCGGCCTGCACACCACCCAGATGCATCTGGACGACGACGAGTTCCTGACGCCCGACCGCATCCCGCTGGCAAAAGCCTACGAGATGGTCATGAGCGGCGAGATCAAGGACGGCAAGACCATCGCGGGCGTGCTCAAGCTCAAGGCGCTGGTGGACGAGGGCAGGCTGTGATACTCTACGAAGATACAGCCCTCGTGGTGGTGGACAAGCCCGCCGGGCTTTCCAGCGAGGACGGCGTACCCGCCGCCCTTCGGAAGCTCTGGGACAGGCCCGACGCCTATGTGGGCGTCATCCACCGGCTGGACACCGGCGTGTCGGGTCTGATGGTCTACGCGAAGACCCCGCAGGCAGCCGCCGCCCTCAGCCGTCAGGTAACGCAGAGCCAGCAGGTTTATGCCGAACAGGATGGCCGGGCCGAGCCTGACGCCAGTACGCCGACCGCGCCGCCTTTCGTGAAACAATACCGCGCCCTCATCGCAGGCGGGCCGGACGAAAAGCTGCCCGCCGAAGGCGTCCTGCGGGACTACTTATTCAAGGACAGCCGGAAAGGCCGTGTTTTTCCGGTGAGCCGTCCGCGCAAGGGCGTGAAGGAGGCTGTGCTGGAATATCGCATTTCTGCCTCTGCCCCGGACGGCAGCGCCAGCCTCGCGGACATCACCCTCCACACCGGGCGCACCCACCAGATACGGGTGCAGTTTGCATCCCGCCGCCACCCACTCTGGGGCGACGGCAAATACGGCAGCCGCATCAAGGGAGACATCGCGCTCCAGAGCGCACGGCTCCGCTTCATCCATCCCGACACCGGAAAGGTAATGGACTTCCGCCTCCCGGTCCCCGGGACATGGCCCGCTTGGGGCATCAGACAGGAAAACGACAATGGAACAACAGTATAAAACAGATTCTGAAATATACGCCGTCCTCGAGCGGGAGATCATCGATTTGACCCTCCGGCCCGGCTGTTCGCTGAGCGAAAACCCGCTCTGCAACCGCTTTGGCGCGCCCCGCTCCCTCATCCGGGTGGTGCTGCAGCGGTTACAGGAGAACGGGCTGGTGAAGATCGTGCCTTACAAAGGCACGACTGTCACCCGGCTGAACCGGGACATCGTGGACGAGCTGATCTATGAGCGCATCGCGGTAGAGGCCCGGGTCCTGCGGGACTTTGCGCCCCACTGCACACCGGAGCACCGCGCCCTCATCCGCCAGCGTGCCGCCGCCTACGACGAGCTGGCCAAGGCCGAGACGCTGGACTTCAACCGCCTTTATGAGGCTGACACCCGGCTCCACGAGACGTGGTTCTCTGCCATGGGCAAGATGTATCTCTGGCGGACGCTGCAGAATGCCCACGCCGACTACAGCCGCTTCCGGATGCTGGACACCCTGACCACCGGCGGGCTCGCCGAGGTGGTGGCCGACCACCACAATCTCATCGACGCCATCGAGCGGTGTGACCTCGCGGCCTTTGAGCCGCTGGTGGAACGCCACCTCTACGGCGGCATCCGTCGCCTTGGCAGTAAGCTCACCGAGGAATACGCCGATTATTTTGAATGATGTTCCATGGGGAGCAAAAAAGCGCCTCTGCACAAATGTGCAGGGGCGCTGCTGTTGTTCTCAGCCCATCATGCCGGAGATGAAGATCTCCAGACCAATGCCGATGAGGATGACGCCGCCGAGGACGGAGGCTTTGCCGGAGAGTTCGGTGCCGAACTTTTTGCCGATGGCAAGGCCGGCTTCACAGATGAAGAAGGTGACGATTGCCACGATGAGGGAGCAGACCAGTGCCATGAACCAGCCGTACTCCGAGATGGTGAAGCCCACCGACAGCGCGTCGATGCTGGTGGCGACGCCCTGCATGAAGAGTGCGCCCGCGCTCAGCTCAGCGGCTTCCTCGGCCTCTTCGCCCTTGATGCCCTCCATGAGCATTTTACCGCCGATGTAGCCCAGCAGGATGAGGGCGATCCAGGGGATGAGCTTCTCAAAGGAAGAGAACAGCTCCACGATGGTGTGGACGCAGACCCAGCCCGTCATGGGCATGACGGCCTGAAAGATGCCGAAGGTGCCTGCGATCTGGGCGCCCCTGCGGCGGGACATCTGAGGGTCATGCAGACCGTTTGCCATCGAGACGGAAAACGCATCCATGGCAAGGCCCACACCCAGCAGGGCGCTGTTGAAGAAAAACAAAAAACTCCATTCCATAACGATGCCTCCTGATTTGACCGGAATTGGCGGGCAGACAAAAGACCCGGGATCGGCGCGCATTTCGCCAATTCCGGGTCGGATTTTTACAAACTGACTCTATGTGGAATGGGCGTGGTACTCGCACCAAAGCACATGAGTCTCGCAAATGAAAGCAAGCCAGACAGCCGCCCGGGCCGTCATTGTGTTGACTTGCTGCGCTGCCTGCAAAACAGCGCCTGCTACTCCCCCATGAGGATCTTTCCTGTTGTCCGGCTATCGTACCACACAAACAGCGGATTTGTCCAGTATAACCGTGATTTTTTGCAAAAACCTGCGGGAGAGCGCCGCAGAAAGCGTGTACTCCCCCGCAGGGTCAGTTTATGTGTGGAAATGAGGTTTATTCCTCGTCGCCGGTGTCAGCCTCGGGAGCTTCGGCGGCCGATGCCTCATCGGCTGCTTCCATCTCCGCCAGCTGCTCGGCAGTGGGCTCGTCCTCGGTGTCGGCCTCGATGCTCTCGGTCTGTGCCTCGTCGTCGTGGTCGGTGCGGGCCAGCACCATCACCTTATCGTTCTCGCCCAGACGCATGACCCGGACGCCGGAGCCGTAGCGGCTCTGGACGGGGATCTCGTTGGCGTGCAGGCGGATGATGATGCCCTCCTGGCTGCTCAGCAGCACATCGTCGATGTCGTCCACGATCTTGACGGCTGCCACCTTGTCCTTGGAGGCGTCGTAGTTGCGGATGCCCTTGCCGCCGCGGGCGGTGATGCGGTAGGTGTCGATGTCAGAGCGCCGGCCCTTGCCGTTTTCGGTGACGGTGAGCACCGTGCCGCCCTCGCGGCAGATGCAGACGCCGACGACCTCGTCGCCCTCGGCCAGCTTGATGGCGCGGACGCCGTGGCCGCCGCGGCCCATCGGGCGGGCGTCGGCCTCGTTGAAGCGGATGGCCTGACCGTTGCGGGTAGCCACGATGAGCATATCATTGCCGGTGGTCAGGCGGGTCCATGCCAGCGCGTCGCCCTCGTTGAGCGCAATGCCGATGAGGCCCGTCTTGCGGATGTTGGCGTACTGCTCCAGCGGGGTGCGCTTGATGAGGCCCTGCTTGGTGACCATGGTGACGAAACCGCCCTTGTTGTCCCCGTCCTTCGGGTAGCAGAGCATGTTGGTGACCTTTTCGCCCTCGGCCAGCTGCAGCAGGTTGACGATGTTGCTGCCCTTGCTGGTGCGGCTGCCCTCGGCGATGGTGTAGCCCTTGATGCGGAAGAGGCGGCCCTTGTCGGTAACGAACAGGACATAATCATGGGTAGAGCCCACGAACATCTCCTGCACGATGTCCTCTTCCTTCCGGGTCATGCCGGAGATGCCGCGGCCGCCGCGCTTCTGGGCCTGATAGGTGGCCTTGAGCTGGCGCTTGATATAGCCGGCCTCGGTGAGGGTGTAGACGCACTGCTCCTCGGCGATGAGGTCTTCGATGTCCACTTCGCCGGTGACGGACTGGATCTCGGTGCGGCGCTCGTCGCCGAAGCGCTTTTTCATGTCCAGCAGTTCGTTCTTGACGATCTCCAGCACCCGGGCGTCGTTGGCGAGGATATTCTCCCAATCCTCGATCTTAGCCTGCAAGCCGGACAGCTCTTCCTCGATCTTGAGGATCTCAAGACCAGCCAGACGGCCCAGCTGCAATTTCACGATCGCGTCGGCCTGCGGGTCGTCGAAGCCGAACTGCTCCATGATCGCGGCCTTTGCCTCGGCCATGCCGCCCTTGCAGGCGCGGATGGTAGCGATGAGCTCGTCCACGATGTCGGTGGCCTTCTTCAGACCCTCGAGGATGTGGGCGCGCTCCTTGGCCTTCTTCAAATCATACTGCGTGCGGCGGCGGACGACTTCATCCTGGAACTCGACGTACTTCTGTATCATCTGTTTCAGGGTCATGACCTTCGGCACCTTATGGTCGATGGCCAGCATGATGACGCCCACAGTATCCTGCAGCTGGGTGTACTGGTACAGCTGGTTCAGGATGACCTGCGCGTTGGCGTCCTTGCGGATGTCCACCACGATGCGCATCCCCTTGCGGTTGGTCTCATCGTTCAGGCCGGTGATGCCCTCGATGCGCTTGTCCTTGACCAGCTCTGCCATGTTCTCGATGAGACGGGCCTTGTTGACCATATACGGGATTTCCGTAATGATGATCTGGGTACGGCCATTCTTGGTCTCTTCGATGGCAGCACGGCCCCGCAGAGTAATTTTGCCGCGGCCGGTGGCGTAGGCGGCGCGGATGCCGCTTCGGCCCATGATGATGCCGGCAGTGGGGAAGTCCGGTCCCTTGATGTGCTCCATCAGGCCGGGCAGATCGATGTCGGGGTCCTCGATATAGGCCACGCAGCCGTCGATGACCTCACTGAGGTTGTGGGGCGGGATGTTGGTGGCCATACCGACGGCGATGCCCTGACTGCCGTTGACCAGCAGGTTGGGGAAGCGGCAGGGCAGGACGCTGGGCTCTTTCTTCGTCTCGTCGAAGTTGGGGTCCCAGTTGATGGTGTCCTTGTCGATGTCGGTCAGCATCTCGACCGCCATACGGCTCATGCGGGCCTCGGTGTAACGGTAAGCAGCCGGGGGGTCGCCATCGACCGAGCCGAAGTTACCCTGACCATCCACCAGCGGGTAGCGCAGGGAGAAATCCTGTGCCAGACGGACCATGGCGTCGTAAACGGAGGCGTCGCCGTGGGGGTGGTAAGAGCCCAGCACCGCACCGACGGTATCCGCCGACTTGCGGTAGGGATGGCTGGGGTCGTTGCCGCGTTCGTGCATGGTGTAGAGGATGCGGCGGTGGACGGGCTTCAGGCCGTCACGCACATCCGGCAGGGCGCGGGCCACGATGACCGACATGGAGTAATCCAGAAACGCCGTTTCGATCTCCTTCTTGACGTCCCGGATGATCATCTTGGTACCGCTGCCCGGTATCATCACATAATCTTCTTCCATTGTTTCCTCCAATTACACGTCGAGCTTTGCGTACTGGGCGTTGGTCTCGATAAAGCGGCGGCGGGGCTCCACCTGATCGCCCATCAGGATGGTGAACGCCTCATCGGCCTTTTCGGCATCCTCGATGGTGATGCGGACGATGACGCGGTTGTCGGGGTTCATGGTGGTCTCCCAGAGCTGCTCCGGGTTCATCTCACCAAGGCCCTTATAGCGGTTGATCTTCGCGCCGGGCATCTCCTGCGAGAGCAGGGCCATTTCGGCGTCGTTGTAAGCGTATTTGATGGTGCTGCCCTTCTGCACCTTGAACAGCGGGGGCTGTGCCACATAGACATGGCCCTGCTCGATGAGGGGGCGCATATAGCGGAAGAAGAAGGTGAGCATCAGGGTGCAGATGTGAGAACCATCGACATCGGCATCGGCCATGATGAACACTTTGTCATACCGCAGCTTGGAAATATCGAACTCGTCGCCGATGCCGCAGCCCAGTGCCAGCACGACAGGCATCAGCTTGTCGTTGCCGTAGATGCGGTCGGCGCGGGCCTTTTCGACGTTGAGCATCTTGCCCCACAGGGGGAGGATGGCCTGAATGGCCGAGTCACGGCCCATCTTGGCCGAGCCGCCTGCAGAATCGCCCTCGACGATGAAGATCTCGGTGCGGGTGGGGTCTTTTTCGCGGCAGTCTGCCAGCTTGCCGGGCATCCGGCTGGTCTCGAGGGCGCTCTTGCGGCGCACCAGCTCACGGGCCTTCTTGGCGGCGGCGCGGGCGCGGGCGGCCTGGGTGGCCTTCTCGAAGATGGCCTTGGCCACGCCGGGGTTCTCCTCGAAGAACTCCATCAGCTTGGAGTAGACCATGTTGGAAACGAGGGTGCGAATTTCCGTATTGCCCAGCTTTGCCTTGGTCTGTCCCTCGAACTCGGCCTCCTGCAGCTTGACGGAGATCACGCAGATGAGGCCCTCACGGACGTCAGCGCCGGAAAGGTTCTCGTCCTTGTCCTTCAGCAGGCCGTGGCTGCGGCCATAGTCGTTGAAGACGCGGGTGAGGCTGCTGCGGAAGCCCTCTTCGTGGGTGCCGCCGTCGGGGGTGTTGACGTTGTTGGCGAAGCTCAGCAGCAGCTCATTGTAGCTGGAATTATACTGCAAGGCGATTTCTGCCATGCCCCGGTCGGTCTGACCCTTGAGATAGATGACGTTGGGGTGGAGCACCTCGAGGTCGCGCTTCTCGCCCAGATAGGTGACGAAGCTCTTGATGCCGCCCTCGTAGCACATGACCTCGGTGCGGTAGGTGGGCTCGCCCTCCTTGCCGTCCTCGAGGACGGGGGTGTAGAGCTCGCGCTCGTCGGTCAGGGTGATCTTGACACCGGCGTTCAGGAAGCTCTCTTCCCGCAGGCGCTTTTCCAGCGTTTCGAAGTTGTAGACGGTGGTGTCCTTGAACATCTCCGGGTCGGGCTTGAAGGTGACGCGGGTGCCGGTGACACTGGGGTCCACGGTGCCGATGCACTTCAGCGGGCCGTCCGGGTCGCCGCGGCGGAAGGTCTGCTCGTACTCGCGGCCGTCGCGGCGGACGTTGACGGTCAGCCACTCCGAGCAGGCGTTGACGACGGACGCGCCGACGCCGTGCAGGCCGCCGGCCACCTTGTAGCCGGAGTTCTCGCCGCCGAACTTGCCGCCGGCGTGGAGGATGGTATAGACGACGGTGACGGCAGGCAGACCGGTATCAGCCTGGATGTCCACGGGGATGCCGCGGCCATTGTCCGTAACCTGAATGATGTCGCCCTTCAGGATCTTGACCTCGATGTGGTCGCAGTAACCGGCCAGAGCCTCGTCGATGGCGTTGTCCACGATCTCGTACACCAGATGGTGCAGGCCGCGCTCGCCGGTGGAGCCGATATACATACCGGGGCGCTTGCGCACTGCCTCCAGGCCTTTCAGGACCTGGATCTCGCTGGCGTTGTATTCATGGTCCGTCGCAGTTTCTGCGTTGGTACTGGTAATGATTTCCTCTGCCATTTCCTTTCTCCCTTTTGTTTTGTTTCGTTTTTTCGTTACTATTTGTAAAAGCGATCAATCGCTGGTTGGCTTATTCCAGTTTCATCTCCGTGCGCCGTTTGAGCGCAGCCGGCGACAGCTCCGAGAGATAGATCGTATCCACCGGCGAATCTGCCAGCACATAGCTCTGGGGCAGCTCATCGGACAGGCTCACCACCGCCCCGTTTTTCTGGGCGTAGTTCAGAAACTCCCGCCCCCGGGGTGAGATGGTCGTCGTTTCCAGATTGAAGATGCCGATGATGTCCCGGTCGTTCAGGACATAATCGCGGCCAAGGTGTACATACATTGCATCACACTTTCGTCAGCACGCCGCCGTTCATCCGGTAGACCTCGCCGTCCGTTTTGAGGAAAGCGGTGTCGTCGCAGCTGGTCACGAAGGTCTGCTTTTCCCGCATCCGGGTGAGCAGATACTGCTTGCGGCCATCGTCCAGCTCGCTGAGCACGTCGTCCAGCAGCATCACCGGGTGTTCGCCCGTGATGGAGGCAGCTGCGGCGGCTTCGGCCATTTTCAGGCTGAGCACGACGCTCCGTTGCTGTCCCTGACTCGCATACACTTTTGCAGGCTGACCATCCAGAAGAAGGTCCAGATCTTCCCGGTGAGGGCCGCAGAGGCTCTGCCCGGCCGCAGCTCTTCGGGCATTTTCTGCCGCAGAAGCTGGGCCAGACCGCCCGGCTCGAACTGGGACCGCATACCGCAGGCTCAGTGTTTCCGCCCCGCGGGAAAGCTCCTCATAGTTGGCACAGGCCAGCGGGGAGAGGGTCGGCGAGATAGGCTCTGCGCCGCTGCTGGATGGCCTGCCCTGCTGGGCAAGCTCCACATTCAGCACTTCTAATAAGGCCCCGCTTTTCGGCATAAGGCCGTTCCATGCCATTGGAAGAGCGTCGAAGCAGCGCGTTTTTCTGCTGCAAAGCCCGGACATAGCGGCGATAAAGGGTCAGGTAGCCGGGGTAGAGCTGGCAGAGGGCAGCGTCCAGAAATTTCCGCCGCCCTTCCGGCGCGCCCTTCACGAGACTCAGGTGTCCGGGGTCGAAAACCACCGCCGGAAAGCTGCCTGCAAGGCTGGCCGCCCGCTTGACTGCGCCCCCGTTCACCGAGACTGTCCGGCCCGGGCGGGGAGAGTCCGGCGCGCCCACCGTCAGGCGGACGCGGTTCGGCTCTTCCGTTTCCTGCTCTTCCTGCTGTGCGCGGAGGGTGGACGCTTTGAGCACGGCGAAGGGTTCGCCCCGGCGCACCAGCTCTGCGTCCTTGCCGCCCCGGAAGCTCTTGCCGCCGGTGAGCAGCCAGATGGCTTCCAGGAGGTTCGTCTTGCCCTGGCCGTTGTTGCCGCAGATGACCGTCAGCTCCCGGCCCGGCGTCAGGCTGGCCGAGGCGATGTTCCGGTAATTTTCGACTTCGAGAGAGAGCAGCCGCATCAGCCGCCCATCCCGATCTCGATGGTCTGGCCGTCCAGCTCCACGGTATCGCCCGGGCGGCACTTCTTGCCGCGCATGGTGCAGACTTCGCCGTTGACCTTCACGGCCCCGCCCTGAACGAGCTCCTTGGCTTCGCCGCCGGTCTCGCACAGGCCCGCATATTTCAGCAGGGCGTCCAGCTTGATAAATTCGGTATGGATGAGGATCTTTTGCATTTTATTACGCCTCTCAGTCGTTTTTGAAGCGGACGGGCAGGACCAGATACAGGAAGTCATTGCCCTCCACCGGCAGCACTTTCACCGGGCTCAGCGGGCCGCTGATCTCCATCCGCACTTTCTCGGTGCGGGCATTGCGCAGCGCGTCCAACAGGTAGCGGTTGTTGAAGCCGATCTCCACCTCGTCGCCCTCGCACTCGGCATTGAACTCATCGACGACGCGGCCCAGATTGGTCTGGCAGCGGACGACGACTTTACCCTCTGTAAAAGTGATGCGGAGGGGATTTTTTAAACGCTCTGTAATAATCAGAGAAGCGCGCTCGATGGTCTCGATGAACTCCTTGGTGTCGATGGTCACCCGGGTGCGGCTGCCGGCGGGGATGACGTTGTGATAGTTGAGGAACTCGCCCTCGATGAGGCGGCTCATGATGGTGTAGCCGGCGGTCATGAACACGACGTAGCGGCGGTTGGCACAGATGTGGACCGGCTCTTCGTCGTCGTTGGGCAGAAGATGAGACACTTCGGTCATGGTCTTGCTGGGGACGATGATTCGGATGTCCTTGACGGCAGCGACGGGCCGCTCCACGATGGCCAGACGGTAGCCGTCCAGAGCAACGATGGTCATTTTATCCGGCTCTATCTCAAAAAGTTCACCGGTATGCGCAGGTTTTTTCTCATCCTGGCTGACGGCGTAGAGGGTGCGGTCGATCATATCGCGGAGCACGCCGGTCTTGATGGTCAGGGTCTCCTCGGCGCCGGTGTTGGGCAGCTCGGGGAAATCGGTGGCCGACATGGACTGGATCTCGAACTGCGCCACGCCGCTCTGGATGGTGGTTTTGCCATTATCGGTAGACTGGATGGTGATCTGGCCTGCCGGCATCCGGCTGATCATGCTGCTGAGCAGCTTGGCGTTCAGCACGAGCTCACCGGGTTCTTTGACATTGGCTTCGATGGTGGTCACGATGCCCATTTCGAGGTCGTAGCCGGTGAGGGTCAGCTGGAAGCCTTCTGCCTTCAGTAAAATGCCCTCCAGTACCGGGATGGTAGAGCGCAGAGTGACTGCTTTGGATACGCCGTCAATGGCTGCACTCAGAAGAGTTTTGTCGCAGATGATGTTCAAATCTTCTTCTCTCCTTTTTTGTGTCTGTTTTGCTGTCGTTTCTCATGGGATCCGATGCAAAAACCTGTTTTCTTTATTGAACTTGTTGTAGTAATCGTAGTAGGGGATGGGGAAGATGTGGAAAACTCTGCAAACCCTTGCCGGGATGCGGGGATTTGGTTTTCCACGGAGATGTTGAGGAACTGTGGATGGAATGTTGAATCGGGGAGAGCGGTGGTTCTTTCCACATCCGCCGTGAAAAACGGAGGTTGAATGTTGAAAACCATGTGGAAAGAGTGGAAAGTTTCGGCCTTTCACCACAATATCTGGGTCTATTTTCCCCTTTTTGTTCCTCTTTCTCCCCATATTTTGGGGTTTGACCCCTGAATGAGTATGACTTTTACACCGGCTCTGGTGCGTTAAGCCTTCACATTCTTGATGATGTCGCTCACCGTCTCCCGCAGGTGCTGGTCGTTCTTCATGTCCCGCTCCATGGTCTTGAGGGAGTAGACGATGGTGGAATGGTCACGGCCCGAGAACTCCCTGCCGATCTCCTCCATGCTCATGCCGGTGACCTCGCGCAGGATGTAGATGGCCACACGGCGGGCGGAGGCCACATTGGCGTTCCGCTTGGTGCCGCGGATGTCGGCAGGGGAGACGTTGAAGGTGCGGGATACCTCGCCCACGATCTTCTCGATGGTGACAGGCACGGGCTGGGTCTCGTTGAGGATGTCCTTGATGGCATTCTGTGCCACGCTGATGACCGGCTGGATGCCCTCGAGCATATAGTAGGCGTTGAGCTTTTTGACCGCGCCTTCCAGCTGGCGGATGTTATTTTTCAGATGGTTGGCGATGAACTCGGCCACATCCTCGGGCAGGTCGAGGTGGAGAAGCTCCGCCTTGCGCTTGACGATGGCCACGCGGGTCTCGAAATCCGGCGGCTGGACGTCGGCGGTCAGGCCCCACTCGAAGCGGGTGCGCAGACGCTCTTCCAGACTCTTGATCTCCTTGGCCGGGCGGTCGGACGCGATGACGATCTGCTTGTGGGCATCGTGGAGAGAGTTGAAGGTGTGGAAGAACTCTTCCTGGGTGGACTCCTTGCCCGCGATGAACTGGATGTCGTCCACCAGCAGCAGGTCGGCCACGCGGTACTTCATCCGGAAGTCCTCGGTGCTGCCGGCGCGGATGGCCGCGATCAGCTCGTTGGTGAACTGCTCACAGGTGACATACATGATGACGAAGTCGGGGTGGGTGCGCTTGATCTCGGTCTGGATGGCCGTCAGCAGATGGGTCTTGCCGAGGCCCGAGCCGCCGTAGATAAACAGCGGGTTGTAAGCACCGGAGGGGTTGGCCGCAACAGCCTGCGCCGCAGCAAACGCAAACTGGTTGGACGGGCCTTTGATGAAGTTCTCGAAGGTGAATTCATAGTTGCCCTGCGGGGAGGCGGGGTTCGCCTCGTACTGCTGGGCCAGCACCACTTCGTGGGGCGGCGTGCTGGGGACGACGAGGGTGATGTCCACGTCAAAGCCCAGCACTGTTTTGAAGGCCTCTTTGAGCAGGCCGAGATAACGGTCCGTCACGATCTTGCAGATGAAGTCGTTGCGCACCGAGAGGGTGATATGGCTGGAGTCCTCAAAGCTGATAGGCTCCAACCCGTCGATATAGAGATTATACGTCGGCTCCGCCATCTGCGCCTTGCAGTAGCTCTGGGCAGCCTCTAAAACGTCCTTGAAAGAATCCATAGTACATCCACTCCATTGAAGTTTTCAACAATGCTGCTGATACCAGGTTAGTATACCACAAAAATCCCCCTGCGTCTATATTATATAAGGTAATTTATAATACATAAAAAAGACATACCTGCGTCTGGGAAACGGCCTTGTGTCCAAGACGGAGAAAAGCCACAAGATATTGTGGATGAAAAGTTTTCCACGGGAAATGGGTGAAAAAGTTGAAAGTTTCTCCACAGAGGTTTTTCAAAAAAGTTTGAAGGAAAGCGAAAAAAATGCTTGACAGAAGGCCATAGTGTGCGATATACTGTTGAATTGCAAGCCTGTCCCCATTTTGGGACCAGAATAGACCCCATACCGGGGACGAGTTTTTACGGAGGAAATACACCATGAAGAGAACTTTTCAGCCCAAGAAGCGTCAGCGCAAGGAAGTTCATGGCTTCCTGACCCGCATGAGCACCAAGAACGGCCGCAAGGTCATCAACGCACGCCGTGCTAAGGGCCGCAAGAGCCTGACCGTCTGATCCTGAGCAGTATGCATCAGGTCCGGCGCAGAATGGAATATGCGCAAAAAGGCCGCTGATATTGGATTGGCGGTCTTATTTTTTTACCCGGCATTCGGGAAAAAGGCCGGAAAGCTGCGGTGAATAGTCGCATTGCCTAAAAAAACTGTCAAAGATTTGGCAGAGAAAACGCCCGGATGAGCTTTTCATGTCGGCGTTTTTTTGCTATACTGAACACTGAGCATTGCTTTTTTCCGGGCGGTGCTCCCACATCACCTGAAGGGAGGCGCACAGGATGCGCTATCGTCCCATCCGCCGCAACGGCGAGTTTGGCCGCGTGTATGCCCGCGGCAAGTCCTATGTCAACCAGGCGCTAGTGCTCTACGTACTCAAAACGCGGAGCAAGCGCACCCGGGTGGGCCTGACGGCCACCAAAAAGATCGGCCACGCCGTGCAGCGCAACCGCGCCCGCCGCGTCATGAAGGCCGCCATCGACGAGCATCTCGACTACAACATCGGCGGCTACGACCTCGTTTTCGTGGCCCGGGGCATGACCCCCCGGCTCAAGAGCTGGCAGCTCAGCGCCGTCGTGGCGAAGCTCTTTGCCCAGGCCGGCCTGCCGGATAAGGCAAAGCAGCCGGGCGCAAAGCCCCCGGCCACCCTGCCGCCGGTCCGGAAGCCCGAGGCGTGAGCATCTTTCAGAAAGCCCTCTGCGGGCTCATCCGGCTCTACCAGAAGTTCATCAGCCCGGGGCTGGGGCGGAACTGCCGCTTTTCGCCCTCCTGCAGCCAGTACGGCATCGAGGCCATCCGCACCCACGGCTGTGTCAAAGGGCTGCTGCTGACGGCGTGGCGCATCGCCCGGTGCAATCCGCTGGGCCGCTGGGGCTACGACCCCGTGCCGGAAAAGGGCCGCTGGAAAAATCCGGCCCGGCATCTCTCGGCCTCGGCTCTGTTTTCCACCAGACACGAAAAATAAGTGGAAAACCTCTTCGTCGATGCTCTTTGAAAGAGCGCTGAAGCGGGGAAGACCTCTCCGTCAATGCCCTTTGAAAAAGGGCGGCAGAGGGGAGGAAAACCTCTCCGTCACGCCTGCGGCGTGACACCTCTCCTGATAGGAGAGGCTGAGAGGAAATGCTATTATAATTGCTTCTTGTGACGTGCTGAACTGTGGGCGGCGTGTCCTACGATAAAAATAACCGTCCCGCACCACAGGCGGGGCAGAATGGACAGAGACATGAATATTTTGTACATCCTCGGTGTACCTCTCGGCTATGTGATGGAGTGGATCTACAACCTCATCCCGAACTACGGCTGGGACATCATCATCTTCACCATCGTCATCCGCCTGCTCAGCATCCCTCTGCAGCTCAACCAGCAGAAGAGCATGGCCAAGATGTCCGCTTTCCAGCCGATGATCGCCGACATCCAGAAAAAGTACAAGGACAAGCCCGAAAAGCAGCAGGAAGAGCTGATGAAGCTGCAGCAGGAGTTTGGCTATAAGCCCACCGCCGGCTGTATGCCCATGCTGGTCAACTTCCTCGTCATGTTCGGCGTCATCGAGGTCGTGTACCGCCCGCTGCAGCGCATCTTCCACATCGGCGCCGAGGCCATCACCGCCGCAGGTGATGCCATGACCGCTCTGGGTATCAGCTTCACTCAGGTGACCCGAGACACCAATATCATCGCACAGGTGCTGGCCGGTGAGTCCACCGTCACCTCTGTGTTCACCCCAGACCAGCTGAACACCATCACGGAGTTCGGCCAGCACATGGACTTCTTCGGCATCGACCTGACCCGTGTGCCGCAGTACAGCCTGGCAGCAGACAACCTGCCCCTGCTGATCTTCCCCATCCTGGCTGTCGTCACCATGTTCATCTCCACCCACATCAGCATGAAGGCCTCCGGCCAGGAGATGCAGGGCAGCATGAAGCTGACCATGTATATGATGCCTCTGATGTACGTCTTCTTCTGCTTTACCGTTCCCTGCGCATTCTCTCTGTACTACGTCATTTCCAACATCGTGATGACCGTCCAGACCCAGGTCATGCGCAAGATCTATGACCCCGAGAAGATGAAGGAGCAGGTCAAGGCCGAGATCGCTTCCCGCAGGAAGGAAGAGAAGCGCGGCGTGAAGAGCACCACCATCAAGGTCCAGGACGAGAAGACCGGTGAGGTCGTGGAAAAGAACATCTCCGCCAGCGAGATGAACAAGCGCCGCCTCGAGTATGCCCGCCAGCAGGATGCTGAGCGCTACAAGGACGAGCGCACTGTCCCGCTGAGCGAGCTGCAGAACAAAAAGGAGGATTGACGGTTATGATCCGTACGCAGGAAGCGACCGGCAAGACGGTCGATGAAGCACGCACCAACGCCTGCGCTCTGCTGGGCGTGGAAAAGGACGACATCAACGTCAGCTACGAAGTGCTGGAAATGCCCCAGAAGACCGGTTTTCTGGGCCTGAAGCTCACTCCCGCCAAGGTCCGGGTCAGCGTCGAGCTGCCGGACGAGCCTGCGGCAGCTCCCGCTGCCCCCGTTGAGGAGCCCGCTCCCGTTGTGGAGGAGAAGGCTGCTCCTGTGGCGGCTGAGCCTGTCGTCGAAGAGACTGCCCCTGAGGCTCCCGCTGCTGTGGAAGAGCCTGCAGCTCCCGCCGCCGAGGGCGAAGAGGTGGAAGTCCCCATCAACATCGAGGAGAACGCCAAGGTCAAGGCCGCTGTGGACTACCTGCAGGATGTCATCGAGAAGATGGGCGTACAGGACGTCAAGTTCAGCGCTGTGCAGAAGGGTGAGGCTACCATTATCCGTCTGGACGGCGAGAAGATGGGCGCCCTCATCGGCCGCCGCGGCGAGACGATGGAGAGCCTGTCCTATCTGGCAAGCCTCGTGGCAAACCGCCTCGAGGGCGACTACATCAAGCTGGGTCTCGACGTGGCCGGCTACCGCGACAAGCGCGAGAGCGACCTGACCGCACTGGCACAGCGCATCGGTGCCAAGGTGCGCCGCACCGGCCGCAGTTTTGCCATGGAGCCCATGAACCCCTACGAGCGCCGCATCATCCACTCTGCCATTGGCAAGATGGAGGGCGTCCGCAGCGAGAGCAAGGGCGAGGGCCGTGACCGCCGTGTGGTCATCTACTCCACCGACCCCAACGCTGTGGCTGAGAGCGCAAATGCACGTCCCCGCGGACCCCGCGGCGGCCGTGACCGCAACGGCAATGGCCGCAGCGGCGGCTATCATCGCGGCGGCGAGCGCCGTGGTGACCGGAATGGCCGCGGTCCGCGCAATGGCAATGGCGGCCGGGGCGGCTACCGCTCCAATGTGCCTGAGCGCACCTACACCCCGCGCGACGCCGAGAATGCTGCCCCTGTGGCACCCAAGCGCACCGAGCGTGTGGATGACTTCGCTGATCTGAGCTTCGGCAAGATCGAGCTGTAAAAGCTGAAGGATAAGACCCTCTCCCGCATGACAGAAGCCGTGCAGGGGAGGGTCTTTTTTTTTGTACGAGGCACACTATAAATTTACACATTTTTTGCATGAAGATGGTTTACTATGAAAAGCAAATCTGAAAGAATAATTTAGGAAGAAAAGTCGTTCTATCGGAAAATTGGAGAATATGTCCAATTCCGGAAGAAATTTTTCTCCTATTTGCACATTGTAAAACAATATCGGCAAGCCTTATACTAGAGCTACAAATGCTTCGGAGTGTATACCAAGCAAAAAAGAGAGGAATTATCATGGAACAGAATAAGATTTCCCGCCGTAATTTCCTGCGCGTGGCCGGTGCATCGGCTACCGCCGCCGCAATGGGCGGTCTGGTCCCGGCTGCTTCCGCTGCCGGCATCAAAGACCTGTGGAGCATGGACCTGCAGATCCTTGCCACCAGCGATACCCACGGTAAGTTTGACCCCTGGGATTACGCCGCCAACAAGGCCGACGCCTCCGGCAGCGTGGCCCAGCAGGCAACTGCCATCAAGGAGAACCGCACCAAGACCACGCTGGTCGTGGATGCAGGCGACACCATTCAGGCAAACTCCGCTGAGCTGTTCCTGAACGACGATGTCCACCCCATGATCGCTGCTCAGAACGCCATCGGCTACGATGTCTACGTCACCGGCAACCATGAGTACAACTATGGCATGGCCACGCTGGAAAAGGTGCTCTCCCAGCAGAAGGCCAAGGTGCTGACCGGCAACGTCTACAGCCCCGAAGGCAAGCCTCTGGCGGACGGCTACACCATCATCAACAAGGGCGGCGTCAAGATCGGCGTCATCGGTATGGTCACTCCCAACATCACCCGCTGGGACGCCAAGAACCTCGAGGGCTGGACTGTCACCAACCCGGTGGACGAGAGCCGCAAGATCATTGATAAGATCAAGAACGATGTGGATGTCATCATCGGCGTTATGCATATGGATATTGACAATGAGTACGGCGTCTATGGCTCCGGCGTCACCGACCTGGCAAATGCCTGCCCCGAGTTCGACGTCATCGTCGCCGCTCACGGCCACAAGAGCATCCCCAACAAGATGATCAACGGCGTGCTGGTGGTCGAGAACAAGAATGCCGGTGCCACCGTCTCCGACATCCACGTCTATCTCGAGCGCGGCCTGAACGGCAAGTGGAAGGTGAAGGACCGCACCTCTGAGAACCTGATCATCAAGGACTACGCTCCCGACCCCGAGCTGACCGCTCTGCTGGCAGAGTACGACCAGCGCGCTAAGGACGACGCCGTGACCCCCATCGGCCAGCTGGTCGGCGGTGATCTGGCCCCCGAAAACGAGATCGACTGCCTGCCCCAGCCCATGGTGCAGGATACCGCTCTGCTGGACTTCATCAACGAGGTACAGATGTACTACACCGACGCTCGGGTGTCCGCAACGGCTCTGACCTCCATGACCTCCCAGATGCGCGAGGGTACCATCCGCAAGTGCGACATGGCAAGCATCTACACCTACCAGAACACCCTGTACAAGCTGCAGATGAACGGCTGGCAGCTGCGTCAGTTCATGGAGTGGTCTGCTGCCTTCTTCAAGACCTGGGAGCCGGGCGATGTGACCATCGCATTCGACTCTTCCGTCCGCTACTACCTGTACGATGCCTTTGCAGGCGTCAAGTATGACCTCGACATCTCCAAGCAGCCCGGCAACCGCATCCAGAACCTGACCTGGATGGATGGCCGTCCGGTGGAGGACGATGACAGCTTCGTGGTGGCCGTCAACAACTACCGTGCCACCACCCAGCTGCTGGCTTATGCTGACATCTTCAAGGAGGGCGACGAGCTGCCCAAGCTGCTGGAGATCGACGTGCGCGGCGATGTGGGCGGCATCCGCGAACTGCTGGGCGAGTACATCCGCACCGTCAAGGGCGGCACCATCGAGCCGCACGTGGACAACAACTGGAAGCTCGTGGGCAACAACTGGAACGCTGCTGACCACGAGAAGGCCGTCAAGCTGCTGCGCGAGGGCAAGCTGGCTCTGTCGGAGAACGCCGACAGCCGCACCCTGCCCGGCAAGGCCATCACTACGGCCGATATTGCCGCATTCTGATTTTTCTTTCACACACAGCGGGGTGTGCAGTCTTTCAGGGGCTGCACACCCTTTTTTGCTGCACAATAAAGTGAAGGATCAATGCGGACTCTCCGGCGGTGTGCCGCTTTTTTGCGCAGCATATTTCTTTTTTTGGCGGTTCGTGGTAGAATATACTGTATTCATCTGCGCATAAGGAGGGGAGAAGATGCAGCATTCGACCATTGCGGCCATTGCTACCGCTCCGGGTGCGGGCGGCATCGCCATCGTGCGGCTGTCCGGCCCGGAAAGCTATGAAGTGGCGGCGAAGGTGTTCCGACCGGCAAACCCGGCCAAAAAGGTCGCGGACGCCAAAGGCTATACGGCCATGTTCGGTGCGTTCGTGGAGGGGGAAGAGGCTTTCGATGAGGGCGTGGCGCTGTTTTTCCGTGCGCCCCACAGCTACACCGGCGAGGATGTGGTGGAGCTTTCCTGCCACGGCGGCAGTGCAGTCGCCCGGCGGCTGGTGGAAGCCTGCATTGCGGCGGGGGCATCGCCTGCCGCTCCCGGCGAGTACACCCGCCGCGCTTTCCTGAACGGCAAGCTCAGTCTGACCCAGGCCGAAGCCGTCATGGACATCATCTCCGCCGATGGCCGACAGGGGGCCGCTCTGGCAAATGCCTCCCTGAACGGTGCGCTGGCCCGGAAGATAGCGGCTCAGAAAGATGCTCTGACGGCCTTGCAGGCCCATCTGGCCGCCTGGGTGGATTTCCCTGAGGAAGATGTCCCGGAACTGAGCCAAAGCCATCTCTGCGACGTTTTAGGCGGGGTAGAGCAGGAGCTGGACGCCCTCATCCAGAGCTACGATGCGGGCGCTGTCCTCCGCGAGGGCGTGGACTGTGCCATCGTGGGAAAGCCCAATGCGGGCAAATCCACCCTGCTCAACCTGCTGGCCGGATTCGACCGGGCCATCGTCACGCCGGTGGCCGGAACCACCCGCGATGTGGTGGAGCAGGCTGTTCAGCTGGGCGACGTCCGGATGAATCTCTTCGATACCGCCGGTCTGCGTCAGACGGAAGACGAGATCGAAGCCGAAGGCATCCGCCGCAGCTGGAAGAAGCTGGACGAGGCGGGGCTTATCCTCGCCGTCTTCGACGGCTCGGAGCGCCCGACCCGGGAGGACCTGGAGCTGGCTCAGCGCTGCGCGGGTCGTCCGGCCATCGCGCTGGTCAATAAAGAGGACAAGCCCACCCGGTTCGACGCCGAGCTCATCGCACCCTATTTTGCGATGGTGCTGCCGGTCTGCTGTCAGGAAGAAGGGGCGCGGAAGGTCATCGCGGCGGCGGTAGCCCGCCTACTAGGGACCAACCAAATCGACCCCCACGCCGCCAGCCTCTCGGGACAGCGGCAGCTTTCCGCCGCCACCCGCGCCCGGGATGCCGTGGCCGGAGCGCTGGACGCCGCGCAGGGGCTCGGGCTGGACGCTGTGTCGGTCTGCGTGGACGACGCGCTGGATGCACTTTGCGAGCTGACAGGGGAGAACGCCTCGGAGGCGGTCATCAACGAAGTATTTGAAAAATTCTGCGTGGGAAAGTAAGGACAGTATCGTTGTGCGCCTGTGCGCGGGGCAGAGCGCTTTTACGTTAAGTGGAATTGTTCTCTTTTGATGTCAAAAGAGAACCAGAAAAGCACCAGCGATTTCGACGCGCTGGATCCACGAGAAAGGGGCTGCTCGCCCCTTTCAGACCCCGAAGGGGTTGTCGAAACGGAAAAAAATGCTAGCCGCTTCGCTAAACGCATTTTTTTGGGCTTCTCCGGTTTACGGCTCCGCCGATGGCGTTACGCTTTCGCAGAACTTTACGTTCTGCAAGGGCGTAAAGTCTGCTGCGAAGCAGCAAATTGGAGAAACGAGAAAAAAGCGTTAAGCGCAGCGACTAGCTTTTTTCCGTTTCGACCTCATCTTTGGAATCGTTAAGGGCGAGCAGCCCTTAACTCGTTGCGGGGAGAGTGGAGTCCAGAGGTAGGGAGGGGGGATTCGAAACACCCCTCCCTACCTCTGGCCCGCGCGGAGCGCAAAGCCATTTGACCAAAAGAGAAAACATCCCCCGCGCCACCAGCGCGAGAACCAGCTTAAAGAAAAACCAGCCCTACGGCAACAGCGCTCTGTCCCGCGCCACCGGCGCGCGCAGAAGCAGAAAGGACAGAAGATGTTTACCGCCAAACAGTTCGCCGGCACCCACTGCGGCTGCCGCTACCAGCAGGACTACCGCCCCACGCTGGGCAAAGATGGCAAAAAGGAGTCCGGTACGCTGGAAGTCATCAAGTTCTACTACGACGGTGCCATCCGGATGGAGCAGCACTGCTACGGCGAGGCGGCGACCTTTGTATTCGGCGTCTGGGCCGAGGGGATGGACGCCGACGGCACCCTCCACTGGGCGCTGCCCGACCGCCGCAAGAGCTACTACGACGAGGACTATCTGCCCCGAAAGCTGGACCGCGTGGACGAAGCGGGAAATCTCTACTTCGACGGCAGTCCTTTTCCGTGGAAGTTGGCCGACGATTTCGATGAAGACAAGCGCTGGGGCTACCCGAAATGGAAGGTGTTGCTGGGAAACCTCACCGGAAAAGGCCGGAAATGAGACTGAATCACGAAATTCGAGTATTCCCATTGACATACTAGGGAATGATATGATATAACTATTCCGTCAAATGGAATCTATGCGGGCAGCGCCCCGGCCCCCTGGAAGGCGCGGTGCTCCCGCATTTTAGCAGAAAGGAACCATTCCTATGGAAAACACAGAAAAAGTGGTTTATCTGGATAACGCTGCTACCACTGCCTGCGCTCCCGAGGCACTGGCTGTGATGGTCGAGGCACTGAACGGCGCCTGCGGCAACCCCAGCAGCCATTATAGTGTGGGCTATGAGGCCAAGGAGTTCGTGGACAAGGGCCGCGCACAGGTGGCAAAGGCCATCAACGCCTCCACGTCCGAGATCTTCTTCACCGGCTGCGGCTCTGAGGCCGACAACTGGGCTGTGAAGGGTACTGCCTTCACCAAGGCCCGCCAGAACAAGAAGCACCTCATCACCAGCGCTTTCGAGCATCACGCCATCATGCACAGCATGGCAGCTCTCGAGCGTCTGGGCTTCGAGGTCACTTATATCAAGCCCACCACGAAGGGCTACATCCGCCCGGAGGATGTCGAGGCTGCGATCCGTCCCGACACCGCCCTCATCAGCATCATGATGGCCAACAACGAGATCGGCACCATCCAGCCCATCAAGGAGATCGCTGAGATCGCTCACAAGCACGGCGTCTGGATGCACACCGATGCGGTTCAGGCTGTGGGTGCCATCCCCGTGGACGTCAAGGAGCTGGGCGTGGATATGCTGTCCATGAGCGCTCATAAGTTCAACGGCCCCAAGGGTATGGGCGCGCTGTACTGCCGCAAGGGCATCTGGCCCCAGAACCTCATCGACGGCGGCAGTCAGGAAGCACGCCACCGCGCCGGTACGGAGAACGTCGCCGGCATCGCCGGCATGGGCAAGGCCCTCGAGATGGCGACCGAGCATCTGGAAGAGCGCATGGCCCGCGAGAAGGAGCTGCGTGACTACGTCATCGACCGCATCCTGAAGAACATCCCCGAGGCTCGTCTGAACGGCGGCCTTGAGCATCGTCTGCCCGGCAACGCCAACATCAGCTTCCCGGGTCTGGAGGGCGAGACTATCCTGCTCGACCTCGATATGCACGGCATCTGCGCCTCTACCGGCTCTGCCTGCAACTCCGACAGCCTTGACCCCAGCCACGTGCTGCTGAGCATCGGTGTGCCGGAAGAGATCGGCCACGGTTCCATGCGGTTCACCTTTGGCCCGCAGAACACGATGGAAGAAGCGAAATATCTGTGCGATGTGCTGGAGGAAGTCATTCCCCGCCGTCGTGCTATGAGTTGTATGTGGCTGCAGGGCCAGAACACGGCCCGTCACTTCAGCCTGAAGGGAGAAAACTAAAATGGCAGGTATGTATAGCGCAAAGGTCATGGAGCATTTTGCACATCCGCACAACGTGGGTGAGATCCCCGACGCAAACGGCGTGGGTGAAGTCGGCAACCCCAAGTGCGGCGACATCATGCGGATGTACCTCAAGATCGAGAACAACGTCATCGTTGACGTCAAGTTCCTCACCTTCGGCTGCGGCGCTGCGATCGCAACCAGCAGCATGGCCACCGACCTCATCAAGGGCAAGACCGTTGACGAGGCCCTGAAGCTGACCAACAAGGCCGTTGTCGAGGCTCTGGAAGGTCTGCCTCCCATCAAGGTCCACTGCTCTGTTCTGGCTGAGCAGGCCGTCAAGTCCGCTCTGTCCGACTACTACCGTCGTCAGGGCATCGACCCGGAACCCATCGTGGGCAAGCTGGAAGAGGACTGCGACCATTGCAGCGGCGAGAGCTGTGGCCGCTAAGGCGCACTCCTGAACCTTAAATAAAAAAAGTAAGGCCCGGCGGATGCTGTAAAGCGTCTGCCGGGCCTTTTTGCACCCTCGGCACAGCCTCTGCATAGGATGGCACACCGAGCATGTGGGAGGGGGCCTTGCAGTGGAAGGACAGAAATGCTTTGCGGTGGTGGGCGGCGACGCCCGGCAGGCCGCAGCGGCCCGGGCGCTGGCCCGGGCCGGGTACAGTGTGGGCGGGCCGGAGATGATCGCGGTGGCAGATTACATCCTGCTGCCCCTGCCGCTGGACGCGGCACGGACGCCGCTGGCCGAATTGCTGCGGGCCGCAAGGCCCGGTACGCTGGCGCTGGGCGGGATGCTGTCGGCAGAGGCGAAAGCCATCGCCGCCGAGGCCGGGGTAGAGCTGGTAGACTACTTCGCCCGGGAAGAGCTGACCATCCGCAACGCCATCCCCACGGCGGAAGGGTGCATCGGCATCCTGATGAAAGAGCGCAGCCGCACCCTCTGGGGCAGCAGCATCCTGCTGACCGGCTTCGGGCCGGTGGGGCAGGCGCTGGGTGTCCGGCTGGCGGCGCTGGGAGCGCAGGTGACGGCGGCGGCCCGCCGCCCGGCCCAGAGGGCGCTGGCCGAGAGCTTCGGGCTGCGGAGCGTCCCCATCGACCGGCTCGGGCAGATAGCGCCGGCCTTTGATACAGTGGTGAACACGGTGCCTGCGCCGGTGCTCAGCGAGACAGTGCTGGCCCGGCTGCGGCCGCAGAGCTTTATCGTAGATCTGGCGTCCCGCCCCGGCGGTACCGACTTCGACGCGGCCCGGCGGCTGGGCCACAGAGCCATCCATGCGCTGAGCCTGCCCGCCGCCTGCGCGCCCGAGACGGCAGGCGAGGCGGTGGCCCAGACGGTGTGCGATATGATCGGGCAGAGGGAGGAAGCATCATGATAGAGAAGAAACGACGCTGCGCGGCCTTTGCGGTCTGCGGCAGCTTCTGCACACTGGAAGCGGCGCTGGATGCGGCCCGTGCGCTGCGGGGGCAGGGGTGGGAGCTTCTGCCGGTGATGAGCTTTGCGGCGGGGCAGGACACCCGCTTTGGCCGGGCCTCCGGCTGGCGGCATCAGCTGGAAGGGCTGACGGGCCGTCCGGTTCTGGATACCCTGCAGGCGGTGGAGCCTCTCGGCCCACGGCATCTGGCCGACGCCCTCGTGATCGCGCCCTGCACCGGGGCCACGCTGGCCCGGCTGGCCGAGGGCCTTTCCGACACGCCGGTGACGCTGGCGGCGAAGAGTCTGCTCCGGGTGGGCTGTCCCGTCGTCATCGCTGTCTCGACGAACGACGGGCTGGGCGCTTCCGGGGAGAACATCGCCCGGCTCTACCAGCGCAAGCACTATTATTTTGTGCCTTACGGGCAGGATGACCCCAACACCAAGCCCCAGAGCCTCAAGGCACGGTTCGAGCTGCTGCCCCAGACGCTGGAAGCGGCGCTGGAAGGGCGGCAATTACAGCCGGTGCTGCAATGTCCGTGTGGATGAAAGGCGTCTTTTCAGGCAGGGGAAAGTGTGGTATACTAAGTTTATCTATGAAGATTTGTGGAGAATGATCGAATGAAAAAATACATCGCTGCACTTTTTACAGCGTTGCTCCTGCTCTGCACGGCGCTGTCTGCCGGGGCGGTGGGTCCGGCCCTGACCACGACGGAGGCTTACTGCATCATTGATGCAGACACCGGCCTCGTGCTGGCACAGCAGAATATGAACGAAGAACTGCACCCGGCGTCCATCACCAAGGTGATGACGCTGGGTCTTGCCTGCCAGAAGGCGCAGGGAAACTGGGACGGCGTAAAGCTCACGGTCTCCCATGAGGACGTCTACTCCCTCGCAGGCACCGATTCCAGCCATATCGCCCTGCGGGAGGGGGAGGAAGTCCCCCTGCAGGACGCTCTTTACGGAACCATGATCGCCAGCGCCAACGACGGCGCGAACCTGCTGGCCGAATACTTCGGCGGCGGCACCATCGAGGGCGGCGTGGCCGCGATGAATGCCCAAGTGCAGGCGCTGGGCCTCGAGCACACCCACTTCGCCAACCCCCACGGCATCAGCGGCGATGACCACTACACCAGCTGCTACGACATGGCCCAGATCCTGCGATGGGCGCTGACCCAGCCGGGCTTTGAGACCATTTTCACCCGGCTCGAGATGTACACCATGGCGCCCACGAACGTCCAGCCGGTGACCCGCTATTTCTCCCAGCAGGACAAAATGCGGCTGAGCTACAGCCGGTATTACATCCCGGCCATCCGCGGCTCCAAGATCGGCTACACCAACATCGCCCGCTACAGCTACGTCTGCCTCGCGGAACAGAACGGCGTCCGCCTCATCTGCGTGACCATGCAGAGCGAGATGAAGCCTGATAAGTACAACGACGTCCGTACCCTGCTGGACTACGCTTTCGCACGCTATACCGGCTACACCGACCTGCCCTCCCAGGGCCTGACCGGAGAGGTGGAAGTCGTGGGCGGCGGCGGAGCGCTGGGCAAGGTGACCGTCACCGACCCCGGCGTCCGGCTGCTGCTGGCCGACGGCGTGACGGCGGGGGATGTCTCGGTGTCGCTGGAACTGCCCGAACGATACGTTCTGGGTACTTCGCCGGAAGTGTACGCGGTGTATACCGTCAATGGCGGCGATAAGCAGGAATCGACGAGCGTCCGGGTCCTGGCGGTACTCACCGGGCTGGATGCGCTGCTGGAAGCGAACGCGGGCAGAGAGCTGGACACGGCCTCCGACCTTAAGCCTGCCAGGACGGCGGGAATGCTCATCGCCATCTCGCTGGCCTGCACCGCAGCTGCTGCCGGTGCCACCCTGTGCGTGATGCGGGTGATGCGGCTCCGGAAAACCAAAAAGCAAAAGCCCTTGAAGCATTAAAAATCGCGCAAAAGCTGCAAAAGGCTTTTCCATATACAACAAAACAACAAAAAACGATAAAACAAAACAGAGAGGAAAATAATTATGGGCAAATTCACCTTTACGCAGACTGAGATCCCCGGTGTCGTCGTCATTGAGCCGCAGGTGTTCGGCGATGACCGCGGCTATTTCATGGAGACTTACCAGAAAGACCAGTTCGCCGAGGCCGGCATCGACAAGGAATTCGTGCAGGACAACCAGAGCCGCTCCACCCGCGGCGTGCTGCGCGGCCTCCACTTCCAGAAGAACCACACTCAGGGCAAGCTGGTGCGTGTGACCAGGGGCGAAGTCTACGACGTCGCCGTGGACTGCCGCCCCAACAGCGCCACCTTCGGCAAGTGGGTGGGCGTGACCCTCTCCGAGGAGAACAAGAAGATGTTCTATATCCCCGAGGGCTTTGCCCACGGCTTCCTCGTGCTGAGCGATGTGGCCGAGTTCTGCTACAAGTGTACCGATGTCTACGACCCCACCAGCGAGGGCGGCATCCCCTACGACGACCCCACCGTCAATGTCCAGTGGCCCGACTGCGGCTGCGAGCACAAGACCAGCGCCAAGGACAAGCTCCATGAGCCCTTTGCAGCCCAGAAGTTCGAGTATTTTGAAAAGTGGTGATCGCCTGTGAAAAAACTCAAGGCAATGTTCAACGGCCTGTGGTGCTACCGCTATCTGCTGTGGAACCTCGTCAGCCGTGACTTTAAGCTCAAATACCGCCGCAGTGTGCTGGGCGTGGTGTGGAGCGTGCTCAACCCCCTGCTCATGTGTCTGGTGTACTGGGCGGTGTTCAGCAGCCTGATGGATATGCGGGGCAGCGGCATCGACAACTTCCCGGTCTTCCTGATGTGCGGCCAGTTGCTCTTCAACTTCTTCAACGAGGCCACCTCCACCAGCATGAGCAGCGTCCTCGGCGCGGCCTCCCTTCTGAAAAAAGTCTATATCCCGAAATATGTCTTCCCGCTGGAAAAGTGCTGCTTCGCCATGGTCAACTGCGTCTTCAGCTTCGTGGCGCTGGCGCTGGTCATGGTGTTCACCGGCAGCCCCATCCATTTCACGGTGTTTGAAGCCCTCTACCCGCTGGTGACTCTCTTCTTCTTCAGCCTCGGCGTGGGCCTCTTCCTCGCGGCGGCGACGGTGTTCTTCCGGGACATCATGCACATCTGGAGCGTCTTTATCACGGCGCTGCTCTATTTCTCCGCCATCTTCTACGACCCCACCCAGATGACCTTCTCCATCGGCGGCTTCAACATGCAGCAGATCATCAAGCTGAACCCGATGTACTGGTATATCACGGGCTTCCGCCGCACTCTGATGTGGGGCATCCCGCTGGACATCAACATGTTCCTCGTCTGCGGCCTCTGCGCCCTCATCTCGATGCTGGTGGGCGTCCAGATGTTCCGCAAGACACAGGACCGCTTCGTGCTGCATATATAAGAAGGAGGAGAGAACGATGGAACCTATCATCAAAGTGGACAATGTGTCCATGTGCTTCAACCTCTCCACCGAAAAGCACGAGAGCCTGAAGGAATACCTCCTTGCCATGGTGCAGGGACGCTTGCAGTACGACGAGTTCTACGCCCTCAGGGACGTGAGCCTCGACATCATGCCCGGCGATTTTTACGGCCTTGTGGGCCTGAACGGCTCGGGCAAATCCACCCTGCTCAAGACCATTGCGGGCGTGTATAAGCCCAGCAAGGGCAAAGTGACCGTCAACGGCACCATCGCCCCCCTCATCGAGCTGGGTGCGGGCTTCGACATGGACTTGACCGCCCGGGAGAACATCTACCTCAACGGTACGGTCCTGGGCTTCTCGCCCAAGTATCTGGACGAGAAGTTCGACGAGATCGTGGAGTTCAGCGAGCTGCAGAACTTCCTCGATGTGCCGCTGAAAAACTACTCCTCCGGCATGGTGGCCCGCATCGGCTTCGCCATCGCCACCATCACCAAGCCTGACATCCTCATCGCCGACGAGGTGCTGGCGGTGGGCGACTTCCTCTTCCAGCAGAAGTGCGAAAAGCGGATGAAGGAGCTGATGGCCGGCGGCACCACGGTGATCCTGGTGTCCCACTCCATCGAGCAGATCGAGCGCATGTGCAGCAAGGTGGCATGGCTGAGCCACGGCCACCTCAAGATGAACGGCGACACCGAGACCGTCTGCAACGCCTACAAGGCCGTGCAGCGGGGCGAGGCATAAGAAACTATGAATGTACGACTCAAACGCGCCAAAGAGCTGATGGGCTATGCTGTCCGGCTCACGAAAGACGAGGGCCTGCCCACGATGGTAAAGCGGGGCGCGGGCTTTGTCCGCCGCCGTTTCTTCGGCAAGCGGGCGCGCTATCTGCCCGGCAAAAAGGTGCTGGAAGCTCAGGCCGCCGAAATGGTCGGCAAGACCGCTGAGAACTGCGGCCTGCCCACCATCTCCATCCTGACCCCGCTGTATAATACGCCCGAAAATTACCTGCGGGAATTTCTGGACTCCTTCGTGAACCAGACCGCCCCCAATGGTCAGCTCTGCCTCGCGGACGCCTCCGACGACGCCCACCCCGAGGTGGAGCGTGTCGTAAGGGAATATCAGCGAAAAAATCAACGAATCGTATACAAAAAGGTCGAAAATAAGGGCATCGCCGCCAACACCAACGCCGCCGAGACGCTGGCGACGGGCGAATATCTCGCCCTCGCCGACCACGACGATGTGCTGGCCCCCCACGCCATGTACGCGATGGGTAAGGCTGTCTTGCAGCTCCGCGAAAAGGGTGAGCCGGACAGTTTCCTTTACAGCGACGAGGCGCTCTTCACCAAGGACATCAAAAAGCCGATGGTGGGACACTTCAAGCCCGATTATGCCCCGGATTATCTGCTCTGCTGCAACTACATCTGTCATCTGGCAGTCTTCAAGCGGGCGCTGTATGAGCAGCTGGGCGGCGAACGCCCCGAGTGCGACGGCAGTCAGGACCACGACCTCTTCCTCCGGCTCATCGAACAGACCGGCGGTGCGGCGCATCTGCCGCAGGTGCTCTACTACTGGCGGGTCCATGCCGGTTCTACTTCCGGCGGCACCGATGCCAAGCCCTATGTGGCGGCAGCTGCCAAAAAGGCACTGGCCGACCATCTGAGCCGCACCGGGCGCACCGGCACGGTGGAGGATGGGCTTTTCCCCAGCACCTACCGGGTCAAGTGGGACATCGAGGGCGACCCCAAGGTGAGCATCCTCATCCCCAACAAAGACCACACCGACGACCTCGAGAAGTGCCTGTACAGCATCTGGTCAAAGACCGAGTGGGACAACTTCGAGGTCATCGTCATCGAGAACAACTCCACCGACCCGGCCACCTTTGCCTATTATAAGGATGCTGAGAAGCGGTACGAGGGCCTGAAAGTGGTCACCTGGCCGGAAAAGGGCTTCAACTTCTCAGCCATCAACAACTTCGGCCGGAAGGCGGCGCAGGGCGAGTACCTGCTGCTGCTGAACAACGACGTGGAGGTGCGGAACGGCGACTGGCTCACCGAGCTGCTGCGGCAGTGCGCCCACCCCGGCGGTGCGGCCATCTGCGGCGCGATGCTCTACTATCCCGACGAGACGCTTCAGCATGCGGGCGTCGTCACGGGTCTGGGCGGCTACGCGGGCCACAGCCATAAGTACAAGAAGGCGGGCGGCAGCGGCTATCTGTTCCGCGCCGCTACCGTGCAGGACTTCTCCGCCGTCACGGGTGCCTGCCTGCTGGTCAGGGCCAGCGTGTGGGACGAGGTGAAGGGGCTGGACGAAAAGTTTGCCGTGGCCTTCAACGATGTGGACTTCTGCCTCCGGGTGCGGGACAAGGGCTATCGCATCGTGTGGACGCCCTACGCCCAGCTGACCCATTACGAGAGCAAGAGCCGGGGCGGCGACGAGAAAGACCCCGTCAAGGCAGCGCGCTTTGCCGCCGAGCAGCAGCGGCTCTACGACGTCCACGGCAAGGCGGATATTCTGGATGACCCCTATTATAACCCCAGCCTGACTCACGACCGGGAGGATTTCTCGGAGAGCGGCGATCTGCGGAACCTCAAAGAGGGAAAAGTGACAGTGAGGTGGCGAAACGCATGAACATCAAAGGCCATTTTGAGACCATCACCCGGCACAAGCTGCTGGTGATGAAATACTGCTTTGCCTGCGGGCTCTACGAGCAGGGCCTTGCCCACGATCTGAGCAAGTACAGCCCCGCCGAGTTCATCCCGGGCTGCATCTACTATCAGGGCGACCACAGCCCCAATGAGGCGGAGCGGGAAGCCAGGGGCTACACCTCGGCATGGCTCCACCACAAGGGCCGCAACAAACATCACCTCGAATACTGGATCGACTACAGCACCACGAAAGCCGGCCTCACCGGCATGAAGATCCCGCTGCGGTACGTCTGCGAGATGGTCTGCGACCGTGTGGCCGCCAGCCAGATCTATCTGGGCAGCAAGTACACCGACGCCTCCCCCTGGGAGTACTACGAGCACAGCAAAGACCACTATCTGCTCCACCCCGAGACGAGAGCACTGCTGGAAAAGCTGCTCCAGATGGTGCGGGACATCGGGCAGGAGCGGACCTTCGCGTACATGAAGTTCCTGCTGGGCTGCGAAAAGGATTACTAAAAAGACAGAATGCCCCCGGATGCTCTGTATCCGGGGGCATTCTCAGCAGGCGGCACAAGCCGTAAAAGCCAAACATCCCCCAGCCCGGGCGGCACACCGTTCAGGCTGGGGGATGACTGCGTTTCAAAAATGCGAGGCTCAGTCTTCGCTGTTGTCGATCTGGATATAGCGGGGGCCGTGCTTGTCCACAAAGAGCAGCACGCCGGTCAGCGTGACAGCCAGACAGGTCAAAACAGCGAGCATTACTTTCAGAAATTTCATGGTAGACCCTCCTTGACGGCTCAGACCGCACGGCGCGGGATGCGCCTGCGTGTTCGTTTGGTTGTAGTATAACATATTCTTCCCGGAAAGGCAAACGACCGGACTTTGGGAAAAGTTGTGCGATACGAACGAAAAAATGGACGGTTAGCCACGGCTAATCGTTAAAAACAGCCAAGAAATTTAAGGAATTTCCATCATTTTGGCCTTGTTGTCGTTGACTTCCCACCGCAAAATGATACAATAAACATGTTAAGCAGCAACTGTCCCTGTACCAGTGCGCCTGCATGGGCGTGGGGACAGCAATTCAAGCAGAATGGGGGATTTAATTCCATGTTGAACAAGCTGAAACGTGCGGCGCTTGGCGCGCATACGCCGCATGACAAGGCAACTGCTGCAAGCAAACCGGTCCCGATGCCTCTGCCCGCGCAGGTACGCATCCTGATGAGTCAGCATATCGGCGCTCCCGCCAAGGCTTTGGTGAAGAAGGGCGACGAGGTGTTCGTCGGTACCAAGATCGGTGAAGCTGGCGGCTTTGTGTCTGCAAATATCCACTCCAGCGTCTCGGGTACTGTGGCGGCTGTGGAGCCGTTCCGTCTGTCCAATGGCCGGATGTGCGACTCTGTGGTCATCAAGACCGATGGCAAGCAGACCGTAGACCCCGCCGTGAAGGCACCCGAAGTGACCGATAAGGCCAGCTTCCTCGCCGCCGTGCGTGAGAGCGGTCTGGTGGGTCTGGGCGGCGCAGGCTTCCCGACTGACGTCAAGCTGCAGCCCAAGGACCCCGTGGACACCCTGCTCATCAACGCCTCCGAGTGTGAAGTCTGGCTGACCAGCGACACCCAGGAGATGCTGAACTGCGCAGACGACATCGTCCGCGGCATCGAGGCTGTGCTGAAGTACACCGGCATCCCGAAGTGCGTCATCGGCATCGAGAACACAAGCCCGAGTGCATCGACCTGCTGTGCCAGAAGACGAAGGACAAGCCCGCCATTGAGGTGAAGCCCCTGCCCAGCGTCTACGGCACCGGCGCAGAGCTCATCCTCATCGAGAAGTGCCTGGGCCGCGAGGTCCCGCACGGCGGCCTGCCCGCCGCTGCTGGCGCCATCGTCATGAACGTGACCAGCGTGTCCAGCCTCGGCAAGTATCTGGCTACCGGTATGCCGGTGGTCAGCCGCGTCATCACCGTGGACGGCGATGCCTGCGAGAAGCCCCAGAACCTCATCGTCCCCGTGGGTACTTCCTACGAGGATGTCCTGAACACTGCCGGCCTCAAGGGCGGCGTCACTCTGGGCAAGGTCGTGGCCGGCGGCGCTATGATGGGTCCCGCTGTGCGTGACCTGAGCTACCCCACCACCAAGACCACTTCCGGCCTTATCATGCTGAGCGAAGCAACTGCACAGCCCCCCCAGGTCAACCCCTGCATCCGCTGCGGCCGCTGCGTCGAGTACTGCCCCATGGGTCTGGAGCCCGTGGAGGTCAACCAGGCTTACGCTGCCCGCGACGTCCAGGAGCTGGGCAAGCTGCACGTTGACTACTGCTTCAACTGCGGCTCCTGCACCTTCGTCTGCCCGGCCAAGCGTCCCTGCACCCAGATGATGGGTCTGGCCAAGGCATTCTATCTCGGTGAAATCAAAAAAGGAGGCAATAAGTAATGGATTACGAAGCTTATTGTTTCGGCCTACCCCGCACCTGCGCTCTGAGGAGACGACCACCGGCCTGATGGCCAACGTGATCGTGGCCCTGACCCCGTGCGTCGTGGCCTCTGCCATTATCTTTGGTCTGCGTGCTCTGCTGGTCACCGCAGTGTCCGTCGTGGCCTGCGTGGCTTTCGAGTGGCTGTACTGCAAGCTGCTGAAGAAGGCAAACCCCATCAGCGATCTGTCCGCCGTCGTCACCGGCATCATCCTCGCCATGAACGTGCCTGTGGGCATGCCCATCGGTGAGCTGCTCATCGGCGACTTCGTGGCCATCATCGTGGTCAAGCAGCTGTTCGGCGGCATCGGCATGAACTTTGCGAACCCCGCTCTGGTGGGCCGTATCGTGCTGTTCGTCAGCTTTGCCGGCGCGATGAACAACTGGGTGTTCCCGGATGCAGCGGTCGATCAGCTGTCCTCCGCTACTCCTCTGGCTGTGGCTGACCCCAACAAGCTGAGCCTGCTGGACCTCTTCATGGGCGTCCACGGCGGCGTTCTGGGCGAGACCTGCGCTCTGGCCATCGTGCTGGGCCTGATCTACCTCGTGGTCACCAAGACCATCAGCATCGCCATCCCTGCCGCTTACGTTGGCAGCATGTTCGTGTTCTACCTCATCGCCACCCACAGCGTCCACGCTGCACTGGTGGCTGTGCTGAGCGGCGGCCTGCTGTTCGGCGCTGTGTTCATGGCCACCGACTACGTCACCAGCCCCTTCACCCTGAAGGGCAAGCTGATCTACGGCGTGGCTCTGGGCATCGTCACCTTCGCCATCCGTTACTGGGGCAGCTACACCGAGGGCGTGTCCTTCGCACTGCTGTTCATGAACCTGTGGGTCCCGTACATCAATGACTTGACCCGCCAGACGCCGTATGGCTATGTCAAACCTGCTAAGAAGGAGGCTGCTGGCAAATGAATAAGTCTACTTGGGAAAGCACGGTAAAGCCGGTAGTCGTGCTGAGCGTCATCGCACTGGTGGTCAGCTTCCTGCTGGCCCTGGTCAACTCCTTTACTGCGCCTATCATCGAAGAAAACCAGAAGGCCGCCACTCTGGCAGCTTATGTGGACGTCATGCCCACCGTTTCCGACGCCAAGACGCTGGAAGAAGTGACCGGTTTCACCACCGAGAACGTCACCGGCGTCGTCAAGGCCGAGGATGGCAGCATCGCCATCAAGGCTGAGGAGAAGGGCTTCGACGGCGGCATCCTCACCGTCATCATGGGCTACGACACCAACGGCACCGTCACCGGCATCTGGGTGGACGCTTCCACTCAGACCAAGGGCATCGGCTCCAATGTCGCAACCGACACCTTCCTTGCCCAGTTCAACGGCATGGACGGCACCCAGAATATCGCCATCGGTCAGGGCGGTTTTGACGCATACAGCGGCGCGACCATTTCCTCTAAGGCACTGTTCGCCGCCATCAACGACTGCGTCAACTGCTACAACGAGCTGGCATAAAGGAGGTTGGTAAGAAATGGCATCTGAAAACAAGTCCAAGGTAAGCATCCTTACCAACGGCATCATCAAAGAGAACCCCGTTCTGCGTCTGGTCCTGGGCACCTGCTCCTGCCTGGCAGTTACCACGGCAGTCTCCAGCGCACTGGGCATGGGCGCAGCCTTCACCTTCGTGCTGGTCTGCTCCAACATCCTGATCTCGCTGCTGCGCAACGTGATCCCCGCAAAGGTCCATCTGCCCTGCTACATCGTCATCATCGCAGGCTTCGTCACCATCGTCCAGATGGTCATGCACGCCTACATGGACAGCCTGTACACCGCACTGGGCGTCTTCCTGCCCCTGATCGTCGTCAACTGCATCATCCTTGGCCGTGCCGAGATGTTCGCCTGCAAGAACAACGTGGTCGATTCTGCACTGGACGGCGTCGGCATGGGCATCGGCTACACCCTCACCGTCGTGCTGATGGCTACCATCCGCGAGGTGCTGGGCAGCGGCACTTGGCTGGGCTTCCAGGTCCTGCCCGACAGCATCGCCCGCATCAGCATCATGACTCAGGCTCCCGGCGCATTCTTCTGCTACGGCGTCCTGATGGCCGGCTGTGTCTGGCTGGAAGGCAAGCTGGATGCGCGCATCGAGCGCAAGAGCTGCTGCGACATCGACAATCTGAAGAAGGAGGGCTAATAAGATGCTCGTCAAACTCGCTGCTATCTTCTTCAGCATGATCCTTGTCAACAACTACGTGCTGGTGAAGTTCTATGGCATCTGCCCGTTCCTGGGCGTTTCCAAGAAGCTTGACTCCGCTGTGGGTATGTCCGGCGCTGTCATCTTCGTCATGTTCATGGCTACGGCTGTGACCTTCCCGCTGCAGATCTTTGTTCTGAACCCCGCCGGTCTGAGCTATCTGCAGACCATCGTGTTCATTCTGGTCATTGCAGTTCTGGTGCAGTTCATCGAGATCTTCCTGAAGAAGTATGTCGTTGCGCTGTACAACTCTCTGGGCGTCTATCTGCCCCTGATCACCACCAACTGCTGCGTTCTGGCTGTCACCATTCTGGTCGTCGATGACTACGGCGCAGACGTCGAGGCTCTGGGCTTCGGCGCTGCCTACATCGAGGCTCTGATCTGTGCCATCGGCGCAGGCGTCGGCTTCATGCTGGCTATGGTCATGTTCAGCGGCGTGCGCAAGCGCGTGGAGGCCTGTGATCCCCCGGCTCCCTTCAAGGGCCTGCCCATCACTCTGCTGGCCGCAGCGATCACCAGCCTGTCCTTCATGGGCTTTGGCGGCATCGTTGAGAATCTGTTTAACGTGACGCTGTAAAGGAGGAACAGGATTATGAATATCGCATCTGCTGTTATCCTCTGCACCATCGTCGGTGCTGTCGGCGCAATCATTCTGGTCGCCGCTGCCAAGTTCATGGCAGTTGAGGAAGACCCCCGTATCGAAGAAGTTGCCAGCTGTCTGGCCGGCGCAAACTGCGGCGGCTGCGGCTACGCAGGCTGTGCCGACTACGCAAAGGCGGTCGTCATGGACGGCGTGCCTTGCGATAAGTGCGCTCCCGGCGGCCCCAAGGCTGCTGCTGCCATCGCCAAGATCATGGGCGGTGAGGCAAGCGCTGTGGAGAAGAAGGCCGTGGTCCAGTGCCAGGGCAGCTCCGAGCACTGCAAGCCCGCTTACGACTACAAGGGCATCCAGACCTGCGCCGCTGCTGCTGCCCTGTACGGCGGCCCCAAGACCTGTTCCTTTGCCTGCATCGGTCTGGGCGACTGCACCAAGGTCTGTAAGTTCGACGCCATCCACATCGTGGACGGTGTTGCCAAGGTGGACAAGGACAAGTGTACCGGCTGCGGTGCCTGCGCCAACATCTGCCCCAAGCAGGTCATCATGATCGACGCCGGCGGCCCCCGCAAGCCCGTCGTTATGTGCTCCAACAAGGATAAGGGCGCTGTCGCCAACAAGCTCTGCACCACCAGCTGCATCGCCTGCGGTATGTGTGAGCGCACCTGTAAGTTCGACGCGATCCATGTCGTTGACGGCGTGGCCCGCGTGGACTACGACAAGTGCAAGGGCTGCGGTATGTGCGCCCAGAAGTGTCCGAAGAAGATCATCCTCTTCCCCCTGAAGGACGATCCGTATCCCCCGAAGCCCGTGGTGAAGCCTGCTGCTCCCGCAGCAAAGCCCGCCGCTGCCGCAGCTCCCGCTGCAAAGCCGGAGGCTAAGGCCGAAGAGGCAAAGCCCGAGACCAAGGCTGAATAAGCGCTGACCTCAAAGAGGGCCGGACAGCTGTCCGGCCCTCTTTTTGCGTAGAAAACCTCTCCGTCATCGCTGCGCGATGCCACCTCCCCTATCGAGGGGAGGCTTTGGCATATCGGAAAAGTCAGCCTCTTCGCCAGAGGCTCCCCTACTAGGGGAGCTGTCTGCGAAGCAGACTGAGAGGTTGGACGAAGGAGAATCTGCCCCACGGCAAAGCCGCGATTGAGAGGTTGAAACTCCGGCAGCAGAAAGCTATAATGGGATAGGATACAACGCGCTTACGGCAAGGCGCGGACGGAAAAGGAAAAACGGAAAGAGGAATCGTATGGAACAAAAGAACACCCGCCTGCGGAACGTGGGCTTCATCACCTTCTTTTTCAGCGGCATCTGCGCAATTTCCAGCGGCGTGGTGGTCAGCTTATTGCAGGAGCAGTATGGCTTCGCCTACGGCATGACC
>ENA-OQKC01000015-OQKC01000015.1-human-gut-metagenome-genome-assembly--contig:-NODE-15-length-57395-cov-4.774150_pt1 | contig 57395 bp, 50 predicted proteins | sample MGYA00242774_ERZ504790 | MGnify/ENA primary metagenome ERZ504790 (study PRJEB26092, sample SAMD00036419) | human gut metagenome | host: Homo sapiens | study: EMG produced TPA metagenomics assembly of...
GGTACGGGGACCTTTCTCATCGTCGCCTTTGCAGCCCTGGGCTTTGATTTGTCACCGCCGCCGGGAACGCCAAGATGCTCAATCTCATGAGCAATATAACGGCCTTCGTCATCCTGGTCTGGTCGGGGACGATTCTCTATGTCTACGGCGTCGTCATGGCCCTGTGCATCTTTACGGGCGCCTTTTTTGGCTCTCGCCTGGCCATTCGCCGGGGGACCGGTTTTGTTCGAGTCGTCATGCTCGTCGTGACGGCAGCCCTTATTGGAAAGCTGGGCCTTTCCTATTTTGGCATTCTATGAGGAGATCATGATGAATACAGCACTGATTAGCGGCGGTACGTCGGGCATCGGCCTTGCGACGGCGGCCGTCCTCCTGGACCGCGGCTGGCAAGTTGCCGTCAGCGGCAGGGACGAGGCCAAAGGGGAGGCGGCTTTACAGCAGTTGGGACCGGAAAAGGCTGTCTGTTATATAAAAGGGGACGTCAGCCGGGATGAAGACTGCCGGAACATGGTGGATGAGACGGTCCGCCGGTTTGGCAGCCTCGACGGACTGGTGACGTCGGCCGGGATCTACGAGCAGGGACTCCTTGAAAACGTAACGCCTGACGAGGTACAGCAGCTCTTTGCTGTCAATGTCTACGGGACCATTTCTCTTTGTAAATACGCCCTGCCGCACTTACGCCGCCGGCCGGGCAGTATCGTAACCGTCAGCAGTGATGCCGGCCTGCAGGGAAATATTGCCTGTTCCGTCTATGGGGCGACCAAAGGGGCTGTCGTGGCCTTTACCAAGTCCCTGGCCCTGGAAGCGGCACCGCATCAGATCCGGGTCAACTGCGTCTGCCCCGGTGACGTCGAAACGCCGATGCTTGAAAAGCAGCTGCGCGATCATCCTGACATGGAGCGAGAGACTATGAAAGAGCAGTATCCCTTGTACCGCCTGGCCCAGGCCGATGAGGTAGCCAAGGCCATTGCCTTTTTGCTCAGCGAAGATGCGTCCTTTATTACGGCAGCGGCACTTCCTGTTGACGGGGGTTTGACAAGCTGGTAGAAACATGGGAAAATATAAAATATAGTGTTTATTTCGTCAAAGAATGGGGTGTTAAAGTATGGCAAATGAAGAAAATGCAAAAACCGTAGAGCAGTTGCAGGAAGAGCTTGCCGCTTTGAAACAGGAATTGGCTGATTTCAAACAGAGTCATTCTAAACCGATCGAAGATGCTGCTAACAGTGTTGTCAAAGCCATGGAACAGACGACGGAAGACAAAGATGTCCAAGTCGAAATGCTGTGCCGCTGGGCCGCTGCCCGTGCCGGCGCCATCGTCATTGCGCCGCTTATCGTTTGGTGCTATGCCGCCGAAGGGACAGGAGATGGATGACCATTATTTCGGAACCATCCGTCAGAGAATCTCCGCATACATGAAGGAAGTCAACGAGGAGTGCTGGAAGCTGGGCGTAACAGCAAAGACACAGCACAATGAGGTTGCACCTGCACAGCATGAGCTGGCACCGATCTACGCACCGGTAAATATTGCAGCAGATCACAACCAGATCATGATGCGTATCCTCAAAAAAGTTGCAAGCCGCCATGGTATGCGCTGCCTGCTTCATGAGAAACCGTTTGCAGGAGTTAACGGTTCCGGTAAGCACAACAACTGGTCCCTGACAACGGATGACGGGATCAACCTTCTTGAGCCGGGAAAAACTCCTCATGAGAATATCCAGTTCCTTCTTGTTCTCACCTGTATCCTGAAAGCCGTTGATGAGCATGCAGATCTTCTGAGAGAGTCTGCAGCAGACGTTGGAAACGATGAACGTCTCGGAGGAAACGAGGCACCGCCGGCAGTTATCTCCGTATTCCTTGGTGAGCAGCTTCAGGATGTTCTGGAGCAGCTGATCAGCACAGGTACCGCCACACACAGTAAGACCGGCGAGATCCTGGATACCGGTGTTAAGACACTTCCGGATTTCATGAAGGATGCTACAGACCGAAACAGAACATCACCGTTTGCGTTCACAGGAAACAAATTTGAGTTCCGTATGGTTGGTTCCCGTGATTCCATTTCCGAGTGCAACGTAGTTCTGAACACGATTGCAGCAGAAGTATTCCGCGATGCATGCGACCGTCTGGAAGCAGCAGACGATTTTGATACTGCAGTACATGACCTGATCAAGGAGTATGCGATCCAGCATCAGCGTATTGTATTCAACGGAAACGGATATGCACCGGAGTGGGAGGCAGAGGCAAAGAGACGTGGACTTCCGATCCTTCCGTCCATGGTAGATGCCATTCCTGCGCTGACTACAGATAAGGCTGTGAAGCTTTTTGAATCCTTTAATGTATTTACAAGAGCAGAGCTTGAGTCCAGAGCAGAGATCCAGTATGAAGGCTATGCAAAGGCTATCAACATTGAGGCCAAGACCATGGTGGATGTAGCTACCAAGCAGATCATCCCGGCAGTGATCCGTTATACAACGGTTCTTGCAGAGTCCATCAATTCTGTGAAGGCAGTGAGCGCAGCGCTTGATGTCAGTGTACAGACAAGTCTTCTGGAAAAAACCTCCGCACTTCTTGCTGAGACCAAGACAGCTATGGATAAGCTTTCCGGACTGATCGCTGAGTCGGAATCCCATGAAGAGGGACGTGACCGTGCTGTATTCTTCAGAGAGAGCGTGGTACCGGCAATGCAGGCTTTAAGAAAACCTGTAGACGAGCTTGAGATGATCGTAGATAAAGATATGTGGCCGATGCCATCCTACGGTGATCTGATCTTTGAGGTATGATCGGTTAAATAAAATACAGGAAATAAGAGATGTTCCCTGGGTGCAGCGGCATCTTTGAAATCAAATGACGGGACAGATGTAAGATCTGTCCCGTTTTTTACCTGGCGGAGAAAGAATCTGTAAGCGGTTATCCGTCATAGGATCATATAATAACTGCGGATGAGGATATCTGCGGTATTCAATCAGATTCAGGAGTAAATATATATGATAGAATTAGAATTTTTAAAAGAACAGAACGTTTCCGAAAGCTTGATCCACGGTATCGAGGAATTTCGAAAAAATTATAACGTTGATGAAGGGGCTGCAGCCAGAGTTACCAGACCGTCCATACCGTTCTACGGAAAAGAAATCCTGGAAATGGCCATTGCAGGACTTTTGGAAGGAGAAAATCTTCTTCTTGCAGGCCCAAAGGCCACGGGAAAAAATATCCTGGCAGAAAATTTGGCATATGCTTTTGGCCGCCCGGTTTATAATGTATCTTTCCATGTCAATACAAACAGCGGAGACCTGATCGGAACGGATACCTTTGTAAACAATGAAGTCTGCCTCCGAAAGGGCAGCATCTATCAGTGTGCCGAGTATGGTGGCTTCGGTATTCTGGATGAGATCAATATGGCAAAGAACGATGCGGTCTCTGTCCTTCATGCGACTCTGGACTATCGCCGCTCCATTGATGTTCCGGGCTATGACCGGATCGACCTTCATCCTGCGGCACGTTTTATCGGAACCATGAACTACGGATATGCAGGAACAAAGGAGCTGAACGAAGCTCTGGTTTCCCGTTTCCTGGTGATCGATATGCCAGCGCAGACAGAAGAAACCCTGGGATTTATTTTCCGCAAAATGTTCCCGGAGGCAAAGGAAAAGGCAGTGGAACAGTTTATCGGTGTATTTATGGATCTTCAGAAGAAATCTGTAAACAGTGAGATCTCCACAAAAGCGCTGGATCTTCGAGGACTTCTGGCTGCCATGAAGATTGTTCGTGCAGGACTTTCTCCCCTGGCAGCAGTGCAGATGGGAGTGGTGAACAAAACCTTCGATATTTTTGAAAAGGAGATCGTGGACGATGTAGTCCGTACAAGGATCCCGGAAGAGTGGACAAAGGACGATGTCTATGCATAAAGATCTGACAGAAGAACTTTCTATAGAAGATTACAAGATGGAGCTGGAAAACCGGATCCGTAATCTCCTCTGGACGGTAAGCGGTGACTATACACTGGATGTGAAGCCGGATGTATCGCTGTTTCTCCGCTCAAAAGAGATCGCTCTTTACGATGGAATCAAACAGGGGGCTTTTGCCAGATATTTTGACAAAAATCTGCTTGGCCTTTATCTTGTAAAAAAAATCTATCTGGATGCCTCTGAGACGGAGCTGACCGGGCTGACACAGCTCTGTATCGAAGCGGCAGTGGGAGAGCGGATCTGTGAAGAGCGCCCCGGGGTTCGCCGCATGAGAAAAAAAGCTCTGGAAGATATCCTGGATCAGGAATATGAAACCCTGCCTTTCTACGATAAGCTGTTAGACAGGCTGAAAATTGCAGTATTCCGTGATGTACTTACAGGAAGCGTACAGCCTCTGGAGAAAAAACTGTCTGCATTCCGGGATCAGATCTATGCCTGCGCAGAAAGCAGAGACACCATGGAACTGATTCGGATCATCGACAGCCTCTATAATGCGGTCATCGATCCGGACTTTGAGAAGAAAAACGGTTCCCTTGAACGGGTAATGGCGGTGACGCTGGAAGAATTGACGGAATTTGGATGGGAAGACTATCTTAATGAAGAGATGTATGAGGAAGCTCTGGAAAATTACGTGGAAAAGCTCACAGACCGGATGACAGATATTGAAGATTCCTCACTGACACAGGATATGGAAGAAAAACGTAAGGTGAAAAACAAGATCACGGTGATTTCAGAGGAAGCTCTTCAGAAAGCTCATACCTATGTGGAACTGAATTTTGGAAAAACCTATCTCACACCTGCGGAAGAAAAAGAATGAACCATCTTATGTGCCGGGGAATACACGGAGACTGCAGCCTGTATTTTACAGAAGGAATACTGAAAAATCCGGTTCGTGATAATTATCAGTACCAGTATGCAAAGCGTCTGCGTAATAAGAACATATGGATCTATCATGACAAGCACAGAATTGCAAAACGAAATATTGCCATATTGACTGAACTCCTGAAAAAAGCACTGGTGATCCGAAGTGAAAACCAGGAAGTCCTATCAGACCGGGGAACTATCGTTCCTTCCAGGCTGTGGCGTATAGGCAGAAGCGGTGAGGCAAATCTTTTTAAGAGGATTCTTCGTGGAGACAATACGGATTTTGTGGTGGATATACTGATCGATGCCAGTGGTTCACAGATGAGCCGACAGGGAGATGTGGCACTGCAGGCTTATATGATCAGCTCTGCCCTGAGCAATGTGGACATCCCTCATCGGGTTATGAGCTACTGCACATTCTGGGATCATACGATCCTGCACAGGTTCCGGGAATATGATGATCCGGTTTCGGCGGATGAGGATATTTTCAATTATGTGACTTCCTCCAATAATCGGGACGGGCTTGCCATAAAAGCAGCGGGATACAGTCTTTTGCAGAGGGAAGAGGAAAAAAAGATCCTGATCATCTTAAGTGACGGACGCCCCTACGATGTGATCATAAACCGCCCCAATGCAAAAAATCCGGCCCCTTATCAGGGAAAATATGCCATTTCAGATACTGCAACAGAGGTGCGGCGTCTTCGGAGCCAGGGCGTCAGTGTTCTGGGGGTATTTGCAGGCGAAGAGAAGGATCTTCCGGCGGAAAAGAAGATTTTTGGAAAGGATTTTGCCTATATCCGGGATATCGGAAATTTCTCGAAGATCGTAGGGCGATATCTGACAAAACAGCTGGAAACGGACAACTGAAAAAAAAAAGTATTTTATTTTAAATGTATAATATTCAATTGTAAGGAATAAGGTCACTATGTTAGCATAAAAGCTGCATAGTGACCAATTATTTGCTTATAATTATACAGAAAATTGTAAATAATATATAATATCTCAGATATAATTTCTTGCAAAATACTGCGAAATTTGCTATACTATATAACGTTACTAATTTACTAGATAAAGGGAGAGGAAATATGAACAAAAACACAGAGTTCAAACCTTACATTCCTGCGGAGAAAATCACTCCGGAGCTCACAGTTACATCTGTGATCATGGGATGTATTCTTGCTGTCATCTTCGGCGCAGCCAATGCTTACCTTGGTCTTCGTGTTGGTATGACAGTATCTGCCTCCATTCCGGCGGCAGTTATCTCCATGGGTGTTATCCGCGTGATTCTTCGCAGAAACTCCATTCTGGAGAGCAACATGGTCCAGACAATCGGTTCAGCCGGTGAGTCTCTTGCAGCAGGTGCTATCTTCACCATGCCTGCACTGTTCCTCTGGGCAGAGGAAGGACTTACAAGCAAACCAGGCATCGTTGAGATCACTCTGATCGCACTTTGCGGTGGTATCCTTGGTGTACTTTTCATGGTACCCCTTCGTAATGCCCTCATTGTTAAAGAGCATGCAACTCTTCTCTATCCGGAAGGAACTGCCTGCGCAGACGTTCTTCTTGCCGGTGAGGAAGGCGGAGCAAATGCTTCCACAGTATTCTCCGGTATGGGACTTGCTGCCATCTTCAAATTTGTTGTTGATGGACTGAAGCTTCTTCCGGCAGATGTTTCTGCAGCATTTAAATCCTTCAAGGGTGAGATCGGTATGGAGGTTTATCCGGCACTTCTCGGTGTTGGTTATATCGTAGGACCGAAGATCGCATCCTACATGTTTACAGGTTCTCTTATCGGCTGGATGGTCATCATTCCGCTGATCTGCCTGTTCGGACCTGATACATGGATGTATCCGGCAGCAGAGGGAACGACCATTGCCCAGCTTTACGCAAACGGCGGAGCATCAGCGATCTGGTCTACTTATGTTAAATATATCGGCGCAGGTGCTATCGCAACAGGCGGTATCATTTCCCTGATCAAATCCCTGCCGCTGATCGTTACAACCTTCCGTGACTCCATGAAGAGTATGAAGGGAAGCAAGAACACAAGCACAGAGAGAACCGCACAGGATCTTCCGATGCAGTTCATCCTTCTCGGTGTTATAGCAATGGTATTTATCATCTGGATCGTTCCGGCAATCCCGGTAACTCTTCTTGGTGCAGTTATCATCGTAGTTTTTGGATTCTTCTTTGCAACAGTATCTTCCCGTATGGTAGGTCTTGTAGGAAGCTCCAACAACCCGGTTTCCGGTATGGCTATCGCTACTCTTCTGATTGCTACATTTGCGATCAAGAGCTCCGGTAAAACAGGTATCGACGGAATGACAGCAGCGATCGCTGTTGGTTCTGTTATCTGTATCATCGCAGCGATCGCCGGTGATACCTCTCAGGACCTTAAGACAGGATACCTTCTTGGTGCTACACCTAAGAAGCAGCAGATGGGCGAGATGCTCGGTGTTGTTGTTTCCGGTCTTGCTATCGGCGGTGTTCTGTATCTTCTGGATGCAGCATGGGGCTACGGTACAGCAGAGATCCCTGCTCCGCAGGCTCAGCTTATGAAGATGATCGTTGAGGGAATCATGGGCGGAAACCTTCCATGGGGACTTGTATTTGTAGGTGTATTCCTTGCAATCTGCCTTGAGATCCTCCGTATCCCGGTAATGCCTTTCGCAATCGGTCTTTACCTTCCGATCTACCTGAACGCAACCATCATGATCGGTGGTATCGTTCGTGGATTACTTGACCGCAGAAAAGGTGTTGACGAAAAAACCAAGACAGCTCAGGCCACAGATGGTACTCTGTACTGTGCTGGTATGATCGCCGGCGAGGGTCTTGTTGGAATTCTTCTTGCGATCTTTGCAGTTGTCGGTATCAGCCTTGATATGTCCGGCGTTGTAAACCTTGGAAATATCGGCGGTGTTGTGCTGATGATCATCATGATCCTGTCACTGCTTAAATTCTCTATCTGGAGAAAGAAGAAAGCCTGATGAGAAAAAACAAAAAGGATAAGAAACAGGATATCAACTATCTTGATCTGATCCCGGAAACAAACCAGTCGATTCGGTGGCACCGGGACCTGAAGCAGCGGATCATTCTTGAGATAGAGAATAAGGGTATGTTCAATACCATCGCGCAGAAGGTTTTTGGCAAGCCAAGGTTTTCCAAGGTTCATCTTGATGAAATGGGAACTTTTATCTGGCCTGAGATCGATGGAGCCAAAACCGTGCAGGAGCTTGCCCTGCTGGTGAAAGAGCATTTCGGTGATAAGGCAGAACCGCTTTATCCGAGAATCGTAAAATACTTTCAGATAATGGAAAGCTATGAATTTGTTCATTTTATAAATAAAAAGACAGAAAAATAGCATGGAGAACGGGAACGGACGCAGAATAGTGTACGGTCCCGTTCTTTTTATGACACGTCAGTGCGGGAAACTGATGCAGTTGTCATATGATACTATAGCATTTCCGGGATTTTCACAGCGGAATAGAAATATTGAGGACATTTCAAGACAGAAATTCCGGGAATTGCTGTAAAAAATGAAAGGAGCACTTTATGAGTCTTGTGAAAAAAAAGGACTGGTATCTGGATTATCTTCTGATCATAGTAGGAACCGGGCTGATGGCACTTGCCATCAATTCCGTTTTTGATGCAACCGGGCTGGTAACAGGCGGCTTTTCCGGTATAGCGATCCTGGTGAAGCATTGGACCGGTGAGATCATAGATGGCGGGGTTCCGCTGTGGCTTACCAATATCACGCTGAACATTCCGCTGTTTTTTCTGGGATGGCGGATCAAAGGCTTTTCCTTTGTTAAAAAAAGCTCTGGTCGGTGAGATCTCCCTCTCAACCTGGCTTGCCATTCAGCCGGTGTGGAATATTGCGGGAGATGATCTCCTTCTGGCTGCTGTATACGGTGGTGTGATCCTGGGAATCGGCATTGGAATGGTTTTCCTTGGACAGGGAACCACAGGCGGAACGGATATGATGGCAGCACTGATCCAGAAGTATATGCGTCATTATTCCATCGCACAGATCATGCAGTTTATTGATGGACTTATTGTGATCGTAGGAATGTATGTGTTCGGTATCCAGCGGGCCCTGTATGCCATCATTGCGGTTTATCTGGTAACAAAAGTATCCGACAGTCTGATCGAAGGTCTGAAGTTTTCCAAACAGACATTTATCATCACGGAGAAGCCGGATGAGGTTGCCAGAGTCATTATGGAAGACCTAGATCGCGGAGCGACAGGGATCTGTGGCAAGGGGATGTATTCCGGTCAGGAGAAGACGATCATCTTCTGTGTGGTAAACAAAAAGGAAATTGTGAAGCTGAAAGAGCTGGTAGATGATATTGATCCCAACGCTTTTGTGATCGTTTCCGATGCAAGAGAAGTTCATGGAGAAGGTTTTATAGAGAAAAATTAGGCGGATTTCAACAAAAATTTGTAAATTTTTTCAGTTTTACTCTTTCATTTTTGGTGATTTTGTATTAAAATAGCCATAGATAGAGAGGGAAAGACAGAAGATAAGCATACACATAAGTGAGAAGGGATTGAACGGAATGATATCGAATCAGGTGTTACAGAATACGCTCGAGGGACTTAAAGAAATATCAAGGACGGAATTTTGTGTCATTGACACAGACGGCAAGGTACTTGCGTCTACCTTTTCTGATTTTGAGATCCAGCCGGCAGATATCCAGGCTTTTGTAGAATCCCAGGCGGACAGCCAGCTTGTCAAGGGATTTCAGTACTTTAAGGTCTGTGATGATTATCAGTTGGAATATGTCCTGGTAGCCCACGGAGATGATGAGGATACTTATATGGTAGGCAAGCTTGCAGCCTTCCAGATCCAGAATCTGATCGTTGCGTACAAGGAGCGTTTTGACAAAGACAGCTTTATCAAGAATCTTCTTCTTGATAATCTTCTTCTGGTGGATATTTACAACAGAGCGAAGAAGCTTCATATTGAAGCAGATGTCCGTCGTGTAGTTATGATCCTGGAACTGAACCAGGAGAAAGATCACAGCTCTGTAGAGAGCGTGAAAAGCCTTTTTGGCGGAAAGAGCAGAGATTTTATCACTGCTGTTGATGAGAAGAGCATCATTATAGTCAAGGAACTGGAAGAGGGAGAGGGCTATCCGGAGATGGATAAGCTGGCTCATACGATTATGGATACTCTGGATCTGAATAAAGATGGTGAGGATGTCCATATGGCATACGGTACCATTGTCAATGAGTTGAAAGAAGTTTCACGTTCCTACAAGGAAGCGCGTATGGCCCTTGATGTAGGTAAGATCTTCTTCGGAGACAGGGAAGTTATCGCATACAGCTCACTTGGAATCGGACGCCTGATCTATCAGCTGCCTATTCCTCTGTGTAAGATGTTTATCCGCGAGATCTTTGACAACAAATCTCCGGATGATTTCGATGAGGAGACACTTGTCACCATCGATAAATTCTTTGAGAACAGTCTGAACGTATCTGAAACTTCACGTCAGCTGTATATCCACAGAAATACGCTGGTATATCGTCTGGATAAACTCCAGAAGAGTACAGGCCTTGATTTGAGAGTGTTTGAGGATGCCATTACATTTAAGATCGCGCTGATGGTTGTTCGATATATGAAATATATGGAGACATTAGAGTATTAATAGCATTCGGAATGCAGGATGATAGTTTGATATATTAAGGCAACATATTAGAACTTTTAAACTGCCGCTTATTCCTTCCCGGAATAGGTGGCAGTTTTTGTATGAGCGTTTTTCATCATGGAATATTGTGTAAATGTCCCTCCTGTTTGGAAGCATTCACGAAGTGTGTTACTGAGAACGGAGTGAGCAGTAACGAATTCACATGAACTTCACAGATAACATCCATGACTCTATTGTAATTTTGGTAATTTTACGTTAAAATAAATAATTTGAAGAGGGCTGTTGATTACTGTTCACTGGTAATATTCCGCGGAGCGCATTAATGAGAATGGAGTGAACAGGTTACTGTTCACTGGTAATATCCCGCGAGGTGTTTTTTGTGAGCGAAGGTCACAGAAAACCCGAGACATACCGCGCGAATTTATGCGATCAGCATAAATTCTGTGCATCGCGAAGCGTGTTACTGAGAACGGAGTGAACAGTAACGTGAACAGTAACAGTTGTAGGGCCCGGGAAATTTATTCTTGCATTTAAACAGAAAATATATTACAATAATGTTACAAAAAAATTAAGAAAATTATGCTTTTATAATATAGAGGAGGATATATATGATCGATCTTGTAGATGTGAGCAAATCTTACGGCCCGGGTCTTCCGGCTGTGAATCATGCGAACTTACATGTTGATAAAGGGGAATTCGTATTTGTAGTAGGAAGCAGTGGCTCCGGTAAATCCACACTGATCAAGCTTCTGATGAAAGAACTGGATTCTACCAGCGGAACGATCACAGTCAGCGGGGAACGTCTGGAGAAGATGAAACACAGACGCGTTGCCAAGTATCGCAGAAAGCTTGGGGTAGTATTTCAGGATTTTCGTCTTTTAAAAGACCGTAATGTATATGAGAATGTAGCATTTGCGCAGCGTGTCATAGGAAGACCTACCCGTGTGATACGCAAACGTGTGCCGGAGGTTCTCCAGGAGGTAGGACTTGCAGGAAAGTATAAGGCATACCCGGATGAGCTTTCCGGTGGTGAGCAGCAGAGAGTTGCTCTTGCCAGAGCACTGGTAAACCGCCCGGACATCCTTCTGGCAGATGAGCCGACCGGAAACCTGGATCCGAAAACCTCTGAAGAGATCATGGCTCTGATGGAGCAGATCAATGACAGAGGAACCACAGTTCTGGTAGTCACCCACAATAAGGACATCGTCAATGCCATGCGCAAGCGAGTAGTCACCATGCACAACGGCAAGATCATCAGCGATGAGAAAGAGGGAGGATATCATGAGGCCTAGTACGATCTGGTATACCCTGAAGCAGGGCTTTAAGAATATAAAAAGAAACTGGATGTTTTCCCTGGCATGTATCATCACGATGGCAGCCTGCATTTTTCTGGTAGGCATTTTCTATTCCATCGTGAACAACGTCGGTAATATTGCCCATAAGGTGGAAGAAGAAGTACCGATCACAGTATTCTTTGATGAGGGCACTTCAGAGGAAGAGATCCAGGCGATCGGCGATGCTATTCAGTCCAGGCCGGAAGTGGCCAGGATGGACTATCAGTCCGCAGATCAGGCATGGGAAGAATACAAACAGAAATATTTTGGAGATGAAGATGCGGCAGATGGATTTAAAGATGATAACCCTCTTGCCAATTCATCCAATTATCAGGTATATCTTAATGATATTACCAAGCAGACAGAACTGGTGAATTATATCCAGGGACTGGAACATGTCCGGAAGGTAAATCAGTCTGAACAGGCATCCAGGACACTTGGTTCCATTAACAAGCTGGTTTCTTATGTGTCGATTGCCGTGATCGCAATCCTTTTGGTCATTTCCATATTCCTGATCAGCAATACAGTATCTATGGGTATTTCTGTCCGCAAGGAAGAAATCGGAATTATGAAATACATAGGAGCTACAGATGCTTTTGTACGACTGCCATTCCTTCTGGAAGGTATGGTCCTCGGTGTGATCGGTGCGGCGATACCGCTGATCTGCCTGTTTTTCCTGTATAATTCCGCTGTAGAGTTTATTCTGACAAAATTCAATGTATTGACAGGAATCGTGGATTTCATTCCAATCTGGCAGATTTATGAAGGTCTGGTTCCCATGGGACTTGGACTTGGTGTGGGAATCGGTCTTTTGGGAAGCTTTTTCACAACAAGAAAACATCTCAGAGTATAACCAAATAGCAGAGAATCTTATGTATCCGCAAGATGTGTGATCATAAGATATACAGCGGCTGTCGGAATATCGGCAGCCGTTTTCGGTATATAAAAACCGAACGGCGCACAGAGGAGTACAGAAAATCTGTGATCTTATCGGCTTTGCCGGCTGTGCAGAAGAAAGGAAAAATATGAAAAATAAAGAATTCAAAAAAGGTATAGCCATTGGAGTGGCAGCAACGCTGGTTGTGACAGGCGCTGTTTTTACCAGCTATCAGAAAGTACTGTTTCCGAAAGGCAATGCGCTTTCCGATGTGAAAACGGTTCAGAAGCTGAATTACCTGGAAGAACTGATCGATGAAGAATATCTGGATGAAAAAGACGAAAGCAGCCTGCGTGAGGGGCTTTATGCTGGCCTGCTTGCCGGCCTGAAGGATCCGTACTCCACCTATTACACAGCAGAACAGTATAAAGAGCTGAATACTTCCAATGAAGGCTCCTACGTAGGGATCGGTGCCGTTCTTCAGAAGGATGACACCGGAGGGGCAAAGATCATACAGCTTTATGAGGGTGGCCCTGGAGAACAGGTGGGACTGAGAAAGGGAGATGTGATCAAGGCAGTAGATGGAGCTGATGTTACAGACAAAGAAACTTCAGATATTGCTGCCATGGTCCGTGACAGTGAGAAAGCTTCCGTAATGCTGACCATACAGCGGGAAAACGAAGAGAAAACCCGGGATGTCAAAGTGGAGATCCGGGATGTGGAGATCCAGACCGTTTCCCATGAGATGCTTTCCGGAGACACCGGCTATATCCGGATCTCCGAATTTTCTGAGGTGACCAGCGATCAGTATAAAAAAGCATTTGCAGATCTGAAGGAACAGGGAATGAAGAAGCTGGTTGTGGATCTCCGTGATAATCCGGGCGGTCTTCTTACTGCAGTCTGCGGCGTGTTACGCCAGATTCTTCCGGAAGGACTGATCGTCTATACAGAGGACAAAAATGGAAAAAGGGAAGAGGAGACCTGCGACGGAAAAAATGAACTGGACATGCCACTGGCTGTTCTGGTAAACGGAAACAGTGCCAGTGCATCGGAGATCTTTGCGGGGGCGGTAAAGGACTATGGGATTGGAACGATTGTAGGAACAACTACCTATGGGAAGGGTGTGGTGCAGACCATCCAGCCTCTTACCGATGGCAGTGCGGTAAAGATCACCATCGCAAAATATTTTACGCCAAAGGGCAATGATATCAACAAAAAAGGAATCACTCCGGATGTGGAAGCAGAGCTTTCCGGAGACATCACAGACTGGACAGAACTTACACATAAAGAAGACACGCAGCTTCAGACAGCCCTGAAAGAGATAGGACAGAGCTGATGCGTTCGGAGGAGAGAAAAAATGATAACTTTACAATTATTGCAGCAGATCATCGTATTTTTTCTGATGATGTCCTGTGGATTTACAGTGGTAAAATGCGGACTTATCGATGCAAAAAGCAGCAGGACACTTTCAGTCATCTGTATCTACATCATCATGCCCTGCGTAATGATCAATGCTTTTCAGATCGAATATTCCAGAAGCATCCGGAATGGCTTCCTTCTGGCAGTGGCAGCGGCCATCCTGATCCATATTTTTCTTCTGGTATTTGTACAGATCATCGGCAAGCCACTGAAATTAAGTGTGGTAGAAAAAGAATCCATCATCTATTCCAATTCCGGAAATCTGGTGATCCCTCTTGTAACGGTAGTCCTTGGTGAAAAATGGGTGATCTATGCCAGTGCTTTCCTGAGTGTGCAGATGATCCTGATGTGGACCCACGGACAGTCACTGATGGAGGCGAAGGCCGGCATCAACTGGAAAAAAATCCTCTGCAACATCAATCTGATCGCTATTATCCTTGGAATCGTTCTGTTCTTCACGCAGATCAGATTGCCGGTGATTCTTGGAAACACCATGAGCCAGATTTCAGCCACCCTGGGACCTGTATGTATGATCATGCTTGGAATGACCATGACGGAGGTAAAATGGAAAGATATTTTCAGCCATTCCAGGATCTATCTGATCACGATCTTGAAAATGGTGGTGACTCCGCTGCTCATACTGTTGTTTTTGAAGTATCTGCCCTTGGCTTCAATGGTAAAGGATGGAAAAACCATTCTGCTTATCAGTCTGATGGCAGTGATCACACCGTCGGCAACAACGATTGTACAGCTGGCACAGCTCTACGATCAGGACCCGGTCTATGCCAGCACCATCAATGTAATGACAACGCTGGTAAGTATCATAACCATGCCACTGATGGTCATGTTGTATCTTGCCTGAGCATCTCAGGGAATCGTTACGGATAACTTTGTGTCAGGCAACATGCTTTGCGGAATATTATCTGGTTACTGTTCACTGGTAATATTCCGCGAGGTGTTTTTTGTGAGCGAAGGTCACAGAAAACCCGAGACATACCGCGCGAATTTATGCGATTAGCATAAATTCTGTGCATCGCGAAGCGTGTTGCTGAGAACGGAGTGAACAGTAACGTCTCCGGCGGGAGTGCAAAGAGCAATAAGCAGTGGAGGTTTGACAACGGGATAGGTGTGTGCTATATTGAAAAACAGAAAAGAAAAGAGCCAGCGGGAGCTTGTGTGACAGGCTGAGAGGAAGATAGATCTTCGACCGTACCTGATTTGGGTAATGCCAACGGAGGGATTGTGATCTGAGAGCGTGTCTCCGTGGAGTTTGCCATGGGATGCGCTCTTTTCGGATGCAGGAATGGAACTGGAATGGTCTGACAATGTGGGGATATGAAAGTGACAGAGACTGCATGTGGAGCTTCTGCGGCGAGCGGGCAGGAAGGGGAGCGCCTTAATGTCTGGCAGGAGAGTGATATTCCGGAGGATTTTTCCGGAAGGATCATGTAAGCGATGGGAATCCGTGTTTTCGGAGTGAGAGGAAGTAAGGGAACTTCGACCGCCAAAATCTAAGGGCAGACTGTAGCAGACGGGAAGCTTTTGCCCGGATCTGACAGGGCTCTGCCTGATATTTCAGGGAGGAAAAACACTATGGAAAAACAAAGGATGCACACGCTTCGTATGGTAATGCTGGCAATGATGGTTGCGATCGGTGTCGTTATTTCACCGATCCTGAGGATTGAGGGAATGTGCCCCACGGCGCATCTTGTCAATATCGTATGCTCGGTTCTGATGGGACCGTGGTATTCCCTTCTCTGTGCGACCATGATCGGCGTGATCCGTATGATGTTTATGGGAATCCCGCCACTTGCACTGACCGGTGCAGTATTTGGCGCATTTCTTTCAGGTGTGTTCTACAGACTTTCCAAAGGTAAGATCATCTGCGCGGTGATCGGTGAGATCTTTGGAACAGGTATCATCGGATCCATGGTTTCTTATCCGGTGATGGCATTCCTGATGGGAAGAGGCGGACTGACAGCATTTTATTATACGCCGATGTTCCTTGCAGCAACCACAATGGGAGGATGTGTTGCCTATATTTTCCTGAAGGCTCTGAGTAAAGCAGGTCTTCTGGTGAAATTCCAGGCAGCTTTGGGTTCAAAAACATATGAGACAAAGAATTTTACAACTGCGAAAGCGAATTAAAGAAGAAAAGCCGCTGATCCATTGCATCACCAATCCGATCTCGATCCATGACTGTGCCAACGTGGTCCTTGCAGTAGGTGCAAGGCCGATCATGGCGGAGCATCCGGCAGAGGTGACAGGTATTACGGCATCGGCTGGTGCGCTGATGCTGAATCTCGGGAATATTACCGATGCCAGGATCGAGTCAATGAAGCGTTCTATGAGAACAGCGATGGAAAATAAGATCCCGGTTCTTCTGGATCTGGTAGGGGTTGCCTGCAGTGATCTCAGGCTGGATCTGGCGAAGGAGCTTTTGAGCATCGGCCATGCGGCAGTGCTGAAGGGAAATATGTCAGAGCTTCTGGCTGTTTCCGGGCTGCCGTCTCATGCGATCGGAATCGATGCGGGGGCGCAGGATGCCCTGACTGCGGAAAATATGGAGACTGTCAGTGAGGTGCTGAGGGCTTTTTTCAAGGAGTAATCAGGCAATCGTGCTGGCTACCGGGAAACAGGATTTTGTTACGGATGGTGAACGGGTTGTTCTGGTACAAAATGGCAGTGCGGCGCTGTCCGGGATCACAGGAACCGGCTGTATGGTCGGTGCACTGACTGCGGCGTTTTTGCCGGGGTGCGAAGATAATATTGCGAAAGAGATGACGGATAGTATAGAGGCAGGTGTCTGGTCTGGCGTTGAGATGGAATTAAATGGGAGATCCGGGAATTATCTGGCTGCGGCAGTGCTTGGTACTGCACTTATGGGTATCGCCGGCGAGGAAGCGGAGAAGATTTCCCGCGGTCCGGGAAGCTTTCAGGTAAATCTGCTGGATGAGATCTATGGGCTTTCGGATCGACAGCTGCTGGATCTGTTGAAGATTGAAATGTACTGAAAAAGAGGGGATTAGGATGGATAGAAAAGATTTGGATGTAACGTTGTATCTGGTGACGGATAGTTCTTATCATACGGAGGAGTCTTTGCTCCGTACGGTTGAGGAGGCTTGTAAGGGTGGTGTGACTCTGGTCCAGCTTCGCGAGAAGAATAAGGGTGGACGGGAGTATCTGGATAAGGCTTTTAAGGTGAAGGAGATCACAGATCGTTACAATGTGCCGCTGATCATTGATGATCGTGTGGATGTGGCGCTGGCCTGTGATGCGGCTGGTGTGCATGTTGGAGCTTCTGATATTCCGGTTGCTGTGGCAAGGAAGCTGATGGGACCGGATAAGATCGTGGGGGCTACTGCCAAGACGGTGGAGGCTGCTGTGAAGGCTTATGAGGATGGTGCGGATTATCTTGGTGTGGGGGCGATTTATCCTACCACTACTAAGGTTGTGACGATCCTTACCAAGGTTTCTACGTTGAAGGATATCTGTGAGGCGGTTCCGATTCCGGCGGTTGCGATCGGGGGATTGAATGCCGGGAATATGGATGTGCTTGAGGGTGCCGGTATGAGTGGTATGGCGGTTGTTTCTGCGATCATGAAGGCGGAGGATCCGAAGAAGAATGCGCGGGAGCTGAAGGAGAAGATTGTTGCTTTGATGGGAAAGTGATTTAGGAAATGAATGGAGAGCAGTGGTGGATTTGAGGTTCATTGCTGTTCTTTTTTTGTTGAAATACGGACGCCCGTGAGGCGTGTGCTGCCTGTCGCCGGGGCTTCGTCGGGGGCTGGCTTCTAGGCTGCCGGAATTCTGCTAAAACCGTTTTCCAAAAGTCCGAACTCGCGTCTTGCAGCCGCTCAGACAGCGGACTTTTGAAAAACAACGCAGATTTCCGCCAGCCAAGAATCAGCTCCCCTCCTGCAGAGTCCGGCGACAGGCAGCACACGCCTCACGGGCTGGTTTTTCAAGGCGGCAAGGGAGGGTGGTTACTCCACCGGCAGATCTCTGTGTTCTACGCTGGTGGAGAATACGATCTGTGTTTTGGTGCGGCCGAACTGCTGGAGTTCGTTGATGAAGTGGTCCAGTTCCATGGTGGAGCGGAAGGCTACTTCGATGAGCATGGAGTAATCGCCGGTGACGCAGTTGCATTCGATGACGTTTGGGATGGACTGGATGAAGGGATAAAAGTCTTTTTTTTGGTTGGGTTCTACTTCCAGGTTGATGAATGCTTTTATATGATAACCGAGAAATACCGGGTTGATCTGGGCATGGTAGCCTGTGATCAGCCCGTTTTTTTCGAGGTGTTCGATCCTGGCGGAGACAGCGGGGGAGGAAAGGAAGACTTCCTTTGCGATTTCCTTTACCGGAGTGCGGGCGTTTTTCTGAAGCATTTCGATGATCTTTCGGTCGATGTTGTCGAGTTTGTGTTCCATGTAGAATGTCTCCTTTCGATGAAAAAATGTCATTTGTAACTGGTACAGAGCTGCGTAGGGAAGTGGATTGAAAATAGGTATTTCTGTATTGATTATACTGCGTGTGTTATCACAACACAAGAAACGACTTAATAAAAATAAGAAAAATAAAAGAAATTCTTAAAAAGATTAATATAAACTATTGAAAAACACGGATAATCGTGGTTTTCAATTAAAAGTATTTACAAGCCACAAAGAAAGTGTTAGTTTCTTAGGCATCAGAAAAACAGCTGCTGATAAAAATGAAAATAACAGAATGATTTGTAAACAGTGAATATCCGTCGGACTGAAAAAATGAGATCAGAGGGCGGAGCAAATCAGATGTGCACAGGATCAGAAGAAAGAAGAGGGATGACAAAATGACAACAGAAACAAGACTGGAAGCAGATTCGATCGGAACTATGGAAGTGCCTGCAGAGGCTTATTACGGAGTTCAGGCTTTAAGGGCAAAACAGAATTTTCCTATTACAGGTACAAAGCTTCATCCGGTATTTATCAGGAACCTGGCACAGATTAAAAACGCAGCAGCTATCACTAATAATAATGCAGGGCTTCTTCCGGAGGATAAGGCAGACGCCATTGTCAGAGCCTGTGATGAAGTGATCGCAGGAAAATTGGCTGAGGAATTTATCGTAGATGCCATTCAGGGTGGTGCCGGAACCAGCGCAAATATGAATATGAATGAGGTGATCGCAAACAGAGCCGGTGAGATCCTCGGATGTCCGAAGGGTAGCTATAAAATGGTCCATCCAAATGATCATGTAAACATGGCGCAGTCCACCAATGATGTGATCCCGACGGCCGGTAAGCTTACCGTTCTGGATCTTCTTGCACCTCTGGAAAAAGCACTGGTAAGACTTGAGAAGGAGCTTGCAAAAAAGGCAGAGGAGTTCGATGATGTGATCACTATGGGACGTACACAGCTTCAGGATGCAGTTCCGATCCGCCTTGGTCAGGTGTTCCACGGTTATGCGTCCATGGTTTCCAGAGACAGGAAACGTATCAAAAAGGCTCACAGGGAAATGTACACCGTAAACCTTGGAGGAACTGCAGTGGGAACTGCTATCAACGTTTCCGACTCTTATTTTTATAAGATCGTGCCAAATCTGGAAAAGATTACAGGTTATCCGCTGAAACAGGCCGAGGACCTTTTTGACGCAACAGAAAATCTGGACGGCTTTGTTGCCGTATCCGGTGTAGTAAAAACCTGTGCGGTGGATCTTTCCAAGATGTGCAACGATCTTCGACTGATGTCCTCCGGCCCGAAAACCGGATTTGGGGAGATCAACCTTCCGGCGAAGCAGAATGGGTCGTCCATCATGCCAGGTAAGGTAAATCCGGTCATTCCGGAGGTAGTAAGCCAGGTTGCTTTCCACATCGTAGGACATGATACCACCATTACCATGGCAGCAGAAGCCGGACAGCTGGAGTTGAATGCTTTTGAGCCGGTTGTATTTTGTAATCTTTTTGAATCCATTACGACTCTGGAAAAAGCAGTGGATACATTGATCGTAAACTGCATCACAGGAATCACCGCAAACCGCAAACACTGCAAAGACCTGATGGAAAGCAGTGCAGGAATCGCAACGGCTCTCTGCCCGCATATTGGCTACAAGGCGTCTGCAACCATCGCAAAAACTGCAGTAAAAACTGGCAAGTCTGTCCGGGAACTTGTTCTGGAACAAGGGATCATGACTGAGAAAGAGCTGGAAGAGGTTCTTGATCCGTATCTGATGACAGAAGTCGGAGAAGAGCGGAAAGAGGATGAAGCAAGAAGGAAAGCCTGCTGAGAAAGTTATCTGTACCAACGTATGACGGGAACGTCTGATGCAGCAATTCATTTCAGAGCAGCTGAACCTGATGCGGGATTTTATGGAAATGCTATAGGCAGATCAGGAATGAGATATCAATGAGTATTATAAGGAGACTTGCCACAGTGCAGGTCTCCTTTTATAATGGAAGAAACGCGATAAGAAAAGAAGGGAAAGATGCATGCTTAAACGAACAGCCATACGGGCACTTTGTAATACAACGGCATATCAGAGAGGCCTTGATATTTACCGTACCGGAAAGAGGATCCAGTCGCTGGATATTAAGTCGGAAGGAGCTGTGGATAAAATATCTGCAGCAGTGAAGGGAAGTGGGCGTAATGTATACAATACAGGCTTTCAGTATGATACAGAAGCGGACCGCATAAAAGAAGCATACTGTGACTGCCCGGCCTTTCGCAGCTATTCCGGGATCTGTAAGCATTGCGTGGCAGTGCTTCTGGAATATGGAGACCGTAAGGCCTATGAGCGTGTGGAAATCCGCAGACAGCAGGATGAGGAACAGAAGCAGGCAGAGTTATTCAGCGGAACAGCATTTCCGGCTGCTTTATCCGGACCAGGGCAGCCTGCAACGAAAACCACCGTTGAGCTGAAAAGCCTCCTTAATCGCCAGCTATACAGCCGTATGCTTCCGTTTTCCGGGGATCCGTATTTTGGCAGGGTGGAGCTGGAAACCTGCCTGAAATTTAATTCTGTGAGAAATTGTTTTACCGTGGAATTCCGCGTTGGCTGTGAGAAAAAATATATCCTCAAGGATGTGTTGGCCTTTGTGTGGAATCTGGATCATAATGAGAAGGTTTCTTATGGAAAAAATCTGGAATTTATCCATTCAGATGAAGCCTTTTCAGAAGGATCCAGAAGCGTGCTGGCCTTTATCCGGGAATGGGTCGAGAATCATCACGGCACTTACATGTCCAGATATGAACAGCTGAAGAATATAGCTGTGGAAAAGGTGAGGGATCTTACCGTTGACAGAAAAGAACTTGAGGATCTGCTTCTTATACTTGGCGAAAAAAGTTTCAAGTTCAAAATGAACAATGATCCGGAAACAACATGGCATTCTGTCAGAGAAATTCCGGACAGGACGCTGATGATCCGGAAGAAGGATCAGGGGTTATCTCTTGAGATCGCGCCGGTATACAGTGTGACAGGCATACGGTATCATATGTATTTTGATAATGCGAAGGTATATCTGGTTTCCAGGCAGGAGCTTGGAGCAGTGGAGGAATTTGTTGCTTGTCTGGAGCGGCTTCCTGCAGGCCGAGGCTTTATTGATGAACCGGATGTGCCTGCGTTTGTGCGTGAGCTGCTTCCTTCCCTGAAAAAACTTTTTTCACTGTGATCTCAGGGATTTCCCGGAAGAAACAGGTCTTGAATGCTACAAGGCTGCATATGAGATCTATCTGGATGCGCCGGAGCGTGACTGGATCACCTGTAAGGCATTTTCTGTTTACGGGAAGGATAAATTTCGGTTTTTGACCGAGATGTGTCTGCCCGCACCAGGGATATTCCGGGAGAGCTTGGTGTGTTTGCGCTGCTGTCAAAATATTTTAACGGATATGATGACCAGCGGATGGAGCTGGCATTGGATTGTCGTGCCGAGGAACTGGAATCTTTGTGCAGGGAAGGTTCAGGGAAACCCGACAGTGTGAAAGATTCCGAAGAAAAGCTCTACCAGCTTCTTACTGAAGGGATCCCCGCCATGCAGAAAGTTGCAGCTGTCTATATTTCCCAGTCCATCAAACAGATGAGGGTGACAAAGCTGCCAAACATCCGTCTTGGCGTTTCTCTGTCAGCCGGACTTCTGAACCTGGATCTGGATGTGGAGGGGATGGATCAGGCGCAGCTTTTTGATATTCTTTCCAGGTACGATCGCAGGAAAAAATATTTCCGCCTGAAGGATGGCAGCTTTCTGGATGTTTCCGATGGTCAGCTCAGGGAGCTTTCTGCTCTGAAAAATGGACTGCAGATCAGTGATCGTGAACTGAAAAAAGGAAAGACTCAGGTTCCGGCCTATCGTGCTATGTATCTGGACAGTCAGCTGAAGGGCGGCGATCTGATCAAGGTAGAGAAGGACAATGCCTTTCGTGCGTTGATCCGGAACATGCAGACAATGGAAGAACATAAATTTCAGATTCCCAGGGAGCAGGAAAAAATCCTCCGGGGCTATCAGAAAGAGGGCTTTTACTGGATCAAAACTCTGAAGCATAATCAGTTTGGAGGGATCCTGGCAGATGATATGGGACTTGGAAAAACCCTCCAGGTGATCACATTTCTCTGGTCAGAATTTCAGGAATCTGCGCCGGGAGAAAACAGACGTGCCCTTGTGATAACGCCTGCTTCGCTGGTGTTTAACTGGATGAACGAGATCGAACGTTTTGCGCCGGGACTTCCGGCTACCGTTGTGACTGGTGATGTGAAGGAGAGGAAAGCACTGATCAAAAATGCGGGAGAACGGGAGGTTCTGATCACCTCCTATGACCTTCTGAAACGGGATCTGAAGGCTTATCAGAACCTGGATTTTGCTGTGCAGATCATTGATGAGGCGCAGTATATCAAGAATCACGGAACTCAGGTGGCAAAGGCTGTGAAGGAGATCCGGTCGGAATTCAGGCTTGCGCTGACCGGTACACCGGTGGAGAACAGGCTCAGTGAGCTGTGGAGTATTTTTGATTTTCTGATGCCGGGTTTCCTTTATTCTTACGAAAAATTTCGTAAGGAAATCGAACTTCCGGCTGTGCAGTACAGCAATTCCGATGCGATGGAGCGTCTGCAGAAAATGATCCGTCCTTTTGTGCTGCGGAGATTGAAGAGGGATGTGCTGAAGGATCTTCCGGATAAGCTGGAAAAAGATATGTTTTCCCCGTTGGAAAGCGAGCAGAAGGAGCTGTATGAGGCCCATACGGAACGGCTTCGCCTGATGCTTGGGATGCAGTCGGATGCGGAGTTTCGCACTTCTAAACTGCAGATCCTTGCAGAGATCACGAGGCTGCGGCAGATCTGCTGTTATCCGGGACTGGTATATGAAGGATACAAAGGGAATTCTTCCAAGCTGGAGATGTGCATGGAGTTGGTTCAGAATGCGGTGAATGGCGGACATAAGCTCCTGTTGTTTTCCCAGTTTACTACCATGTTGGATGTGCTGGCTGTCCGTCTGAAAAAAGCAAAAGTTTCTTTTTATATGTTGACCGGATCGACTTCCAAGGAAAAACGGGCGCAGATGGTACATGCATTTAATGAGGATGATACTTCTGTTTTCTGCATTTCTCTGAAAGCAGGAGGAACAGGCCTGAATCTTACGGCAGCTGATATTGTGATCCACTACGATCCCTGGTGGAATCTTGCTGTGCAGAATCAGGCAACAGACCGTGCCCACCGCATCGGTCAGCAGAACGTTGTCAGTGTCTACCGCCTCTTTATGAAAGACACCATAGAAGAACGAATCCGGGCTCTTCAGGAAAGAAAACGGGAACTGGCTGATGAGATCTTAAGCGGCGAGGGAATCGGCCAGGCTTTGATCAGCAGAGAGGAAGTACTGGAGCTGCTAGGCAGGTAAAATTCTTAACTGAATCAAGTAAGTTCCTTGCTTCAATTACGAAAAGCAATACGCGGTGAGGGGACTTGCTTGTATCAGGAAGAGTGCAGGCTGTGAATATCCGCCTGATTCAACAAAAACACCCCCGATGGAAATCGCGTGTGTAAATCACATACGATATCCGTCAGGGGTGTTTTATTTTATGCAAAAAACTTATCGTACAGACCAAAGAAGAAGATAAACAGAATGATCAGCGGCAGGATATAAGTGATGTATCCGCGCATCCATTTCCGGATCTTCATGCCTTTTCCGGTGTTGGCTTCTTCTGTGAAGTTTTCCCAGCCCCAGCCCCGTTTGGAAACACAGAAAAGCAGGTATACAAGAGAACCAAGCGGGAGCAGAATGTTGCTTACCAGAAAATCTTCAAGGTCGAGAATTGCGCCGCCGAATACCTTGAGCCAGTCCCAGGACCATACATTGTATCCAAGTACGCATGGCAGAGACAGAAGGATGATGGCGATGGCATTTACAAGACTGGATTTTTTTCGGCTCCAGCCGGTAAGCTCCATACCGCAGGAAATAATATTTTCAAATACAGCCAGGATGGTAGAGAAAGCTGCAAATGACATAAAGATAAAGAACAGGCTTCCCCACAGTCTTCCAAGCGGAATGTGGTTGAAAATATTCGGCAGTGTGATGAAGATCAGGCTCGGTCCGGAAGTCTGGTCAACATTGAATGTGAAACATGCCGGGAAAATAATAAGTCCGGAGGTGATCGCAACAAAAGTATCCAGAAGCGCAATATTCATGGATTCACCAAGCAGTGCATGATCTTTTCCGATGTAGCTTCCGAAGATAGCCATAGCACCGATACCAAGGCTGAGAGTAAAGAATGCCTGGTTCATAGCACCGGTAATGGTAGAAATAATACCGATCTCTTTCATACGCTCGAAATCCGGGATCAGGTAGAATTTCAGTCCCTCTTTGGCACCATCCATGGTAAAACTGTTGATGGCAAGAACAACCATGATCACCAGAAGAGAGATCATCATAACCTTGGTAACTTTTTCAAGGCCGTTCTGAAGACCGCGGGAGCAGACAAAAACACCTGCAATAACAACAACGATCATCCAGAATCCCATAGTAACGGGCTGGCCAAGCATGTTGGTAAACTGTCCTGCAACACCGTCGGAATCAAGTCCCTGGAATTTACCGGTGGCTGTCATATAGAAGTAATTCAGCATCCAGCCTGTAACAGTGGTGTAAAACATCATCAGGAGATAACATCCGATCAGAGTGATATATCCATGGATGTGCCATTTCTGTCCTGGTTTTTCCAGTGCGTAATATGCTTTGACAGGACTCTTCTGGCTGGCACGTCCAACAGAAAACTCCATAGTCATAACAGGAAGTCCAAGAAGGGCCAGGAAGATCAGGTAAAACAGTACGAATGTGCCGCCACCGCCCTGTCCGGCCATGTAAGGGAATTTCCAGACGTTTCCGATTCCTATGGCACAGCCAGCAGAAATCAGAATGAATCCCAGACGGGATCCAAGTTTTTCTCTTTCTTTCATAACTCACCTCATTATTGCAGTATGGTAAACTGCTATTTGTATAAAGTCGCAGGTTTTATCTTAACACATTCCGGGATATTGCACAATAAAAAGAACTTGCATTTTACATAAAACATATGTTAGAGTAAAATGTAATTTTAATAAGATGAAGCGGTGAAACGTTACGCTTTAATGAGATAAAGATCATATGCCGATAGAACCTGGATAACTGTTCTTTTCAGTCAGGGATACAAAGTTTTTTGGAGAGATTCCGTAATATTTCCGGAAACATTTGCTGAAATATCCGGAATCAGAAAATCCGCATAAAGAAGCTACATTTTGAATGGAAGGGCTGTCTTCCAGAAGAAACTGTCTGGCTTTTTTCATGCGGCAGACATTGATATATGAGGTAAGTGTAACTCCGGATTCCTGACTGAATACAGCAGAGAGATGCTGGGGATTGACAAAAAAATGGGAAGCAATGGTTTCAAGACGAAGATCCGGCTGATTAAAATTCAGATAGATATATTCCTGAACCTGGGATACAAGAGCTGACTTCCGCGGATTTTTTTCATCAGCAAGAGAATCCAGAACTGCCTTGCAGGTAGACTGGAGCAGTTGTTTTAACTGCAGGGCACTCTGGCAGTTCTGGTAAGTATTCAGGGCGTTTTCCAGAAGAGGAAAAAGCGTTTCACGCTGACTGCACTCCGTGATAAAACCGTCAAGTACAGTAAGAAAAGCAGCAGCTACACTCCAGGTCTGCCGGATATGGATTTTTTTGGTGATGATATCGTTGAAATATTCATCAATATATTTACAGAGAGCCGGTGAATTTTGCTGGCGCAGAAAGATCAGGATATCATTATAAACCAGAGGCTTTAATGTAAAATCACCGGAATGGGACTGGGGCGTGAAATAAAGAAATCCGGAAGAAGACGCAGTTCTGTTATGAAAAACAGAAAGAGCCTCTTCATAGGAATAGCGGATTCCTTCCACGCCTTCATGAGGTGTTCCACAGCAGAAAAAAGTGGAAATCTGTGCGATATTATCATATATCCCGGCAAGTCTGAGACAGGATTGTTCCAGATCGGTAAAAGAAAAATCAGAGCTTTTTTCCATGATGATATACTGTCTCATCTGAGAATAGTCAATGTAAATAAGCTCTTTGCACACAGGCTGTAAGATTTCCCTGCATATATTTTCCAGGATGGTGTGGAGCAGAGAAAAATCACCTTTTTCATCCCATATTTCCGGATTGGCATTGTGGATCTCCATAAGAATGGTAAGATAATCGGAAGTTTTATGAATCGGAATTTTTTCCAGATCATCCGGGGAAATGGTTGTTCCGCTGATCACCTTCTGGAAGAAATTAAGCTGCATTTGCCGTGTATACAGATCGCGGAACTGAAAATAATTATTCACATAACTGTTTCTGGAATTTTCCTGATCGATCTCGTCACTTACTTTCTGGAGTGTCTCCATAAGCTCCCGGTGATCCAATGGCTTCAGGAGGTATCCGCGGACCTGAAGAGAGATGGCTTTTTTGGCATAGTCAAAATCTTCGTATCCTGTGGAAAGGATGAACCTGGTATGACAGTCTGTTCCAAGAGCTGCGATCATATCCAGACCGCTCATAACCGGCATGGATATATCCACAAGGGCAATATCGGGTTTAACATTTTCAATAAGCCGGATTCCGGCCTGTCCGTTATTAGCTTCCCCTGCAATGTTATAAAGGTTTTGTTTTTCAAGAAAATTGATCAGAGATTTTCTGAAAAAAACTTCGTCGTCAATAATTACAAGTGTTTTCACTTTATATTTCCCCCTCGATCAGATTTTTGTCAGGTATTACTATGGTTACAGTGGTTCCCTTTTCAGGTGAACTTTCGATGGTAAGTCCGTAATTCTCACCGTAGAGAAGAGCAATCCTGTGGTTGATACTTGGAAGCCCGAAAGAATGTCGGGCAGTTTTGAAGTCTCTGATAGAACGGTTAAGTTCGGCAAGTTTTTCCGGCGGGATACCGGAACCATTATCAGAAACAGAAATACAGATGGTACCATTTTTGATAGAAACAATTAAGTGAATATGGCATATCTGGCTGGTAAGTCCGTGGACAAAAATATTTTCCACAACAGGCTGTATGGTCAGCTTGGGTATCTCTGCCCCATGATCCTCCCAGGACGGCTCATAGATGATCTCGTAATCAACAAAATCCATATACCGCAGATTCTGGATATAAAGATACTGTTCTGTAAGAAGCAGCTCCTGGCGCAGAGGAATGATAAACTGTCCCTTTGAAAGAGAGTTTCTGTAGAAAGATGACATGGCAGACACTGCTTTTACTGCGGTATCATTCATATCAATTTCTATGAGAGACTTGATGGTGTTTAAAGTATTATAAAGAAAATGGGGATTGATCTGGGACTGTAAAAGACGTATTTCCATTTTCTGTTTGGCATTTTGTTCCTCATAGATATCGTTAAGTAATGTCTGGATCTTCTGCATCATAAGGTTAAACTGGTTATAGAGAACTGCAAGTTCATCATTTGAAGAGTAACTGGCAGAAATATTCAGCTTTCCGGCAGATGCAGATTTCATTTTTTCCACAAGTTTCTGTATAGGTGCGGTGACAGTACCTGTACATAATATGGAAAAAAAACTACAGATAAAATAAACACTACAATGCTGATCAGAAGAATGTTGTGCAGGATCACCATATGATCCAGAGTCAGGCTTTCCAGAGGAATCAGGTTGATCACATTCCAGTTTAGGTCAGGATAGGATTTGCAGATAAAAAGAGTGTCAGTGCCGTCTACGGAAAAAAACCTGCCTGTCGGTTTCTGTCAGGGTTTTATAATTCTCTGAACTGATTTTTGTATAGGATGAGAAGTCTTTATAAATACCTCCGGATGAAGAAGAGGAAAGTATCTGTCCATTTTCATCAGTAATATAGAAATCCCTGGAAGAGCTGTCCGGAAGGTCGCGGAATGCAGAGGAAATATTTGTTTCTCTGATCAGAAGGACCAGGGCGCCCAGATATTTGGTGTTATCAATGTTTGTAATACTTTTTAAGGCTACAAAGGTTGGCTCCCCACTTATCTGGAAGGGTCCGAGAAACTGAAAGGCCAGATTAGTCTGAAGGCTGTCAAGGACTTCGGGACCTAAAATGGAATCAAGCTGATCTGTTTCTGTGGTACTGCTGTGAAACCAGTGGTTTTCTGTATCCAGGATATCCCAGGCATAGATGTTTTTGTGAAGTCCGATGATACGCTGGGCCTGGTCTGTAAGCTCGGAATTTACCAGAAAATGTTCCAGTGTGTTTTCGGGAACTGTGGGATTTTCTTTTAAAACATCGGCGATATTGCTGTTGATGGAAAGGGTGATGGCATAGTTTGATATATTATCGATCTTTTCTCCAAGGTTGCTGGTGATCAGGGATAGCTGCTGCTGACTGGAAAGTGCGGCACGCTTGATCAGTACTTTTTTGGATGCAGTATAAAAAAACACGGAAGTAAGCATGAGTATCAGAGAACTGAGCAGCAGATATGTAATAAAAAGCCTGCGTTTCAGACTGATTCCTAAAAATAAGTGAAACACCTTTTTTTTCAGATTTTCTATCATGGAATCCCCCCTCTGGTTTTATTGGCTACATTATATAATAAGGGAAAAATTCTCACAAGTGTGGGGGAAAGATTGGAGAAAATATTCCAGGTACAGCGAAGATTTTCCATGTATTTTTCCGGACGGATTTAATATAATGGTCTCATCGATAAGGAAAGCGGAACAAAATATTCAATCCGGATGAATAGAAATGTACCAAAAGGAGGACGAAAATGAAATTAAAAAAAGTGATGGCTGCTACACTTGCCACAATGATGTGTCTCTCTTCATTCAGCATGATGAATGTGTGGGCAGATAAAAAAGAGGATTCCGAACCACTTGTGATCAATTATATCAGTGCCAGGGGCGAAACAGATGCGGCACTGAAAACATTGAAGAAGCTTGCAGAAGATTATAAAAAAGATCACCCGGATTTTGAATTCAATGTAGAGTCTATTGCAGACAGAGAAACATATCTTCAGAAGATCAAGATCCTTGCATCCAGCAATGAACTGCCGGACTGGTTTGACGCAGATCCGGAGGCATTTTTTGAAGGACTTTGCAAAAAGGATCTGATCTACAGTGTGGATGACCTTTATGATGAACTGGGTATCAAAGACAAGTTCTTTGATATTGCACTGAATTATCCGAAACTCAGTGACGGAAGCAATTACCTTATGACCTGGCAGGGAAATGTAGAGTATTTCTGGTATCACAAAGACATGTTTGAAAAAGCCGGAATTACTGAAACACCTCAGACACTGGAAGACCTCCTGGATGTGTGCAAGAAGCTGAAAGATGCGGGAATGACCCCGATATCCGCAGGAAATTACGACATGATCATGCGTTATCCTGCATTTAAGGCTTTCAGACTGGAAGGAAATGACTTCATTGACAATGCAAGAATGGGAAAAGAAAATTTAATTCTGAGACAGGTATCGCAACAGCCCAGTATACACAGGATATAGCCCAGTATTTCAGTGAAGGATGGACAAGTTCAGATACTACCGCACAGATGGATCTGTTTCTGAACAGTGGTGCGGCAATGTTATACACCGGAACATGGGATACACCGGATCTTGTAGATGATGAGGGAAATCTTAAAGATGACATTTCCATGTTCAAACTTCCTGTAGACAGCGAAGGAACCGCTACAGGAGAAAATGATTACTATGCGAATTGTGGAATCGGAACTGCCATTCTCAAGGATTCCATGAGTGATGAGATGAAAGATTTCATCAGTTATGTATGGGATAATTTTGCTGATACGGCAATGTATGAGTTCAATATGCTTCCATCCATGATGCCAAGTGATTCGGAGAAGCTTCCGGAGCTTACACAGCAGATTTTAAGTGATCTTGAGAACTGCGGCACTTTTGCCCAGTGCTGGGATGTTCGTCTGGATCCTTCTACAAACGAGGTTTACAGAAAAGAGTTGGCAAGCCTTGGAATGGGAGAATCAACTCCTGAAGAGTTCTGCGAAAACATGGACAAAGCTGTAGAACAGTATGCATCTGATTATTTTGACACTGAAGAATAACTGAGAGAATACGCAGATGCGGAATTTTATCTGCATCTGCGTATGAAAGGGGAGAGGATATGAAGCCCAGAAATAAAATCCAGCCTTTACCGTTTGTTCTTCCTGCACTGTTCGTATATATTCTTACTGTTATCATCCCAATTCTGTGGTCAATGGGTTACAGCCGTTTTTTCCTGGAATGGAATCGGTGATATGAAGTTTATCGGACTGGAAAATTATGTGAGGATGTTTCAGGATGAGACATTTCGTGAGGCTGTTGTAAATAATCTTAAATTTGTTGTATTGGGAAGTTTGTTCCAGTTATGTGCAGGACTGATCCTGGCAATTTTGCTTACACATATTTCCAAAGGTGGAAATATTCTGCGGGTTATTTATTTTATTCCATGTATCATTTCATCTATGGCGATCTGCCAGATTTTTTCCAAAATGCTTTCTGTCCAGCCCCAGGGCCTGGTTTGCTATGTGATGGAAAAACTGGGAATGGAACCTATCGCTTTGCTGGCAAATTCCCATACAGCGCTGATTACCATAACCCTGATCGATGGATATAAATACTGTGGTCTGTACATGATCATTTTTTATTCCGCATTTGTATCCATATCAAAGGATGTGATCGAGGCATCTACAATGGATGGCTGCAATGTTTTTCAACAGTATCGTTACATAAAGCTTCCACTGGTGAAAAATATATTCAGCATTGTCATTGTAATGCTTGTAAATGGTTGTCTGAAAACCTTTGATGTATTCTATATTCTTGACAATAAATCCAGATCAACAGAGATGGTGGCAACTTATATGTATAAAACCGCTTTTAATTCGGCTGACTTTGGCTATGGAAGTACATTGTCCGTTTTTCTGGTCATTGAATGTCTGGTAGCAGTAGGGATTATACAGAAATGCCTGGGATCGGCGAAAGGAGATGGGTCAGAATGATAAAATCAAGAAAAAATATACCTATTCGTGCTGTGTTCTATGTAGTGATCCTTATTTTTGTCATGATACAGGTCTACCCTATTTTCTGGGTTATCTGCTCCAGTCTGAAAACACCGGATGAAATGACATATACTGCACAGTATGCCCTGCCATCAGGATTTTATCTTGGAAACTATATCAGCGCACTGACGATCTCATCCATTCCAAGATATTTTCTTAACAGTACGGTTGTGGCAGTTCTCACACTTCTTGGCATCGTAGTCCTGGGATGCCCGGTTGCATTTGTGATCAGCAAGGTAAAGGTAAAATATGCCAATGCACTGATGGCATTTTTCCTGTTTGGAATGATGGTGCCTATTTTTTCCTGCCTTATACCCATGTTCCAGATTTATAACAGGATCGGACTGAGAAATACATACTGGGCACTGGTGCTTCCGCAGATCGGGTTCGGACTTCCAATGTGTATCTATCTTTACACCGGATTTTTTAAATTTATGCCGGATTCTCTTCTGGAAGCAGCAGTTATTGACGGTGCCACAATGGGAACCACATTCCGCAAGATCGTGGTACCTATGGCTAAAAATACTACAATGACAGTTCTTACATACAATTTTGTTTTTGTATGGAACGAATTTACATATGCCAATACATTTATCTCATCTTCTGATATGAAAACTCTGCCAATTGGCCTGAATGACTTTGTGGGGCAGTTCGGAAGAGTGGACTGGGGAAGTACATTTGCGGCGATCGTAATATCGATCCTGCCTACACTGATCGTGTATTTTATTCTTAACAAAAACATAATCGAAGGTATGGCTGCAGGTGCGGTCAAGAGTTAGGAGGCTGAAATGGAAACAAGGATTGAATTGAAACAAGGATGGAAAATTTTGCAGGATGTTCATGATACAGGGGAAAAGACCGGGCTTTATGCTGCCAGGGAAGCGGATACTTCCGTAGGTTCCCAGGTGTCTGAATGGGAGGAACTGGAGGAACTGAAACATCTGCAGCTTATCTATGCCAGACAGCCATATTTCGGGCGTGAACTGAGATATTTCAATCAGGCGCCCTGGTGGTACAAAACAGAGTTTGAAGTTCCGGATCAGAAAGTTACGGATGCTGTCCTTAAATTTACCAATGTTGATTATTATGGAAAAGTATGGATTAACGGAGAATTTCTTGGAGAGCATGAAGGATATTCCGCTCCATTTTCCTTTAATGTAAAAGATAAGCTTGTTTTTGGAGAGAAAAATTATCTCATTGTAAAGGTAAGTTCTCCATGGGATGATGAGGTGGAGCTGGATGCACAGGATTCCAGAACCCACCTGGTAAAAAGAAATATGGTAAAAGGTACCTACGAACATTCTGATACATTTATCCAGAGAGATGTAAATCCTGTAGGAATCTACGGAAAAGTGGAACTGATCCTGACAGAAGAAGGTGTTCTGGAAGATCAGACAGATCTGAAGTATGAACTGGATCCGGATGTAAGGAAAGCAGACGTATATGTGGAAACTGAAGCGCGAGGTCTGAAATCCGGGGAGACATATGATTTTAATGTAAAGATCCGGGAAAAAGAGTCCGGTCTTATAAAGGCAGAAAAAACTGTTCAGATAATGGCAGAGAAAGCAGAGACAGGTTTTAAATGTGAGCTTAAAGTGGAAGATGTCAGACTGTGGTCCACATGGGATCATGGTTATCCCTGGATGTATCAGGCAGAACTTACGTTAAGCAGGGGAAAAGACATACTGAGCAGCAGAACAACGAATTTTGCTTTTCGGGACATTCAGATTGAGCGTAATGAAAAAATAACAAGATTCTGGCTTAATAACAGGAAACTGTATATAAGAGGAACCTCTTATTTTCCGGATTGTTATATTTCTGCAATGACAAAGGAACGGTACCTGAGAGATCTTCTTAATGTAAAGGCGGCAGGTTTTAATCTGGTACGAGTACATGTCCACACAGAGCAGGAAGTTTTTTATGATCTGTGTGACGAGCTGGGAATTGCAGTTTTTCAGGATTCGGAGTACAACTGGACGCATCCTTCAACAGATGAATGGGCGCAGAGATTTGCAGATGTTTACAGAGAAAATGTGAAACTTCTGAAGCATCATCCGTCTCTGATCTGCTGGATCATTATGAATGAACCGGGATGTATTGATCCGGATGGAAATGTGAGAAGGAGATTTATGGAGGAAAATCCGGGACCTGCTTTGTACAGGGAAGTACAGAAGATGGATCCGGGCAGACCGATCATCAAGGGTTCTTTCTGCGAAGACGATCTGCTTAGCGGGGACAGCCATAATTATCTGGGTTCTTTATGCGGTGGAGAATATGCAGATATTTATGAGCAGACAGAAAAGCTGAATACAGAGTACGGATTTGATGCACCGGGCAGCAGTGAAAATCTGAAAACTGTTCCGGCGGTATATCATCGTCTGGAAAAACTGGTGGATGATATCCCGAAGATCCAGGAATATCAGTATAAGCTTCTGAAATATTATACAGAGCATTACAGGATCCAGAAATATGAACCTTGCTCAGGATATATACAGTTTATGTTTATCGATCTGTGTCCTCAGAGCTTCTACGGATTATATGACTGGTGGGGAATTCCCAAAAAGGGTCTTCAGGCTATACTGGAAAGCAACGCACCAGTGGGTGCTTTTGCAAAGCACAAAGATTATCTGGACAGTCTGTATATTGTAAATGATACAGATGGAGCTCTGGGAGAGTGTGAACTTACATGGATCATTACAGAAACATTGAACGGAGAACTGGTGGAAAAGGGAAGTGTTAAAGCAGAAGTTCCGGCAGACAGCCGTGTCATGGTAAAAACCTTTGAGAAAGAATACGGAAAAGGCAAGAAGTGGAACCTTACACTAATTCTTTCTGATAATAGCGGTAAATGTATGGCAAAGAATACCTATCAGGATATCTGTACTTTGCTTTCAAGAGTTGATGGGCATCCGGACCGTATGAGCCATGAGTTTGGAATGAGACTCTACTGGGCCTGAGCTATCTGCAGCTCACAGGCACTTTCATCCTTGACTTGTGTCAAAAATCACAACATGTTATACTTTGTGTATAAAGGAAGATTTTAGGCGTGGAAGGAGCGATATTATATGCGTTTACAGAAAGTACAGGATGCTCTGAACAAAAAAAATATCACATTCGAATACACAGAGGAAGATGGTTGCGGAAGTCTGGATTTCATGTTCCGTGGACTGAAATTCCATGTATGGGAATACGAGGACAACGGTTGGGGTGCCGAGACCAATATTTATGCGGCTGGAAGAAGTGAGGACATTGACGGAGATTATGAAGAGAAGATTTCTGCAGAGATTCTTTCCTGGCCGGATATGATCAATAACTGAATATAATAATATTGAATAAAGTGGCTGTAACTGAACGAATACGCTCAGTTACAGCTACTTTTTATCGGAGAAAAGTTTTCTGAAGAACTATAGCTGTACGTTCAGGTATTCACTGGGAGACATCTGACAGTTCTTTTTAAAAACCTTGCTGAAGTAATTTCCATTGCTGAAACCAAGATGCCAGGCAATGTCGTCGAGAGTTATATCCGTAGACTGCAGAAGCCGTTTCACCTCGGTGAGCTTTAACTGCATAGTATAGGAAAAAAGATTCTGACGTTTTTTTAAAACAATCTGGACAGATGCTCCTTACTTAGAAAAAAGATTCTGCAATATCGGCCAGGGAGATATTTTCCAGATAATGTGCATTGATATAATCAAAAACATCACTGATTACCCTACTGGTGAACGCAGAGCAGGGTTCGGGTGATGAAGCAGAATCGGAAGTCCCAGTTTTGCCTGCTTCACTTTCCAACTGAGAAATTGTGGCTGAAAGCGCATTGTTCAAATTCTGGGGATCAACAGGCTTCAGTATGTAATCAATAACACCGGCCTGGATCGCAAGTCTTGTATATTTGAAATCGCTGAATCCGCTGATCACACTGATTTTGCTGTCGATGTGAAGTTCTTCCGGCTTTTTTTAGAGCTGTATTCCGTCCATGACGGGCATTTTCATATCTGTGATAATAATGTCAGGATGCTCTTTGAGAATGATCTTCAGGCCATCTTCGGCATTATCTGCTTCCAGAAGATCACTGTTTGCTCGGATTTATCCCATGGTGTTTTGAACTTCCGGATAAGGGATATGAAGAAGCTTGGGAGCAGATTGTGAATCCGGAACGGTTTTGCCTACCCCCCCCTGTGGCCCTACAACTGCGGAACAGAGACATCCACGGTACGGAGGCAGATTATGAATGTCTGTGGAACGGCCCATCCTAGCCATTTCAACGACACAGACACAGACAGCAATGGCAAATCTTCTGAAAGATTATCCGCAGACTTATGTGACAAATATGGTCTATCCGTAAGGTTTTTGGTTGTTACTGAAAAAGATTTCATGGTTCAGGATTCCACATCAGTGACATTGATCTCATCCTGGAATCCGTCCGTATAATGCAGTTCATAATCTTCTGTGATAAATACAGCCTGCACGCCTTTTTTCTCCGCAAATTTCAGTCCGTCCTCCAGACCAAGGGCGAAACAGGTGGTGCTTAAGGCATCGCCGTCCACAGACTGGTCGGAGATGATCGTCACAGAAATCAGGCCGTTTTCATAAGGATAGCCGGTTTGGGGATTCAGGATATGATGATATAATTTACCGCCCTGCTTAAAGCACCTCTCATAAATTCCGGAGGATACAACAGATTTTCCGGTGATATCCATAACGGCTTCGGTTTCGTTGCGATCTGCAAAAGGCTTCTGGATGCCGATCTTGAAGGGAGTGCCGTTGGGCTTTGAGCCGATGCAGAGGACATTGCCGCCAAGGTTGATGATAGCACTGTTTACGCCTTTTTTTACCAGAAAATCTTTCAGGCGGTCTGCAATATAGCCTTTGGCAATGGCGCCTACATCGAACTGGATGTCATCAGAGGGAAGTGTGATATCCTGCCCGTCAATGGTGACGCCGTCGGAGCTGCACAGGGGGAGAACTTTCTGAATATCTGCATCATCCGGAGCCTTCGGGTCTTCTGCTGTGAAATCCCAGAGAGAGGTCAAAGGCGCAATGGCGATGTCAAAGGCACCGTCGGATTCCCTGGTGATATCGAGTCCTTCAGAAAGCAGAGCGGCAAGGTCTTCAGATATATGCCAGGTGTCTGCTGTGCCGCTGACCGGATATGGAGTAGTCTGCCGGTCGGTATTGGTATCTTTATCCGATGTATCTTTGCGGTGATTTAATTTATAAAGCTCGCTTTTCTCATTTGTCCGGCTGAAGATCAGCTCATATTTATCGCACAGTGCCAGACAGTCATCCAGGAGAGCTTTATCCTGAGAATCGTAAATTGTGATCTGTACAGCTGTATTCAATTTGATACTGCTGATACTGATAGGCTCATTTCCGGTGGTGGATGTATCTGCATCCGTGATATTTCCGCAGCCTGTGAAAAGGAGTATTGGACAGACAAGGACTGTGCACAATATTAAATAGAAGAAACGGGAATGCGAGCGGCTTCTTTTGGAATGAAAAAAATAAGTTGACATAATATTCTCCTGTTTTCTGATTGACTGACTTAACTGAAGAGCATTTATTTGATGCAAATCTATGTAGTACATGTGGATGGGGTTATTCACTTAACCGGATCAAGCAGCGACGCGGATTGCGGATATACGCTTGACCGACATCGGACAGATTTATGAAATCTCATTATACCATGTATTTCTGAAATCAGAAAGGCATATGCCTGTCGCAAAAATCATTGTATTTTGCAATAATATAAGATATAATTTCTCCGAAAAAAGGACATATTTGCTATGGATCCGAATGATTGACCGGAATTTTTACAGATAAAAGGAGAAATTTTTCATGATAAAAGTAATTGCAAGTGATATGGATGGCACACTTCTTGGTGATGACCATAGAATCGCACCGGAAACCCTTGCGGCGGTCAGGCGTGCCTGCGATGCGGGAATCCGCTTTATGGTTGCCACCGGCCGGAATTTCCCCGGTGCCATGGAGGAACTGAAGGGAACAGAGCTGACCTGTGATTATGTGGTGAGCAGCGGTGCTGAAGTACGGAATCCGCAGCAGGAGGTTGTAAAGAGTACACCGATCTCTATTGAGCTGTGTGAGGAGGTCTACAATACGGCAAAAAAATACCCGGTATCTGTAGCATTTTTTACGGATCGCTATGATTACCGTATTGGAACAAAGAAGGAAATTGAAGACGGGATCATTCAGCAGATCCGTCTTTTCAATATGGACATAGATACCAGCGAGGAGATTGTACGGAAATCCCCGCAGTACCGCAGAATCGCCGGAAACACGAAAGGGATTTCCGATATCCGTTCCCTGGAGAGCAGCGGTGCGCCGATATATAAGATCTTCATTTTTGCGGCAGATGTGGAGCAGCTTGAGAAACTCAGCGATGAACTGAGAGCGAATCCGGCTGTTGCGGTAGCTTCTTCCTTTATATATAATCAGGAGGTTACAGCAGTAGAGGCACAGAAAGGCCCGGTTCTGAAGGAATATATTGAAGCTTTGGGATATACCATGGATGAGGTAATGGTTCTTGGTGACAGCCTTAATGATTATTCCATGATCTCCATGGATTTCGGAGCAACCGTTGCAATGGAAAACGCAGTTCCGGAGATCAAAAAGGCAGCAAAATACATCACAAAGAGCAACAATGAGTTTGGTGTGGCCTATGCTATCGATCAGGTCCTGGAACACCAGGAAAAATAGTTTTTCCCCCTTTTGAAAAAGTGTCATATATATTATAATGTAGAAAGAAGAATACAGAAAAGCGAAAGGATTGCGTTCCTGTGTATGAAGCAGAGTGGAATGAGAAGGTTCGCTTTACAAAAAACACAGATAAAGAGAGGAAATCACGATGGAAAAAATGGAAAATGTTTATATTATGGATCACCCGCTGATCAAACACAAAATCTCAATGCTCCGTGACAAAAGCACAGGAACAAACGAGTTCCGTAAGCTGGTGGAGGAGATCGGAATCCTGATGGGATATGAGGCACTTCGTGATCTTCCTACAGAGGAAGTGGAAATCGAGACACCGATAGAAACCTGTAAGACACCGATGATCTCAGGCAAGAAGCTGGCGGTGATCCCGGTCCTCCGTGCAGGACTTGGAATGGTAAACAGTATTCTCACACTGGTACCGTCTGCAAAGGTCGGACATGTGGGACTTTACCGTGATCCGGTAACTCATGAGCCCCATGAGTACTACTGCAAGCTTCCGGAGTCTATCGACGAGCGTATTTCGGTGATCGTTGATCCGATGCTTGCAACCGGCGGTTCTGCCGAGGCTGCCATTGATTTTGTCAAGAAACAGGGCGGAAAGAATATCAAGTTTATGTGCATCATCGCAGCTCCGGAGGGACTGAAACGTCTCCATGAGGCGCATCCGGATGTACAGATCTACTGCGGCTCCCTTGACAGAGAACTCAATGAGAACGCTTATATCTGCCCGGGACTTGGAGATGCCGGAGATCGTATTTTTGGTACTAAATAATTTTGAAAAAATCTTAAAAAAATACTTGACACACCCGGCACTGTTATGGTATTGTACCTAAGAACGCTGCCGAAGACAGTAGGTGCCGTAAGGCATAAGGATCAAAACGCCTACCGAGGTCCAAGTATTCTGAGTTAAGATTACACAAGGCCTTATTGCGAAGCAGTAAGGTCTTTTTTTTAAACAGATTGACTTATTGCGACGGCGGTATACAAAATCTATAAGGAGGTGTACCATTTCATGGCAAAAGTAGAACTGAAACAACCAATCGTAGAAGAGATCTCTAACAGCATTAAAGACGCACAGTCTGTTGTACTTGTAAACTACAGCGGTCTTACAGTTGAGCAGGATACAATTCTTCGTAAAGAGTTAAGAGAAGCTGGTGTTCAGTACAAGGTATACAAAAATACCATGATGCGTCGTGCATTCGAGGGTACAGCATTTGAGAGCCTCAGTGATCATTTACATGGCACAAATGCGATCGCTATCTCCGAGACAGACGCAACTGCTCCGGCAAGAATCCTTGCTAAATATGCAAAACAGTTCCCGGCACTGGAGCTGATCGCAGGTGTAGTTGAAGGTAACTACAATGATCAGGCCGGAATTCAGGCACTGTCCACAATTCCTTCAAGAGAGGAACTTCTTGGAAAACTGCTTGGAAGCATGCAGTCTCCGATCGCAAACTTCGCTCGTGTGCTTAATCAGATCGCAGAGCAGAACGGCGGAGCTGACGCAGCAGCTGCTGAGTAATCCCAGCAACGTGCAATTGGCGGCATAACGACCGCATGATTATTAATTAAAATTTATAAATGGAGGGAAATTAAAATGGCAAAATTAACAACAGAAGAATTTATTGCAGCAATCAAAGAATTATCTGTATTAGAGTTAAATGACCTTGTAAAAGCTTGTGAGGAAGAGTTCGGCGTTTCCGCAGCAGCAGGTGTTGTTGTAGCAGCAGCAGGTGCAGCAGGCGAGGCAGCTGAGGAGAAAGATGAGTTTGACGTAGAGCTTACAGAGGTTGGCGCTAACAAAGTTAAAGTTATCAAAGTTGTTCGTGAGGTTACAGGTCTTGGACTTAAAGAGGCTAAAGCTATCGTTGATGGTGCTCCGAAGGTTGTTAAAGAGGGCGCATCCAAAGCTGAGGCTGAGGACATCAAAACTAAACTTGAGGCTGAGGGAGCTAAGGTTACACTTAAATAATCCGATCAGATCAGAAGTTTTAAAGGCTGTTGTGCCTGCCGGTTTACCGGCGGCACAGCAGCCTTTTTTAGTGAAAAATCCAGGGTAAATCTTGCTTTTTGAAGAAAAAGAAAGGATAATAAAGGAGATAGGAAAGGGTGGATGGAATATGAAACGAAAAATAATGGCCTGTATCCTTGCTGCTGCGTTGGGAATCACAGGAGTTTCTTTTCCGACGGCAGCCAAGACAGTGTCTGTCGGAAAAAATGTAAAAAATATAACTGTAAACGTGAAAAATCCTCTGGATGAACTTCGGGCTCAGGAAGCTGCAATGCAGCAGCAGGAGGAGCTTGAAGAAGAGGAAAATATGCCGGAACAGGATCTGGATCCGCTTGTGCTGGATAACGATGGCAGTGTGGTTCCTGCATCACAGGCATCCTGGACAAAAATAGAGTCAGGTGCTGTAGAAGCAGTGGATGTATCAGAGGCACCGGGGGATGAGGAAATATCGGAAAATTCAACTGAAGACACATTTTCAGATGGAAGCACAGATGGAGATTTTGACACAAATAAGAATATTTCTGACAATGCAGCAACGGAAGCCGGCAGTGAGGATATTCAGACAGCAGATGGCAGTATCAGCGGAGAATTGCCGGCAGATTTTTCCGAAGGAACGGAGAACGGCGATAACGGTTCCGAAGAACTTCAGCTTCAGCAGGAAAACGGTAATGTAGAAAACGTCGCAGAGCCGGATAATAATAAAGCTGATGAAGGCGCAGGTCAGGCACCGGCTGATTTTACAGATGATGCCAATGCTGCTGGGGATTTTTCCGCAGGAGATGCTTCAGATGGAGAACTTGGAACTTATCAGACTGTGACTCTGGAAGTTGAGGAAGGACAGGATATCACAGCACCCTTGAACACACTGTTTCTTGAACTGAAAGATCAGGCCACAGATGAAAATCCCTGCAAGATCATAATTCCACCGGGAAATTATGAACTGACAGGTACACTTTGCATGTACAGTAATATGTACTTATATGCAAGAGACGCTAATATTACAAAAACGTCTACCACCAAACATCTGATCCTCCGTCTTGGAAATACCAAAGATTCAGAAGGCGGATATGATGGATATCGCAACATTGTGATCGATGGAGGAACCTGGGACTACAATTATCAGTGTGTGGAAAATAAGGATGCACCAGGCGGATTTGTGGGATTTTGCATTGGACATGCTACGAATGTTACGATTAAAAATGCTACATTTCTTAATAATCTGAAATCTCATTTTCTGGAATTTGGCGGAGTGAAAAATGCCAAGATCACAGGCTGTACATTCAGTGGCTATTATAAGAATTATGTGGAAGGCGGACAGGAATGTATTCAGATCGACTGCTGTACAGATGAGAGCAATGTTTTTCCGCAGTACAGACCTTATGATGGAACGACCTGTGAAGATTTTGTGATCGATGGAAATGTGTTCGAAGATGTCTTTACAGGGCTGGGAACGCACAGTATGATGTCCGGAAAAACATATAAAAGGATCACAGTTACGAATAATACTTTTCATAATGTAAAAAAACGCTGTATAAGGTTTATGAATTATGAAGATTCTACAGCAGAAAATAATACCATGGTAAATGTGGGAAATGGAGTGGACATTTCTTCTGTGAGCAGCAATACACACCAGACGCCAGGTTATGATGATGGGCCGGACATGCTGAAAAACAGGAATCTTCGTGTGGCAGGAAACTACATCAGTCTTGCCAGAACTACCAGTATTGGTGGAATTGCATGGATCTGCAGTGGTATAAAAGTTTCAGGCTATAATATGAAAAAAGATGGAGCTGTGCTCCCTAAAAAGATATATCCGGTGAAAGGTGTGACTGTAGAAGATAATCAGATCAGCGGATATGGAAACGGAATCAGCATGTCTCTTACTGACACAGATACCGTAACAGATAATCAGGTAACAATGAAAAAAACTTCTTCATATTCCAATTTTGGGATTTATGCCCAGGATTCCAGAGGAAGCGTTATCAGCAGGAATACAGTGTCCGGAACTGCAAATACGGGAATTTATCTCTCCGGTTCTGTCTATGCAGCAGGATCAAAACAGAAAAATCTTGTAGAGCGGAATGCTGTTTCCGGAGCAGGCGGAGATGGAATTTATCTGCAATCTGTAAATACTTCATCCGCTGCACAGAAGAATACTGTTAAATCAGTGGCCGGCTCGGGAATACGTGTAAATGCAGGAAAGAACAATAATGTTCTTGGTAATATCTGTTTATCCAACAAAAATCATGGCGTGAAAATTGAGTATGTGGCCGGCGGAGTCAGGGTAAAAAGCAATCGTGTGACATCAAATGCAAAAAGTGGTATTTTGCTCTGGAAATCAAAAGTATCCGAAGTATCAGGAAACCGTGCGGAGAAAAATAGGGGGAATGGTGTTTATGCATATGCATCTGTAATACCGGTCATGAAAAAGAATACATTTTGTGAAAACGGAAAGGTTCAGGCGGTATATGTAAAAAGCTGCAAAGGATGGACCGGCATCAACCGTCCTTCATGCAGAGCTGTTACATCAAGAAGTACAGCTATAAGTGGAACTGCATCAGGTAGCCAGACAGTTATTGCATATGTGCAGCGTTCCGGAAAACAGACAAAGCTGGGTGTATCATCCGTAAACAAAAAGAAACAGTACGTTATTAAAATAAAGAAGCAAAAAAAGAATACTGCTCTGAAACTTGTCTCAAAAGATAAATACGGAAATACAGTAACAGTAAATACTGTTGTGAAGTAAGTATGTGTGATAAAAAAAGATTCTGTTCCGGATATCCATACATCGTATGTATAGAAGGAACAGAATCTTTTTTTTGAAAAATGTAAAAAAATCAAAAAAAGTGCTTGACACACTTTTTTTCTTATGTTAAAGTGGAGGATGCTATATTATGGCTAGATATGCCTGCCTAAAGGTCAGGCGGGATCATGTTGTAATAAATAATAAAAAAACAGGGGTGAAACGTCAATGGAAAAAAACAGAATTCGTTCTGTAAAAACTGGAAAAAGCATGCGTATGAGCTACCAGAGACAAGAAGAAGTCCTGGAAATGCCAAACCTGATCGAAGTTCAGAAAGATTCCTACCAGTGGTTTCTTGACGAAGGTTTAAAAGAAGTATTTGATGATATTTCTCCGATCGCAGATTACGGCGGAAAGCTCAGTCTGGAATTCATCGATTTCACATACGATGAAAAAGATGCAAAATATTCCATCGAGCAGTGTAAAGAACGTGACGTGACTTATGCCGCACCTTTGAAGGTTCGAGTAAGGCTGATCAATAAGGAAACAGAAGAGATCAACGAACACGAGATTTTCATGGGAGATTTACCGCTGATGACAGCTACGGGTACCTTTGTTATCAATGGTGCTGAGCGTGTTATTGTCAGCCAGTTAGTACGTTCCCCTGGAATCTACTACGCGATCGCTCATGATAAGCTTGGTAAGAGACTGTTTTCCAGTACTGTAATTCCGAACAGAGGTGCATGGCTGGAGTACGAGACAGATTCAAATGATGTATTTTATGTACGTGTAGACAGAACAAGAAAGGTTCCGATCACTGTTCTGATCCGTGCACTGGGCATTGGAACCAATGCTGAGATCATCGATCTGTTTGGTGAAGAGCCAAAGATCCTTGCCAGCTTTACAAAGGATACCTCCACAAACTATCAGGAAGGTCTCCTTGAGCTGTATAAGAAGATCCGTCCGGGCGAGCCGCTTGCAGTAGAGAGCGCAGAGAGCCTGATCATGGCAATGTTCTTCGATCCGAGAAGATATGACCTTGCCAAAGTCGGACGTTATAAATTTAATAAGAAGCTTCATTTCAATAAACGTATCGTAGGCCACAAGCTTTCCCAGGATGTTGTAGATACAACAACAGGTGAGATCCTTGCTGAGGCTGAGACACTTGTTACAAAAGAGCTTGCTGATACATTACAGAATTCCGCAGTTCCGTACGTATGGATCCAGGGTGAGGAGAGAGAGATCAAAGTCCTTTCCAGCCTTATGGTTGATATCCGTCACTATCTGCCGGAGCTTGAGGATCCGAAGTCCCTGGGTGTTACAGAATTAGTATACTACCCGGTGCTCGAAAAAATTCTGGAAGAAAATGACACATTTGAGGACAGATGTGATGCGATCAAACGTGATATCCACGACTTGATCCCGAAACACATCACCAAGGAAGATATCCTTGCGTCCATTAACTACAATATGCATCTGGAGTATGGTCTTGGTAACGATGATGATATCGACCACCTGGGCAACCGTCGTATCCGTGCTGTCGGTGAGCTGCTTCAGAATCAGTACCGCATCGGTCTTTCCAGACTTGAGCGTGTGGTACGTGAGAGAATGACAACACAGGACACAGAGAGTATTTCTCCGCAGTCCCTGATCAATATCAAACCTGTAACTGCAGCAGTAAAAGAGTTCTTCGGTTCTTCCCAGCTGTCACAGTTCATGGATCAGAACAACCCGCTTGGAGAGCTGACTCACAAGAGAAGACTTTCCGCACTGGGACCTGGCGGTCTGTCACGAGACAGAGCCGGATTCGAGGTTCGAGACGTACATTATTCCCACTATGGAAGAATGTGCCCGATCGAGACTCCTGAGGGACCGAACATCGGTCTTATCAACTCCCTTGCATCCTATGCAAGGATCAATCAGTACGGCTTCGTAGAGGCTCCGTACAGAAAGATCGACAAAACAGATCCTTCCAACCCGCGTGTAACCGATGAGGTTGTATACATGACAGCGGATGAGGAGGATAATTACCATGTAGCACAGGCGAATGAGCCACTGGATGAAGAGGGACACTTCATTCATAAGAACGTTTCCGGTCGTTACCGTGAGGAGACACAGGAGTACGAGCAGCACATGTTCGATTACATGGATGTATCTCCGCGAATGGTATTCTCCGTTGCTACAGCCCTGATCCCGTTCCTGCAGAACGATGATGCGAACCGTGCGCTGATGGGATCCAACATGCAGCGTCAGGCCGTTCCGCTTCTTACAACAGAGGCTCCGGTTGTTGGTACAGGTATGGAGACCAAGACAGCTGTTGACTCCGGTGTATGCGTTGTTGCAAGAAAAGCAGGTACAGTACTTCGTTCCACATCTACAGATATCTCTATCAAGAATGATGACGGAACAAAAGATGATTATCATCTGACTAAATTCATGCGAAGCAACCAGAGCAACTGTTACAACCAGAGACCGATCGTGTTCCAGGGTGAGCATGTTGAGGCAGGACAGGTTATCGCGGATGGCCCGTCTACATCCAATGGTGAGCTTGCACTTGGTAAGAACCCGCTGATCGGATTTATGACCTGGAGGGTTATAACTACGAGGATGCTGTTCTTCTTAGTGAGAAACTGGTACAGAATGATGTTTATACATCTGTCCATATTGAGGAATATGAGGCAGAATCCCGTGATACCAAGCTGGGACCGGAAGAGATCACACGTGACGTTCCGGGTGTCGGCGATGACGCTCTGAAGGATCTGGATGAGCGCGGTATCATCCGTATCGGTGCTGAGGTACGTGCCGGTGATATCCTTGTCGGTAAGGTTACTCCTAAGGGAGAGACTGAGCTTACTGCTGAGGAGCGTCTCCTTCGTGCTATCTTCGGTGAGAAGGCAAGAGAGGTACGTGATACTTCCCTTAAGGTACCGCACGGTGAGTATGGTATTATCGTAGATGCCAAGGTATTTACAAGAGAGAACGGCGATGAGCTGAGCCCTGGAGTAAATCAGGCAGTACGTATTTATATTGCACAGAAGAGAAAGATCTCCGTTGGTGATAAGATGGCTGGTCGTCATGGTAACAAGGGTGTCGTTTCCCGTGTACTTCCGGTTGAGGATATGCCATTCCTTCCAAACGGACGTCCTCTTGATATCGTGCTGAATCCTCTGGGTGTACCTTCCCGAATGAACATCGGACAGGTCCTGGAGATCCACTTGAGCCTTGCTGCCAAAGCACTTGGCTTCAATATTGCAACACCTGTATTCGATGGCGCAAACGAGGTTGATATCCAGGATACTCTGGAGCTTGCCAACGATTACGTTAATACGGAAGACTTTGAGGAATTCCGTGAGAAATATAAAGACATCCTTGCACCGGATGTTATGCAGTATCTCGATGAGAATAAAGCTCACAGAGCACTCTGGAAGGGCGTTCCGATCTCCAGAGACGGTAAGGTAAGACTTCGTGACGGACGTACAGGCGAGTACTTCGACAGCCCTGTAACTATCGGTCACATGCACTACCTGAAGCTGCATCATCTGGTAGATGATAAGATCCATGCACGTTCCACAGGTCCATACTCCCTGGTAACACAGCAGCCTCTGGGTGGTAAAGCTCAGTTCGGTGGACAGCGTTTCGGAGAGATGGAGGTTTGGGCACTGGAGGCATATGGTGCTTCCTACACACTGCAGGAGATTCTGACAGTGAAGTCTGATGATGTGATCGGACGTGTTAAGACCTATGAAGCGATCATCAAAGGTGACAACATTCCTGAGCCAGGTATTCCTGAGTCCTTTAAGGTACTTCTTAAAGAGCTTCAGTCTCTTGGTCTGGATGTACGTGTGCTCAGCGAAGACGGATCAGAGGTACACATTATGGAGACCTCTGATTACGGAGATACTGATCTTCGTCATGTCATCGAGGGCGATTCCAGAGGACGCAGAGATGAGGAGTCCTTCGGTAAACACGGCTACACCAAGCAGGAGTTCAGCGGAGAAGAGCTTGTCAATGTAGAAGAAGATGAGGACATGGAAGACGAAGATGATATGATCGAGTTTGAAGAGTCCTTTGATGATGAGGAATAAGAAAGGGGAAAGAATACATGGCAGAAACAACCAACGCCAATGAAACATATCAGCCAATGACTTTCGATGCCATCAAGATCGGACTGGCGTCCCCTGAGAAGATCAGAGAGTGGTCACACGGTGAGGTTTTAAAACCTGAAACGATCAACTACAGAACCTTGAAGCCTGAGAAGGATGGTCTTTTCTGTGAAAGGATTTTCGGACCGAGCAAGGACTGGGAGTGCCACTGTGGAAAGTACAAAAAAATTCGCTATAAAGGCGTTGTCTGCGACAGATGCGGTGTTGAAGTAACCAAATCTGCCGTTCGTAGAGAGCGTATGGGACACATCGAGCTTGCAGCTCCGGTGTCTCATATCTGGTACTTTAAAGGAATTCCGTCCCGTATGGGTCTGATCCTTGATATTTCTCCGAGAACACTGGAGAAAGTGCTTTACTTTGCTAACTATATCGTTCTGGATCCTGCAGATTCCGGACTTATGTACAAACAGGTACTCACCGAGCGTGAGTACCAGGAAGCACGTGAGTCTTACGGAGAAGGATTCCGTGTAGGTATGGGTGCCGAGTCCATCATGGAGCTCCTTCAGGCTATCGATCTTGAAAAAGATTCTGAAGAACTGAAGGCAGAGCTTGTGGACGCAACAGGCCAGAAACGTGCAAGGATCATCAAACGTCTTGAGGTTGTGGAGTCCTTCCGTGAGTCCGGCAACCGTCCTGAGTGGATGATCATGACCGTTATCCCGGTTATCCCGCCGGATCTTCGTCCTATGGTACAGCTGGACGGAGGACGTTTTGCAACATCTGACCTGAATGATCTTTACAGAAGGATCATCAACAGAAACAACCGTCTGAAAAGACTTCTGGAGCTTGGTGCTCCGGATATCATTGTCCGCAACGAGAAGCGTATGCTGCAGGAGGCTGTAGATGCCCTGATCGATAACGGACGCCGTGGACGTCCTGTAACAGGTCCTGGAAACAGAGCCCTGAAATCCCTTTCTGATATGCTGAAAGGTAAATCCGGACGTTTCCGTCAGAACCTTCTCGGTAAACGAGTTGACTATTCCGGACGTTCTGTAATCGTCGTAGGACCTGAACTGAAGATCTATCAGTGTGGTCTTCCGAAGGAGATGGCTATCGAGCTGTTCAAACCTTTCGTTATGAAAGAGCTTGTTGCCAACGGAACTTCCCACAACATCAAAAATGCCAAGAAAATGGTAGAGAAGCTTGAGCCGGCAGTATGGGATGTCCTTGAGGACGTCATTAAGGAGCATCCGGTTATGCTGAACCGTGCACCTACACTGCATCGTCTGGGTATCCAGGCATTCGAGCCGATTCTTGTAGAAGGTAAGGCGATCAAGCTTCATCCGCTTGTTTGTACCGCGTTCAACGCAGACTTCGATGGTGACCAGATGGCCGTGCATCTTCCGCTTTCCCAGGAAGCACAGGCAGAGTGCCGTTTCCTTCTGTTATCACCGAACAACCTTCTGAAACCGTCAGATGGTGGTCCTGTAGCCGTTCCTTCACAGGATATGGTCCTTGGTATCTACTACCTGACACAGGAAAGACCTGGAAACAAGGGTGAGGGCAAGTTCTTCAAGAGTGTCAACGAGGCAATTCTTGCATATGAGAACAAGGTCATCACACTCCAGACAAAGATCATTGTCCATTGTCATAAGACAATGCCGGACGGAACTGTTTTAAGCGGCAATGTTCAGTCCACACTGGGACGTTTCCTGTTCAACGAGATCCTTCCGCAGGACCTTGGATTTGTGGACAGAAGCGTACCTGGAAACGAACTGCTTCTTGAGGTTGATTTCCTTGTAGGTAAGAAACAGCTGAAGCAGATCCTTGAAAAGGTTATCAATACTCACGGTGCAACAAAGACAGCCGAGGTACTTGACTCCGTTAAGTCTATGGGTTACAAATACTCCACACGTGCAGCCATGACCGTATCCATTTCCGATATGACCGTGCCGCCGCAGAAGCCGGAGATGATCAAGCAGGCTCAGGATACTGTTGACCGTATCACAAAGAACTACAAACGTGGTCTTATCACAGAGGAAGAGCGTTACAAAGAGGTTGTTGATACCTGGAAGAAGACCGATGATGAGCTTACAAAGGCACTTCTTACAGGTCTTGATAAGTACAACAACATCTTCATGATGGCTGACTCCGGAGCCCGTGGTTCCGATAAGCAGATCAAACAGCTTGCCGGAATGCGAGGACTGATGGCTGATACAACCGGTCATACCATCGAGCTCCCGATCAAGTCAAACTTCCGTGAAGGTCTTGACGTACTGGAGTACTTCATGTCCGCTCATGGAGCTCGTAAAGGTCTTTCTGATACCGCTCTTCGTACAGCCGATTCCGGATACCTGACAAGACGACTTGTTGACGTATCCCAGGATCTGATCGTTCGTGAGGCGGACTGCTGTGAGAACAGAGCAGAGATCTCCGGTATGGTCGTTCGTGGATTCATGGACGGAAAAGAAGAGATCGAGAGCCTTCAGGAGCGTATCACAGGACGTTTCTCCTGTGAGACAGTTAAGAATAAAGATGGAGAAATCCTTGTTAAAGCAAACCACATGATCACACCGAAGCGTGCAGCCCGTATCATGAAAGAGGGCGTAAGCAACCAGACAGGCGGACCGATCGACAAACTGAAGATCCGTACCATCCTTTCCTGTAAGTGCAAGGTTGGTGTCTGCGCAAAATGTTATGGTGCGAACATGGCTACCGGTGAGCCGGTACAGGTTGGTGAGTCTGTTGGTATCATCGCAGCACAGTCTATCGGTGAGCCAGGTACACAGCTGACCATGCGTACTTTCCATACCGGTGGTGTTGCCGGTGGAGATATCACACAGGGTCTTCCTCGTGTCGAGGAGCTTTTTGAGGCAAGAAAGCCGAAGGGTCTTGCAATCATCACAGAGATCCCAGGTGTTGCCACGATCAACGACACTAAGAAGAAACGTGAGATCATCGTAAACGATCCGGAGACAGGCGATTCCAAGACTTACCTGATCCCATACGGTTCTCGTATCAAAGTCCTTGACGGACAGGTTCTTGAGGCCGGCGATGAGCTGACAGAAGGTAGTGTAAATCCGCATGATATCCTGAGAATCAAGGGTGTGCGTGCAGTTCAGGATTACATGATTCGTGAGGTTCAGCGTGTATATCGTCTGCAGGGTGTTGAGATCAACGATAAGCATATCGAGGTTATCGTTCATCAGATGCTGAAGAAGATCCGTATCGAGGATAACGGAGATACAGAGTTCCTGCCAGGAACACTTGTTGATGTCCTTGATGTTGAGGAAGTTAACGAGAAACTTGAGGCAGAGGGCAAACAGCCGGCAGAGGGCAAACAGGTTATGCTTGGTATTACCAAAGCATCCCTTGCTACAAACTCCTTCCTGTCAGCAGCATCCTTCCAGGAAACAACAAAAGTCCTGACAGAGGCTGCTATCAAAGGTAAGATCGATCCGCTGATCGGTCTGAAAGAGAACGTTATCATCGGTAAGCTGATTCCTGCAGGTACAGGTATGAAGCGTTACAGTGAGATCAGTCTTGACACAGGAATGCCGGAGGTAAAAACAGCTTCCGAGGAGCCTGAGGATACAGAGGAAATTTCCGTAGAGGAAGAGAAGACTGAGACTGCTCCGGAGGAAGAGACCATTGCTGTTGAAGAGACAGCAGAGGAAACTGCACCGGTAGAAGAATAAGTCGATATACCTTGCTAATATAAATAAATCTCCCCCCGGAAATCCGGAGGGAGATTTCTGTTTATAAGCAGGGATTTTCTGAGAGAGGAGGGATTGCGATGGACAAGGAACTGCCAATTTCCCCGTGGCCGGAATGGAAGATCGTAAGCAAGATCGGGGAAGGCTCTTTTGGAAGAGTGTATAAAGCTCAGAGAACTGAGAAGGGACGTTCTTTTTACTCGGCAATTAAGATAATCACAATCCCCGCCAGTAAAGGGGAGCTGGACAGTGTGCGCTCAGAATCCGGTGATGAAAAATCTGTCCGCGGTTATTTTGAAAATCTGGTGGAGGAGTGCATTCAGGAAGTAAGCACCATGGAGTATTTCCGGGGAAATTCCCATATTGTATCTGTAGAAGATTACAAGGTGATGGAATATCTGGACGAGATCGGATGGGATATTTTTATCCGCATGGAATATCTCACAAGCTTCATGGAATATTATGCGGGAAAAAATCTCACAGAAAAAGAAGTGATGAAGCTGGGTATCGATCTTTGCAGATCACTGGAATACTGTGGGCAGCTTCACATCATCCACAGGGATATCAAACCTGAGAATATTTTTGTATCCAGGTTCGGGGATTTCAAGCTGGGGGACTTTGGAATCGCCAGAGAACTGGAAAAAACCATGAGTACCCTTTCCAAAAAGGGAACTTATTCCTATATGGCGCCGGAGATGTACAGGGGAGAACAGTACGACAGCAGAGTGGACATTTATGCACTTGGCCTGGTGTTATATAAACTGATGAATCATAACAGGCTTCCGTTTCTGAATCTTGAAAAACAGCTGATCACATACAGAGATAAGGAGAACGCACTCACGAGGAGGATGTCAGGCGAAACACCGCCACCCCCTGTGGATGCAGGAGAGGCTTTCGGCTCCGTTATCTTAAAAGCCTGTGCTTATGATGCAAAAGAACGATATCAGACTCCTGATAAGTTTCGGGAAGCACTGGAAGAAATCCGGTATGGAGCGGCAAACAGAGAACAGGGAGTTCATGAGAAACCGAAACCAGTGGAGGAAAGACCTGTTCCGGAGTCCATGCCGAAGTTTCTTCAGGAGGGTGCAGCCAGACAGCTGGCAAGAACGAGTCAGCTGAATACGGATGCGATCCGTCAGGCACGTAAAAATCCTGTGCCGGTATCCATACAGCCGGATAAACCGATAGCCGGAGAAATAGCAAAAAATGCAGCCCGGAATACGCCAAAGGCTCAGAGCACAATACAGAAGCCTCAGAAATCTGCATCCGGAAAAACAGCATCCGAAAAGGATAGCCTGTCCGGTTATCCGTCAGGACGTTCCCGTCAGTCAGATCCCGGTATAAGAAAAACCGGAGCTGTAAAGCCCAGAGTTACCTCTATCACAGATCTGGAAGACGACCGTGACCAGAATCTCCAGGAGTGGGAAGGATCCGTGCCAGAGAATGATGGAAATGACGATGACAGAAGGAAACGGAAAGGTATTTTCAGAATGCTTATAACAGCCGGGATCCTTGTTGTGCTGATCGGCGGGATCCTTGCGGTACGAACGATACGGAAACCTGTGGATAACGGGGAACCTTCGTATACAGATTCCGATGATTCTGATGCTCTGAACAAAGGAAATTTCGGTACTGCAGACAATTCGGATAAAAGTTTCGCACAGGCAATGGAAACGATACGTGACCATGCGACAACCATAGAAAATGCTCTGGACAGCTATAGACGTGAAGGTACAGAGGGGGATCGCCTGCGCTTTTATAATGGATCAGGAGAGATCGCCAAAGTACTTGTATATCCCGGCAGTTCCGCAGATGGCGTTTATGAGGAATATTTTTACTGGGGCGAGCAGATGTTTTATACTTATGTATGGGACGGAGATGAGAAGCAGTATTTTTATTATCAGGACGGCCTTCTGATCCGATGGATCGATGCAGATGGTAAGGTTCATGATAAAGAGAGCGATAACGACAAATATGTAGAACTGGGAGACAAATACTGGAGTAATTCTGTAGTGGAGCTTCAGCAGTAATGTCGAAGGGTTTTTACGAAAGGAAAAAGAATGGCCTATCAGATTGATTATGCGTATACATGTCACACCGGAAAGGTGAGGACAAATAATGAGGATAATTTCTGGTGCTGCGGAGTGCGCCTGCCGGTGCACAACCAGGGGGTTGACGGAATCCTGGCAGGTCATACACAGCACTGGCAGCTTCCAATGCTGGCTGTTTTTGACGGCATGGGCGGAGAAAGCTGCGGTGAAATGGCAGCTTCTGCAGCTGTGGAAGCGCTGGGAGGCTTCTATGAAGAAAACAAAAAGACCTTGAAAAAAGAGCCTGTGGTTTTTCTGACAGGAGCCTGCGAAAATATGAATGAGGCAGTATGTCGCTACAACAATGAAAACGGTATCAGAAGCATGGGAACAACCATGGCACTTTTGTCTTTCAGTGAAAAGGCGATCTATGCCTGCAACCTTGGGGATAGCCGTATCTACCGTCATTTTCAGGGGAAGTTCCAGCAGATTTCCACGGACCATGTGATCGGCGGAAAAATGCTGGGAAAAGCTCCGCTGACGCAGTATCTGGGCTTTCAGGAAGAAAACATGGCACTGGAGCCTTCTATCGTGGAGATCGGTTATCAGCCGGGAAGCTCGTATCTGATCTGTTCAGATGGAGTGACAGACATGCTTTCTGATCAGGAGCTTCAGAAGATCCTTGACGGGACAGAAACCGCAGAAGAAAAAGTAGGTAAGATCCTGGAACAGGCATTGGAAAGAGGCGGCAGAGATAATGTGACACTGGTCCTTGCACAGATCAGCGGCTATGAAGAAAAAAATATTCTCAAACGCTGGGCAGAGCGCCACAGTACCGGACGGTAATAAACCCGGGGAGTAAGAAAAGGGATAAGGAGAAAATTTGCGATGAGAAATCGAATGCAGGATCTTGATTTTGAACAGACAGTTGCCTTCGATTCAGTGAAGGACTTTGAATTTACAAGAAAGGCAGCACAGAAGTTCCGCCAGGTTGTCAGTCTGGATTCCTTTGAGGATGAGGATGCAGATGTTATTTTTCATTATCTTTACAAGGAGATGGAACTGGTTTCCTTTGGTGACTATCTGAAACGATATGTGTATGAGCGTGCAGAGCTTGAGGAGCCTTTTTCCCAGGTGCCGCAGGAAGTCTACAGAGAGATCGTTGTGGAATCCTTCAAGGAAACCTACACACCGAAATCCATGTCACCTACATCAGCCAAGCTGAGTTCTCTGGTGAATAATTGGCTGACTCAGGCATCTGTGAAGCGTGAAACAGTTTTTCTGCTGGGGTTCGGACTTCGGATGAGTACAGAGGATGTTTCAGATTTTCTGACCCGGGTGCTTCGTGAGCAGGATTTTGATTTTCATAATCCGGAAGAAGTGATCTACTGGTATTGTTACCGGAATCATCTTGGCTATTATAAAGCGGAGGAATATAAAGAAACCTACAAACAGATGACTCCGGTGGAAAAAAAGACCGGAGAGATCGTGTATGGCACAGGGCTTTGTCTGGACAGTGAAGAAAAGCTTCTGGAATATCTGGCTTTTCTGAAAGGAAGACATGATGATCCGAAATCAGAGAAGAGCCAGGCTTTTCAGGAATTTATGATCCTTCTGGAGCGGGCAAGGAAGATCATTGCAGCCATGTATCAGGAAGATGAGGAAGAAAACGGTGGCAAAAAGATCTGGAAGCCTGAGAATATCAGTGCTTCGGATCTGGAAAAGGTTATCTGCAGCGGGATCCCTATTAATAAAATGGGAAATCTCAAAAAGATGTCCGCATCCATTCTGGCAAAGCATTTCAGCCAGAAGCGCTTCAGCCGCCAGAGGATCAACAATATCCTGAACCATAAATTTCCGGTGGAGCGGTTTGATCTGATCACGCTGGAGTTTTTTGTGATCTCTCAGGAGATGGCAGAAGATGATCCGTATACGAGATATCGCCATTTCCTGGAGGAGATCCAGGAGATCCTGGCCCGCTGCGAAATGAGTGAGATCTACATAGTGAATCCATATGAGTGCTTTCTTCTGATGTGCCTGCTGACAGACTGTCCGCTGGCAGTATTTTCCGAGATTTGGGAAAAATCCTATGAAGAGGGAGAAGAAAAGAACTGAAAAAAGGATGATGCGTTTCGGTGACGCATCATCCTTTTTTTGTCCGATCCGGTAAGTCTGTTATTTTGTTATTCGTTATAGTATCCATAGATCGCACGGCTGTCCTGTGCGATGGTGTTCTGTGCAGCAGAGGTATCGTTAAGATCCTGTGACATAAAGCAGACTACCAGGTCGATCCCCTTTGCAGTGTCATAGATGATGCCGGCATCGTTTTCTACGTGATCCAGTTCACCGGTTTTGTTGGCAACCTTTACCTCGGAAGGCATCTGAGCCGGGATCTTGTTTTTCCTGGTCTGCATTTTCAGAAGACGATACATATATTCGGCTCCTGCCAGAGTATCGTTGTTATCGGTAGCAGTACCCTTGTCGATCTGATAGATGGTCTTCAGAAATTTTCCACAATCCTTTGCGGAAGTGTAGTTATCCCCATTGGAATTATCTGCAAGAAGAAGACGTCCCATGGAAGTGCTGGTGTATCCGTGATCCTGACAGAATTTATTCACACGGGCCATTCCGGCTGCGTCATCCCCGCCGCCAAGATAATTGACAAGTGTATTGGCAGCATCATTGTCGCTGACTGTGATCATGGAGTTCAGTGCATTGTCCAGCTGATCCTTGCTGTATTTGGAGGAAAGACTGTCATAATCTTCATATACGGCACCCATGATATAGAGCTTGATCAGGCTGGCAGCCTGCATCTGCTGATCGTTGATGGTACCTTCGGTATTTTTTGCAAGATTGCATACATATACGGACCAGGTTCCGTTATCGGTGGGAAGAAGAGACTGTACCTGGTTCAGAAGGTTGTCCATGCTGGAATCCGAATTGTCTGTGAAAGTGCTTCCGCTGGATGGGGAAAGAGTTCCTTCTTCCTGAGTGGAAGAAGAACTGTCCTTGCTGCCAGAAGCTTCGGAAGAATCGGAGGCTGCAGATGTATCTGTGGATTCTTCCTGTGCGGAAGGACCCTGGACCTCAGCTGAAGATGCTGCGGCAGCAGCGCTGGAAACGGTAGGATCATCAGGATAAAGAGCATCCAGCTGATCGGCTTTGCTGCTGAGCTCAGCGGCAGAATCAGAAACCTCCTGCACACTTTTCTGCAGCTTGTTAACTTTTGTCTGGAGAGATGCAAGCTTGTCCAGGGAGCGGACATTCAGTGCCCCAAGTCCTGCCAGTGCGATGACAAGCACTGCGATCACAATATATAGAAATGTATTTTTTTTCATATATAAACAAACTCCTTTTTATTATTGGAAATAAGCATCGATTCCATTGGCGATCCCTTCTGCCATAGTCTGCTGGAAGGAGGAATCCGCCATTTTCAGATCATCGCTCTGGTTGGTCATAAATCCCATTTCCACAATCGTCACCGGGATCGTGCTCCAGTTAATACCTGTCATGGAATCTGTGTAGATGATCCCGCGGTTCTGGAAGCCGGTAGCTGCGCAGTAGGAATCCACAATGCATTTGGATAGTTTGTTGGAACTGTCATAGAGACTGGAAACATAAGGATTCTGCTGGGACGGACACATGGTCAGAGCACCGGAGACATCTGCAGAATCATCTCCGTTTGCATGGATACGGACACAGATTTCCGCACCCTGGGAAGCGACCAGCTCTGCACGCTCCTTGTTGCTGATAGCGGTATCATTGTCTGTCCTTGTCATTATTACCTGGTATCCACGCTGTTCCAGGATATCCCTAAGCAGAAGAGAAACGTCCAGATTCAGCTGATACTCCGGGAGACCGCTGAAGGAACCTCTGGTTCCGGTGGAAGCCTTGGCCTTCATGGTGGAGGAACCGGGGCCGTTCGGTTCTGTGGCGCTCATATCAACATTTTCACTCTGATGTCCGGGATCGATTCCGACGATATGGCCGTTGTTGGAAGCAGAAGAGGTGTCATTACTGCCATCGGTGAATCCTTCACCACCGGCTTCACTGAAAACAGAGGGCTTGGTCGTTTTCTGGCTGTTTTCGGCTTCCGGTGCCCGTTCATGTTCACCAGTGTGTTTTTGACAGCTTTTTCTGTCTGTGCCCGCTGCTGCAGGTATTTGTTGGCTGCCTGTTTCTTTTCGATCTTAGCTGTATAAAGTTCGATATCCTCTTTCATGGATTTCTGCTTTTTTCTGGACCGGTTTTGATCACGGAGGCCATTTTCTGGTCAACGGCATCGATCTTCCGGTAAGTTTTATAGCTGAGTCCAAAAAGTAATCCAATACAGATAAGACCCGTTAAAAAACAGGACGATCGCCATCAGATGGGGGCTTTTTTTTACCATAAAAATACGTCCTTTCTTGGTGGGTGTTTAGCATTTGTAAATATTA
>ENA-OQKC01000016-OQKC01000016.1-human-gut-metagenome-genome-assembly--contig:-NODE-16-length-56591-cov-5.571267_pt1 | contig 56591 bp, 49 predicted proteins | sample MGYA00242774_ERZ504790 | MGnify/ENA primary metagenome ERZ504790 (study PRJEB26092, sample SAMD00036419) | human gut metagenome | host: Homo sapiens | study: EMG produced TPA metagenomics assembly of...
CCATTTAAGAAAGTTACCGAGAAAATAATGACTGAGTTTTCGGATTTGAATCTATGCCCAATTAACAACCGTCAGGGAATTGTAATTGATGGTGAAGGTTCAAAGGTTATTTGCAAAGACTAATTTGAAAATTCAAGTTTGTCGGACTTACTCTACAATAATCAAAGACCGCTTACATCGTGTAGGCGGTCTCTTTTCTTATTCAGAAATATTTGATTTTGAGCTTTCTTTTCTTGGCTGACATTACCTTGCAGAGAACATTGTCAACCCCGTCGGTATATCTGCCTTGTGCTATCAGGCTGTTCTTTAAACGGATAAGTGATTGTATTACTCTGCCATATTCGTCATCATTAAGATAGATGAAGCACTTGAATTGATGGGCAGGTAGACTATATGTATGGAGAAGCATTTTATAAGCCTGAAATGAAAGAAGGAAATCCTATAAGGTTATATAGTTTGGATGAAATCACGGAGATATTCGGTAAATTAGGACTTCGTATTTGTAACAGCTTTGCTGATTTCAGTGGAAAGCCGAGTTCTGATAATGATATTCAATTGATGGTTTATTCCATACGAGAATAAAAATAGAGTAGACGAATTATTTAGCAATCTTCATCAAATCTTTATTTTTTTCTGTTAGGTTATATTTCAGTAAGAAATGAAATATGGAAGGAAGGATAGTAAAGATGGAAATGATGTTGCAGACACAAAATTTGTGTAAATATTTTAGAAAGCAGAAAGCGGTAAATAATGTTTCACTTAATATAGAAAAGAAACAGATTTATGGACTGCTTGGACCGAATGGTGCGGGAAAATCTACCACATTGAAAATGTTGACCGGTATGATGAAACCCACTGCAGGAAAGATTTACTTTGATGGAAAACTTTGGGATAGGAAAGATTTATCAAAAATAGGAGCGCTAATTGAGAATCCGCCTATTTATGAAAATCTTTCCGCCAGAGAGAATTTGAAGGTAAGACAATTATTGCTTGGTACAGATGAAAACAGAATTGATGAGGTCTTGCAGATTGTATCACTTACAAACACCGGAAAGAAGAAAGCAGGACAGTTTTCTTTGGGAATGAAGCAAAGACTAGGCATTGCAATGGCATTGCTTGGAGAACCGGAACTTTTGATATTGGATGAACCTACGAATGGATTAGATCCAATAGGCATCGAGGAATTACGAGAGCTGATCCGGTCTTTTCCGGAACAGGGAATCACTGTAATTCTCTCCAGTCATATTCTCTCAGAGGTACAGTTACTTGCAGATAAAGTCGGGATTATTTCAGGTGGAATCTTAGGATACGAAGGAGCATTAAAGCAGGGAGATAATCTTGAAGATTTGTTTATGAATGTGGTAAGAAAAAACCAGAAAGCAGGTGAAATCCATGGTTAATATTATAAAAGCAGAACATCAAAAAGCCAAAAGAACCATGCGAAAAAAGTTTATCTGGGGATTTCCTCTTCTTACATTTGTCATGGCATTTATATTTACTCTTGGGATGACAAATGCTTATGCAGAAAGTGTTTGGAACTGGTGGTATACACTTTTGCTGCCGGGGATGATTGCTCTATTTTGTTATCTTTCTGTGGCGCAGGAGAAAAAGATAAAATACTATCATTTAACGACTATTCCCACAGATAGAAGAAAATTGTTGCTGGGGAAAATTATTTATATTGGGTACATGATTTTGTTTTCTAATGTGATTGTGTTTGCAGGAGCAACGCTTGGAGGCTTTCTTCTAACGACACATGTTCCAGTTGGAGGAGCGTTGATGGCAGTATTGTTTCTGACGGTTTCTGAGTTATGGGAGATTCCGGTAGCTTTATTTTTAAGTGAACGATTTGGAATGATTGTAAACCTGTTCGTCTGCCTGTTTATTACCGTCAGCGGTGTGGTAATATCACAAACCAGAATCTGGTATGTACTTGTTTCTGCAATCCCTATGCGAATGATGTGCCCGTTGCTTCATGTTTTACCAAATGGACTTGCCGCAGAAGCAGGGAATCCTCTTTTGGATACGGGAGTCATTGTTCCGGGAATGTGTCTCTCAATCATCTGGTTTGTTTTTGTAACGGTTCTGTTTTTGAAATGGTTTGAGAGAAGAGAGGTGAAATAAGATGATTGGAAGATCTCTTAATGCAGACTTGCGAAAGATGAAAGGAACATCTGTGATTCTGGCACACTTATTGATTCCGATTATAATTAGCGTTATATTTTTAATATATTACTTTTTTTCACCATGGAATGAAAATATGAAAGTGATTGCATTTTATCAGGCAATAGGAGCAGGACTTCCGGTACTTATTGGAATTTTTACAGCAAGTGTGATGGAACAGGAACAAAACGCAGGTGATTTTCAAAATCTGTTGTCTTTACCAGATAAACCTGCAGCATTTTTATCGAAACTGTTGATGCTACTGGTTTTGTGTCTGTGCTCTATCCTATTGACAGCAATCATATTCGGAATTGGATTTGGAAGAATCGCATCAAGCGATATCGAAATCATGAAAGGATGTATATTTGCAGCATTGCTGCTGTGGGGAAGCAGTGTTCCACTTTATCTGTGGCAGCTGATTCTGGCTTTTCAGTTTGGAAAAGGGGTATCCATTGGAGCAGGGATTATATCAGGACTAATTAGTGCATTGATGCTTACCGGACTTGGAGATTATGTGTGGAAATATGTATTTGTCTGCTGGACGGGTAGAGTACCATATACTTATCTGCAATCTATATTGGGAGAAACTAGTGTAGGTGAATGGTTGTCATTCATACCAGGTTGCTTAATATTTACAGGGATTAGTATGGTATACTATTTTTGGTGGGTAAACCACTGGGAAGGAAACAGAATATCGGAATAGAATCGAGGGAAACTATGGCAAAAATACTGGCAGTTGATGATGAACCGGCAATTTTGGAAATGATAGAAAGCATTTTGAATAAGGATGGACATCTGGTTACCAAAGTAAGTAATCCACTAAAAATTAATATGGAAGAATTACATCGTTATGACCTGATTTTACTGGACATTATGATGCCTGGAATTGATGGCTTCGAATTATGCAAAAGAATTAGGATACTTGTGGATTGTCCGATTTTGTTTCTTACGGCAAAAACGGAGGAAAACAGTCTGGTAAACGGACTTTCTTTAGGAGCAGATGATTATATTTCAAAGCCATTTGGAGTGATGGAACTTCGGGCAAGGATCAATGCACATCTTAGAAGAGAGCACAGGGAACATTCTGTCCGGATGGTTTTAGGGAGAGTCTGCATTCAGATGTCTCAAAAGAAACTGTTGATGGATGATAAAGAACTTCCGTTTACGAAAGCAGAGTACGAAATCTGTGAATTTCTGGCTAAAAACAGAGGACAGGTTTTCTCGAAGGAACAGATATTGGAAGCGGTCTTTGGCTTTGACAATGAGAGTAATGACAGTACTATAATCACGCATATCAAAAATATAAGAGCAAAATTTGCGGATTATGATTATATGCCGATAAAAACAGTCTGGGGGATTGGATATAAATGGGAAGAGTAAAGAGAAGCAATGCACTCAGCAGGATTTTTATGAGATATGTACTGGTCATGCTTGGATCATTAGTTGGTTTGGTGATTGTTGCTTATCTGCTGCTGTGCCTTTTGATTAGTGTGGGCTGTATTTATCCGGCAAATTATGCAGAGCAAAAGATTAATGAAGCATATGATACGATTCTACGTGCAGATAAAGTGACTGCTGAGATGATTCCCGCACTTTGTGATTATGTAATCTTTTCAGAGAATGGAGAGAAAATAGGTGGAGATCTGTCAGAACAATATGAACAGATAGCATGGAATGTTGCAAAGTACGGAAACGCATCCGGGAAATATTTTTATAAAGTAATTGTAAGGGAAAATGAATATGTTGTATTGCAATATCGCCTGACACCTCAATATCATTCAGCTTTTTTGAGGGAGCATTTTATAGGACCACAGAATGTGATGAGTATTATGTCTGTGATTGGAGCGGTAGCGATTATCATCATTCCGTCCATACGTTTTGGAAAAAGAATCAAAAAGCAGATGCAGCCTGTATTAGACGCAATCGGACAAATAAAGGATCAAAATCTGGAATATGAGACATCCTGTTCCGGTATCAAAGAGTTTGATGACTGTTTATCGGCAATCGATGATATGCGAGATGCATTGCGAGAATCTTTAGAAAAGCAGTGGAAAACAGAGCAGGAAAAGAAACAGCAGATGTCTGCTTTGGCGCATGATATTAAAACACCTCTTACGATTGTACGGGGAAATGCAGAACTACTTTCAGAGACTGAACTGACCACAGAACAGAAGAAAAATATCACTTATGTTTTAAACGGCACAATACAGATACAAAGTTATGTAAAACAGTTGATAGATGTCACAAAATCATGGAATTGCAGTGATGTTACCTATACAACGGTGAGGTTAGAAGATTTTTTCGCAGATATAAAGGAACAGGCACTCGGACTGGTAGAAATCTATCACCAGAAGATAGATTGGAAGGCGGAACAAAGTGACAAAAAGGTAACGATTGCTTATGAGCCAATGTTCCGAGCCGTAATGAATGTGATTCAGAATGCAGTGGAGCATACAAAAGAAAATGGAATCATTTATATTGACGCAAAGGAGCAGGATGACCGGCTGACATTCATTGTGGAGGATAGCGGATCAGGATTTACAAAAGAAGCATTATTGCATGGCACAGAGCAGTTTTTTATGGATGACACAAGTAGAAATGGCGAAGCCCATTATGGGATGGGACTATTTTTTGCAAAAACTGTGGCTGAAAAATATGGTGGAGGTATTAAACTTTCAAATTCTGAAAATACAGGTGGGGCGAGGGTAGAAATATTTTTCCTGAGTAGTCAGGAAACAAGCTAAATGAAAAGTCTAATCCCCCAGCATAGCTGGGGGAGTTAGACTTTTCATTTATACGGATATTCGCAAACTACAAGATAAAGCCAAAACTTCATATACTCTAACAGTTAGCGAAAGATGCCAGAGCAGTATACCATGTCAAACGAATTGTGTTAGTTAATCTGGATCTTATTGATGAATATCTGGAAGCATTCCGTGATGAAGAATTTTGATGAAAGAACAGGAGGAACAACTATTCCTCGAAAATTGAGAATTACATATGTTCAATTCTTTGTATTAGGTATATATTTTGAAAAGTTATCCGGTTATACTGACAATATCAAAAGGCAGAACTGTTAGAATGAGGTGAGCAGATGGATACAGCACAGAGAATAAGGATAATTCGGATGATTGAAAAAATAGAGAAGAACCCAGGATTCAGTAGTAAAATCGGTGTGAGAAATACATCTGAGTTTATATCAAGTAAACAATCAAAAAAATGAATGATTCAAATCATAACAGGAGTCAGAAGGAGTAGAATATGTTATCGTTATTATTTGCTATATGCATGATCTGGTTTATTGGAAAATTTTTTATATTTGGTGTAAAAGCATCCTGGGGAATCTTAAAGCTGCTCTGTACAGTTGTATTTTTCCCGGTGATTTTGATAGGAATGGTTGTTGGCGGACTGATTTATATTGCACTTCCATTGTTGATCATCGGCGGAATCATTGCACTTATATCATCTAACTCATAAAAATACGAGGAGGGAAGAAATTATGGGATATGATATAGAAAAAGAGAAACGAGAAGCGATTGAAGCAGGACAACGTGCGTTAAGTAGTCTTCGGACAGCAAAAGAGAACCTGAACAGTGCAAAGAATTGGGGCTTGGTGGATATGTTTGGAGGTGGATTCTTTTCTACGATGTTGAAACACTCCAAGATGGATCAGGCAAGACAAAATATGGAACAGGCGAAATATGATCTTCGTAATTTCAGTAGGGAATTAAATGATGTGAACGTGGCTTGTAATTTAAACATCAATACTGGAGACTTCTTATCCTTTGCAGATTATTTTTTTGATGGATTTGTTGTGGATTGGATGGTGCAGGATCGAATCAATAATGCTAGACATCAGGTGGAAGAAGCTATCCGCAGAACGGAATACATCATAAACCAGTTACAGCATATGTAAAGGAAAGAGGCAGTGAACCATAAATAGGTTCGCTGCCTTGTTTTTTCATACTTATTTCTGTTTCTTTTTTTCTTCTCTGAGCAATTCGATGTTTAGTCCCTGCTCTCCGGCTGTTTTATCAACCCAGAGATTCAGAGAATCTATTGCCAGAGAAATTTCATCCAGTTTGTTGCTGATAAAAGCAAAATCCTTGATCTCATCATCACTGATCTTACCGTCACGGGCAATCTGGATCAGACGTGTGGTAAGAGGATTAATCTCATTCAGACTGGCAATGGTTTCCAGGATTATATTGGACAAGTCAGAAACTTCGACTTCCGGGACATAACGGTGACCGATTTCGCATTTATGAGAGCAGTAATAATTGCAGAGATCTGGTCGCCCGTAAGCGTCTGCCATCTGGATAATATCATAAGGTGTAGGTTCCTGCATTTCATATTCAAATTTTTCAATTTTAGAATCAGAAACAGCAGTCATTTTTTCGCTGGCTTCTAATCTGGTAAGACCGGCTTCTTCCCGGCAAATCTGATAAATTGTTTTATTTTCTCTTGTAGATTGTTTCCCCATGAGAATAACCTCCCCGTATATCGCCGAACATGAGAATTATCAGGTGTTAAGTCCACATGCTGTGCGTGTATTTTCTTTATAGATTTTATTATACTTGAAGCATCAGTAAACAACAAGTGCATTGTTGATACGGAATTATGAAAGGAAGAAAAAACATGAGGAAAACTAGAAGTGATTGTAGAGTAGGAACATTTGAAAAGAAGCATGGTCTTCCACCGGGGACTATTAGAAACAAAAATGGAAGAGATACCAGAAGTGACAAAAAAATTGGCACCATTCGCAAAGAAGCAAAGTAGGAACATAATCATGGAAAAGAAAATAAGAAAAAGATATCATTCAGAAGAAGCTGTAAAAAAAGCGTTAAAAATTGAATCATTTCGAAATTTAACAAAGGATAAAGTGATGGAGTTTACATCTATGATTCCATATATGGAAAAGGAAGTGGCGCTTGAAATAATAAAGCAGTTCCCAGTATATGTAGAGTTTGTGGAATCAGCAATAGAAAATTATACACAGTTATGCAAAACAATTTTAGAAACAAATAAAGAAGAATATGAACAAGCAGTTCATGCACATCAGTATGTTCTTGAGACCTTCGCAAATCAGCTGGAACAAGAAAACTTAACAGAGGAGGAAAGAAGGGAATTTTCTGAAAAAATGATGGAAGAAGCTGATAAAATAACGGAATTATATTTACAGCAGCAGAAATTTCATGAGCGAGTGTTCAAGACGATTGGGGGAGTTGTAACATTAGCTTTGGGAGTGACGGTAACAATGTTAGGTTTAAAAGCAATTGGTAGCGATGAAGATTTACCTCAACTAGATGATGAGAATCAGAATGTTGCATAATAGCTTTATCTATAATTGAAAACAACAGGATGGAAAGGCTCAGGAAAAAGTATTCTGGGCCTTTTGTCTTAGAAGGATAGCAGTATAAAAGAGCAGGGATTTTTATACCCCACCTATTGATATACACTGTAACCATCAAAGAAGATTAAATCATAAAATTCAAAGAAATGGAGGAGTTGGCAATGAAAGGTTTTAACACTGGTGATGGTTACATGGGATTGGAGACTGTGAGAAAAAGTCTGTAACACTTTTTCTATGCGAACCCTACAAAAATATTAGAAGAATAACGTATGCAAAACTTCCTGTTTGCCAACTTGCCCTTTGAGAGAGGAAAAATCCTTTTCTCAAAGGGCTTTTTTGTTTATACGGATATTCGCAAACTTACAAGATAAAGCTAAAATTTCATATACTCTAAGCACAAGGAGGTTGAGGTTTATGAGCCAAACAGCACAGTGTCTAAGGCATATAAGCCACGAACCTGGTATACATTCTGCCAAATGGGAACAATGACGCAGGGTATCTGTAAATTAAAAAATAATGAAAAGAAGAATAAAAAAATACAACACGAAAGGATGCGTCAAGGTAATGCAAGAATTATCGTGATACATCCTTTTGTATTTGGATTGAGTATTTTTCTTTCCCTGCTTGTCAAAAGTAATGGATGGAATGTATAATATTGTTAATGATCCAGAGATATTTATTTTGGAAACAGCTTAATCAATTTGGAGGTATAAAATGAAAGCACATAAGTATTGGTCAATCGGAGCGTTAATTACTATGATTGGAACTTTTTATACTGGATATAAAGGATCCAAATCAGGTCATAGGTATTTTGCGTGTAGCACTCTTATATGTATGATCATGTCTATGTATACGGGACATAAAATGATTTCAGGTAATAAAAGAACAAGAAAACAGGTGGAAAATACAAAAGCGGAGGAATAGTAAATGTTAGAGTTAGGAAAAAAAGCACCGGACTTTGAATTGCCGGATCAGAATGGAGAAATGCATAAATTAAGCGATTATGCAGGAAAAAAAGTGATCTTATATTTTTATCCAAAGGATAATACACCAGGATGTACGAAGCAGGCATGTGGCTTTTCTGAGCGTTATCCACAGTTTACTGAGAAGGGAGCTGTTATTCTCGGAGTAAGCAAGGACTCTGTAGCGTCTCACAAGAGATTTGAAGAAAAATACGGACTGGCATTTACGCTATTAGCAGATCCGGAGCGTAAAGTTATTGAAGCATATGATGTCTGGAAAGAAAAGAAAAATTATGGAAAAGTATCTATGGGTGTAGTAAGAACTACATATCTTATTGATGAGCAGGGAATCATTATAAAGGCAAATGATAAAGTCAAGGCGGCAGATGATCCTGAAAATATGCTTAAGGAATTGGCATAATGAAGATTATTTTATCACCTGCAAAAAAGATGATTGTAGATACCGATAACTTAGCACCGGTTGAACTGCCTGTCTATATTGATAAGACAGCAGAAGTATTAAACTGGATGAAAAGCAAATCAAAAGAAGAACTGAAAGCTATCTGGAAATGTAATGACAAGATTGCAGAGCAGAACTTTAACAGATTGGAAAATATGGATCTTTATAACAGGCTTACTCCGGCTGTTTTAGCATATGAAGGGATTGCATTTCAATATATGGCACCATCTGTGTTTGAAATCCAGCAGTTTGAGTATTTGCAAAATCATTTAAGAATCTTGTCCGCGTTTTATGGCATTTTAAAACCAATGGATGGTGTGACTCCTTATCGTCTTGAAATGCAGGCAAAGGTTGGAATTGGAGATGCAAAAAATCTGTATGAGTACTGGGGAGAATTGTTATACCGATCAATAATCGATGACAGGAGGATTATCATTAATCTTGCATCAAAAGAATACTCAAAATGTATAGAAAAGTATCTGACATCACAGGACAGATATATTACGATTGTATTTTGTGAGTTATCCGGAGATAAATTGGTAACAAAAGGTACCTATGCCAAGATGGCTCGTGGTGAAATGGTCAGATTCATAGCGGAAAATAATATTGAAAATCCGGTGGAGATTCAGAAATTTGACAGACTCGGATATTCGTTTAGGTCTGATTTATCTTCAGATTCAGAATATGTATTTGAACGCAAAATAAAATAGTTATTCAGGTAAAAGATGCTCAGTTTGACAGTTTTTGTAATAATGAGAATTATTACTATTTTTATTGACAGCAGGATGAGGGTGGTATATAATCCTTATTAAGAACTAATCCTAATAAGGAGGACAAATGACAAGTAGGAGAAATACCATTCAAAAAGATCTCGTAAGAAATACCGTATACGAAATGAGAAGACACGTTACGGCAAATGAAGTGTATGAATTTATAAAAGAAGCATATCCAACAATTGGAAAAGGAACTGTATATAGAAATCTTGATATATTGGTAGAGGAAGGTGCATTAAGAAAGGTTGAAGTTCCGAATGGACCGAACCGATTTGATTTTACATTGAAAAATCATTACCATGTAAGATGTATAAAGTGCGGTGAAATTTTTGATGTGGATATGGATCAAATACCGGATTTACTGGAAAGAATTCATAACACTCATGGAATTGAATTTGTGGATTATGATATTTCATTTAAAGGCATTTGCCCGAAATGCAGGGAGAAGGTAAAGGAGGAACAGCATGGATAGGAAAGCAATGTATAAGTTGAGTTATGGACTGTTTATATTGACCGCTAAAGAAGCAGAAAAAGATAACGGATGCATCATTAATACAGCCATTCAGGCAGCTTCGGAACCAAACCAGTTAAGTATCTGTGTAAATAAGGCAAATTATACGCATGATATGATTCAAAGAACCGGAAAATTTACTGTATCAGTCTTAAGTCAGAAGGCACAATTTGAATTGTTCAAACATTTTGGCTTCCAATCAGGAAGAGATACCAATAAGTTTGAAGCCTTTGAGCAGTGTGCCAGGGGCACAAATGGTATTTATTATATTACAGAAGGTACAAATGCATACATTTCTGTGACAGTTACTAAAACAGAGGACTTGGGTTCACATACGATGTTTATCGGTGAGATAACCGATATGGAAGTTTTAAGCAATGTTCCTTCAGTAACATATGATTATTATCAGAATAATATTAAGCCTAAGCCACAGGAGGTTGGAAAAACAGAGGACGGTCAGACAATATGGCGTTGCAGAATTTGCGGATATGAATATGTAGGCGAGGAATTACCAGATGACTTTATATGTCCTTTGTGCAAGCACCCGGCATCAGATTTTGAAAAAGTAGTAAAGAAAACGGAGGTAAAAGAGATGGCAGCAAACAAATATGCAGGAACACAGACAGAGAAGAATTTACAGGAGGCATTTGCAGGGGAATCACAGGCAAGAAATAAGTATACCTATTTTGCTTCTGTAGCGAAAAAGGAAGGTTACGAGCAGATGTCAGCATTGTTTTTAAAGACTGCAGATAATGAGAAAGAACATGCAAAGATGTGGTTCAAGGAATTAGCAGGAATTGGTGATACAAAGGAAAACCTGGTGGCAGCGGCAGAAGGCGAAAATTATGAGTGGACAGATATGTATGATGGCTTTGCTAAAACAGCTGAGGAAGAAGGATTCCCTGAGCTTGCAGCAAAATTCAGGGCAGTAGGTGAGATTGAGAAGCACCATGAGGAAAGATATCGTGCACTTCTTAAGAATATTGAAACTTCACAGGTATTTGAAAAGAGCGAAGTTAAGGTATGGGAATGCCGTAACTGCGGACATATTGTGGTAGGAACTAAGGCGCCTGAAGTATGTCCGGTATGTAATCATCCACAGAGCTATTTTGAAGTACATGAAGAGAATTATTAAGGAGATGAGATTATTACGAAGAAGAAAGTGATTAATTCAAAAAAAGCAGTAATGATAGGCTGTGGCTTTGTTGGTTCTGCATCGGTATTTGCTCTGATGCAGAGTGGCTTGTTTACAGAGATTAAGTGATAATTCTTTTGAAATGAAGCTATGGGAGATTATCCCAAGACAAAAACAGGTTTTTGATTGGAAAACGTGTAAAAATGTCGCAGTTTTTTTGCAAAGATTGTAGATTATAAATCTTCTTTTACAAGCGATAATAATCTGATGAAAACAATGATCATCAGGTGCTTCAAAACATCTTTCCAATTTGGTGCAGGCAGATATTATTGAACCAGTATCCGGTCACGGAAAAGGAAAATATAAATTCAAGAAGTAGTTTAGGTATTGTAAAATTTCCACTCGATGAGTGGAAAATTTGCTTATCCAATGCGTCGTAAAACCCCTTGCTTCAGCTATGGGGATATAAGACGCGTCCATCGAATTTACGCAAGTAATTGAAGATGGACAAAATAACAATTGTGTTAATTGATAAAACATTGTATAATACAAACATGAACACAACATATAAATCAAACAACAATGTCGTCTATTCCTGTAAATACCATGTAGTATGGTGCCCCAAATATAGACGAAAAGTATTAACGAACGGTGTAGATGTCCGGCTGAAGGAGCTGCTCACAGAGTATGCTGCAAATCTTTCTGTAGACATTCTGGAAATGGAGATCATGCCGGATCATGTTCATATGCTGCTGGAAGTAGATCCTCAGTTTGGAATCCACAAAGCTGTAAAATCGTTCAAAGGCTATACGTCCAGAATTTTAAGACAGGAATTTCCCCATCTCAAAACGAAAATGCCGACGCTCTGGACAAACAGCTATTTTGTATCTACCGTTGGCGGTGCCCCGCTGGAAGCAGTAAAACAGTATATCGAAAACCAGAAAACATCGCAGAGACAAAAGGATAAGATGGGCTAATGCAAAAAGGAATCAAATTCAGAATCTACCCGAACAGAGAACAGAAAAACTTCATCCACCAGACGCTGGGATGCTGCCGGCTGATCTACAACCGGGGACTTGCCATGCGCAAGGAAAGCTATGAAGAAGGGAAGAAGATTGGATATATCCAGACTTCCGCCATGCTGACCGAACTGAAAAGACAGGAGGAGTTTGCTTTTTTGAAAGCAGCAGATTCCATTGCCTTACAGCAGTCTCTGCGGGATCTCGACCGGAGCTTTGTGAATTTCTTTCAAAAACGTGCTTCCTATCCAACCTTCAAGAGCAAACATAACCGGTTCCAGTCATACAGAACGGTCAATCAAAAAGATAATATCCGTATTGTGGGAAGATATATCAAACTTCCGAAACTTGGATTTGTCAAAATACGCCAGTCGATGGAAGTGGGAAAAATTAATCACGTAACCATTGAGTACACACCGGCCGGAAAATATTTTGCAGTCTTAAATATTGATTTCGAACCGGAACCACGCCCAAATGCTGGAGGAACGATTGGAATTGATGTCGGAATCAAAGCATTCTATTCTGACAGCAATGGAAATACGGTATCAAATCCCAGATATCTGGAACGCTCCATGCGAAAACTCATAAGAGAACAGCGCAGACTTTCCCGGAAGCAGAAAGATTCCCATAACCGCGGGAAGCAGCGGCTCAGGGTAGCCAGAGTGCATGAGAAAATAGCCAATCAGCGGAATGATTTCCTGCAGAAACAGTCAACGATGCTGGTGCGCGAAAACCAAACCATCTGTATCGAGGATCTGAACGTGAAGGGAATGATCCGGAACCATAAACTGGCAAAATCCATAGCAAGTGTTTCCTGGGCAAAGTTTTTCAAAATGCTGGAATATAAAGCCAGCTGGTATGGAAATGAAATTCAAAGAGTACCAACGATGTATCCGAGCAGTCAAACCTGCAGCTCTTGCGGCTACAGAAATCCACGGATAAAAAATCTGAGCATTCGTATCTGGGAGTGCCCGAAATGCCATGCAGTTCATGACCGGGATACGAATGCAGGCATTAATATTCTGAAAAAAGCACTGCAGATGCAGTCTGCATAAAGATGAAAAGCTGTACCGTAGGGCATACGGGAACAGGATAAACATAGCTTGTGGACACTGTGTAAGACATTGCAGTACCGTAAGGTATTCGTCAATGCAGTGGTGGAAGAAACAAGAATCCCCCTGCTTTAGCTGTGGGGAGTGTCAAGTCTGCGTCTCAAATACGCTGCTTCTTTTTCATACTCTGTAATGGAAAACCAAGGAGAAGCTCTTTTTACCTCTCTCATAGCGCTGCCTCCTGTGCATTACGGTACAATCGGTTGATTCTTCTTGATTGCGGAAATGATTTTTCAGACACGCTCTAGCTTCTCTTCGGAAAAAGAAAGTAATAGCCACCAAAAATATCGGAAAAACTTTGTGAAAAAATAGAATTGTGTTTCGCAAGGGTCCCCTGTAAAATAGCGGGCAGGAGGAGAAAGAGAGAAAAGGAGCTTCTTAATCTTATGGGAACAAATGAAAAGAATATGACTGCGGGATCCCCCGGAAAACTGATCATAACGTTTGCCATACCACTGATGCTCGGAAATATTTTCCAGCAGTTTTATACGATGGCGGACACCATGATTGTTGGCCAGGTGGTAGGAGTAGAAGCGTTGGCGGCAGTAGGCGCCGGAGACTGGCTGGTCTGGCTGGTGCTGGGCATCATGACAGGTATCACACAGGGCTTTTCGATTCTTGTATCGCAGTACTATGGAGCAGGGGAAAAGGAAAATCTGAAATGTGCGGTGGCGAAAAGCTATATTATGACAGCATTACTGTCTGTGATTGTACTCGCAGTAAGTGAAGGAGCAGTTTATCACGTTCTTTTATTTTTGCAGACACCGGATAATGTTATTGATCTGACGATGCTATATTTACGGCTGATTTTTGCGGGAGTCCCGATTATAGCTGCCTATAATATCTTTGCGGCGATCCTGAGGGCACTTGGAAACAGCAGATCTCCATTGATTGCAATGACCGTGGCAGCAGTGATCAATGTGGGACTTGACTTGCTGTTTGTGGCAGTTTTTGGCTGGGGCGTAGCCGGAGCAGCCATAGCGACCGTTATTGCACAGGGATTTTCAGCCTTGTACTGTCTGCTTGTATTACGGAAAATCAGGGATATCCGACTGGAAAAGGAGGATTTTTACAGGCAGCCGTCTATGAGTCTGCGGCTTTTGAAGCTGGGAACTCCTCTTGCCATACAGAACGTGATCATTTCTGTGGGAGGACTTACGGTGCAGTATGTGATCAATGGCTTTGGCTTTCTGTTTGTAGCCGGATTTACGGCAACGAACAAGCTGTATGGAATTTTGGAGATGGCAGCCGTTTCCTATGGATATGCGATTACAACGTATGTAGGGCAGAATCTTGGCGCAAAGAAATATCAGAGAATCCGAAAAGGTGTGCGCAGCGGTACGTATATGGCAGTGCTCACTTCTGTTTTCATTTCCGGTATGATGGTGCTGATTGGGCGTAATATATTGTCTCTGTTTGTATCCGGTGAACCGGAGCAGATCCGACAGGTGTTAGATATTGCATATAAGTATTTGTTTATCATGGCTGTCTTTTTGTGGATACTGTATTTGCTGCATGTGTATCGTTCCGCGATCCAGGGGCTGGGCAATACTTTGATTCCGCTTGCCAGCGGCATTGCAGAATTTGTGATGCGTGTCAGCGTTGCGCTGCTGCTGCCGAAATGGATCGGCGAAGAGGGAATATACTATGCCGAGATCTGTGCATGGAGCAGTGCAGCTGTTTTACTGATCATAAGCTATATGATTCTGATGCGAAAATATAAAGATGCTAAAACGTCAGAAAGCTGATGCAGTCTCGCCTGCAAGAGGATTTTAGATCTCTTACCCCGCTTAAAGCATAAGTAAGAAATAATACAAAAAAAGCAGTGCTGCAGAACGCAAACTACAGGAAACAGATGGGAAGGCGTACCCGAGGTACGACAAAAATCTGTCATGCGGTAATTTGCGCTCTGTGGGACTGCTTTTTTGCATGATTCTTGGAGTTTTGGGGAATTACGACAAGAAATAACCAAAAATTTCAATAACTAATCCAAAAATATTCTATTTTTTTTCAGACCGCTTGTGATTATAATGAATTCATCAGCTAGGAACGAAGCGAATCTAGCAAAATCACCAAACGGGAGGAATAAAAATGAAAAGAAAAGCATTAGCAGCAATTATGGCAGTAGCTATGGCAGTATCCATGGCTGGTTGTGGAGGATCCACATCAGAGTCTAAAGATTCTACCCAGAAAACAGAAACAGCAGATTCTACGGCATCAACGGGCGGAAGCGTAGAAAACAAGGACAAACCTCTGTGCTGGTTCAACCGTCAGCCATCCAGCAGTGCTACCGGCGAACTGGACAAAGATGCTCTGAACTTCAACGGAAATACTTATTATGTAGGTTTCGATGCAAACCAGGGTGCTGAGCTGCAGGGACAGATGGTTCTGGATTACATCAAGAAAAACGCAGACACGATCGACAGAAACGGTGACGGCGTAATCGGATATGTTCTGGCAATCGGTGATATCGGACATAACGATTCTATCGCCCGTACACGTGGTGTTCGTTCCGCACTTGGAACAGGTGTAGATGCAGACGGCGGAGTAGATTCTACACCGGCCGGAACAAACGTAGACGGAAAAGCAAAGGTTGTGCAGGATGCAACTCTGGATGTAGACGGAAAAACATATACCATCCGTGAGCTGGCTTCTCAGGAAATGAAAAACTCAGCAGGTGCAACATGGGATGCTGCAACAGCTGGTAACGCGATCGGAACATGGACAGCTTCCTTCGGTGATCAGATCGATGTTGTAGTTTCCAATAACGATGGTATGGGAATGTCAATGTTCAATGCATGGGCAAAAGACAACAAAGTTCCTACCTTCGGTTACGATGCAAACAGCGATGCTGTAGCAGCAATCGGTGAAGGATATGGCGGAACAATTTCTCAGCATGCAGACGTTCAGGCTTACCTGACACTGAGAGTTCTGCGTAACGCACTGGACGGTGTAGACATTGATACCGGTATCGGTACAGCAGATGAAGCCGGCAACTGCCTGACAGAGGGTGAGGATTACAGATACAGCGAAGAAGAGAGATCTTACTACGCATTAAATATTGCTGTAACAGCCGATAACTACAACGATTTCACAGATTCCACAAAAGTTTACGATAAAGTTGCAAAACAGCTGGATGAAAGCAAGAGCCCATCCAAAAAAGTATGGCTGAATATCTACAACGCATCGGATAACTTCCTGAGCTCTACCTATCAGCCACTGCTGGAGAAATATGATGATCTGCTGAACCTGAAGGTAGATTACATCGGTGGAGACGGACAGACAGAGTCCAATATCACAAACCGTCTTGGAAACCCGAGCGAGTATGATGCTTTTGCAATTAACATGGTTAAGACCGATAATGCAGCAGCATATACATCACTTCTCTCCAAATAATTTAGAGACAGAATAAGAGTGTAAATGGTAACGGTTCGGAGCCATGCGAAATCGAGATGAGGTCTCTGAATCGTTACCGTAAATGAATGAAATTATAGAGGGGTGTCAGCAATGATACCCTTCTTTACTAAGAAAAGGAAGCGCAGCTATGACAGATGATAAGAATAAATATATCTTATCGATTAACGGCATGAGCAAATCGTTCGGTAGAAATAAGGTTCTGAAACATATCAGCATGAATGTCAAACCTGGAACCATTATGGGACTGATGGGTGAAAACGGTGCCGGAAAATCGACAATGATGAAATGCCTCTTTGGAACCTATCAGAAAGATGAAGGAACCATCGTATTGGACGGAAAAGAAGTGAATTTCTCCGGCCCGAAGGATGCACTGGAAAACGGAGTGGCAATGGTACACCAGGAGTTGAACCAGTGTCTTGAAAGAAGTGTTGTAGATAACATGTTCCTTGGAAGATACCCAAAGAATTCCGTTGGAGTGATCGACGAAGGAAGAATGAAAAAAGAAACATCAGACCTGTTCAGAAAACTGGGAATTACAGTTGATCTGACGCAGCCAATGAAGAAAATGTCTGTATCTCAGAGACAGATGTGCGAGATCGCAAAAGCGATTTCCTATCATTCCAAAGTCATTGTACTGGATGAACCTACATCATCCCTGACTGCACCGGAGGTTGAAAAACTCTTTAAGATGATGCGTCAGCTGAAGGCGCAGGGAATTGCTCTGATCTACATTTCACATAAAATGGATGAAATATTTGAAATCTGTGACGAAATATCCGTACTGCGAGACGGAAGCCTGGTCATGACCAAGCCAAGTAAAGAAACGGATATGAACGAACTGATCGCCGCCATGGTTGGACGTTCTCTGGACAACAGATTTCCGACTGTAGACAATACACCGGGAGAAACGATTCTTTCCGTACAGAATATATCAACAAAATATGCACCGAAACTGCAGAATATTTCTTTTGATATCAAAAAAGGAGAAATTTTCGGATTCTATGGTCTGGTCGGTGCCGGTCGTACGGAACTTCTGGAGACAATCTTCGGAATTCGTACAAAAGCAGAAGGAAATATCGTATATGATGGAAAAGTACTGAACTTCTCCTCCCCGAAGGATGCCATGGATCACGGATTTGCTCTGATTACAGAGGAAAGAAAAGCCAATGGTCTGTTCCTGAAGGGCGATATTACATTCAATACTACCATTGCGAATATGAAACATTATAAGAGCGGAATCGCATTGTCGCATGACAAGATGGTGCGTGCAACGGCTGAAGAAATCAAGATCATGCATACAAAATGTATGGGACCGGATGATATGATCGCCAACCTTTCCGGTGGTAATCAGCAGAAGGTTATCTTTGGTAAATGGCTGGAACGTTCACCGAGCGTATTCATGATGGATGACCCGACACGAGGAATCGATGTTGGAGCAAAATATGAAATCTATGAACTGATTATCAATATGGCGAAACAGGGAAAAACAATCATCGTTGTTTCTTCCGAAATGCCGGAGATTCTTGGTATTACCAACCGAATCGGTGTTATGTCTAACGGACGTCTGGCCGGAATCGTAAATACCAAAGAAACAAACCAGGAAGAATTATTGAGACTCAGTGCTAAATACCTGTAACAGGAGGAAAATTGGAAATGGCAGAAAACAGCGTTATTATTTCGTCGGAAGAAGAAGCAAAGCTTTTGAAGCCGATCGATGAATATGTGGAAGAAATCCAGAAAAAAATCGATGCATTACGTGCAGACGGCTTTGACAAAGTGAGCGATCTGAAAAAACAGATCGCGATCGCAAAAGAAAACAAGAACTTATCCGCAACACAGAGAGATAAGATCATTGAAAACAGCAAAAAAGAGCTGGAAAATGCAAAAAAAGTAGAAGCAGACAACAAAGAAGAAATCAAAAAGCTGATCGCAGAGGCAGAAAGCTATCTGGCCGCGCATTACAAAAAGGATTATTACGACGTAGTAAACAAAAGCTGCAAAGCTGCAAAAGCAGAAGAAAACAGCAGATATGAGAAGGTCAAAGCAGATCTAAAGAGCGAGCATCAGAAAAAGGTTGCTTCTCTGAAGGATGCAGAAGAGATTAAGGCTGAGAAATATGTGCTCAAAAATAAATTGTTTGATGCACAGATGGCTCACGAATCGAAGCTTCAGGAGATCAAGGACAGAAGACATGAAGCATTCATGCATAAATATCACCTGATCGACCTGTTGCGGGCTTCCAAATTTACATTCCCGCAGCAGAGAATACAGAAATTGGAAAATTACAGATATACCTTCGATTTATCTCAGTTCCTGTACAAAAACGGTCTGTATATCGTAATCATTCTGATCTTCATCGCACTGTGTATCATCACACCGATCGTTAAAAATACACAGCTGCTGACTGTTACCAACATCCTGAATATCTTACAGCAGGCATCCCCGCGTATGTTCCTTGCACTTGGTGTTGCCGGTCTGATCCTGTTAACAGGTACCGACCTTTCCGTGGGACGTATGGTTGGTATGGGTATGGTTACAGCAACCATCATCATGCATAACGGAATCAATACAGGTGCCGTATTCGGCCATGTATTTGACTTCTCCGCTATGCCTGCCACAGCGAAAGCACTGTTTGCACTGTTAATGTGTGTAATCCTTACAACGGCATTTGCCATGATTGCCGGATTCTTCATGGCGCGATTCAAAATGCATCCGTTTATCTCTACCATGGCGAACATGCTGATCATCTTCGGTCTGGTTACCTATGCGACCAAGGGTGTATCCTTCGGTGCGATTGATTCTGCCATCCCGAATACCTTCATTCCGCAGATCGGAAAATTCCCGACCATCATTCTGTGGGCTGTTGCAGCAGTTGCCATTGTATGGTTTATCTGGAACAAAACAACGTTTGGCAAAAACCTGTATGCGGTAGGTGGAAACCCGGAAGCGGCAGCAGTATCCGGTATCTCTGTATTTAAAGTAACAATGGGAGCATTTATGCTGGCAGGTATCCTGTATGGCTTCGGTTCCTGGCTGGAATGTAACCGTATGGTTGGTTCCGGTAGTGCAGCTTACGGACAGGGATGGGATATGGATGCCATCGCAGCCTGCGTAGTTGGTGGTGTATCCTTTACCGGTGGTATCGGTAAGATCTCCGGAGTTGTAACCGGTGTACTGATCTTTACCTCCCTGACATATGCCCTGACGATTCTGGGTATTGATACCAACCTTCAGTTCATCTTCGAAGGTATCATTATTCTGGCAGCCGTAACACTTGACTGTCTGAAATATGTACAGAAAAAATAATGAAATATACATAAACCGATAGAATATAAGACAGCCCGGTCGTCCGATGGATGACTAGGGCGGTCTTTTATTCTGTTCTGGCAAAAATTTTTGTAACTATTCATTCAGCAGAGAGCAATCTTCTGCTATAATGAAGGAACAACAACGTACTCCGGAAAACAGGGGGATAAGAATGGAACAATATAAAGTGATTCTTGTCGATGATGAAGTAGAGGTCATCGATGTTATGAAAAAAAAGATCCATTGGAATGATCTGGGATTTGACGTAGTGGGAAGTGCCACCAACGGCGTGAAGGCTTTGGAGCTGGTGGAAAAACTTCAGCCGGATGTGGTACTGACGGACATTAAAATGCCTTACATGGATGGACTGGAGCTGGCAAGAAAACTGAACCAGGACTATCCCAATATTTACATTATGCTTTGCACCGGTTTTGACGAATTCGAATATGCAAAAGAGGCCGTCCATCTGGAGATTAAGGAATATATGCTGAAACCCATCAGCGCCACCGAGCTGTCAGAAAGCCTGATGAAGCTGAAAGCCACACTGGACAGGGAACGGGAAGAAAAGTTAAATGTAAAAAAACTGGAAGACTATTTCCAGGAGGTTTTACCAAAGCTGCAGTCCAATTTTTTATTTCCCTGATCGAGGGAAGGGTCAGAGAAGAGGACTATGAACGATTCCTTTTGGACTATCGGGTGGATATGAAGGGACCTTTGTTTTGCTGCATGATTTTTCATACCTCGGAAAATGATGTGCCGGAGGGCATGAATCCCTTATTGTTATCCATGTCCGTGGAACGTGAGATCAAACAGCGGCTGATGGAGAACTGTAATTGTCAGGAATTCATCTATATGGGTAATACCATTCTGATTATGGAACTCCATTCAGAAGATGAGATAGCTCAATTGACGGACAAGTGTGACCGGTTCTGCCGCTGGGCATGGAGAATTATGGGGGCGGCGGTTACCGCAGGGGTCGGAACCGTCTGCAACAATCTGTACGATATCAGTATTTCCTACGAGGGAGCCAGAGAGGCGGTATCCTACCGTGTCCTGTACGGAACGAAACGAGCCATCAATATCGCAGAGATCGTTCCCAAAGAGTCAAAAAAGGCGGTTCCCTTAGAAGAAACAAAGATGCAGGAGCTGTTTCGTGCCATCCATGTAGGGGATCAGGAAAAGATCCGGAAAGAAGCCATCAAAGAGACAGAAAAGCTCCATAAGAATGCAGCCACCATCAGCCAGTACAATCTGGCTACCATGGAGATTGTCAGCGGCTTTTTCAAATTTTGTGCCAATAATTCCATGGATTTCAATGAAATTTCCGGAAATGTACAGAATCTTTACGAAAGAGTGACTCAGCTGGATGAAAGCTCTATGACAAACTGGATTATCAATATGTCTATGGCGATCAGCGAAAAACTGAGAAGTACCAGAAACAGTACCTCCAGACGGATCATCACCGATGCACAGAACATCGTAAAAGACAGATATATGGAACCGGCGCTCTCGCTGGATGATGTGTGCGCAGATCTTGGTGTGTCCAATTCTTACTTTTCGTCCATTTTTAAAAAGGAAACCGGTCAGTCCTTCGTCTCCTATCTTACGGATTACCGAATGGACAGGGCAGAAGAAATGGTGCTGAACACCGATGAAAAAAGCTATAAGATCGCAGAAAAAGTGGGATATCAGGATGCGAACTACTTCAGTTATGTATTACAAAAAGAAATTCGGTGTTTCCCCTTCAAATACAGAGCTTACCGGAAATAAAAGGATGGAAAGTAGAAAGAGCAAAGACAGAAAGAGCAAGACAGAAAAAGGTGTGCAACAGGTAGAAAAGAGGGAACAGGTAGAAAGGGAAAATACATGAAAGATAGAAAAGAAAGCCGGATTCCCGGAAGAACATCGTATTTAACATACAGTCGATTATCCTGTCTGTCCTTATGGCGATTTCACTGGTTACGATCATTGTAATGGGATTGCTGCTTTACCATCGATTCAAGCTGGCATTGGAAAAAACAGCAGTGGACAACACGGAAGCTACTGTAGAGGCTACCGTGGATCGGTTAAATGCAGACCTGCTGGATATTCGGCAGATTATAAACGGGGCAAACTACAACGTGGTCCAGCAGTTTGATATATCCAGCCGGGAATTCTCGGAGCAGTTCAGTCTGCTCTATGAGACCAACTCCGATAAGATTCAGAGCCTGGCTTTGTATGACCCCAAAGGAAATCTGATTGCATCGGAGCCGGTGGCGGCAGAAAAGAAAAATGTGAAGGTGCAGACGCAGGAATGGTATAAAAATGCGGAAGATGCCATTGAAAATATACACTTTTCCACACCGCATATCCAGGAGCTGTTTGAGGACGGCTCTTATCGGTACCAATGGGTCGTTTCCCTGAGCAGGTATGTAGATGTCAACAAGGGAGAGACACCGGAAACCGGTATTCTTTTACTGGATATGAAATATTCTGTGATCAGGGACGTGATGAAGCAGATCAATGACTGTTCCGGCGGAATCTACTATTATCTGACCAGTCAGGACGGAGAAATGATCTACCATCCCCGGGGAACGGAATTAAACCGCGGATTATTTGAAGAAAACAGTCTGGAAGCGGCAAAATACGAGGACGGAACCTACGAGATCCGTTCCGGCGGTCAGAACGAGACCGTGATCGTCGGCAGCGTAGCCTATACAGGCTGGAAAATGATCGGTGTTGTGCCGGAGAGTGTGCAGGCGGCAAACTACAAGAACTTCCGTTACTATGTATTTGCTACTGTTCTGGTTCTTATGGTCATGCTTTTGGAGGGAAACCAGCTGGTTTCCCGGAAGATATCCAAACCGATCCGGGAGCTGGATGCTTCCGTCAAGGCCCACGAGGCAGGAGGAAAACCGGATATCTATATCGGCGGCTCCTCGGAGATCCGCCATCTGGGACATTCTGTGCAGAAGTCCTATGAACAGATCGAAAAACTGATGGACGAGATCATCCGGCAGCAAAATGAACGAAGAAAAAGTGAACTGGATGCCCTGCAAAGCCAGATCAACCCCCATTTTCTGTATAATACACTGGAATCCATCACGTGGATGGTGGAAGCCCAGGAAAATGAAGCAGCGGTTCGTATGATTTCTGAACTGGCAAAATTACTTCGTGTCAGTCTATCCCGCGGTAAGACCATCATTCCCATTAAGGATGAGCTGCAGCACAGCAGAAGCTATATGAATATCCAGCTGGCCCGGTACAAAGAGCGGTTTAAAACAGAATTCCGAATCGAGGAAGAGATCGAAAACTGCTGCATCGTAAAGCTGGTGATCCAGCCCATCCTGGAAAATGCCATCTATTATGGCGTTGGCAATATGGATGAGGATGATGGCGGCATGATCATCGTCAGCGGAAAAAAGAAAGACGAGGACATTCTGATCACCATCGAAGACAATGGGATGGGCATGCGGGAAGAAGTCCTGGAAAATATTCTGACGGATAACAGCAAGGTTCCGAAGCATGGTTCCGGTGTGGGCGTAATCAATGTGCATTCCAGAATCCGGCTGATGTTTGGCGAAGAATACGGACTTTCCATAGAAAGCGAACCGGACGAAGGAACAAGGGTTACGATCCGTATTCCGGCAATCCCATATACACCGGAAAACGCAGAAGCATTGGAATTACAAAAATACATACAGAGGAGACCGGGCGGATGAAAAAGAACAGAATGAAATTTCTTATAATTGAGTTTCTTTTGCTGCTGCTGGCAGTATTCTTTGTATGGAAGATTTTCGATCAGAACGTAGCAGAGCCCCGGATTGCGGTGATTCTTCCGGAGTCCGGTGACAAACGCTGGGATGCCCTGATCAAGGGAATGAAGCAGGCTGCGGCAGAGAACAACGTTCATATGATCATCTGCAATACGGAAGAGATCGACGGGCCGGAGGCGGAAAGAGAATTTATCAGGGAACAGAAGGACAACGATATTGATGGCTTTATCATATATCCGGCACCCGGTCATGAGACGGAAAATATGCTGAAAAAAGAGTGTGGAAATAAACCGTATCTGCTGATTGCAGATGGTCTGGCGGTAAAAGAAGGGAAAACTGCCAGTCCCACGATCCAGCCGGATTACCGGGAGATCGGAAGATGGCTGGGAGAACGGCTGAGAACAAAAAAGCAGAAGATCGGAATTATCGCCGACTGGAAAATGTCCGAGGCTGTACAGGCGGAGATTTGTGGATTGAACGAGGCGCTGGAAGGCAGCGAAAGCAAGATCAGCTGGTGTATTTACCGGAGAAAAGAACAGGACATTGTGGAGCGGATGAAGAAGGAAACAGAGGCGGATGCTCTTGTCATCCTGGATGCAGGAATATTGGAAGAGTTTGGAGAGCAGGCAGAAAATGGAACATACGAGGGCGCGGAGCTCTATGGAGTGGGTTACAGTCTGAAGACGATTGCACTTCTGGATAACGGAAACATTCAGGGGCTGGCTGTGCCGGACGGATATGAAATCGGCTATAAAAGTGTGGAAGAAATAACCAAAAGGATCGAGCACAGGTCTTATAAAATGCAAGGATATATAACCGAATATCAGGTACTTGGCAAGGAAAATTTCTCTATGGACGAAGATTTAGAAAGGTTTTTATATTCCTATGAATAAAAAGAAAAGAAGGGTGGCAGTATTATTATCTGCCACGATAGGGAGTGCGGTGCTTGTGCTGTCGGGGTGTTCCGGCAAGTCGGACCAGACAGAGAAAACCCTGCGGGTCGGAGTGATAACCTACACTCAGGATGATCCTTTTATCAATGGATTGACGGATGAACTGAAGGCGCAGCTGAAAGCCATGGAAAACAAAGAACGAAGGATTATCGTATCGACAAAAAGCGGAAACGACGATCAGCAGGAACAGAACGAAAAGGTGGAAGAGATGATTGATGCCGGCTGTGATGTGCTCTGTATCAATCTTGTGGACCGGACAGCTCCGTCCCGGATCATCCGAATGGCAAGGAATGAAGACATTCCTGTGATCTTTTTTAACAGGGAACCGGTAAGGGAAGACCTGATGCAGTGGGAAAAGCTGTATTATGTGGGCTGTGATGCAGAACAGTCCGGGATTATGCAGGGCGAGATTGCAGAAGAATACATCAAGAGCCATCCGGAAGTCGATAAAAATCAGGATGGAAAGATCCAATACGTGCTTCTGGAAGGAGAAGCAGGCCATCAGGATGCCATCAGCAGAACAGAGTATTCCGTAAAGACACTGATGAAGAATGATGTTATACTGGAAAAGCTAAGCTATCAGTTAGCGGACTGGAACCGGGGACAGGCGGAAAACCGCATGAACCGTCTGATCAGCCAGTACGGAAAAAAGATTGAACTTGTTATGTCCAACAACGATGAGATGGCACTTGGGGCTGTGGAGGCCTATCGGAAAGCAGGCTATGTCCGTGAAGAATGGCCGGTGATCTTCGGAATTGATGGCCTGGAAGAGGCTCTGGAAGCCGTAAAGGCAGGAGAGATGCAGGGCAGCATCCTAAATGACAGAGTGGATCAGGCAAAGAAAATGGCGAAAATGGCAGTGGAGCTGTTCGAGGGAGAGGAATTTGACCAGGAAAGCCTGAAAGAAGGCCGGTATTATTTTTCAGAATATCAGAAGGTAGACGGCAGCAACATCGATGAGTACCTGAACGCAGAAGAGACGATTTCCCACTCCGGAATGTAAGCAGGAAGACTGCGTTTGCAGGCAGAAAGAGTAAGTAAAGACGTGTCTTTATTTTAAACCAATCAAGCAAGCAGCGAAGCGGATTGCGAATATCCGCCTGACAGAATGAGGAAAAACAGATGGAACATACATGGACCAAAGATTTTTATCAGGAGACAGATCCGGCAAAACGGCAGCAGATCTTAAAAGAATATATCGGAGAGGAGGAAGCCTGGGAAGAAGAATACCGGGCTCGGCTCTGGACGGCCCGATACGGACAACGCAGGCTCCAGAAGGATGAATTTGTCAAATGCCTGATGGAACTGAAGTATCTGGCGGAAGGAACCTCTCTGGATCCGGGAGGCGACAGAAGAAAGATGGGAGCCCGGATTCTCTCTACGTTGTGCCTGGCGGAAGCCATGCAGTCAGATGAGGGATACCAGAAAATTCTTGCAGATGAACTGTACAATGTATTCCTGAAATTTATTCAGGTCAGCAGAGGAGGCAGAGGATTTACCTCTCTGGTATTCGGCATGGGACAATTGTCCGAAGAAGGAATCGCGAAAAAAATCGCCGAACAGATCAGTGTGATCGCGTTCAAGGCACCACGCCTGCTTCACATGGAAAAAGAATTCACCCTGCTCCGGGAAGCCGCCCTCCGGGCATATCGGCAGGAGTATCCGAACAGGGAGCATTTTCTGAATAATATTGAATTTATTGCAGTAATGTCTGAAAAGTGACCGGGCGGAAAGAGAAAGGAGAATAAAATGGAATACAGAAAATTTGACAATGTTATAGTAGCAAGGATTGACAAAGACGAGGAAATATTGGAGCAGCTGATGGTAATTGCCATAAAGGAGAATATAAAGCTTGCCAGTGTCCAGGCTCTTGGAGCGATCAATGATTTCACAGTCGGAGTATACAAGACAGACGAAAAGAAATATTATTCAAACAGCTTCCAGGGGTATTATGAAATTACATCACTGACAGGTACAATCAATACAATGGATGGAGAATACTATGCACATCTTCATATGAGTGCCGGAAATCAGAAGGGCGAGGTGTTTGGAGGACATCTGAACAGAGCGATTGTCAGTGCAACCTGTGAGCTGGTCATCACGGTAATTGACGGAAGAGTGGACAGAGTTCATGATGAGGAAACCGGACTTAATATTTTTAAGTTTAACTGAAGCTGCAAAGCAGCTATTCGGTTATGAGCAAGTAGCGAAGCGGATTGCGAATATCCGCTTGACTTAAAAGCCTGAGAGGAAATAGTGAGAAGCAACATCGGGATGCAGCGTAAGCGAAATCGAGATGTGATCTGAAGAGATAATACAATTTACGAAAAAGTGGATTTTCCACATAAATACCTGAACTGGAGGTGTATGGGCTATGATAAAAGAACATTATTCGATCCTGTTTTGCAGCTTAACGGGTAATACAAAGAAGCTGGCTGATGCAATCTATGAAAACGTTGCCAAAAGGCAAAATGCGATATTTTGGCACAAACGATTCGCAGGTACCGCAATCCGACGTATGCTATATCGGGATTTTGGACGGACAAAGGGAATGCAGACCAAAAGACATTAGAATTGCTGTCGAAATTAAAAATAAAAGATTTTTCTGTTTGGAACAGCTGGATTTGGCGGAAGTGATGCCTATTTTGAAAAGATTCTCGGACAAGTCAAACAGTCGATCGATGCAAGCAATACGGTCATCGGTGAGTATATGTGCCAGGGAAAGATGCCGCAGTCTGTGCGTGAACGGTATGTGAAAATGAAAGAAAACCCGGAACATCCGGCCAATCTTGATCTGCTGATTCAAAATTTTGACCGTGCTTTGTCACACCCGGACAGCGAAGATTTGGAAAGACTGAAAAAGTCATTATGAGATAGAAAAGTATGTTGTGCTTGATAAAAATAATCAGATAAGAGCAAGATTCGCGAAATAATTGCAATGGATCGTCAAATGGAATAGAATGGAGAGAAAAAAGAAAGGTGTGGAAAAGGCAGGGCTGGCAAAGCATATCCGGCAGATGAGGTCATGCAGAAACAAAAACAATGAAAACTACAACAAAACAAACTCATTTATACAGTAACACGGATCTCCGCAAGCTTTTAATTCCAATCATCATTGAACAATTGCTTTCTTCCCTGATGGGAACTGTCGACACGATGATGGTCAGCAATGTCGGGTCTGCCGCAATTTCGGCAGTCTCGCTGGTGGATTCCATTAATATCTTAGTCATTCAGGCGCTTTCTGCGCTGGCGGCAGGAGGAGCGATTCTCTGTTCGCAGTATATTGGAAGCGAAAAACGGGATGGAGCAATCCGTTCGGCACAACAGGTGCTTTTTGTTATGACAGTTTTGTCCGTCGCATTATCCGCGGGCTGTCTGATTTTCCGTGTTCCGCTGCTGCGCGTGATTTTCGGGGCAGTGGAAGCGGATGTTATGAAAAATTCACAGGTGTATTTCCTGTTTACGCTGCTGTCATTCCCGTTTATCGGTCTTTACGATGCGGGCGCATCGATTCTGCGGGCGCAGAACAACAGCCGCAGTCCGATGGTGATTTCGGTGATTTCCAACTTTATGAACATCGGCGGAAATGCCATTCTTATTTTCGGCTTCCACATGGGTGTCGAAGGAGCCGCGATTTCGACTTTAATTTCGCGTATTTTCTGTGCGGTTGTCGTACTGTGGAAGCTTCGGGATGAAAGCAAACCGATTTTTGTGAAGCAGTATCTTTCCATTCGGCCGGACTTTGGTTTGATCAAAAAAATACTGTTCATCGGTATTCCATCGGGAATCGAGAACAGTATGTTCCAGTTTGGAAAGCTGGCGATTCAGTCCACTGTGTCCACACTTGGCACGGTTGCCATTGCCGCGCAGGCGATGACGAACATCCTTGAGAACCTGAACGGTGTCGCTGCGATCGGTGTCGGCATCGGACTGATGACGGTAGTCGGTCAGTGTCTCGGCGCGGGCCGGAAGGATGAAGCAATCTACTATATTAAAAAACTGTGCTGGCTGTCAGAAGTGGTTATCGTTGCAAGCTGTCTGCTGGTATTTGTGCTGACAAAACCGATTACGATGATCGGCGGTATGGAGGCAGAGAGTGCAAAGCTCTGCATGCAGATGATGATCTTTATCACGATTGTAAAGCCGCTCTGCTGGGTCATGGCGTTTGTCCCGGGATACGGCATGCGGGCTGCCGGGGATGTAAAATTCTCCATGATCACGTCCTGCTGTACGATGTGGCTGTGCCGTGTGAGTCTCTGTATTTACCTGTGCCGCGTATGGGGATTCGGCCCGATTGCGGTCTGGATCGGTATGGCGGCAGACTGGAGCCTGCGGTCCATTCTCTTTACCATCCGGTTCAAATCAGGAAAATGGCTGAATCATCATTTGATAGAAGAAAAGAAACAGGAGAGCTAAACATCTTCTTCCGGTAAAAAGGAAAGCGTATATGCAAGAGAGTCGTTGAGATGAGATTTTTGACCGCGGCTGGAAGCCGTACCGGATCAATCACCTGAGCTGGTGGAAAGAGGAGCTTGCATCCGAAGAAGAGATGGAAGAGGGACGGAACAATCTTGCAGCACACGACAATCGGAATGTAGATGAAAAGAAAATCCTTTTGTACGAACAGATCATTCGGGTTGTGTAGAAACAGGAAGAAAAAACTGGATTTTTCCAGTACCGGATGATAAGATAAAACTGTGTTTCGGGATGGCTTAAACATATGGAGGTGCAGGATGGAACCAATTTATTTGTCAATCCAGCAGAAAGAAACTGGCAGCCGCATCAAATCCCTTCTTCGTGAAAGCGGATACACCGTGAGAGACATTCAGAATGCCATGGGTTTTGAAAATCCACAGGCGGTCTATAAATGGATTTCCGGCAAGTGCCTGCCAAGTCTGGACAACTTTCTCATTTTAAGCAGATTATTAAACACAAGCATCGAAGATATCCTCGTCATTGACGGGGATATTCCTCGTTTCCGAAGCAAATACAGAGAAATCCGAGAAAGATTAAACCGCTGGTATAATGACAAAATCGTTATTTTGTGATACAGTGAAGAAAAAGCAGAAAAAGAACCGGTTAAAAAGGTTTTGGAAAGGAAAAACAGATGTCAGCAGGAATACGTTTTGGCTACCGCAATTTAGAACATACCCCAGAAGCAACGTTTGTCGTCAAACAGCGTGGCTTTGTTTTGATATGTTCAATTGAGAAAAGCGACAGAACGGATTCTGTGGAATATGATACGGGAGGATCAAATTAGATGACCGCATCAGACAACTGGATACGAACGAAGAGGAGCCGCTTATCTTATGTTGAACACATGGGATAGGTGGCTTTTTCTATTAAATTTTTATATCAGAACAAATTGAGAAGGGAGAAACCCGGAATGGATCAGATCAAAATCAAAGGAAAAGTAAATACAGCCATCTGCTATGCCAGGGTCGTAGAGGAGGAAGCCATCGAGCAGATCCGCCGCATGTGCGATTATCCGATGACGGAAGGCTCGCGGATCCGCATCATGCCGGATGTGCATGCGGGAAAAGGATGTACGATCGGAACAACGATGACTATCCGTGACAAGGCAGTGCCGAACGTCGTTGGCGTGGACATCGGGTGCGGCATGTACACCGTAAATCTTGGAAGAGCCGAACTTGATTTTGCAAAAATCGACGAGGCGGCACATGTTATCCCGTCTGGCATGAATGTCTGGGAGGGGAGACAGGAACGTTTTGACCTGATGACACTTGCCTGCAGCCGGGAATTAAAAGACACAAAACGCCTGGAGCGGTCGCTTGGAACCTTAGGCGGCGGCAACCATTTTATCGAGATCGATGAAGCCGCCGACGGCACAAAATATCTCGTCATCCATTCCGGCTCGCGGAATCTCGGAAAACAGGTGGCAGAGTATTACCAGAATCTGGCAGTGCGGCTGGACCGCGGTTATGACGAGTACCTGGAAAAACGCGAGGAGCTCATACGCACCTACAAAGAGCAGGGCCGCAGAAAGAAAATCCAGGAGGCGTTAAAACAGCTGCAGTGGAAACCGGACGAAGCGCAGATGCCGGAGGATCTCTGCTATCTGACCGGAAAATATCTGGAAGCCTATCTGCACGACGTGGAGATCTGCCAGCAGTTTGCACGCCGGAACCGGGAAAAAATGGCGGAAATCCTGCTGGAACGAACCGGCCTTACAGGCACCGATGCGTTCCACACGATTCATAACTATATCGACACAAACGAGATGATACTCCGAAAAGGCGCAATCGCAGCGCACAAAGGAGAACGAGTGCTGATTCCGATCAATATGCGCGACGGCAGTATTCTCGCCGTCGGAAAAGGAAATCCGGAGTGGAACGATTCTGCCCCGCACGGAGCCGGACGGCTGATGTCGCGCAAAAAAGCGAAGGAAACCCTGGCACTGGAGGAATACCGGAAGAGCATGGAGGGAATCTATACGACTTCCGTCAACGAACATACCCTGGACGAGGCGCCGATGGCGTACAAATCACTGGATGACATTCTCGATATAGTCCGTGCATCGGTCGATGTCGTGGAGGTGCTGCGTCCCGTTTACAATTTCAAAGCATCAGAATAGAGGCGGAGGAAACCAGTAAAATTCCTCCGCAAGAAGGAGGAAGAAAAAAATGATGGCAATTCCGTCAATTGATATGGAAGCAACAGGAAGAAACATTACAAGACTGCGGCAGCAGGCAGGCCTTACCGTCCGCGACCTGCAGGAAATTTTCGGTTTCACCACCCCGCAGGCAATCTACAAGTGGCAGCACGGCACCGCCATGCCGGCAATCGACAACCTGGTCGTGCTGGCAGCGGTACTGAATGTGTCGATCGATGAGATCGTGATTGTGGAGACAAGAGAGCTTGTGCTTGCGAGTGCATAAACCTGAGAACGTATTTTACGCAACTTTAACACAATCTTCCCTCAATTTCATGTAGAATAAAAAGCACAGATTCCGTAGCTTTTCTACAAACCGCAGCAGCCGGCTTATGGTAGCAGAAGCACTCGGTGAGGCAGAAACAGCAGGCTGGATCGGGTTGGCTCCGTTGACTTTATATGTGCAAACTGATAAGATACTCATAAGTATGTTCTTAGGGGTATCTTATTTTTGTATTTCAAAAAGAAAAGGGGAAATTAAATAATGACAAAAAAGAAAATCATTGGCCTTTGCATCGGCGCTGTCGTTCTTGCCGTGGCTGCGGCCGGTGTGAAGGAAGGCAGCTGGCTGATGAAGCATCGCCGGATGCAGAATGAGTTTACGCATGAGATGAATGCATTCACGACCAAAACAAACGCTGAGCTGATCCAGCCGACGATTGTTGCGGAGGATGATATCTACGGCTGGTTTTTCCATGAGGAAGATGACGGGCTGTACATGAATCTCTATTACCGGATCAAAAACGAGTCCAATCAGCACGAAATTGCATCCAGTGAATTTCCTGTGAAGATCAAAAAGGAGCTTCTTGCGGATGATAAAGTGTGGAGCAGAACGACGGGGACCGCGAAAAATCAGGTTCACGCGGAATACCTGGAAGGAGAAGATGACATGACGGTTTCGTTTGACGTCTATTACCAGTGTGAGGGTTCCTGCGGGGAATATTTTGCGGATATTACCGTGACGGATAGTGAGACCGGAAAGCTCTACTACAGCAGTGAAGCAGAAAATGAAGCGGCAGAATAGGAGGAGCGATGGCCGAAAAACAAAGCAAAAATAAATGGCACACACCGGCGGAGCGGATTATGATGCTGGGATTTGCGGCGGTAATCCTGCTGGGAACGATTCTTCTTTGCCTGCCGGTTTCTGCGGCGGACGGGAAAAGCGTTTACTGGCTCGACGCCCTGTTTACCGCAACGACATCTGTCTGCGTGACGGGCCTTGTCACCGTTCCGACGGCGACGACATGGAGTACCTTTGGAAAAATTGTGATCCTCGGGTTGATTCAGTTCGGAGGTCTTGGCATCATGGCGTGCCTGACGATGGTGTTTCTGATCCTGCGCCGGAAAATCAGTCTGCAGAGCCGGAAATTAATTCAGGATACCTATAATCTGCCGGTTTTAAAGGGCAGTGTGGGCATCGTGCGCCGGCTTCTGATTGGAACAGCAACCGTAGAGATTGCGGGGGCGGTTCTGTATAGCTTCTGGTTTGTGCCGGAGTATGGCTTCTGGAAGGGAATCGGCTACAGTATTTTTCACGCCGTTTCCGCTTTCTGTAATGCGGGAATCGATCTCGTTGGCGAAGCCTCTTTTGCTCCGTTTGTAACGAACCCGCTGATAAACTTTACGACGATGGGACTGATTCTTTTGAGCGGTCTTGGTTTTCCCGTCTGGTGGGAAGTTATGGAGCGGGTGCAGGAGCTTGTGAAGGGAAAACGGCCCCGTAAAAATTTTGTGCGAGGATTCACGCTTCATACGAAACTGGTTTTAACGACAACCATGATTCTGGTGTTCGGTGGAGCACTGCTGATTCTTGCACTGGACTGGAATCACGCGCCATCACTTGGCAGCCTGAAACCGGCGCAGAAGGTCATGGCGGCTTTTTTTCAGTCCGTGACGACAAGAACGGCAGGTTTTGAGACGATCCCGCAGGCTGATTTCTCGGACAGCTCTGCAATGGTAAGTATGGTTCTCATGTTCATCGGTGGCTCCCCGATGGGAACGGCAGGTGGTGTTAAGACGACAACGGTTGCCATTCTGGTTGTGCTGGTTGCCTCCTATATTCGCGGAGACTCAGATACGGTGGCCTGGGGGCGGAAAGTGATGGAAGAAAATATCCGTACCGCTGTCGTCATTTTCTTTTTTGTACTGACGACAGTCTTTACTGCCACCGTGCTGCTGATTTCCGTAACCGGAAGCCCGCTGCTGGATTGTACGTATGAAATTATTTCTGCGGTTGCAACGGTGGGCCTCACCCGTTCCCTGACGCCGACGCTTCCTTTTATGGGAAAGGTGATTGTTATTCTGGTTATGTTTATGGGAAGAATCGGGCCGGTGACGCTGGCTGTCGCACTGCGCCGCAGAACAGGAAGAAAAGATGTCGATATTCAGAGACCGGAGCAGCGGATTCTGATTGGATAGTTGGGAAAATAAAAAACAGGACAGATTTCAGAAAACGAGGAAAAGAAATGAGTAAACAGTATGCAGTCATTGGACTTGGAAAGTTTGGTTTTTCTGTAGCAACGACACTTGCGCAGGCAGGAAAAGAAGTGCTTGCCGTTGATAAAGACGCTGAGCCGGTACAGGAAATTGCCGATCTTGTTACCTATGCGGCGCGCGCGGACATCACCGACAGCCGTGTTTTTGCATCGCTTGGCATCAGCAACATGGATGTCGTGATCGTCGGCATCTCTGAAAATATGGAGTCGAGCATCCTCGCCACCCTGCAGGCAAAAGAGGCGGGCGTGCCGCTCGTCATCGCAAAGGGCATGAGCCAGATGCATGCCAATATTTTGAAAAAAGTCGGCGCGGACCGCGTCGTGATGGCGGAGAGTGAGACGGGCATCCGCCTCGGAAAAAGCCTGATTTCCGGCGGCTTCCAGGACTTCTTCATGCTGTCGGATTCGTTCTCCATGGTAGAGCTTCCCGTGCCGGAAGAGTGGACGGGGCATAACCTCGAGGAGCTGGATCTGCGGAAGAAATACAGTATCAACGTAATCGCCGTCAAGGACGGGGAAGACATCCGTGTCGCGGTCAATCCGAAGACGCTGCTCCGCGCAGAGGAAGTGCTGATTCTGATCGGCGAAAACAAAGAACTTGCCAAATTGATGAAAAACAGGAAATGAGGGGACCATTCATGATTACAAGCAGCAGCAATGCACAGGTAAAAAACATTATTGCGCTGAACAAAAAAGCAAAAGAACGCCGGGAGCAGGACGTTTTCGTGGCGGAGGGCTGGAAAATGTTCCAGGAAGCGCCGCGGGAATGGCTGAAAAAAGTATATGTGTCTGAGAGCGGCAGCAAAATGCATGAAATGCCGTCCGACGGGACAGAATACGAAGTAGTGGACGACCGCGTGTTCCAGTCCATGTGCGACACGAAGACGCCGCAGGGTGTTTTAAGTGTGATCCGCATGCCGCATTACACCGAAGAGGAGGTGATGGACAACGGAAAGACACCGCTTCTGATGGTACTTGAGGATCTGCAGGACCCTGGAAATGTTGGAACAATCATCCGCACCGCAGAGGGCGCAGGAGTCACCGGCATCATCATGAGCCGCGGTACCGCGGATATCTTCAATCCGAAAACGATCCGTTCGACGATGGGCTCGATCTACCGTATGCCGTTTCTGATCGTCGACGATGCGGTCGGATTTGTAAAAGGCTTAAAAGCGCGGAAGATCTGTACGTACGCGGCACATCTGCACGGCGTGCATTCCTACCGCGAGGAGGATTACACAAAAGGAACGGCATTCCTGATCGGAAATGAGGGAAACGGCCTGACCGATGCAATGGCAGAGGCCGCCGAGTGCCTGATCCGTATTCCGATGGAAGGAAAAGTGGAGTCGTTAAACGCAGCGATTGCATCCGCCGTTCTCATGTATGAGGCACACGGCCAGCGCGCATAAAAGAAAGAGCGTTACCGGTTTTCTTACATTTCTCTTAACCTGCCGGAAACCTACTCGACAGAACCGGTATTTTGAGCTAAAATAGAAAGAGCAGAGTCCGGGCTGAATTTCTGTCAGTCCGGTAAAACTGTAATATTTGCCAGAAAAGCAAAAGCTGTTTTGGGAGGAAGGAAAAATGAGTGAGAAAAAAAACATCAGTAAAAAGGAGCTCCGAAGAAGAAAGCGGAAGCGTGCGCTGATGATCAAAACAGGAATTCTATGTGTTCTGCTTGTCATCTTCGGCATTGGAATCTGGGCTTTGGCCGGAGGAACAGAAAAAATCCAGCAGAAAGCACAGGAAAAAGAGGATCAGAAAACAGCAGAGGTGGACGGTTCCGTATCGTCGGACAGCACGGGAAGTGCTGAAGCGCCGACAACGAAAGCACAGATTATGGCGGAAGCCGATGCACTTGCGCAGACATACGATTACGATGGAGCCATTGAAAAGCTCCAGAGCGTAGAGGGCGCAGCGACCGACGCGGATATCATCACAAAAGTAGCAGAGTACACCAGCACGAGAGATGCCTGTGTGCGCGTCAACGTCAACGAAGTAACCCACATTTTCTATCATTCTCTTGTAGTCGATCCGCAGAAAGCGTTCTATCAGGACAACGCACAGACCGCAGGCTTCTGCCAGTGGATGACCACCGTGGATGAGTTCAACGCGATCACCCAGCAGATGTACGACAGAGGATATGTCATGGTTTCGATCAACGATCTCGTGAAAAAGACCGTAGATGATGACGGAACCGTTCATTACGAGGAAGGGGACATTTACCTGCCGGAGGGCAAGAAAGCATTCGTTCTTTCTCTGGATGACCTTTCCTATTACCACTCTTACGACGGACGCGGCATTGCCAGCAAGATGGTAGTCGGCGACGACGGAAAACCGACCTGCGAATACATTCAGGATGACGGAACTGTTGTGACCGGTGCTTACGACTGCATCCCGCTGATGGATCAGTTTATCGAAGCGCATCCGGATGCCGTATACCACAATGCGCGCGGAACCGTAGCACTGACCGGCTACGATGGAATCCTTGGATACCGCACCGACGGTGATTACAAGACGAGAGAAGATCTGACGGATGATCAGGTAGCATGGCTTGATGCACACCCGGATTTCGACTGGGATAAAGAGTGCGAGGAGGCGAAAAAAGTAGCCGATGCGATCAAAGCAGACGGCTGGACATTCGCAAGCCATACCTGGGGCCATATCCGTGTCGGCGACAAACCGATCGAGACGATCCAGGCGGATACCGAGAAATGGCTGACGTATGTTGCACCGCTCATCGGCGGAAGCGATATCATCATCTTTGCACATGGACAGGATCTTTCCGACTGGCACGATTACACGATGGACAATGAGAAGTTTGCTTACTTAAAGAGTCAGGGCTTCAACATCTACTGCAACGTAGATTCCTCCCAGTATTTCGTTCAGGTAAGAGACAATTACCTGCGTATGGGACGAAGAAACCTGGATGGATACCGTCTGTACCAGAACCTCTACGGAGGCGGCGAGGACAGAACAAGCGATCTGTTTGATTCTGCCTCTGTTATTGATCCGCAGCGGCCGACAGATCCATCTCTTTACAATTTAGGTTAAAGAATTTTGAAAATGAAAAAGATCTCACAGAACTTTCTATTATTTATAGAAGAAAGTTTGTGGGATCTTTTTTTCAGCAGGGCGAACCGTTTACAGATATTTTCTACGAGCGGAAACGGCAGAGGCCCGAGACGGAGCAGTTTTTCATGGAAACCGATCAATGAGAATGAGTCACCTTCCTGTTCCTGCACTTCCGAGAGGAGCTGTGAAAACGAGAGCGATCCGACACAGTATTTCAGATAGTTCGCCGGTGTCTCGAGAATATACTGATATAAAGAGGCAGCGGCCGACGCATCCGTGATGCCGAACTGCGCCAGAAAGGCTGACGCATCCGAGAGGAGCCATCCCTGGCTGTGGATTCCGAGATCCAGCAGCGAGCAGAGGGTAAGATGCACCGAGCGGTTCAGATACCAGAGACGGCAGAGCGCCTGCGTGTTTGCATCGAGATTACGTGCGGCGTAGCGGCAGGCATATGATTCAACGTAAGTTGCCCATCCTTCCACATAACCCGACGGCGCGTAGAGACGGCGGATCAGAAGCGGGTCGGAGCGCGAGAACGAGACGGTCTGGTACAGATGGCCGGGAAAGCCCTCGTGGGCAAGTGTGGAATACAGCTCGATGCCGGTCATCTCATCCGCGGGATTCAGGTAAATGGAGTTGGGTGAATTGATATCGGCGGGCGGTGTGAGATAAAAGGCGGGGCTTAAAAAATCCTTGAGGGAGTCATCCACGGTCTTTACTTCGTATGCGATACCCGAAAGAACGGGAAAATCTTCAGAAACGGCATTCTGCAGATCGGCAAGCATTTCCTCCGGCGTGGAGAACGGCAGCACGAGCGCCTGCTCGGAGAGGGAGAGCGACGGATTCTGATCGAGAATGATCTGCATTTCGGCACACTGGTCCGCAAGCTGCTGTGTTAAAAGGCGGGTCAGCTCCTCCGGTGAAGCGTCAACACCGACGCGGCTGCGGAGAAGATACGCATAGTAGGAAAGTCCGCCTTCCTGCCGGGAAAGACCACCGGCGTTCTGTGTTCCTTTGCCGCGGAGTGAAGAAAGCGCATCGGAAAGAGAGCGGTAGGCGGGAAAAACACAGGAGGTAAGGAGTTTTTCATGCGTCTGCAGACAGAGATTCCTTTCCGCCTCAGAAAACAGTGAAGACGCCTGCAGTTTATTCTGAAAAACGGTGTGGAGCAGATGGATTTCCGGTGTATCCGCGTCGGCGAGAAAAGCACTGCACTGGCGGATAATGCCATCGACCGCAAGGTCATTCTGAAACACGCCCTGCCGGGATTTTTCCTGCTCGAGTGCGATGAGGTCGGAGAAATAGCGCGGGAGATCCTGCAGAAGATGGAGGTAGTCGGCGATATCCTGCTGTGTGCGGAACGGGTACTCCGCGAGCAGAATGGGAAGCTGTGCCTGAATCCCGAGCGACGGACCGAGCGGTTCCGCAAGAAGGCTGGTGCTGCCCGGCATTTTCTCGCAGTCCAGCTCGTAGAGCAGAAGATCGAGCGTGATCTGATTTTCCGCGGAGAGGCGGTTGCGATGAAAGGATGTGAGCGTTGTTTCCACACTCTGCAGCAGGGCATCATACGAGGTGCGGTCAGGGATGGAAACCGTGCCGAACGAGGCGGTGCCGGGGGCAATTCCGCGGGAAGCCGGATCGGCGAGGGTATAGTGGAGCGTGATGGCAGAAGAGGTTACCTCGGAGTGGAACCGTTCCTCCACATAAGCGGAAAACCGGCGGTTCTCACCAGGGGAAAAGAACGGGGAAAAATACCAGAACAGCAGGGCGAAAAGAAGTCCGCCGCACAGAAGCAGAGGGAACAGGATGCGGCGGTGCAGAGAAGCTGGTTTCATAGAATAGGCTCCGGTGCGGACAGTTATCATAAAGTATGTAAAAAATGCTGATTTTATGCGCTTTTTCCGTGGCCTTTCATTTGACTTTCCAAAACGGCTTTGCTATAATCAGTAACGAATGAAATAAGGGACTTTTCAGTGCGGAACGGATTTGAAAAAGAATCCGCGAAGATAAAAGGGAATCAGGTGGAAATCCTGAGCGATCCGGTCACTGTAAGCAGGGAGTGTTAGCTGCAGAAATGCCATTGTGCGAAACGCATGAGAAGGCGCGGCTGCCGTGAAGATCTGCGAGTCAGGAAACCTGCTGGAAAGGTTAGTGAATCGCTTCCGATGAAAGCATATATTCATGGAAAGATGTACGAAGCAAAATCGGACATCTGCTTTTTTGTCGCCATGCGTCCGAAAAAGAGCTTCGGTGGAGAAACTCTTTTGCAGAAAAAGCAGATGTCTGTTTGTCTTTTCGCAGAAAAAATGTGTCCTCAAAAACAAGATTACTTGCAGGGAGACATCATTGACGGGGACAGGCACCGCCCAGCTGCCTGAAAAAGTCAGACGGAATCCGGAGCAGATGCGCGAAGGATATCCGAAGAAAAGGAGAAGTTATGAAAGGAAATTCAAGCAAATTTCTGGCACTGCTGCTGTCGGCGTCCATGATCATGAGCCCGACTGCCAGCGTATTAGCAGATACGCAGGAAAAAGCAGCACAGACAGAAAGCAGCGCAGCCGCAGAGGAAGCGCCGCAGAGCGAAGAAACAGCAGAGACGGCAGAACCGGAAACAACACCGGCAGAAACCGAGAGCAGTGAAAGCACTGCAGAGACTCCGGCAGAAGAGCCGACGGAAACACCGGCCGCGCCTGCAGAGGATCAGACAGCGGCAGGATCTGACGAGACCGAGACACCATCCGCAGATGAGGATGCTTCGGAAGATACTGCAGAGGACACTGCAAAAGACGGTGAAGAGACTGCCGATACCACAGAAAAAGAGCCGGAAGCAGCAGATGAGACTTCCCAAGATGCTGAAAAAGAAACACCGGCAAAAGAAGAAACCAAAGATGCTGTAAAAGAGAATACCAGTCCGGCGGCAGAACAGCCGAAAACGGAAGTAAAAGAAACAACCAAAAATGAGGCATCCAATACAGCCGAGGAGAAAGAAACAAAAGCAGCGGAAGCAGCAAAACCGGCAGATGGTGAGTATGAGACTTCTGCAGAAGCAACCGGAAGCATGTTCCGTGTGATTTCTTCCAGACTCATCGTAAAAGATGGAAAACTGAAAGCATCCATTCTGCTGAGTGGAACCGGCTATGATTACCTGTATACGGGAACAGCAGCAGAAGCTGCCGCAGCAGATGAAAAGAGCTGGATTGCTCCGACAGGAAGCGAAACCTATACGGATACGAAGACCGGTGCAGAAAAGACCGGATATCGTTTTGAAATTCCGGTGGAAGAGCTTGACAAACAGATGGATGTTGCCGTTCGCTCAGCCAAGAAAAAAACATGGGCTGATAAAACCGTTACGATCCACAGCACCGATGCAATCCCGACGGTAACACCGGAACCAACCGAGACTCCAAGCGAAAATCCAGGTGAGGATTCCTCGAATAAGCCAGCCAGTGTAGAAGCACCGGTTACCAAAGAGGACGGCAGCGTATTCAAAATGTTCGTCATCTCCGAGGCAACAATGATCAACAAGGGCGATAAACTCGTTCTTACACTGAAAACAAACAACGTATCATTTGATAAACTGTATCTTGGAAAGAACGATGACCTTGCAAAAACACCGGCTATCCAGGGAATGCAGGAAGCAAACGGCGGTTATTCCTTTACATTTGAAGTAGATGCGGACAAAGCCGGCACAACCGTTCCGATCGTTCTTGGAAAGAAAGACGGAACCTGGTACACCAAACAGCAGCTTTATCTTGCAGTTCCGGGAAGCAAAACACCGGAAGTAACTCCGATACCGGAGCCGACCGAGACTCCGGTCCCGACTGCAACCCCGACTCCGAGTGAGACTCCGGTTCCAACCGCAACTCCAACTCCGGAACCGGCGAAAGTAGAAAACGGTATCTACAGCGGAACCGCGGAGACCGGCGCAGCTATGTTCAAAGTAGTCGGCGTAGAGCTGACCGTAAAAGACGGCGACATGAAAGCACGCATCACGTTAAGTGGTGTTGCCTACGATTATCTGTACATGGGAACACCGGAAGAGGCAGCTGCCACAGACAAGAGTGCATGGATTGCAGGCGTCGGCACCGTTGATTACACAACAGCAGACGGCGAGACGAAAACAGGAATGCAGTATGATATTCCGGTAGCAGCACTCGATCAGGCACTTGTTGTTTCTTCCCATTCTGCAAAACGGGATAAATGGTATGCAAGAACCATTACTATTGCATCTTCCAGTCTGAAAAAGACCGCAGATCTTCCGGCAGATGAGACCAATAAAGTAGCAGATGGTATTTACAGTGCAGAGGCAACAACTAATGCAGCAATGTTCAAGGTAGTCGGCGTAAAACTGACCGCGAAAAACGGAAAAATGACAGCAGTTATCACCTTAAGCGGAAGCGGCTATGATTATCTGTATATGGGAACCGGAAAAGATGCGGCAGCAGAGAGCGGCGCATGGATCGCTTCCACCGGAAAAGTGGACTACACCTTAGACGGTGAAACCAAACCGGAATGCAGTTTGAAATCCCGGTAGAGGCACTTGATCAGGAATTTGCTGTAGCAGCTCATGCAGTAAAGAGCGGCAAATGGTACGACAGAGCCATCACGATTGCATCTTCCAGCCTGAAAAAGACCGGAGACCTTCCGTCGGATGACAACAAGGGCGATACTCCGAAACCAACCATCGTTCCGACCAAGACCCCAACCGTATCTCCATCTGAGACACCGGTTGTAAAACCGACCAGCACCCCGACTCCGGCACCGACCCAGAAACCGGCCGATACCAAACCGGAGCAGGAATCCAAATATGAGTCTGACTTAAGCGGCGGCACATCCAAAGTAGACAGTGCAACCACACTGGCAGACGGCGTTTACACACCAGACGGATTCTCCTTCTCCGGCGGATCCGGAAAGGTAACCATCTCCTGCAGCAAGATTACTGTAACGAACGGACAGGCTTATGCAACGATCGCATTCAGCAGTCCGTACTACGGATATGTAAAAGCAAACGGAAATAAATACATGGCAAATGTCAGCGGCGGAAGCAGCATCTTCACCATTCCGGTTGAGCTGAACAAGAACAATACCATCATCGGTATGACCACCAGAATGTCCGTTGCCCATGAGATTTCCTACAACATCTTCATCTCCCTGGCAGCAGCAAAGAAGGGCGGCAGCACTTCTTCCAGCACAGGATTTGTAAAAGCAGACGGAACAATCTCCACGATCAGCACCGATAACTCCAAGCTGGATACCACCGCTCCGGAGATCATGGGACTGGAATACAAAGCAGAGACAAAACTTGCTTACGCAGAGTACTTCAAGATGTATCATTACGACGAAGGCATCACCCTGCTGGAGATCGATATGACAAAAGATACCGAGCGTGATCCGGAGAAACAGACCGAGGACGACAAGAAAGCAGAAGATACCAATACCGCAGCAGCAGAGGATACCGCAGCAGCAACCGACGAGGAAGAAGCGGCAGCAGCATCCGATTCCAAAAAAAACCAGCACTGAGAAAGCGAAAGATCTGACCGAAAAGACAAAAGAGCTGTACGAAGGCAATGTTGTCAAATATCTGATCGTTCCGAAAGATGTTGAGATTCCGGCAGGACTGGACAAAGATATGATCGTGATCCAGCTTCCGGTTGAGAAAACATACGTAGCATCTGAGGATGCCCTGAAACTTCTCGATGAGCAGTTAGACGCAGCAGAGAGCATCAAAGCAGTCGGCATGGAGCAGAAGACTGCCAGATCGAAAACATTGCAAAAGCAATGGAAACAAAAAAATACTCCTTCGACGGAGCATTCGATGATCTGGACTACAAAGCTCTGGTAAAAGACGAAATCGATTTTGCAATTCTTCCGTCTGAGTTCCTTCCGGGAAATGCAAAAGATGAGGAAGATGCTGATGCAGCCGACGAGACCGCAGATACCAAATCTGAGGATCAGAAGGACGATAAAGACGATAAGACAACGGATGAGAAAGCAGACGAAGACAAGACTCCGGAAGAACTTCTGAAAGAGGAAAATGAGCGTCTGTCCGACACCGCAGAGCGTCTGGCAACCCTGACCATTCCGATGCTGGTTGACCGTTCCGCAGACGAGAAGACCGATCTTGCGAAAGCAGAGTGGCTGAAAGTCTACGGCGTGATCTTCGGATGCGAGGATCAGGCAAACGAGCTGTTCCAGCAGATGGTAAAGGCAGAAGAGAATAAATAAGTACAATAATTTGCAGCAAAAAATGAGAAAGGGCTGCTGCCGTATGGCAGCGGCTTTTTCTTTAAGAAAGGAATATCAAATGACAGGAAAAAACGAAAGAAAGCTGAAAAAATGGGCTGCACTTTTTCTTGCAGCAGCGATGTCACTGACGGCCTGCGGCAGCACCGCATCAACGGGAAGCAGCACATCGTCCGCGTCGGGCACTTCGGCAGTTTCTGAGAGCAGCACATCCACAGCATCCGCAGCAGACGTTTCCGAAAGCCAGACGGAGAGCACATCCGTCTCGGAAAGTACGGCTGAAAGTGAAAGCACCTCCGAAGCCACTGCTGCGAGCAGCACCTCCGGGAGTGATACCGCATCCGCGGATGGTTTCGCAACGACAGACGATGTCAGCGACGCACCGGACATCACCGGAATCACCATCGAGAGCAAGATGGTCCTGAATTACGCCGAGTGCTTTAACGTATACTACTGCACAGACGGCTATAAACTGATCGATGTCAAAGACGGCGCGCAGTATCTGCTCGTCCCGGACGGAAAAGAGGCGCCGGATGACCTCGATTCCGACGTAATTGTAATCCATCAGCCGCTGGAACGCATCTACATGGCAGCAACCTCTCCGATGGCGCTGTTCGATGCCATCGACTCCCTCGATACGATTCGTCTCTCCGGTGAAACCGCAGACAACTGGTACGTACAGGATGCCGTTGACGCGATGAATGCCGGAACGATGATCTTCGCCGGAAAATACAGTGAGCCGGATTACGAACTTCTGGTCAGTGAGAACTGTGATCTGGCCATTGAATCCACGATGATCCTCCATTCCCCGAAGGTACAGGAGATGATCGAGATGCTCGATATTCCGGTCTTCATCGACCGTTCCAGCTACGAATCCCAGCCTCTTGGCAGAACCGAATGGATCAAACTCTACGGTGCCATGCTGGACAAAGAGGAGGAGGCAGCCGACTTCTTTGCAAATCAGGCAAGTGTTGTGGAAAATCTGAAGAATTTCCAGAATACCGAAAAAACGGTCGCTTTCTTCTATATTAATACGAGCGGAGCTGCCGTTGTGCGGAACCCGGAGGACTATATTTCCAACATGATCGAGCTTGGCGGTGCGCGCAACGCCTTCCGTGATCTCCAGGACGACAGCGGAAAAACATCCGTGCCGATCACGATGGAGCAGTTCTACGATACGGCCGAAGATGCGGACTATCTGATCTACAACGCAAGCATCGATTCCACCGTCAAAACCCTGGACGACCTGCTGGCAAAGGATTCCATGTTTGCCGATTACAAAGCAGTCAAAGAGGGCAACGTCTGGACAACCGAGAAATCCATGTATCAGGCAACCGATAAAATTGCACAGTTTACCAACGACATTAACCTTCTGGTAACGGGCGGCGATCCGGATCAGATGGTATTCTTAAGAAAATTATCCTGATGGAGGAACGTATGTCAGAGAAAAAAAATATGACAGGAAAAGAGAACAGTTTCCATATGGAAAACTTCCGGCGCCGTTCGCGGTATGCCGCTGTGTTCCTGGTGCTGATTCTGGCGTTCGCCGCCATCACCGTGTTGAATATCAATTCCGGAAACGTAAATATTTCGATTCCGGAAATTTTCCGGATTCTGCTGCGGCGGACCGGAGAGGGGAAAGCGTACAATATTATCTGGAAAATCCGCCTTCCGCGTATTCTGATGGCGGCAATCCTAGGCGGTGCTCTGTCCCTGTCGGGCTTCCTTTTACAGACTTTCTTTGAAAACCCGATTGCCGGTCCGTTTGTTCTTGGAATTTCCTCGGGAGCCAAAATGGTCGTGGCGCTGACCATGATCTTTTATCTGGAGTGGGCGCGCAATATCACATCTTACACGATGATTGTTGCAGCATTCTTAGGATCCCTTCTCTCCGTCGGCTTCATTCTGCTGATGTCCCGACGGATCAAAAATATGGCAGGACTTCTCGTCGGCGGTATTATGATCGGTTACATCTGCTCGGCGGTCACGGATTTTGTTGTCACCTTCGCGGAGGATTCCGATATCGTCAACCTCCACGGCTGGTCACAGGGAAGCTTCTCCGGCATGAGCTGGAGCAACGTAGCGATCTCTGCGGCTGTGATCGGCATCACCTTTGTCATCACGTTCCTGATGGCAAAACCGATCGGTGCATACCAGCTCGGTGAGGCGTATGCGCAGAGCATGGGTGTCAACATCAAAGTATTCCGCATCGCGCTGATTCTGCTTTCGAGTATTCTCTCCGCATGCGTCACCGCATTTGCCGGTCCGATTTCGTTTGTCGGCATTGCCGTCCCGTTCCTCGTTAAACAGAGCCTCGGCACATCGCGTCCGCTCGTCGTAATCCCGGGAACGTTCCTCGGCGGAGCCGTCTTCTGTATGATGTGCGACCTGATCGCGCGTATGGCGTTTGCACCGCTGGAGCTGTCCATCAGTACGGTCACATCGATCTTTGGTGCGCCGGTCGTCATTTTCATGATGCTGCGCCGGAAAAGGGGGTAAGAGAATATGAATGAATATTATTTTCATCTGGACCACCTGACGGTCGGCTATGATAAGAAGCCGCTGATCAAAGATATCTGCATCAGCATCGAAAAAGGCGAGATCGTTACGCTGATCGGACCGAACGGTTCCGGTAAATCAACGATTCTGAAAAGCATCACCCGCCAGTTAAAGCTGGTCGGCGGAAATGTGGAGTTTGATGGGAAAAACCTGCATGAGCTTTCGTTCCGCGAGTTGTCCACGAAGATGGCCGTTGTGCTGACGGAGCGCATGAAGCCGGAGCTGATGACCTGCCACGATATCGTGGCAACGGGCCGCTATCCGTACACCGGACGGCTCGGCATGCTGACCCGCGAGGATGAGGAGAAGGTCGAGAAGGCGATGCGCGCCGTTCATGCCGAAGAGCTCGGCGGCCGCGATTTCAACGCCATCAGCGACGGCCAGCGCCAGAGAGTGCTTCTTGCGCGTGCGATCTGTCAGGAGCCGGAGGTCATCATCCTCGACGAGCCAACTTCTTTCCTCGATATCCGCCACAAGCTGGAACTGCTCGCGATTCTGCGCCGCATGGCAAAGGAGAAGGGCATCACCGTCATCATGTCGCTGCATGAGATCGATCTGGCACAGAAAATTTCAGATAAGATCATCTGCGTCAAGGGCGATGCTATTTCCCATTTCGGCGCACCGGAGACAATTTTTCCGCGAGGATATCATCCGCGAACTGTACGAGATTGACAATGGTTCGTTTGACCCGTGCTTCGGAAGCATCGAGCTGCCGCGGCCGGAGGGAACACCGCGCGTCTTTGTCCTCGCAGGCGGCGGAACGGGAATCCCGGTGTTCCGGAAACTGCAGAAGGAAAATGTCCCGTTTGCGGCAGGCGTCCTGTATACGAACGATATCGATTACCAGCTCGCCCGCATTCTGGCGATGGAGACGGTAACCGAAGCACCGTTTCAGGAGATCGGCGACGAGGCATTTGCCCGCGCCTGCGAGCTGATGAAGAGCTGTGAACGTGTCATCGACACCGGCGTCCCGGTGGGCATGTGCAACCGCCGGATCGAAGAGCTGAGGGCAGAAGCAAAGCGGCTTGGAAAGCTGGCAGAGTAAAACAAAGAAAAATCCAATCAAAATCTCCTGTCTGGGAACGAAACAATTGTTTTCCGAACAGGAGATTTTCTTTTTGCAGCCATTGTAAAAACAGCAAAAGAACACGAAAAATGTAATATTAAATTGTACGAAAAATTCACACAATTCAAGTCAAAAACCAACAGAGATTGACACTTAAAAAGTCAAGTGCTTTGTAAAATCTTTTGGTGAAATAACGGTTTTCTCTGTTATGACCAAAACACGCGTTCTGATTTCGCAAGATTTAAACACATGCTTTCCACACCGTTTTTCGTGGATAATGTGGATAACTCGGTGTATAACTTGTTTTTAGGCATGTTTTCGGTGGTTAACTATGTGGATAACTTGTGGACGAGATGTTTATAAAATTGGCCCGTGTGGAAAAAACCCGGTTTCTTTGTGCAATTTCGACAAAAGAGGTTTTAAAGTTTTATACGACTGACATGAAAGGTTTTTCAGATTTCAGAAACTACGGAAAAACAGAAAAAAGCAGGCAGTTCTCCGTACAATACGAAGAATGCCTGCTTTTGCCGTATTCTATTCGAAAGAAGCCATCAGTGGCTGATCAGATATTTCTCTACCGAAGTCACACAGTTCGCGCCGTCGGCGGCTGCCGTGATGATCTGACGGAGCTGCTTCGTGCGGACATCGCCTGCGGCGAACACGCCCGGCACGCTCGTCACACCGTCTTCGCCGGCTTTGATGTAGCCAGCCTCATCGGTTTCTACGGTGCCTGCGATCAGTGCGGAGACCGGAACGATACCGACGGCAATAAACACGCCGTCTACCGTGATCATACCGGCTTCTCCTGCCTTTTTGTTCGTTACCTTCACGCCGGACACCATCTCGTTTCCCTCGATGGAATCCACAACCGTATCCCACACCATTTCCACATTCGGCAGTGCCAGCAGTGCATCCTGGAGAACACCGGCTGCCCGCAGTTCATCGCGGCGGTGGATCACGTAAACCTTTTTGCACGTTCTGGCAAGGAAAATCGCATCCTCCACGGCGACATCGCCGCCGCCGATAACGGCAACGGTTTTGTCTTTGAAAAATGCGCCGTCACACGTTGCACAGTAAGAGACGCCCATGCCGGAGAGTTCCTTTTCACCAGGTACATTTAACGCGCGGTGCTCCGCACCGGTTGCAAGAATGACCGTTCTGGCATGATACTCATTTTTTCTCGTGCGGACAATCTTGATCTCTTCGTCAAGAACAAGCTCCTTCACACGCTCGCGGGAAAATTCCGCGCCCATTTTTTCAGCGTGTGCGCGCAGCGTGCTTCCGAGATCCATGCCGCTGATGCCCGGAAGGCCGGGATAGTTGTCTACTTCATAGGTATTCAGCACCTGGCCGCCGCTTGCAAAGTTTGCCTCAATCGTAAGAGAGGAGAGCTTTGCGCGTTTCGCATAAATCGCGGCAGAAAGACCCGCCGGGCCGGAGCCGATGATGATAACGTCGTATAAGTTTTCCATAAAAATCCTCGTTTTCGTCTGTAGTAAGCTGCCATGCAGCCATTTTTCTGAAAGTATCGTTACGGAGCCGGTGTTTCGGACGGTTCCTGACTGTCGGAAACGGAAGATGAATCTTCCGCGGAAGTTTTTTTGGCTTCTTCTTCCGGCGCTTCCGGCTGGTTGTGAACCACCTTGATGCTGCGTACCAGCTTCAGATCGTTGTCGATGCCGATTTCAGTGTAGTCCAGCTTTTCGTCATCACTATAGAATGTGTAGAGTGTCAGGTTACTATCCTCTTTTTCCGTTTTTTCTGATTTGGCATCCCCTGCCTTCGCCAGAAAATCGCTCTCGGAAGTGCCGAGCGTGATGCCGTTTGTGATTGAAATCGGAATCTTTGTCGTATCGAGATCGCCGTACAGCGAAGTAACAAAACAGTTGCGCACTGTCGTCGCCTCCGCGCCGTAATTATGTACGGTGCAGTAAAGCTTCTGACCGCCCTTTTCCAGCGTGACGTAGCCGTATTTTCCGTTTAAAACGGCCGTATCGGACTCTTTCATATTGACGGTCCAGTCGTGGTCCAGAAGTTCACTGACCGGAACGGGAAGATGATAGAGTACATCGTCAAAGCGGACGGTCCAGTCGTTGATTTCACTGCTGTCGGCTTCCGGTGCCTGGTAGGCCTCCACTTCCGGTGTTGTGGCATCGCTGACACCATCGAGCGCTTCTGCATCAGCCGTGGTCGTAAAGTTCTGCATATCGAGGGAATACAGAATTCCCGTTTTGTTATCGAAGCCGAGCGTGATCGTCTGGTACAGCCCGTACTCATACGTGAACTGCACAGAGGTATCGGTCTCATAACGGTCCTTTGGCGCACCGTAGATGCTTTCCGCATCCTCCATCAGCGACTGCTGCAGAGTGACGCCGTTCGGCAGGCCGACATAGATATTCTGGCCCTCAGCGGTCGAGGTGTCGATGTGAATGCCTCCGATCAGGCATTCCGCCACTGGCTTTGCCGTGGTATCCGGATTGGCAATATCGACGGTAATCTGGTTTCCGTCCTTTTCAAAACTTTCGCCCTCTGAGAAGGATTCCGGCTGAATTTCCTTCGTGTCGTCGCCGCTGTAGACCCAGCCAAGCGCTGTAAAATCCGCGTAGGATTCCGGAATTTCGTATGTATCGCCCCAGATGGCAAGCTGAAAACTGTTCAGGTTCTTCGAGAGATCCACATCGTATTCCGGAATCTCATCGGAATCGCCGGAGGCCGCCAGATTGTCTTCGGGGTCGTCATCGTCGGTACTCTGACTGATGGTTGTGATCGGAATCGTTTCTGTTTTCTTTCCGCAGCCGCTCGTTCCCACGAGGAAAGCGGCAAATACTGCTGTTAAAACCCAACGGTATTTTTTCATCAAAACCTCCTCATAATAAATGGTTAAAAATATTTGAAAGTTACTTCATGTAAGTAACGATATCAGTTCCCCCTATTCTATCACATTCCGCTTCGTTTTCCAATGTCTGAAGCGGATTTGAGAAAAATGGTTTTTCAAAAGCGCGGTACGGAATACATATTAGTAAGGAACTGGAAAGGGCAGAAGTCTGGGAGGAGGCTGTGTATGCGTTTTACAAAAATGCAGGGCTGCGGAAATGATTATATCTATGTAAATGCCATGGAGGAGCGGGTGGAGAGTCCGGGGCGGCTGGCAAAAGCGGTAAGTGACCGCCATTTCGGCATCGGCGCGGACGGGCTGATTCTGATCGGGGCATCCAAAACAGCAGATTTTTCGATGGAAATGTACAACGCCGACGGCTCGAAGGGCGCGATGTGCGGCAACGGCATCCGCTGTGTGGGAAAATACGTGTACGAGCATGGGCTGACGAGAAAAACGACGCTGACTATCGAAACCGGCAGCGGAAACCGTGTGATTCATCTGCAGACGGGGGAGAATCTGAATGAGATCTGTCAGGTGACAGTGGAGATGGGAACGCCGGAATTCCGCGCCGCACAGATCCCCGTTGTTTCTCTGGGGGAATATGTGCTGGAGCATAAAATTACCGTGTGCGGGGAAAATTATACGATGACCTGCCTTTCGATGGGAAATCCGCATGCGGTGATTCCGGTGGAAGATGTGGAAAAAATATCCATTGCAAGACCGGTTCGCTTTGAACACTTTCCTGCTTCCCGGACCGTATCAATACAGAGTTTATCCAGACTTTAGATCAACACACAATAAAAATGAGAGTCTGGGAACGTGGGAGCGGTGAAACGCTGTCCTGCGGAACGGGAGCGTGTGCGGCAGCCGTCGCGGCGATGCTTTCCGGCTGTGTTTCGGAGGGAGAAACTGCCGTAGAACTGCGCGGCGGCAGGCTTTTCGTTACATGGGACCGGACGAAAAATAAGGTCCTTCTGACCGGCCCGGCCGAGACCGTTTTTGAAGGAACGCTTGCAGAACGAATTTGAAAAATGCAGATTTCTGTCTGCACGAAAGAGCAGTATGCAATATTCTGAAAATAAAAACTTACAGGAAATGCCTTTTCTTTTCAAAAGAAACATGCTACAATATGTGGTACCCGCTACAAGAAAAGGGTGGGGGACACACAAGATATAGTGTTTGATTTGGAGGACACCACAATGGTTTATATTATCAAAAAGGACGGCACCAAAGAAGAATTCGACGCGCAGAAGATCGTCCGTGCCGTAAATAAATCCGCACAGAGAATCCTGTATACCTTCTCACAGCAGGAGATTGACTTTATCTGTAAGTTCGCAACCGAGCACGTATATTCCCTTGGAAAGACCGAAATTCCGATCAGCGATATGCACAATATCGTGGAGGGAGCACTCGAAAAAGTAAACCCGGCTGTGGCAAAAAGCTACCGCGATTACCGCAATTACAAAACTGATTTTATCCATATGATGGACGAGGTCTACACGAAGAGCCAGTCCATCCGCTACATCGGCGACAAGAGCAATGCCAACACCGACAGCGCCCTCGTTGCAACGAAGCGAAGCCTGATTTTCAACGAGCTGAACAAAGAGCTGTACCGCAAGTTCTTCATGAACCGCAACGAGCTGCAGGCCTGTAAGGACGGTTACATCTACATCCACGACCAGTCCGCACGTCTCGATACCATGAACTGCTGTCTGTTCGATGTCGGAAACGTTTTAAAAGGCGGTTTCGAGATGGGAAATGTCTGGTACAACGAGCCGAAGACACTCGACACCGCATTTGATGTCATGGGCGATATCGTCCTCAGCACCGCTGCACAGCAGTACGGCGGCTTTACCGTGCCGGAGGTGGACAAGATCCTTGCTCCGTACGCACAGAAGAGCTACGATTACTACGTAAAAGAGTTCCTGAAATATACCGACGCATCCTGGGAGGGTGCACAGGAGAAAGCCATCGAGTATGCGATCGACAAAGTAAGAAGAGAGTGCGATCAGGGATGGCAGGGAATTGAGTATAAGCTGAACACTGTTGGATCTTCCCGCGGTGATTATCCGTTCGTTACCGTGACCCTCGGCCTTGGAACGAGCATGTTCGAGAAGATGATTTCCATCTCCCTTCTCGAGGTCCACAAAAACGGACAGGGCAAGAAGGGCCACAAAAAGCCGGTGCTCTTCCCGAAAATTGTCTTCTTATATGACAAGGCAATTCACGGAGAGGGCGGCATCGCAGAAGATGTCTTCGAGGCAGGACTTGACTGTTCTTCCAAGACGATGTATCCGGACTGGCTGTCGATGAGCGGCGAGGGCTACATCGCCGAGATGTACAAGAAATACAAGAGAGTCATCAGCCCGATGGGATGCCGTGCTTTCCTTAGCCCGTGGTACGAGCGCGGAGGCATGGAGCCGGCAGATGAGAACGACAAACCGGTCTTTGTCGGACGTTTCAACATCGGAGCCGTTTCCCTTCATCTTCCGATGATCCTGGCAAAATCCCGTTCCGAGAACCGCGATTTCCATGAAGTGCTCGACTTCTACCTCGAGATGATCCGCGATCTGCACAAACGGACCTACGATTACCTCGGCGAGATGCGTGCATCCACGAACCCGCTGGCTTACTGCGAGGGAGGTTTCTACGGCGGCCACTTAAAACCGTCCGACAAGATCCGCCCGCTGTTAAAGCCGATGACCGCATCGTTCGGTATCACGGCGCTGAACGAGCTGCAGGAGCTGTACAACGGAAAATCTCTTGTTGAGGACGGACAGTTCGCACTCGACACGCTGAAATATATCAACGACAAGGTTGCCGAGTTTAAGAAAGAGGACGGCATCCTCTATGCGATCTACGGCACACCGGCAGAATCCCTGTGCGGCCTGCAGATAGAGCAGTTCCGCAAACAGTACGGCATCGTCCGCAACGTTTCGGACCGCCCGTATGTGAGCAACAGTTTCCACTGCCACGTAACCGAGGACATCACCCCGATCCAGAAACAGGATCTCGAGGGACGTTTCTGGGAGCTCTGCAACGGCGGAAAAATCCAGTACGTGCGCTATCCGGTCGGCTACAACAAAGGCGCGATCAAGACCCTGATCGAGCGTGCGATGGAGCTTGGCTACTACGAGGGCGTCAACCTGTCCCTGGCTTACTGCGATGACTGCGGCCACCAGGAACTTGACATGGATGTCTGCCCGGTCTGCGGTTCCAAGAACCTGACAAAGATCGACCGTATGAACGGCTATCTTTCCTACAGCCGTGTCCATGGCGACACACGTCTGAATGAAGCAAAGATGGCGGAAATTGCGGAAAGAAAATCCATGTAATCGTCCATGAAATAGTCAATGGAACAATCAATGGAATAATCAAAAGCCTCTGAGAAAAGTCCGGTGTGAATGTGACTTTCCTCAGAGGCTTTTTGGGTATTGCATCCGGTGGAAGCTGCCGGCGGCAGGGACTGCAGATGATGTGAGAACTAATCTTCGACATCGCGGGTAATATTGCGAACCCAGATGTACTTTTTATAATGATGATAAACGGCAGGAAGCTTTACAATTTCATCGAGATTTACAATGCAGTAAACCACCATAACCGGAAGCTTCAGCCAGAATGCGGCAAGAAAGCCAAGCGGTACAGAAAAGCACCACATAGCGCCGATGTTTCCCTGCATATCAAATTTCGCATCGCCTCCGGCACAAAAGATACCGTCGAGAACGGTGGTGTTGACCGATTGTGCCATCAGGTTCAGACCGCAGAAGAGAAGCATGTACTGCAGGTACTCGGCTGCGATATCGGAAAGTGGGGCAAAATGAACGATGGCTGGGGAAATGAGCATCAGCAGGCCGCCGGTCACAATGCCGATGGCAATGGAGAGATGGCTTAAACGTCCTCCATACTCGCGGGCTTTTTCCAGCTCGTTCGCGCCGAGCAGATTTCCGATCAGAACACCGGCACCGCCGCTCACACCGCGGATCAGGCAGGAGAGGAGGCTCTTTGCAATCGAGGTAATCGAGTTTGCTGCAACAGCATCGCTTCCCATGTGGCCCATGATAACGGAGTACAGAACGTAGGCAATTCCCCAGACGAGGGAGGCCGCAAGCACGGGAAGCGTGTAGCGCCAGAAGTCTTCTGAAAGTATTTTCCCTGCGGAAGAGAAGAGGCGGTTCCAGAGAATCCGTACACGCTCCGGTTTCTTTGTCTCGAGATAAGCCCAGATCAGTTCCACAACGCGGGCAGCTACCGTTGCATAAGCTGCTCCGCGGATCCCAAGTGCCGGAGCACCGCAAAGACCGTAGATGAGGATGGCATTTAAAATGATGTTCAGTACAACCGCAGTGGAACTGATGCGGGAGCTGACTGCTGCATGACCGGTGTTTTTCAGCAGGATTAGATAGACCTGCGAAATACCGCAGAGTACGTAGGAGAGTGCAACAGCGCGTAAATACTGGCTTCCGCTTGCAACCAGGGCCGCATCATTTGTAAAGATGCGCATCAGCATTTCGGGACAGAAACCGGCAAGGATGGTAAACAGGCCGGAGAACAGCAGGTTGGTGCGAAGTGCGATCGGAATCACTTTTTCGATCGAAGCAGCATCCCGTTTCCCCCAGTACTGCGCTGCCATAATACCGGCGCCCGCCGCGATGCCTGAGATAAAAAGGCTCAAAACAAACTGCACCTGCCCGGCCAGCGAAACCGCCGACAGCGAGGTCTGGTCAATCCATCCCAGCATGATTGCGTCCGTCGCGCTGACGAGAGCCAGCATAAAGTTCTGAATCGCAATCGGGAGGACGAGGAGCTTTAATTTCTGGTAAAACTCATCCTTGAAATTCATTCGTGTTTTCATAAAAATTCCCCCAAAGTATAAATAGTAGTTTTTGCTGTATTATAGCGGAAAGAAAATGGGAAAACAATGGCTAAAACAAGCTATTTTCTGGTCAATGTTGACATTCCCTGTATAATATAGAAGAAAAAGAACTTTTCCGGTGCCCGTGTCCGGTACGCCGGAAAGCGGAGAAGAAGTTTGATCAGAAAATCAGGTTTCTTTCAGCAGAAACTCCAGGATTTCTGCTATCAGAATAAATATGCCGGCAGCGGCTGTCTTTATAAAATCCAGAAATCCATGCAGGAGCTGGAGAAGCTTTTGAAAAAGAAAGACAAGAAACGGAAGTAGGTTCGGCTGCCATTGGAGCCGTCGTCGAAACAAACGGAAATATACGAAAAAATTGTGAAATTTAATAGAATTATAAGACCTGTTTTCGCTGTTTTTAACAAAAGTAAAGAAACAGTGAAAAAAAGGTTGCTTTTTTCGGCAGAATCCTTTATAATCTTATTTGTGTTCAGCGAGTGGATCATCCAATGAAACACAGAAAAACAAAAGTAAGCGCCTTTAGCTCAGTTGGTAGAGCAGTAGACTCTTAATCTATTTGTCCAGGGTTCGAGTCCCTGAAGGCGCATCGAAAGCACTGTTTTTGCAGACCTGAGAGCTGCGGGGACGGTGTTTTTCTTGTTTTACGCACAAAAAAACGACAGCGGAGAGATCTTAAAAAAATAGATCTTTTCACTGTCGGTTTTGCATTCCAAGTAAAAAATGTCAATAGTTCTTCAGCTCGCTCGCCGAATCAATAATAATCTGGCAGCCCGGCTGAACATTTTTCAGAATCGTGATCATCTGGTCTTCCGGAACAGAAATGCATCCGCCGGGAAATTCCAGGCTTTCGGCGTTGTCTTCGTCGTGACGAACTGATTGTAGTATCTGGAATTTACATCATCGACCCAGTAATACGTATCATCCACCTGGGTATAGGAAAGTTCCGTTCCGGGATTAGGGAGAATGCCGAAGGCATACGTAAAGCTGAACTGTCCGCGCGGTGTTTTGCGGTTCCATTCGGTAGTTTCGCTTACACCGCCGTATCCGACATAGCTGCTTGTACAAAGATCCTCGTTCCAGGTGCCGTCCGCATCTTTCGTTACCATGGCCACTGTCGCACTGGTGCCGCCAGAACTTTTCTTTTCGTTTTCAAATCCCCCTTACATGCAGAAATGTTTTTTACAGAAACCGTGCCTCCATCTTACAGATCGGGTTTCCGATTGAGGAAAACTTCTCCTCATATTCCGTCATTACATTTCCTTCTGAGAGAACCACATCGTGGTGCAGATCGTATGTGAATGCAGTGAGTTCCCATCCCTCTGCATTTTTCATCTCTTCAAGAGAGAAGTCAAACAGATCTTTATTATCGGTTTTGAATTCCAGTGTTCCGTCCTTCTTTAAAATCTTCTCGTACCGTGCAAGAAACTCATGCGATGTCAGTCTCCGTTTCGCATGGCGGTCTTTCGGCCACGGATCGGAGAAGTTGAGGTAAATGCGGTCTACCTCGCCCTCAGCAAACACTTCCGGAAGCTGGCGTGCATCCATGCGGATAAAGAACAGGTTTTTCGATTTCCGTCTCCAGTTTTTCCCGTTTCTGTACTGCGCGGAGCAGTCACGCTGTCGTACATTTCAATGCCGACGTAGTTGATTTCCGGATGCAGAACCGCCATATCCATCAAAAAAGCGGCCCTTTCCCGATACCGACCTCAACTATGAATCGGATTTTCATTTCCAAAAATTTCAGCCCACCGTCCCCGGCAGCTCTCCGGCTCCTCGCACAACGAACGGACAGGAAGCAATCACATAC